>Ga0207701_10002282_pt1 | contig 19934 bp, 15 predicted proteins | sample KBSSwiSSwithPhiX_FD_184294 | JGI IMG/M metagenome (GOLD analysis project Ga0207701, IMG submission 184294) | Switchgrass rhizosphere bulk soil microbial communities from Kellogg Biological Station, Michigan, USA, with PhiX - S5 (SPAdes) (version 2) | ecosystem: Environmental > Terrestrial >... | reverse complement strand
CCCAACGGATGTTCGAAGAAGGCAATCTTGTCGCCCTTTGGTGAGAATCGCGGATAGGACATCCAGCCGCTCGACGTGTAGAGAACGGTTCCGACAGGGTACTCAAGCTGCTGTTTTCGATCAACAGATCGGAGAATCGCAAGGGATTCGTCGGGGGCAAAAGCTGCATCATCAACACCCTCAATGGGGGGCTCTGGCTGACCACCGTCCGCCGGTAAGACCAGCAAAGTTCCGTTATAGCCATCACTCCAATTGAGTACGAAGTTCACCAGTATTGCAATCTTTCCGGAGTGCGATACGGATTTAAGGGAAGCTGGTTCATTGTAAGCCGAACGAGAATCCGCAGCTTCGCCATTGTTGTAAAAGAGCTCGAGATCTTGTCCATCAAAGCCTGCGCTGTAGACCACGCGTTTCCCACCTGGAACAAACCTGGCTGCGGAGATAAAACCATCCCGATTGGTAAGTTGGATCGACGTCTCGTCTATCTTCTCCTTCACTGATAGCGAGTCCTTCACTGATGGCGAGCGACGCCTGAACGAAAGAACCGTTACCACGCCGACAATTACTATCAATCCCAAGACGATCGTTAAGGTCCATCCCTTCGATAACGACACGCGCTCTGTCTTTTGCTTAGCCTGAGGATCAGTTGCGGTGCGCGTCCTAATTGTTTGCGCGTTGAGTGAATCATCATTCGTGTGTACAAGCGCACCCGACTTGATTTTGTCTTTCAGTCCTTGCAGAGCCGATAAGAATTCCGCGATCGTTTGATAACGGAGTCCACGATCTTTTACTAAAGCCTTACTGACAACTTGTTCAAACTCCACAGGCAAGTCCGGAACAGTCGTGCGCATCGGCTCAGGGTCATCTTTTATTAGGGCAGCGATAACGTCGCTCGTCGTCTCTCCTTCAAACGGAAGCTTTCCGGTTACCAATTCATAAATGACTGTTCCTAAACTGAAGATGTCCGTTCGGAGGTCAACATCGAGCCCACGCGCCTGCTCCGGAGACATGTAGCGAGGAGTACCCATCACTACCCCAGGATTTGTTTCCGCGGATGCTGGCGACAACTCATTCTCCGTAAGTTTTGCTAAACCAAAGTCGAGCACTTTGATATAGCCATCGGCACGGATCATGATGTTTTCCGGCTTGATGTCACGATGTGCAATTCCAGCAGCATGGGCCGCCTGAAGCGCACTTGCTACCTGGACCGCAATGGCCAGCACCTCGTCGAGACTCATTTGCCGCGCCTGCATGTGCTGTCGCAGCGTTACCCCGTCAACAAATTCGGTTGCGATGTAGTGCAGCCCATCCCTTTGTTCGACTTCGTAAACAGTCAGGATGTTTGGGTGATTTAAGGCTGAAGCAGCACGTGCTTCCTGTTGGAACCGTCGCAGCCGATCTTTGTCGTTTGTGAACTGTGAAGGAAGAAGCTTCAGCGCGATCTTTCGACCTAGCCGTACATCCTGCGCGAGGTAGACCACACCCATTGCTCCTGAGCCCAGTTGCGAAAGAATCTCATATGGCCCAATTGTCTCGCCGACTCTATCGGCAAACATCTCGGCAGCAAGCGCAGAGGCAGAATCTTCAAAGAAGCTGTCATCGGTTTCGTAAGAGGTGAGGAGGGCTCTAACATCGTCGTACAATGCGGGGTCGCCCGCGCAGCTTTGATTGAGGAAGTTGGCACGGTCTTCCGGCTTGCGTTGTAACGCAGCATGGAAGACTTGTTCAATTTTGTACCAACGATCGGGTTTCATTGGGGGTGCCGCTGTGTCACGCTAACGTACGAATCGCGGCGCCGAAGATTCTGGCAGCGAATTCCAGTACGGGCAACACATTCGAGATCGCGGGAAACAGCGTACGAACCTCTAACCAAAAGACAATAATTGTGTGATGGCAGACGTCTCGAATCTGACGCCACGGACGTCGGCGGAATAAAAACGGAAAAAAATCTGAAAGACTTTTCGAGTCCCTTTACGATATGCGTAACACCGTCCCGATCCGCGAAGTCCTCGTCATCAGTTGTCCGATACACTTCAGTTTGTCGTGAGCTGCTCATCGGTGTATCGAACATACAAACCGTCAGGAGGCCTGACCAATGAATAAGAAAATCGCTGTCTTGTTTGTGTTGCTATCCGTAACTGCTGCTTCACATGCCCAAGTTCGACGCGGGCAGAAATATTCTGAGTGGGCTCCGATTGTCCATCTTCCCGCGCCGATTAATTCCCAGTTCGACGATCACGCCGCCATCTTATCCAAGGATGAGAAGACGATGTACTTCACGTCGAACCGTACCGGTTCGGTCGCCGGCAGCGAGGACATCTGGGTTTCCACTCGCAAGACTCGAAACTCGCCCTGGCAGACGCCGTTCAATCTAAGTCCGAAGATCAACACGCCGGCAATGGAGCGAGTTCGGTCGTTTGCCGACGACGGTCGCCTCCTCCTGTTTCAGAGCGATCGTGAAGGAGGTTACGGCTTTACCGACATCTGGGCTGTGTATCGAATGCATGTCAACGACGACTTCAGCTGGAGTGAGCCCGTCAATCTCGGCCCCGTGATCAATACTTTTTCGACCGAGCTCGCAGCGAACTATCTGTTAGCCGATGGCGGTCGTGTGCGCAAGCTTTTCTTCTCGAGCAGTAAACCCGGCGGCTTTGGGGGCCCTGACATTTATGAGAGCTCGATCAATGATCTTGGTTTCGACATGTCGGTCAACGTCTTCGAGCTGAATTCGCCCTCGATTGAAACGTGCTTCTGGGTACGCGATGACGGGCTTGAAATAATCTTCAGCTCGAACCGCCCGAACATGGCCGGCGACATCCAGCAGCATGACATGTGGGTGGCCACGCGCGAATCGGTCTACGAATTATGGTCGCTGCCCGAACGCCTGGGTCCGAATATCAACGTGCCCAATTGGCAGGACGTGAATCCGGCACTCTCATTCGACAACCGAACAATGCTCATGGCATCCCGCCGGCCTGGCGGAATCGGCCCAGGCACGTTTGATATTTACATAACGACGCGAATCCCAATTGGCGGGGACGATTAGCCTCGTTTCGCGTTAGTTAGTGTGATTTCGTGGATCGGATCAGCTATTCAGTACCGTGCGCGGTAGCGGACGGCCAGGACTCGAGCTGCGATGTGCTCATGACGTTGAGTGTTGGCCGTCCGCTACCGCGCACGGTACTGAATGTCCGCGGCTAAGCCTCACAAAACGTAAAGCGAAAGTGATCATGAGGACGCGAGATCCTTAAATCGCTGCCACTGCGGTTGCAGTTTTCCGATGAACTCGACGAATCGCGGGTGGTGGCGGATGGTCACGAGGTTTGGGTCGATGGCGAAGTATGTGGGATTCGGGAAGCCGTCGTCGGACGCGCTTTCGAGCCATCGCACCGCGTCTTCGGGGCGGTTCATTGCCGCGCAGGCTGACGCGATGTTGTGCGCGGTGTGATGGAAGTGACCGAAGCCATGGCCCAGCTCGATGGCGCGATGGATCGCTGCTTCTGACTCGAGCGCTTGACCTCGTTTTGCAAGCAGCACGGCCTTGACGCTTGTAAAGCTGCCGCCTTCGTCCTTCGGATGATTTTCTAAATAGCGTTTGACAATTTCCTCGGCTTCTTTCAGTCGCCCCACCTGAACCAGGACGTCCGACATGCATCGATCGACGAGCAGCGGGCTGACGTCGCGCGGAATTGTCTTGAACACATTGAGAGCTTCTTCGAATCTGCCCTGATACGCGTTGTAAACACCCACGCGAAACCGCGCCATTGTGTTGTTCGGATTGATCTCGAGCGCACGGGACACGCTCTCTTGCGCTTCGTCGAGCAAACCGATATGCGAATAGACCATCGACAGTTGATGATGCGTTTCGTCATCGTCAGGGTCGAGTTCGAGCGAACGCTTGTATGACTTGATAGCCAGTTCGTGCGGGAAGCCTTTCGTCTTCGTCCAGAGAATCAGCCCCCGGGCGAAGTGACCTTCCGCTAGTTCGGGATCGAGGGCCAGCGATTTCAGGATCGCAACCTCGGCATTCTCGTGATAGACCTTTGCTTCTGTATCAGACGAAAACTTGAACGCCAACGTGTTGTAGGCACGAGCGAGCTGGGCATAAGCGCCGGCGAGATTCGGGTCGATTGCCACCGCCGCCTCAAGAACTTTTATCGCGGCTTCGGTGTCCCCGCGATTTTCGCTGCCCGCTTTCACCTTACCCCGAAGATAGAGATCATACGCCGGAGAACGCATTGCTGGGTCGATCGCGTCCCGAGCGACCTGAGCGACCTGAATTGGGACCGGATGATCGGTATCATCGGAAAGTCTCTTCACCTTCGCGACAAACCTGTACCCATACTTTGGTACTGTCTCGATGTATTTCTGCTCGCCGATTCGTTCGCCTAAACACCGACGGATAGCATGGATCGCCTTTCCGAGATTGTTCTCTTCAACTATGGTGTCCGGCCAAACCGCCAAGAGCAGTTCTTCTTTTGTGAGTAGCGTGCCGCCGCGCCGCACGAGATGGACGAGAGTCTGAAAGGCCTTTTCGGGAAGAGCACCGTTCATCACGCCATTGCGCCGGACGAGTTTGCGTTCCCCGACATCGAGGAGAAAATCGCCGAACTCGAATGATTCGCTTCTGGACATGAACCCGCCAGGCCCTCACTCGGAAAAAAAGCGGAAGAGAAAAATCAACGGAACCGAAAGACCCGCGCGGGATGCGTGGATCAAAATCGTTCCCGCCTAGAAATTACGGCTGCTCGCAGGGTTGAGCTGTTGTCAACAGTTTAGCGTCGAGCAGCATGACGAACAATAGCTTTGTTCGCCGTCGTGAAGTTCTGCTTCCCGATGAGCGATCGCAAGTGACAAAACCAAAAGGAGAATTGTCATGAAAAGGATCAAATTGCTGTTACTAATCGGCGGCGGACTGTTAGCGATCACGGGCGGGGTTTACGCGGCGATCATTCCGGTAATTTTGGGCACCGGCGTTAACGGCGATGCTCCAATCGTCGGCGGCCCGGCAAGCGTTACGTTTCGCCATTTGACCACGACGCCCGGCGATGTAGGCGCGTGGCACTATCATCCCGGTTACGTTCACAACGTGGTAACCGCAGGCGCAGTGAAGATCGAAGACGGGTGCGGCGCATCGTCAACATTCGCTGCTGGACAGGCGTTTGAGACGAGCGAAGGTCGCGTTCATCGCGCAATCAACGAAGGCGCGGTCGATGCAACCGAGTACAACGTCTTCATTCGTGAAGAGGGAAAACCACTAACACGATTTATCCCAGGGAATGAGCGTCGATGCGGCCCGCCCAGCACAGTTAATGAATGCAAGGACGGTGGCTGGATGCAGTTCGATTTCCCGAACACATTTGCCAATCAGGGCTCGTGTATCTCCTACGTGCTTGGGCGTCCGAGAGTCAACCTGTTGGTTCCGCAGGATCCGCTCCAATAGCAAGCTCTGCCTCAAAAGTCGATTTCGGTGGTAACCAGTTTCGTGTTTAGTTCGTGTGACTTCGTGGATCGTTCCGGTTGTCCAGAAAAACAAGGACGATCCACGAAGTCACACGAACAACACGAACCAAAATACTTCCGAGCATTGACATGATTGCTAAGCCGCGCACGTCTAATCCGCAGCGGAGCTCGCCTCACACAACTTATCCAGCAACCACCTCGACTGCTGCCTCAATGGTTAGCCTCGACGCGCTCGGAATCTCCTGAATGTCATGCACTATTTCGCACTGATCTGACGATTATCTAGATTTCAAACGCCTCTTGCCCCGAACGTTTCCCTGCAAAGAGTCTTTGTGTCGGATAACGGACATACGCAATTCTGCCCGTTGCCTAAACTTACTTTCCCCTTTTCTAATTAGTCGAGCTAAGGCTTGTATTAACTTCATTGCTGCCTTGGGAAGGATTCGCGTTGAGTCGTTCCCAGAGCATGAGGTAACCACAATGCAATTATTAAGAAAACCAACAGTTTCTCTGGTGAATGGCGAGCAGACCGAAAGGGAGCGCGAAGCTAAGCTAATCGGATGGATAGCCAAAGGCGATGGAGCTGCTTTCCGTGACTTTCATGAGGCGACGAATGGCCTGTTGTTCGGACTTCTGTTGCGGATGCTGGGCGAAACTCAGATAGCGGAAGAGGTCTTAGCTGAGCTTTATGAAGAAGTAAGGCTAAGCGCCGCTCGGTTCAGTAGGCAGAATGAGAGACCACTAACCTGGCTCATTTTCATAGCACACCGCCGGGCAACAGAGTTTCTTTGTCGCAAATTACCCTATCAACGCCAGATTACCATTCGCTCAATAAATATTACTGAACAGCGCCGGCATATTCGAGGAGCGATGGAGGCGATCCCTGACTTACAGAAACGAATGGTTGAGATGGCCTTTTTCTCTGGAATGACCAGCCTCGAAATCTCGAAGGAATTAGGACAACCGCCTGAGAAAGTGGAGGCCGATCTTCGACACGCCACCTTGCGGCTTTTTCAACTCTTTCGTGCCATGGGTTACTCAGCGTTGAACCCACCAGAGTCCAACTCCTTAAGCCCGCCGGGCTCCCGCAAGTGACAGGCTCCCGCAGTCAAGGCATCACACTTGCAGCGTGACAGCACCACTGCTAATCGATGTCGATCTGATTTATTTGAGTGCGACTCAACAAGGGGGATAAATGACAAACAATACACTGCTCGCAAACGTGCCTGTAGATTTGATGTACCAAGCGCTGGAGACAGAAAAAGGTGGAGTCCAGATATACACGACCGCCCTACGCCTCGCTATTAATAAGGACTTGAGGGAAGAGTGGAATAAATATTTGGAGCAAACCAAAAATCATGTCCAAGTTGTGTCGGACATACTGACAGGACTCGGTCTTGACCCTGATGCTGAAACGCCGGGTCGCAAAGTTGTTCGCTATCTGGGCACTTCCCTGGTGAAGACGATGGAGCTGGCTTGGAGAAGCGCAGATCCGCAAGCCGCTCAGATCGTGGCTGCCGAGTGTGTCACACTTGCTGAAACTAAAGATCATCTTAATTGGGAGCTGATCGGAGAGTTGGCAAAGAAAGCGACAGCCGAGGAGTCTGCACTCTTAACGCCTGCGTATGAGCAAGTCGAAGACGAAGAAGATGAGCACCTCTATCACACAGCCGGTTGGACGCGTGAGCTGTGGATCCAGGCTTTAGGTATGCCTGCAGTGCTGCCTCCACCCGAAGAAAAAAGGAAAGTTGAAACCGCAATCGAAGCAGCCCAGGCCAAGAAGTCCAGAACAGCGAATACAAAAGTAACCTCGAATGCAAAAGCTAAGAAGGTAGGCGCAAGATAAGGAACGGAAGGAAGCCAATGATCAAGGGGAAGACTAACGGAAAAACTGCCGGCACTAACGCAAAGAACAACCATCAAACTTCGGATACGTCGACAAACGGCAGCTATGGCGAGGAGAACAGTAAGCTTGACGATCTTGCTAAGAATAAAGAAGACGCTGCCGGCGAATTCCTCACGACCAACCAGGGCGTTCGCGTAAACGATAATCAGAACTCCCTCAAGGCAGGTGATCGTGGTCCAACGCTGTTAGAGGATTTCATTCTTCGCGAAAAGATCACGCACTTCGATCACGAACGCATTCCCGAACGCGTCGTGCATGCACGCGGCTCAGCTGCGCATGGTTATTTTCAGGTTTACGAGTCGATGGCCCAGTACACGAAGGCGGATTTCCTGCAAGACCCTTCGGTCAAGACTCCTGTTTTCGTGCGCTTCTCTACAGTCGCAGGATCTCGAGGCTCGACCGATCTTGCGCGCGACGTTCGCGGATTCGCGGTGAAGTTCTACACGCAAGAGGGCAACTACGATCTAGTTGGCAATAACATTCCTGTCTTTTTTATTCAGGACGCGATCAAGTTTCCTGATCTGATCCATGCAGTAAAGCCTGAGCCACATAACGAAATACCGCAAGCCGCGTCGGCCCACGACACGTTCTGGGACTTCATCTCGTTAATGCCAGAATCAATGCACATGGTCATGTGGGTGATGTCAGATCGCGCAATCCCCAGAAGTCTGCGAATGATGGAAGGTTTCGGCGTCCATACTTTCCGGTTCATTAACGATAAAGGAAAAGCGCGTTTCGTGAAGTTCCATTGGAAACCGTTGCTGGGTTTGCACGCGGTCCTCTGGGATGAAGCGCAAAAGATTTCAGGTAAGGATCCTGACTTTCACCGGCGTGACCTGTGGGAAGCGATTGAGAATGGCGACTATCCGGAGTGGGAGCTCGGCGTTCAGATCGTTGAAGAGAAAGATGAATTCAGTTTTGATTTCGACCTGCTCGATCCAACTAAGGTCATTCCTGAAGAGATAGTCCCCGTGCGGCGTATCGGCAGGATGACTCTGAATCGCAATCCTGACAACTTCTTTGCGGAAACTGAGCAGGTGGCCTTTCACACCGGCAACATCGTGCCGGGAATTGATTTTACGAACGACCCACTGCTGCAAGGCCGTCTCTTCTCGTACCTCGACACACAGTTGATTCGATTGGGCGGACCAAACTTTCATGAAATCCCGATCAACCGGCCAATCGCTCCGCTGCACAACAACCAGCGCGATGGCTACATGCGACAAACAGTCAATCGGGGTCAGACAAGCTATGAACCCAACAGCCTCAGAGGCGGGTGTCCATTCCAGGCTGGAACTGACATGAGTGGTTTTGCGAGTCATGCCGAAAGGATCGATGCTCAGAAAATTCGCGAGCGTAGTCCCAGCTTTCACGATCACTTTAGTCAGGCGACGCTTTTCTTCAAAAGCCAGTCTGAAATTGAACAGAATCACATCATCAGGGCTCTACGCTTCGAGTTGGGCAAAGTGGAAACAGTTCCGATTAGAGAGCGAATGTTGTTTCTATTGGCGCAGGTGGATAAAAAACTCGCTAACAAAGTCGCCGAAGGACTCGGTGCGACAATTCCAGCCACGCTGGAGAAGCCTATAAACATGAGCGTTCCCGGCGATGTCGACCCTAAGAAGGTTCAGCCGAAGCGCGTAGTTCAGGAGACGGATATCTCTCCGGCGTTGAGGATGATCGACAATCCTAATTTTCCGAACGATACGATCGCCACGCGCAAAATTGCTTTTCTCGTAGCGGATGGATTCGATGACGCTGCCCTCCTGGATATGAAGCAAACGTTAATGACTGCTGGTGCCGTGGTCATGACTGTTGCGCCGCGGCTCGGAGTTTTGACAGGCGCTAACGGTACTGTGGTCAAGGCAGATTTTAGCTTTCTTACTGGCTCATCAGTTTTGTTCGACGCGTTCTATGTTCCTGACGGAGAAGCCAGCGTGACGTCGCTCAAAGGCGAACCTGAAGTCGCTAACTTTTTGAACGAGGCTTACAAGCACTGCAAGACGATCGCGGCCAGCGGAGCCGGCGTCGAGCTTCTTGCGTCCGCCGGCATCGTGACTGCTGCTGATGAGATTTCTCGAACAGACAAGCTTGAATTTCGACCGGGACTCGTCGCAACACGAGATGCTTACGCAGACCGACTTGGGGATGAGTTTGTGAACGCTATCGCTAAACATCGTCATTGGGAGCGTGAACCGGCGTTATGAGCAAAAGACAGTCGAGAGGGAAAACGTCCAAAACGTCCGGCGAAAATCGGCGCAATGGAAAATCCGTAGAAGAGTTGACGGAACAAAATGTCGACAGAGTTTCTCAACTCGAAGAGTCGGCAAGAGAACAACGGACGTCTACCGACCGTATGGCAGAGGCAATTGCGAACTTCTGCGGCAGCATGACTTTTGTATGGGTGCATGTTGTTTGGTTCGGCGGTTGGATAGTTCTGAATCTAATTCCAGGCGTACCGCATTTCGATCAGTTTCCCTTTACTTTTTTGACGCTAGTCGTTTCCCTCGAGGCGATCTTCCTCTCTACGTTCATCCTCATCAGTCAAAATCTGGAAACTCGCATTAGCGAAAGACGGAGTCACCTGGATCTTCAGCTAAACATGCTGAGCGAACAGGAAAATACAAAGATGATCACTATCTTGCAGGCGATCGCAGAGAAAGTGGGCGCTGACTTAAGTCATGATCCTCACTTGGAAGCACTGAGTGAGGAGACGATGCCGGAAAGACTGGTGGAGCAGATCAAAGCTCGCGAAGAAAACAGTATCAAGGGGTAGCTATGAAACAGATTGTCGTTATCACATTACTTCTGCTCGTCTCGTCAGGGTGCGTGGTCGCAGGAGGCTACAGCAGTGGAGGCGGTTGGTTTATCTGGCCGGGAACCCTTGGAATCCTTGTAGTGGTGGTCGTTCTCTTTCTTCTCTTACGGCGACGCTAAAGCGTCGTCTCCTTAATCTCAATGGGTTCCAAAGTTGCAGGGTGAAGAGTACGCATTAAACGAAGTGATGTAGAAATCGACAGATTCATTCACTTCACAGCAATCAATTAGTCAAAGGGGAGAAATATGGCAGAAACATCAGCATCAAGAACAAAACAGTCAGGCATGATAACCGGACTATTCCCAGACAGGGACAGCGCGGAGCGCGCATACGGTTCAATCGTCGAGCGAGGTTATGGAGAAGATGACGTCAACCTCGTTATGTCCGACGAAACACGAAAGAAACATTTCGCAGTCGACGGTCGCGAAACTGAACTCGGCAGTAAGGCGCTTGAAGGCGCCGGGACTGGTGCCGCGATCGGTGGAACAGTGGGAGCAACATTGGCCGCAATCGCAGCAATTGGAACCACGTTAGCGTTACCAGGACTCGGCCTACTTGTTGCCGGTCCAATCGCAGCAGCATTAGCCGGAGCCGGCGCGGGCGGCGCTACAGGTGGTTTGATCGGCGCTCTCATCGGTGCAGGCATACCGGAAGAACGCGTTAAGAATTACGAAGAGGGAATCAAAAAGGGCGGAATCATGATGGGCGTAACACCGCGTAATCCTGAGGACGCTGCTTACTTCGAGGAAGATTGGAAGAAACATCGCGGCGAGCAAGTTTATCGCTAAACGAACGTCTCGAAGGAAGGATTAGGATGAAGCGAACTTTAGTCGTTATGTGTCTGCTCGCGGTGGTTGGTCTTGGAGGTTGCAACACCACTTCCAACAGTAACTCCGCGAACGTCAATTCGAACCTGAATTCGAACACGGCACCAGCTAATGTGGGTGTAGTGCAAAACAACAATGGGAATCAGAACACCTCAGGCGTTCGTCCCATAAACTCGAACAACTCGAATAGCAGTCCGAATAGCAACGCATCGCCCGGCAACCGAAATAATTAGCTGGCGTGAGACGTTTTGCAGGGAAGAAAAGGGCAGAAGGCGAAGGCCTTTTGCCCTTTTCGTTTAAAGAAGAAAACTGATTCTCAGAGCAGGACAACCCTAACCAACATTTCCCGCAAAGGCGCAAAGGAGCCAAGATAACAATCGAGCTTTTCTCTTTGCTCCTTTGCTCCTTTGCTCCTTTGCGCCTCTGCGCCTCTGCGCCTTTGCGGGAAATGTTATTACAAGAACAAGAACTAAACCCTTAACGAACCACGGAAAGCCCTGGCAGCATAATAAGACTCTGCACCGTTGTGTGATAGAAAGACATGGTTGTAGCGGCGATCACAAAACAGGGCGCCGCCGAGATTTCTGATCTCAGAAGGTGTTTTCACCCAGCTCGATGTTTTCGTATCGAAGTCTCCGAGTTTCTGTAACTCTCGATATTGTTCTTCCGTCAAAATCTCAACGCCCATGTCAGCAGCCAAATCCATCGCGCTGTTTTGGGGTTTATGTTCTTTCCTCGACCGCAGCGCTTCACCGTCATAACAGACGCTTCTTCGGCCTTTAGGACTCTCGGCCGAACAATCATAAAAAATGTATTCGCCCGTCTTTTTGTCATGGCCCACAACATCTGGTTCACCGCCAGTTTTTTCCATTTCGTTGAGTGACCACAATTTTTCAGCATTAGCTTCCAGCTTTGCTTGTATCTTGGCCCATTCAAGACCTTTATGCCGGTTCATGTTTTTCTCAAAACGGGCTTTCAGTGCTCCCAATAGTTCTTCACGTTGTTTTGATGACAACTTCTTCGTGTTGCTCTTCGTTTTGTTCATACTCTTATGGCTACCTCGGTTGAGTAGTTGGGCCGAGTGGATGATGTCTGCAGACCGTCGTTGTAGTTCGAAATATTAACGGCACTCGGCGCTCAGATGCCAGCGGAAATTCGATCTTCTACTAGAATATAGACCCTTGAGTCTTAGGTGAGAAAGATGTACAAAAAACTGTTCCTCGCTATCGACATTTGCTGACGCTGTCGACTAAGTCATAGACCAGAGCTTCTCTGGGTCGTGCGGCTGGTCAATGAACCCTATTTCCGAGAACCATGTTGTCAGAAAGGGCTTTTTGAGGAGAAAGATGAAAAAACGAAAACTTGGAAAGAGTAACCTGGAAGTATCGGCTCTCGGTCTCGGTTGTATGGGGTTAAGCTTCGCCTACGGTCAACCTGTAGACAAGCAGTCGGGGATATCACTACTCCGGTCGGCAGTCGAACGCGGCATCACATTCTTCGACACTGCTGAAGCGTATGGCCCATTCACCAATGAGGAACTTGTGGGTGAAGCTCTCGCACCTTTCCGTGATCAAGTGGTGATAGCTACAAAATTTGGTTTCAAACTCAGTCCCGAAGGAAAGCAGGTAGGCGTCGACAGCCACCCAGCGCACATCAAAGACGTTGCCAACGCTTCTCTCAAGAGACTCAAGACTGATGTTATCGATCTGTTCTATCAACACCGAGTCGATCCGAACGTACCAATCGAAGATGTAGCAGGGACGGTCAAGGAGCTGATCGCGGAAGGCAAGGTCAGGCATTTCGGACTTTCTGAAGCAGGAATGCAAACGCTACGACGCGCGCACGCAGTCCAACCGGTCGCAGCTCTCCAGAACGAATACTCACTTTGGACCAGGGGACCCGAAGCGGAAGTTTTACCAACGTGCGAAGAACTTGGAATCGGCTTTGTTCCCTTTAGTCCTCTTGGCAGGGGCTTCCTCACCGGAAAAATTGATGAGAACACCACGTTCGACAAAAACGACTTTCGTAACATCGTGCCTCGTTTTACACCGGAGGCTCGCAAAGCGAATCAAACCTTAGTTGATCTGTTGCGCCGAATTGCAGAACAGAAGAATGCCACGCCTGCTCAAATCGCGCTCGCGTGGCTACTCGCTCAGAAACCGTGGATTGTCCCAATACCAGGCACGACAAAACTGCATCGGCTCGAAGAAAACACCGGAGCGGTCGAAATTGAACTAACGCCTGATGATCTACTTCAGATAGAGAGCGCAGCTTCACAAATCACTGTCCAGGGAGCTCGGTACCCTGAAGCATTGGAGCGAAGTACCGGACTTTAAGAGAACGGGAAAATCAAGTAACGCTTCTCGCAGGCAGTTTCACCAGCTCTGAGATTTTGATCGGGCGCCTCAGCTCAACGCTCTTCCGGGCCGCGATACCAGTCAAACAAGACAACGCCCCGGCGCGAGAATCGGGCAAACGCATGTAGGATGGCATCTCGGTATTCCGAAAGATCAAATCCCGGATCCGTTCGTCGCCTCCGGCATGACCGCCTGCAACTCTCTCGATCGCTATCTTCTCGCGTTGCCCAAAACTCTTCGTCAGATAAACTTCAGTTTCTTCATCAACCGGCCAAGGCTGCCGTTCATAATCGCGAATCTCCAGCCGACCCTTCTCACCATTGAACGCAAGCCGATACCCTTCAAACGGCATAAAAGCATTTAAGGAATAACTCATGTGTACACCGTTTGAATATTTCACCACAGCAGACATGGTGTCGTAGATATCGACGTCCTCACGAAACACACAACCGTCTCGGTGATAGCCGTCAACATCTTCGCAGTTTGCGTAAAGCTCCATTCGCGTGGAGTTTTTCGTCATGTCATAAAAGAACCGACAGGCGGCAGTGTGCGGACAGGCACGGCAGTGAGTGGAACGAAACGGTCCCCTCCGACCGTAAGTTTCCAGCGCCGCTTGCGCTGAGACCTCAACAGGATCGGCGTCCAGCCACCAGTTCACGAGATCGAAATGATGAGTAGCTTTGTGGACCCAGAGACTGCCGCCTTTAGATTTCAACCGGTGCCAGCGACGAAAATAATCCGCCCCGTGGTAAACATCGAGATACCAACTAAAGTCGACCGAGATCACGCGACCGATCGCTCCTGACATGAGAATCTCTTTGATCTTCTGATGTTTCGGCGCATAGCGATAGTTGAAGGTAACCACGATCTGTCTTTTATTTCGCCGTTCAGCGTCGAGCACTTCCTGACACTGCTTTTCGTCAATTACCATCGGTTTTTCCGTGATCACATCGATACCGCGATCGAGAGCTCGGGAAATGTATTGGCTGTGAAAGCCATCAACCGTGGTGACCATGAGCAGATCGGGTTTTGCTTGATCACACATCTGATCAAAATTTGTGAAGGTTGGACAACTCGCACCTGACATCTTTCGGGCAACTGCAACTCTTTTCGCGTTAATGTCGCAGAGCCCAACTGTTTCAAGAATATCAGTGTAATTCTGAACCACCGGCTTGGCCCACATGCTAATCGAACGTTCACCGGTGCCAACTACTGCGTAACGCCGTTTGGCAGAAGAACTGATCGTACCAAATGAGGAATTTGGCAAAATCAACGATGCCACGGCAGCGGTGCTCGCCGTCTTGACGAAGCCCCGTCTAGTTACAGCATTGGACTGATCCATTTCAGGATCTCCTTATTTTCGTTATCTGACATCAACTTCCGGAAATGTAACGTGTGCGGCCGTCGAGTGTAACAAAAGCTACGTCCAATTGATCTAGCATTCCCCCTAAGACGATACTCCAAACCTGCCTTTAACCTCCTGCGAAAAGGATCGTAAGAACCTGCCTGTCGATCCCGTACCCACTCACATTTAGACCGGAGGTTATCATGGCCGACAAATACAATAACTTTGCCGAATTAGCTCGTAAGGAAGTCGCTGGGGTTGATTATCGAATCCTTTTGCCTCGAGCCCCGCATTCGCACGTTTTGTTAAAGCGATCAGAAGTGTGATTGCGTAAGATATTCAGGCAGACTCGGTTCGTGTCAGTTCGTGTTGGTTCGTGGATCGGTTCCGGTCCGGCAGCAAAACGATCCACGAATTCACACGAAAGGACAGCAAATGAGTTGGTCGCTACTAGGCGCGGGATCGTCGACTCGATACCTTTGTGGAAAGCCTCGTGGATCGAGACTCACGGTTTATCCTCGTCCACCTTGAGAGATCAAAGCGATCTTATGCGGCATCTCAATAATGTAGTTTCTATGTAGCTGAAAGCGTGAGGCACCACGCCACAAGGGCGTGGCATTGGGGTGGGCTAGTTAGTGACGGCCAGCGGCACCGACTGAGAAAGATGTAAAAAACTGTTCCTCGCTGTCGACATTTGCTGACCTCATTCGACTAATTCATGGGATCAGGGCCGCTGCTGGGTCGTGCAGGCTGGTCAATTATCGCTATTTTCGAGAAACCATGTTGTCAGAAAGGGCGTATCCTTTTAACCGCTCAGCCGTTTTAATTGTTTAGGGGGCACCTATGAGATTTGCGAAGCTCATTCTGAAGAATGTTCTGCGTAATAAGCGCCGAACACTACTCACAATTTCAAGCTTGGTAGTGTCGCTCTTTCTGATAATCAGCCTCGCTACGATCTTAACCGAATTTGAACGTGGCAGTCAGGAAGCCAATCCCCTCCGCTTGATGACCCGTCACTCTGTCGCGCTTACATTCTTACTACCGATTGCCGACGTTCAGCGGATCGAGGCAATACCAGGAGTTAGGAAAGTCATGCCGTTCACCTGGTTCGGTGGAATCTATAAAGACGAGAAAAACTTCTTTGGGAATTTTGCAGTCGATGCAAAGAAAATGAGGGAAATTTATCCGGAACTAAAAATGTCGGATTCAGAGTGGCAGGCATTTATGGCTGATAGGCAGGGAGCAATGGTAGGACGAAAGCTTGTTAAGCTTTACGGCTTTGCTCCAGGCCAGCGAATTACATTGAAGAGTCCTATTTATAATAAGGATGTCGAGTTCATTGTCCGTGGCGTTTACACGGGAAGCGACGAAAAAACTCTGTACTTTCATCATGACTACTTGAACGAACTGGCACCCGAATGGGCCAGGGACAAGGCCGGTATGTTCAGTGCCCTCGCAACCTCTCCAGACGACGTGCCACGGATATCCCAAGCGGTTGATTCGATGTTCGTGAATACCGATGCGCCAACTAAAACCGAGAGCGAGCGTGAATTCGCGCAAAGTTTTGAGGCTATGAGCGGCGGCGTAAAGCAATTCCTCTACGGCATCATGGCAGCAATCACATTTTCGTTGGTGTTGGTGATGGGCAACACCATGGCAATGACCGTCCGCGAACGGACCAAAGAAGTAGGCACGCTGAAAGCAATCGGTTTCAAGCGACCGACGATTGCTGCCTTGTTCGTCGGTGAGGCGATACTGCTTGCGATCATAGGCGCGGCAATTGGGATCGGCGGGGCGATGTTGCTATTCCGCTCCGTTGATATGAGTTTGTACATTCCCGGGTTCTTCGTATCGTTCATTCCGGAAACCGAGACGCTGCTCGCTGCCTTTGTGTTATCGATTTTGGTTGGAATAGTCAGCGTGGTTTATTCAACTTATCGAGTCACTGGTCTGACAATAGCGGAGGCTCTACGGAGCACTGAGTAAATGGCCTTACCTCTAAAATACAATTTGCGAAATCTGGTTGTGCGGAAAGGCAGCACCCTGGCCACTGCATTCACCATTGGCTTAACCGTGGCCGTTTTTCTTTTGGTGATGGCTTTGGCGCGCGGCATTGACCAGACTCTGTCGAGCAGTGGTGAGCCGCTGAATGTGATTGTTCTGCGCGAGGGCAGCACTGCTGAGCTGAACAGCAGTGTTACGCGGGAACAATTCAACGACCTTATGTATCTCGACGGAGTTGTCCGCGAAGGTGATCAACCACTGGCGACGGGTGAGATGATCACATTGATCTACAAACCGCGGAAAGGAATGACTCAGGGATCAAACGTGACTATTCGCGGCGTTGGTCCGATGTCATTAAAGTTGCACTCTGGCTTTCAGACTGTCGCCGGCCGATCATTTCAACCTGGTCTAACTGAAGCTGTGGTATCCAAGAGAATCGCCGAGCGGTTTCAGGGTTTGGATGTGGGCGACAAGTTTCGCATCCAGACGACGGACTATACCGTCGTCGGTCTTTTTGATTCAGGAGGAAAGGCTTTCGAGTCCGAGATCTGGGTTGATGCAAACTCACTTTCAAGCACCATCCAAAATCCTACATTCTCTTCGGTATTGTTACGAGCAAGGGACGAGAATGCATTGTCCGCTTTGACGAAGCGCATCACGGATGATCCTAAGCTTCATCTGAAAGCTCTATCAGAGAGAACTTTTTATGAGGACCAACAGGGTGTAGCCTCGGGTGCATTAAAAGGCCTGGCGGTTTTTATCTCTTTCATCATGGCGGTGGGCGCGGGATTCGCCGGCATGAACACAATGTACGCGAGTGTCGCCCGGCGCACGAAAGAGATCGGAACTTTGCGCGTGCTCGGTTTTAGCCGGAGCAGTATCTTAATTGCTTTCTTGCTGGAGTCAGTGGGGGTGGCTCTTATTGGCGCAGCACTTGGAATCTTGCTGACGTTGCCTTTGAACTTTGTTTCGACGGGCACTTCGAATTGGGCCACCTTCAGCGAAATTGCTTTTAATTTTCGCGTCACGCCCGACCTGATGATTTCAGCACTCATTTTCGGTGCGATAATAGGTTTCATCGGCTCACTGTTGCCGTCCATCCGGGCTTCCCGGTTCAGAATTGTCGAAGCTCTTCGCGCATGAATCGTACGTGAGGTGTCAACTTAGTAATGGTGACAAATCCCAAGTCTGATGAGGATCAAACTAACCTCAACGAACGTCTGAGGAGTTTGAAAATCGATCGTGCGCCTGCACCATCATCTTCGCAGGGGAACCGCACCCCGAAACTCTTGTTGCTGGGTGTAGCTGTCTTGCTGGCTTTGCTGGCCCTCGGTTACGCCTTCCTCTTTGCGGGCGCTAAGACAATTTCCGTTGCTTCTGTTCGAACCGATAGCGGTGGAACGTCCCAGGGAACCAGCGTCTTATCGGCGACGGGTTATGTAGTCGCGCATCACAAGATAGCCGTCGGGGCCAAAGTAATGGGTCGTGTTGCTTGGATTGGCGTTGAGAAGGGAGACGCCGTAAAAGAAGGGCAGATTCTTGTAAGACTGGAAGACAGCGAGTTTCGCGCTCAAGTGAATCAGGCTCGTGCGAATCTTGCGTCGGCTGAGGCACGTCTGGACCAGTTGCGATCGGGCTCGCGTCCGCAGGAAAAGCTTAGAGATAAAGCATCTGTGTTGCAGGCCGAGGCGAATCTAAGGAAGGCTGAGGCAGATTATCAACGGACGGAGAAATTGTTCCGCGCGGGAGTTTCATCCCGGGCCGAATTGGACCACGCTTTGTCAGAGCGCGACACGGCCGCTGCAATGGTAGAAGCTGCTCGGCAGTCAAGCAGCATGACTGATGTTGGTCCGCGTCCTGAAGAGATCCGTGCGGCTCAAGCGTCAGTGCAGCAGATGAAAGCGGCTCTTGATTACGCGCAAACACAATTAGCCGCTACTGAGATCAGCGCTCCTGTCTCGGGGACTGTGTTGGAGAGGATCGTAGAACGTGGCGAAATGGTGGCTCCTTCAGCCTTCGGTGGTTCCGGTGCCCGAACATCAGTTGTCGACCTCGCAGATCTTACGGACCTGCAGATCGAACTTGATATTAGTCAGACTGACTTTGCGCGCTTGCAGATGGATCAACGAGCCGAAATCATCCCCGAAGCTTTTCCCAACCTGAGATACACGGGTTTTATCGCAGAGATTGCCCCTGAGGCGAACCGCGCAAAATCCACGGTTCAAGTAAAGGTGAAAGTTGAGAATCCGGACCGGCAGTTACGACCAGAAATGAACGCTCGAGTTAACTTTCTCGCGGAAAGCACAGGGGGCAGCGAAACCAAACCTATCGCCCGGGTTTTAGTGCCCAAGAAAGCGGTACAGCAAAAGGATGGCGGCTCGTTTGTTTTTGTAGTCAAAGGAAACAAGGTGACGCAGCGAACGATCAGGCTGGGCCCGGAAGTGGGAGATGATTATTACGTACTCGATGGTTTGAGCGGCGACGAGACTGTCGCTATAGCGGGTGCCGACAAATTGCGCGATGGGGATCGCGTGAAGATTCAGTAGTTGAAGGATGGATAAGCATGGCCGAAACAATTGTTCGAGTTAAGAATGTGAGCAAGCGTTTTTCACGCGATGGATTTCAAGTTGTCGCTTTGGACCAGGTAAGTCTTGAAATTCACGAGGGTGAGTTTTTTGCCTTAATGGGCCCGAGCGGGTCGGGTAAATCCACCTTACTCAACCTACTCGCAGGAATTGACCGCACGACCGAAGGTGAGGTTGAGGTTCTCGGTACGAAGCTCGCCACACTCAGTGAGAGTCAACTGGCTACATGGCGCAACATTCATATTGGTTATATTTTTCAAACCTTCAACCTGGTTCCTGTTTTAACAGCGTTCGAAAATGTAGAGTTGCCGCTGCTTCTGACAAAATTGAACAAAGCTCAACGACGCAAGAATGTAGAAACGGCGCTCGAGCTGGTCGGTCTTGCTGATCGTATGAATCACCAGCCACGGCAGTTGTCTGGCGGCCAGGAACAACGCGTCGCCATCGCGCGTGCAATTGTTACAGATCCGGATTTGATTCTCGCGGACGAACCTACCGGAAATCTCGACGCCAAGTCTGGTGAAGAGATCTTGCAAATACTCTCTACGCTCAACCGTGATTTGAAAAAGAAGACTGCCAAAAAACAAAAGGAAAAAGAAAAAAGAAAGCTCAAAGATCAACCCTGGTTA
>Ga0207701_10002281_pt1 | contig 19938 bp, 14 predicted proteins | sample KBSSwiSSwithPhiX_FD_184294 | JGI IMG/M metagenome (GOLD analysis project Ga0207701, IMG submission 184294) | Switchgrass rhizosphere bulk soil microbial communities from Kellogg Biological Station, Michigan, USA, with PhiX - S5 (SPAdes) (version 2) | ecosystem: Environmental > Terrestrial >... | reverse complement strand
CAGCAAGGCGGTGACGTAGCGGGCCATGTCGGCAGCAGTGGAGTAGAGGCCGCCGCCTCCGGGCGTCGGCACCTCCCGGGGCCTGACGGGCGCGAGCCCCCGCGCCTTGAGCGCATAGCCGGTGGCAAGGTCGGCCCGCATCTGGTCCGACAGGACCAGGTCGGTGTGCTCCATGCCGAGGGGAGCGAACACGTGGTCGCGCAAGTAGACGTCGAGCGCCTCGCCGGACACGTCCTCCACGATCTGACCGAGTGCGGCGTCCTGTCGCCTCTTGAAGTCATCGATGGAAGGTTGTTTCACCCAGGACCGCGGATGCGCGCCTCGCGGCCCGTCCTCTGCTGAAATGTAGGGGCCCTCCATATGAATCCCAGCGATTGCCGGGATACCGCTCGTGAGAAGTCTTGCCGCGCACGTGGCGAAACGGGGGACGCGCCGGCCACCGTCGACAGCGACAGCGCGCGCCGCGACCGCGCGATCGCGCAGAACCTGGCATCGCTCTCGACGTCGACCTTCGGAGAAGTGCCGCAAAACGGCGGCGGCACGTTTCAGCTCCGGCGGCTCGACTACGACGACGCGCAGTTCTCGTTCTATGGATGGAGCAAGGAGATCAACAAGCGGACGTTCCAGGTGATCGACGTGCGCAAAGGCACCAACGAGAACATCAGCATCGCGGTCGTGCGCAAGATCATCTCGATCATTCGCGAGTACGAGCCCGGCGACTTCCGGTGGCACTCGCTGCGCCTTTCGCGCGACCTCACGCTGTCGGCGCGCCCCGAGGACAACGCCGACCTCGAGAAATTCATGATGCAGGAGTTCTTTACGGACGCGGGGCGCGCCCGCTAGTCCGCGGCGCGCGCGAGCCGCTGGCGCGGCGTCCCCGGGTCCGGTTCAAGGATGAGCAGTTGCTGCAAGATGTCGTAATCGACCGGCTTCGTGACGTGATGGTCGAAGCCCGCTTCGAGCGAATTGCGGTGGTCGTCCGGCTGGCCGTATCCCGTGAGGGCGACCATGCGCACATCCGTACCGTGGGGACGTCCGCGAATCGCGCGCGCTACTTCGTATCCGTTCATTCCCGGCAGGCCGATGTCCACCAGGACAACGTCCGGGCGGAAGGCGTCGAACTTCGCCAAGGCTTGAGGGCCGGACGCGGCGGTCTCGACGTCGTGATGATCGAGCTCGAGCAGCATCCGCAAGCTCTCCCTTGCGTCCTGTTGGTCCTCGACGATCAGAACGCGGCTTCGCATCTCAGGCAAAGTCCCGACCGGTGCGGCCGACTCGGACTCGGGCGGGGCCGCTTTCGGCAGTTGAATGGTGAAGGTGCTGCCCTTGCCCGGGCCATCACTCGCGGCGATCAGCTTGCCGCCGTGGGCCAAGGCCAGGCGGTGACACAGCGACAGTCCGAGACCCAGTCCGCCCTCTGCGCGGTCGAGTGCCCGCTTGCCCTGCACAAAAGGCTCGAACAATGTCGGCAGCAGGTCCGCGGGAATGCCGTCGCCGTCGTCGGCCACGGAAAGGTCGACCCAATCTCCGCGCTCCGTGACCGCGATCGCGATGCGGCGCGCCCCGTACTTGTACGCGTTGTCGACGACGTTCTCGATCATCTGCCGGAGACGCGTCGGGTCCACGCGAGACCATCCGCGCTCGCCTCCTACCTCGATGGTGACCTCGCGCCTGATCGCGGCGGGGTAGGTGGCGGCGACGCTCGTCGCCGCGTCGAGCAGCGACACCACCTTGGGATCGAGAGACATCTTGCCGTAGATGCTGCGAGCGACGTCGAGCAGATCGTTCAAGAGGCGCCGCAGGTGCTCGACTTGACGGCCGATGATGTCGACCGCGTCTGCGGAACTGGCGTCGCTGATGCGGGCGCGTTTCAGGATCTCGGCACTGGCGGAAATCGAGGAAAGAGGGTTGCGAAGCTCGTGCCCCAACGTCGCCAGGAACTCGTCCTTGGAGCGGCTGGTTTCCTCGGCTGCCATGCGCCGGACGGTTTCTTGTAGATAGCGATTGGCCGCTTCCACCTCACGGCGGTGGTGTCGACGCACCAGCGCGGCCGCGGCGACCAGAAGGGCGATGGCGGTGAGGCACACGAGTCCGTAAGCCAGCATGTTGCGCCGCCAGGCCGCCCAAACCACGTCGTAGGACAGGCCATACGAGGCGTACAGGGGATAGTCTCCGACGCGCCGGTAGGAGTAGATCCGCTCGATCCCGTCGACCGATCCACGCTGGGAGAACGTGCCGCTCTCGGGAGCATCGGCGATCGCCGCCAGGAGGCTGCCCGGCGTTCGCGGCAGCATCCGCTCGCTTGCGGACGGATCGACCGGCACGCGCACCAGCAGCATGCCGTCGGAACGTACCAGCGCCACCGAATCGGTCTGGCTTTCGACCACGGTCTTGTAGAAGCTCTCGAAGTATGCCGGGTTGACGGACACCGAGATGACGCCGTCGAAGGTTTGGTCGGCCGAGGTACGTCTACGCGTGAAGCTGAAATAACGCTGCTTGTTGATGCGGCCGACGTCCGGATCGCTGATGTGAAGCCCGCCCTGCCGCCGCAGGTCCTCGTAGAACGGCCGCCCGGTCATGTTCGTCGGCGCGAGCGGAAACACGAGGCTGCTGTTGCCGTCGACCCCCGTTGGTCCGACCACGAAGATCGTGTTGACGTCGTTGGCGCTGCGGATGAGCCCCTGGAAGAAATCGTGCAGCTCGCGCGAACGATTGATCGCGCTCCAATCCCAACCTGCGATGTGGCCGTCGATGGCGTGGATGATGAGATCGTGCGCGCGAAACGTGCGAAGTGCGTGCTCCGCAAGTGCCTGGACGGTGCGTTGCGCGCGCAACTCGGCCTCGTGCCGAGTTTGCCCGAAGCTGAATATGCCCAGCACCGCAAGGACGATGAGCGGGACGCAAATGGCGGTGGCAAACGGAAGCCACGACGCAAATCGCTTGCTCGGGCCGGACGGACTGCTCATGCAAGCGCCTTCACTGGCCATGTCCTCTGCATTCCCAGGCGTAGCCTCCGCCGCGGTCGGGCCGCGGCGCGGCAGAGGGTAGCACCGATGACCCCCACTCGCATTTACTTCAAAGGGGCGGCCGCGATGATCGTGCCGGGGCCGGACTCGAGCAGCATCACGCTACCTAAGCCCCCGTCCGCGCAGATCGAGACGATCGCGCGGCTGCCCGCGGGGCGTATCGCGAGCTCCTTGACGGCCTGGCTCAGGATACGCGCGCCGGTCGCCCCGAACGGATGGCCCAGCGCGATGCTGCCACCGTTGGGATTCATTCGGTCGCGCGGAAAGCGGCCGAGCGCTGCCTCGATGCCAACCTTGTCTCGAAGAAACGCATCGCTTTCGAGCGCGCGCACGTGCGCGGCGACCTGCGCGGCGAACGCCTCGTGGATTTCCCACAGGTCGACGTCGTCGTACGTCAAGCCGTTGCGCACGAGCAATCGCGGGATGCCGTAAGCGGGCGCCATCAGCAGTCCTTCGCTGCGCAAGTCGACTGCGCTCACTTCCCAATCGACGAGGCGCACGCGCGCCACGCCCTTGGGCACCTTGGACAACCCCGCAGTGGTCGCGACCCACAGCGCGGCGGCGCCGTCGGTGAGCGGCGACGAGTTGGCCGCCGTCAGGGTGCCCTGGCCGCTCGTGCGGTCGAACGCGGGCGGAAGCTTCGCGAGCTTGTCCTGCGAAGTGTCGCGGCGTGGGATGGTGTCGGCCTTGTTGTCGCGAATGGGAACGACGAGATCGTCGAAGAAGCCGCGCTCGCGCGCGGCGACGGCACGCTGGTGGCTCGCGAGCGCGATCTCGTCCTGCTCCTGGCGCGGGATGTTCCATTCGCGCGCGGTGATCTCCGTGTGCTCGCCCATGCTCTTGCCTGTCGTGCGATTGCTGACCGACGGGATGTAGAGCTTGACGTCGCCCAGTCGAAGGTCGGTGACGTGCGAGACCTTCTCGCCGAGCGAGCGCGCTTGCGTGAGCCTTCGAATCCAGTCGGACAGCGACTGCCCGAGCCCGAGCTGGATCCGACTCAGGCTCTCGGCGCCGCCGACCAGCGCGAGCGTGCGGTCGATCCCGTTCAGCATGCCCGACGCTTCGATGGCGGCCATCATGCTGGTCGAGCACGCCATCACGGTCGTAAACGCGGGAATCGTGGGCGGTGCGCCCGCGTCCATCAGCACTTCGCGTGCAATGTTGCTGTAGGTGAGGCTGGGTACCACGCTGCCCCAGATCATGAAGTCGGGCAGCGCGCCATCCAGCTCCCGCAGCATGTGTTGCACGACCGGCACGGAGAGCTCGATCGCGTCGAGGCCGGCCAGCGCCCCGTCGACCTTGGCGAACGGCGTGCGCACACCGGCGGCGAGCCAGATTGTGGGGCGGGGAGGGGTGTCCATCGGAGTGATTGATTATCATAGCCGCACTTGCACGCCGCCTCGCCCAACCCCAAGTGTCCGCCTACGTGTCAGCCGTCGCGAAAGCCCCGCCTCCCCTCGCCGCAAGGTTCACCCGCATGACGATTTGGATCATGATCGTGCTCGCGCTCCTCCTCGCGGGCCCCTTGTTCACGCTTGCCTTTGGGAAGGTCTCGATGCGAGGCGATTGGCGCACGGCCACCCACCGCGCGACCGGGCTCGCACCCGATCCCGCGGCGTACCGCGACGCCGTCGTCCAGGTCTATGCGAGCCGCACCTTCGGCTGGCGCGGCGCGTTCGCCGATCACACCTGGATGGCGGTCAAGCCGGCCGGTGCGGCGCGTTATGCGCGCTACGAGGTCATCGGGTGGTATGCCGGAGGCGGCCGCTCCGTGATCTCGGAGTCGAGCCAGCGGGCACCCGATGCCGAGTGGTACGGCGCGCCGCCGCGGCTTCTGCGGGACTTGCGCGGGGCTGAGGCGCAAGCCGTCATCGATCGCTTGCCGCAGGCCATCGCGTCCTATCCGTATGGGTCGGAATACCGGGTTTGGCCCGGCCCGAACAGCAACACGTTCGTCGCGCACGTGGGACGGGCGATCCCCGAGCTTCGCCTCGCCATGCCGTCGACGGCGATCGGCAAGGACTACGTTTCGCTCCGCGAAATCGTCGGTCCGTCGCCCAGCCACACGGGTATCGCGATCTCCCTGTATGGTCTCGCCGGCATCATCGCGGCGTGGGACGAGGGGATCGAGGTGAACTTGCTGGGGCTGGTGGCCGGGATCGACGTGCGTAACCCCGCGCTCAAGGTGCCGGGCATCGGACGCGTCCCCGGAGACGGTTAGTACGCAAGTCCGGCGACGAATCCGTACGTCGCTTCCGGCGCATCCAATCAATATCGTTTGATCCGGCGAGGGTCTCATGCATCTTACGGTCCGCAATCTTTCCAAGCGGTACGGCAACGGCGTGCAGGCGCTCGCCGCCGTGTCGCTCGACGTTCCGCCGGGCATGTTTGGCCTCCTGGGACCCAACGGCGCGGGCAAGTCGACCTTGATGCGGACGCTGGCGACGCTGCAAAGCGCCGATTCCGGCACCGCGACGCTCGGTGACATCGACGTGCTGAACGAGCCGGCGCGCGTGCGCGGCGTGCTCGGGTACCTGCCCCAGGATTTCGGGGTGTATCCCAAGGTGTCAGCCGTCGAGCTACTCGATCATCTCGCGCGGCTCAAGGGCATCGCCGACGCCAAGTCGCGGCGCGAGACCGTGGATGCGCTCCTGCACCGCGTGAATCTCCACCAGGTGCGCAAGCAGAAGCTCGGCGGATTCTCGGGTGGCATGCGCCAGCGGTTCGGCATCGCGCAGGCCCTGATCGGCAACCCCAAGCTCGTGATCGTGGACGAGCCCACCGCCGGCCTCGATCCCGAGGAACGGGTACGTTTCCACAACCTCCTGGCCGACATTGCGTCGGACGTGGTCGTGATCCTGTCGACGCACATCGTGAGCGACGTCGAGGATCTGTGCGCCCAGTTCGCGGTGATCAACAAGGGACAGGTGCTGCTGACCGGGCGCCCGGGCGATTACGTGGGAAGCCTCGCAGGCCGCATGTGGAGCCGCGCGATCGACAAGTCGGAGGCGGACGCCGTCAAGCAGCGGGCGCGCGTCGTGTCCACGCGGCTCGCAGCGGGCCGCACGGTCGTGCGCGCGTACGGTGAATCGCCGCCCGGTCCCGGCTTCGACGCCGTCGCACCGGATCTCGAGGACGTGTACTTCTGCACGATCGCCGGCTACCTCGCACCGCAGGCTGCTGCTGCTGCATGAGTTCGCCGATGCTCGCGATTGCGTGGTTCGACTTCGTCCGCCGACTGCGGATGGTGTCGACGTACGTCTATTTCGTTCTTTTTGCAGTATTCGCCGGGTTGTGGATGGCCGCCGCGGGGGGTGCGTTGTCGAGCGCATCGGTCAACTTCGGCGGCGACAAGGTGCTGATCAACGGGCCGTACGCGCTGGCGTTCGGCATCGCGTTCCTCGGGTTCGTCGGCGTCACGGTCATCGGCTCGATCTCCGGCCGCGCGGTTCAGCAGGACTTCGAGTACGGGACGTATCACTTCTTCTACTCGGCGCCTATCAGCAAGGCCGCGTATTTCCTCGGACGGCTGATCGGCGCATGGGCCACGCTTGTGCTCGTGTTCCTGAGCATCGCGCTCGGCATCGTGATCGGCAGCAACTGGCCCGGCGTCGACAGCGCGCGCATCGTCGCGCATCCGTCGTTCCAGAGCTTCCTGCGTCCATACCTGTTCCTGCTGATCCCGAACATGCTGTGGCTGTCGGGCTGCTTCTTCGTGCTCGCCGCGCTCACGCGTCAGATGGCGCCGGTGTACGTGGCGGGCGTGATCCTGCTCGTCGGCTACATGACGGCGATCAATCTCCTGGGCGACATGGACAACAAGACGCTCGCGGCGATGATCGATCCGTCGGGCGCCACTGCGTTCGACGTGCTCGCGCGATATTGGAGCGTGGCGCAGAAGAACGCACAGGAGATTCCGCTCGAGGGCGAGCTCCTGTGGAATCGCATGCTCTGGCTCGGCGTCGGACTTGTCGTCACGCTCGCGGGCTATGCCGCGTTTCGCATGCAGACGGTCGCGCCGTCGCGCGGGCGCAAGCGCAAGACCGTGGACGAGCCGCCGCCCGAGCCTGCTGGGGCGCCGGTGGCGCTGCCGATGTCTGTGGTCGACCGGCGCGCGGGCGCCTACGCGCGCATGCTCCCCGGACTTGCGCGCCTGTATCTCGCGGAGATCCTGCGCAGCCCGCGCTTCTTGACGATCATCCTTGGCGGCATCCTGCTCGTCATCGGCAACGCGGTGACGTTGGGCTCCTTCTACGGCACGAACACCTATCCGCTGACCTACAAGGTGCTCGATATGGTCGGCGGTCTTTTCAGCCTCTTCGTGCTGATCGTCACCGCGATCTATGCCGGCGAGCTCGTCTGGCGCGAGCGCGACACGCGCATCGACGACATCGCCGACAGCATGCCCGCGCCCACGTGGCTCGGGTTCCTCGCCAAGTTCGCAACGCTCGTGGGCCTGCAGGTCGCCTTGATGCTGGTCGTGCTCGTATGCAGCCTGGGCGTGCAGCTCGCCAAGGGCTATACCAATTTCGAGCTCGGCCACTACTTCTTCGACCTCTTCGTCGTGCAGCTGCCGGGCTTCATTCTCGTCGCGGTGCTTGCACTCTCGGGGCACACGCTCGTCAACAACAAGTACCTCGGCCACTTCCTCGTCCTGCTCGTGTTCCTCGTCACGACGCGCATGGCGGACTTCGGCCTGGAAGATCGCCTGTACCGCTACGCGAGCCGGCCCGACGTCATTTACTCGGATCTCAACGGCTACGGGCATTTCCTGCCCGCCGTGATGTGGTTCCGCCTGTATTGGGGCTCGTTCGCGGTGCTGCTGCTCGTGCTGTCGTACGCGTTGTGGGTGCGCGGGCGCGACGGCGGCCTGCGCGCGCGGCTGTCGCAAGCGGCCGCGCGCATGACCCCGACCGCGTGGTCGGTCGCAGGCGTTGCTGCGGCGGCGTTCGCCGGCACGGGCGCGTGGATCTTCTACAACACGCACGTCCTCAACACGTACCTCACGCGCAACGAGGCGCAACGCCTTGCGGCCGAGTACGAGAAGACGTACAAGCCCTTGACGGACGCGCCGCAGCCGAAGATCACGGCGGCCGACGTCAAGGCAGATATCTACCCGTCGGAGCAGCGCGCGCGCATCACCGGGACGCTCTCGCTGGTCAACGCCAACGCGCAGCCGGTGTCCGATGTGTACGTGCTGTATTCGCGGGCCGCGCGCGACGCCGCGATCACGTTCAGCGGGGCCGCGGAGCTCGTGAAAGCCGAGCCCCTCGTGCGGTGGCATCACTACAAGCTCGCCACCCCGATGGCACCCGGCGCGACAATGGAGCTGCGCTTCGATCTCACCTATGGAGCGCAGGGCTTCCGAAACGAGGGCGCCGATCCGATGGTGCTTGCGAACGGCACGTTCCTGAACCCGGGCCTGTCGGCCGACACGTCGCTGATCCCGAGCCTCGGCTACGACGAAAACGCGGAGCTCACCTCCGACAGCGACCGCAAGAAATTCGGTCTCGCACCCCGACCGCGCATGCCGGACCTCGACGACAAGGCGCGCCACATGCAAAGCGCGCTCACGCGCGATGCGGACTTCATCGCGTACCGGGCTACCGTGTGCACGTCGCCCGACCAGCTGCCCGTTACGTCGGGTTATGCGGTGAGCGACACGACTGAGAACGGACGGCGCTGCATCGCATACAAGATGGACACGCCGATGGCGGCGATCTATCCGTTCGTCTCCGCGCGCTATGCGGTGCGCAAGGACGTCTGGAAGGGACCGGACGGCGACGTCGCCATCGAGATCGACTATCACCCGGGCCACGAGTTCAACCTCGACCGCATGGTGGCGGGCGTCAAGGATTCGCTCGACTATTTCACGAAGCACTTCGGCCCGTACCAGCACAAGATCCTGCGCATCGTCGAGTTCCCGCGCTTTTCGCGCCAGGGCGGGTTCGCCGAGTCGTTTCCCAACTCGGTGCCCTTCAACGAGGCAATCGGATTCACCGCGAAGGTGGACGACCGCGACGCGAAGGACATCGACTATCCGTATTTCGTGACCGCGCACGAAGTCGCGCATCAGTGGTGGGCGCACCAGGAGGTCCCGGCCAACGTCCAGGGCGGCGAGTTCATCACCGAGAGCCTCTCCGAGTACTCGGCGCTGATGGTGCTGAAGAAGAAATACGGCGACGAGAAGATGCGCCGGTTCCTGAAGTACGAGCTCGACCGCTACCTCGCGGGCCGTGGCAGCGAGCAAAAAGGCGAGCAGCCCCTCCTGCGCGCGGACGGCGCCGCATACGTGCATTACCAGAAGGGTGCCCACGCCCTTTACGCGCTGCAGGACGTGATCGGCGAGAAGGCGATGGACGATGCACTTTCCGCGTTCGTGAACAAATGGCGCTTCAAGGGTCCGCCCTATGCCACGTCGCGCGATCTCATCGCGGAGCTGCGGCGGGTGACGCCGGCGGAGCATCAGGTGTGGATCGACGACCTGTTCGAGAACATCACGTTCTTCGACAGCCGCGCGGTGAAGGCCGACGCGCGCAAGCGACCCGACGGCAAGTACGACGTCGACCTTGTCGTAACGGCGAAGAAGTCGCGCGCCGACAGCACGGGCAACGAGAGCGACGTGCCGCTCGATGCCGTGATCGACATCGGCGTGCAGGACGCGAAGGGGGGCTACCTCCTGCTCGAGAAGCGCCGGATCAAATCCGGCGAGAACAAGTTTCTCGTCACGGTGGCGGGCGAGCCCGCGAAGGCGGGGATCGATCCGCTGGACAAGCTCATCGACCGCGACACCGGAGACAATACGGTCGAGGTGACCATGCCATGAAACTGCTCCCCTTCTTCTTCCTGGCGATCGGCGCCGTCGCAAACGCACAGGACGCGTCGTACAGCGGCCACGGTGCCGACAGCGTCGGCAAGGAAGTCGTCGCGAAGTTCGCCCCGCCGCCGCTGGATTCGCGTTTCACGCGCTCCATCGAGCTCATGCTGGACGTGCGCGCGCCGGGACTCGGCATTCCGTCACCGGACGGGAAGGCGCTGTATTTCGGATGGGGCATCACGGGCTCGTCGCAGGTCTTCAAGCTCGACAAGCCGAAGGCATTCCCGGTGCAGCTCACCGGCGGCGAGGACAACACTTCCATCAGGGCGGTCACGCCCGACGGCAAGTGGGTCGTCCTCTCGCGCGACAGCGGCGGCGAGGAAAACCCCGGGCTCTACCTTCAATCGACGTCGGGCGGTCCGCTGCGAACCGTGTTCCAGGCGCGCAGGGTTCGCGCATCGTTTGCCTTCGTGACGCCCGACAGCCGCGAGCTTTACTACACGGCGAACGACGTGACACCGGAGAGTCAAGCGGTTTATCGCTACGACATCGCCAGCGGGACTCGCACGCTCGTCTTCGGCGAGAAAGGGCTGTGGATCGTCAACGATCACCGCGGAACCGGCGACGCGCTGCGGCTCCTGCTCGTCAAGGTGCCGAGTTCGCTTGCGCGCGAGTACTACGAATACGCACCGTCGACGCGGCGGCTGACACCGATCCTCGGCATTGGCGAGAGCGTGCGCTACGAGGCGCAATATGCAGCGCAGCCGGGCGAGCTCCTGGTGCGCACGGACAAGTTCCGCGACCTGACGGCGTTCTATCGCTGGAGGATCGGCACTGACGCAAGTGCCGCAAGCTTCCGCGAGGTCCTCGCCTACCAGGACATGGAGATCGCCGACTTCGACATCGACCGCGCGCGCCGGCACATCTACGTCCAGGTCAACGATCGCGGCTATACGAAGCTCGTCGTGCTCGACGCCAGGACGTACGCGCCGGTATCGCTGCCGCTGCCGCGCGATGCCGATCACGTCCTGGCCGGCGCGGCGAGCCAGGACGGCCGCTACGTGACATTCGGCGTGTCCACGCCGACGGCGCCGCGCGCGAGCTACGTGTGGGACTGGCAGAAGCGGGCGCTCGTGCAATGGCTCGTGCCGTCGTCGCCGGAGGTCGATCTCGCTTCGTTCGTCCCCGCCAAGCTCGTCACCTATCCCGCGAAGGACGGCACGGCGATTCCCGCATTCGTGCGCGTTCCCAACGGGTGCGCGCCCGACCAGAACACGACGAGCGACCCGTGCCCGGTCATCGTGACGTTCCACGGCGGACCGGAAGCGCAGGCGAAGCCAGGGTTCTCGACCTATCGCCAGATGTTCGTGAACGCGGGCTACATCCTCGTCGAGCCGAACGTGCGCGGCAGCGGCGGTTACGGACGCAAGTGGCTCGACGCCGACAACGGGCCCAAGCGCCTCGACGTGATCGGCGACATCGAGGATGCAAGCCGCTACGCCAAGGCGCAATACGCGCGCAACGGCAAGGCACCGAAGGTCGGTGTCACCGGCGGCAGCTACGGTGGCTATGCGACGCTCATCGCGATGACGATGTTCGCGGGCGCATACGACGCGGGGGCCTCGAACGTCGGCATCGGCAACCTCGAGTCGTTCCTGCGCAATACCGCGCCGTACCGGCGCGCAGTGCGCATCTCGGAGTACGGCGATCCCGACCGCGATGACGAGGCGTTGCGCAAGCTGTCGCCCGTGACCTACATCGACCGGGTCAATGCCCCTCTCTTGATCCTCCAGGGCGTGAACGACCCACGCGTGCCGGTCGGCGAAGCGATCCAGATGCACGAGCTCCTCGCCAAGCGCGGCGTGACGGCGCCGCTCATCCTGTTTGCCGAGGAAGGGCACGGAGCAGGCCGTCGGAGCGCGGCCGTGCAGCAGCTCGGCCACACCCTCAAGTTCTTCGACGAGCATCTCAAGAAGAAGGCTCCCGGCTGATGCCTACGGGAGTCGCGGCGCGCTGAACCCGCGGGCCGTTAGAATGGCGGCCATGGTTGCCCGCCTCGTTGTCCTTGTCGTCGCCGTCGGGTGGTGCTGCACGCTCGCCGCGAGTACCGACGAGCGCTATTCCATCGCGACGTATTCGCTCGAGCTTGCAGGCGGTGTCGAGCAGGTCGACGTCTATCGTCCGGTGAATTCCGCGCAGGAGGGCGTGGCGGTCCTTGCGCATGGCTTCGCGCGCTCGCGCTCGCGGCATCGCGATCTCGCGCGGGCGCTCGCTTCGGCGGGGGTCGTCGCGGTCGTGCCCGACTTGCCCAGCGTAGTGAACCTGTGGGGCAACGGCGACGCGCTCGCGCGTTTCGTGATCGACCTCGAGGGCGGCGCAGTGCCGTCCCTGGCGGTCAAGCGAGAGAGCGTGGTGCTGATCGGGACCTCCGCGGGCGGGCTGGCGTCGCTTCTTGCCGCCGCGCAGTTGCCGAGGCTTGCGGGATGGATCGGCCTCGACCCGGTCGACCGCACGGGCAGCGGCCCCCGTGCGGCATCGCAAGTGCGGTCGCCGGCGATCGTCATGCTCGCCGAGCCGTCGTTGTGCAATCTCATGACGAGCGGCCGCTCGATCGCCGAGGCGCTGCCCAGGCGCTGGCGCACCGTCGACGTGACCGACGCGTCGCACTGCGACTTCGAGGACCCGACCAACAACATGTGCCAGGCGATGTGCGGGCGCTCGTCGGACAAGACGCGCGAGGAGATCCGCAACGAGATCGTCTTCACGACACGCGAACTGCTGGAGGCTGCAAGATGAGGCCCAGTGAGCAAGGCCCGAAGGGCTCGTCGCCGAGCGAGCGTACCGAGCCGACATGCGGAGCGTGTTATCGGAGGGTAGTTCAGTGAGGCTCGGCGTGATCGATCCCGGCCACTTCCACGCCGCGCTCGTGCAGAAGAAGATGTACGCGGACATCGACCCGATCGCGCGCGTGTACGCACCCGCCGGGCCCGAGCTCGACGATTATTTGCGTCGTGTCGAGGCGTTCAACGCGCGCGAGAAGGATCCGACACGCTGGCGAACCCGTGTGGTCGAGGGCGACGACTTTCTCGACAAGTTCGCCGGCGAGCGCATGTGCGACGTGGTCGTGATCTCCGGCAACAACCGGCGCAAGACCGAGTACATTATGCGCGCCGTCGAGACCGGCGTGCATACGCTCGCGGACAAGCCGATGGCCATCGACGCCGCGGGATTCGCGGCGCTCGAAGAGGCTTTCGCGCTCGCGCGCGCGAAGAACGTGTTGCTCTACGACATCATGACCGAGCGACACGAGATCACGACGATCCTGCAGCGCGAGTTCTCGCGCATTCCGGCGATCTTCGGGGAGCTCGACTGCGGTACCGTCGACGACCCCGCGGTCACCAAGGAGAGCGTGCATTGCTTTGCCAAGCGGGTCTCCGGCGTTCCGCTCGTGCGCCCCGCCTGGTTCTTCGATACCGCGCAGCAGGGCGAAGGCCTCGTCGACATCACCACGCACCTCGTCGACCTCGTGCAGTGGGCGTGCTTTCCCGGCGTGTCGCTCGACTACCGCAAGGACGTGCGCGTGCTGCGCGCGAAGCGCTCGGCGACTACGCTGACGCAGGCGCAGTTCGAGCAGGTGACCCGTCTAGCATCGTGGCCGGGCTTCCTCGCGCCGAAAGTGAGCAACGGAACGCTCGACGTGTTTGCGAACGGCCGCATCGACTACGCCTTGCGCGGCGTGCACGCCCGCGTGTCCGTGCGCTGGGACTTCGAGGCTCCGCCGGGCGCCGGCGACACGCATCACTCGACGATGCGCGGAACGCGCGCGAGCCTGGTCATTCGCCAGGGCGAGCGCGAGGCGTTTTCGCCGGTGCTCTATCTCGAACCGCACGCGACGACCGCTCGCTCGGCGTGGGAAGCGGGCGTGAACGCGGCCACGCCGCACGTCGCCGAGCGTTATTCCGGCGTCGAGCTCAAGCCCTCCGACCGCGGCTTCGAAGTAGTCGTGCCTGCGCGCTACCACGTCGGGCACGAAGCGCACTTCGGGCAGGTCGCGGACGACTTCCTGCGGTACGTGGCGGCGCGCGCGATCCCGTCGTGGGAGGTGCCGAACATGCTCGCCAAGTACTACACGACCACGCAAGCATTGACGCTGGCGACGCGCTGACCCCGTTTTCGGGTCGTGGACTACAGCCCGTCCGCAAAGGACTGGCGATCATGCGGCATGAGGTGCTTCCTGCTCGTTGCCGGCGTATCCACGATCGCGACGGCGATCGGGATTGTCGCTTGTGGCACGCCATCGCCCGGCCTCGACCCCGGTATCGGCACCTCGCCGCAGCTCCCCCCGCCGAGCTCCTCGATGGTCCCGACCGTGAACGTCGCGGACGCCGTAGGATGGCCGTCGGGTGCCACCCCAACCGCGCCGCAAGGCCTGTCGGTCAAGGCCTTCGCCGGCGGCCTCGACCACCCGCGCTGGGTCTATGTCCTGCCCAACGGCGACGTGCTTGTCGCCGAGACCAACGCGCCGCCCAAGCCCGACGACGGGAAGGGCATCAAGGGCGCCATGATGAAGTTCTTCATGAAAAAGGCGGGCGGGGCGACGGCGAGCGCCAATCGCATCACGTTGCTGCGCGACGCCAACGGCGATGGCGTGGCCGACACGCGCACGGCGTTCATGACGGGCCTCAACTCCCCGTTCGGCATGGTGCTGGTCGGGGACGACCTGTACATCGCCAACACCGATGCGGTCGTGAAAGTCCCGTATCGCGTGGGCGACACGTCGATTGCGCGATCGCCCGTCAAGGTCGCCGACCTCCCGGCGGGGACGATCAATCATCACTGGACGAAGAACCTGATCGCGAATCGTGACGGGAGCAAGCTCTACGTCACCGTCGGCTCGAACAGCAATATCGGGGAAAACGGCATGGAGGTGGAGCAGGACCGTGCCGCGATTCTCGAGATCGACACCGGGTCGGGCGCGAAACGGCTTTTTGCGTCGGGCCTGCGCAATCCCAACGGACTTGCGTGGCATCCCCAATCCGGAGCGCTGTGGACCGTGGTCAACGAGCGGGACGAGCTCGGCCACAATCTCGTTCCAGACTACCTCACGTCCGTGCGCGACGGCGCGTTCTACGGGTGGCCGTACAGCTATTACGGCGGCAACGTCGATACCCGCGTCTCCCCGCCGCGGCCGGACCTGGTCGCCCGCGCCATTGCGCCCGACTATGCGCTGGGGTCGCACGTGGCACCGCTGGGGCTCACGTTCTACGATGCGCAGCTTCTTCCGCAGCGGTACCGCGGCGGCGCGTTCGTCGGCGAGCACGGCTCGTGGAATCGAACCCCGAAGTCCGGTTACAAGGTCGTGTTCGTTGCGTTCGACAACGGCCGGCCCGCGGGCCAGCCGGAAGATGTGATGACGGGATTCCTGGACGAGAACGGCAACGCGCGCGGTCGCCCGGTGGGCGTGGCGGTGGACAAGGCGGGCGGGCTGCTCGTCGCCGACGACGTCGGCAACGTGATCTGGCGGCTCGCCCCGGCGGGCGGGTAGTGCTACTCCATTAGTGCGACGCTACCTGGCGCTTGTGCGACAGCATCACGACGAGCCCTTGCTCCCGGCCGGATTGCGCATTGGCGCGCGCCATCTCGCGACGAATCCGGGAAAAGGTCTTGCGAATGTCGGTCTGCGTGCTCGGGACGTAGCGGAAGCTGGGATCCAGGATCGACTTCATGCGTCACTCCATCGGGGTCGCCGCCAAGGCAGCGCGTGACGCTTACTTTGTGGCGTCCACAGGGGTCGTAGTACCCGCGCGCTACCTAAAACATTGTAGGACGGACACGGTGGCCGCCGGAAGGCGATTATTCCCTAGGCGAACCGCCCGTAAGCCCGCTGATGATGTGTTTCTGCATGAGGAAGAAGAGCACGACCGGCGGGACGGCGGCGATCAGCGAAGCTGCCGCGACCAGGTTCCAGGACGTCTGCCACATGCCCCGCAGCGCCTGCAGCCCGGCGGTCAGCGGACGGATGGCGTCGGATTGCACGAGCACGAGCGACCAGAAGTAATCGTTCCACACGAAGGTGAAGATGAGCACGGACACGGCGGCGATCGCGGGCCGGATGAGCGGCAGCACCACCCGAAAGAAGATCGTGATCTCGCCTGCGCCGTCCATGCGCGCGGTGTCGAGCAGCGTATCCGGCACGTCGCGGATGAAATTGCGCATGAAGAGCGTGCAGAACCCGGTCTGGAACGCCGTGTGGAAGAGGATGAGCGCCATGCGCGTGTCGTAGAGCCGGAGCGAGATCATGAGGTCGCGCACGGGAATCATCAGCACCTGGAGCGGCACGAGGTTGCCGGCGACGAACACCATGAGCAGCAGCCGGTTGCCGGGGAAGCGATGCTTGGCGAGCGCGAACCCCGCCATGGCCGACAGGAGCACCGTGAACGCGACGGCCGGCAGCGTGACGACGAAGCTGTTCAGCGCCATCGCGCCCATGCGCGAGCCTCCGAGCACGGTGCGGAAGTTGTCGGCGAACGCGCTGTGCAGCGGCCAGCCCCATACGTTCCCCGCATTGAGGTCTTCGAGGGAGTGCATCGACGTGTACGCGATGCCCGCGAGCGGCAGGAGCCAGACGACGAGCGCTGCGGCCACCGCGAGTGGATAACCCGTGCGCTGTCGCAGATGGAGGGCCCGCAACACGCTATTCCTTGTGGAACATGCGCCACAGGAGCAGGAAGATGATTCCGCTCATGAGGCAGAGGAGCACGACGGCGATCGCGGCGCCGTATCCGTAACGCTGGGCGCCGAATGTCTGCTCGTACATGTAGAACGCGAGCACCGTCGAGCTGTTGTAGGGTCCTCCCAGCGTCATGATCATCACGTAGTCGAAGCTGCGCAACGCGGCCACGGCGCAGACCATGACGACCAGGAAGTGAACCGGGCGAAGCTGCGGCACGATGACGTGCCGCAGGAGCGGAAGCCTGCGCGCGCCGTCCACGCGCGCCGCGTCGATCGTGTCGGACGGCAGCGTCGCAAGCCCCGTCGTGTAGAGGATCATGCAATACGCGATCTGCGGCCACAGGCCCGCGACCACCATCGGGTACAGCGACCACGTCTCGCTGTCGAGCGGGGAAACGGGACCCGCGCCGAATAGGGCGAGGATCGCATTGAAAAGGCCGAAGCGCGCGTGGAAGAACCACGCGAACACGAGCCCGACAACGACCTGGCTTACCACGAACGGCAGGAAGAAAAGCGTGCGCACGACGCGCATTCCCGATCCCGCGCGGTACAGGAACACCGCGAGCAGCAGGCCCGCGACGGGTGCCAGGAGATAGCAGGCGAGCCAGCGCAGGTTGTTGCCGATCGCGCGCGCAAACACGGGATCGGCGAAGAGCTCGCGGTAGTTGCCGAGTCCGACGTAGGTCGTCGGGCCGGCCCCGTTCCAATCGAGGAGCGACAGGCGCACGCTGCCGAAGATCGGGTAGACGACGAAGACCGCGAACAGGGTGCAGGCGGGCGCGAGGAGGATCGCCGTCGACCAGCCGGCGCGATGTCGGGACTCTCGCGTCACGGAGAGCCGCGCGGTTCCGCCGCGGGGCCGTAAATGCGCAAGCGCGCACGCTCGATGGCCGCCAGGACCGCATCGGCGCGTTGCGGATGCAGCATGAACTCCTGGAATCCCTTCATGGCGATCACCGCCAGATCTTCGCTGGTGTCCCGGTCGAAGAATTGCGACAACCCGGCGGCGTTTCGCAGGAGCTCGCGGCCTTCCACGAGGAAGCGATCGTCGGCGACGGCCGCGCGCGTGTTGACGGGAATCGTCAGCGTCGCGCGGTTGATCTCCTCCTGCACGTCGGCGCGCATGACGAACGCGAGGAACCTCCGCGCATCCGACTTGTTGCTCGCGCGCAAAGGAATGTGCAGCGTGTTCATCGGGGCTTCCTCGAACGGTGGAACGGCAGGATTCACGACGGGGAAGCGCACGAACTCCATGCGGTCGCGCACGGCCGCGGGAAAGTTGGGCACGATGTAGTTGCCGATCAGCATCATCGCGCTCTTGCCCTGGTAGAGGAGCGCCTGGCTCTCCTGCCAGCTCGCCGAGGCGTGATTGGCCGAAAAGCAGTTGCGCGCGAGGAGCTCGTTCCACGCCGCCAGCACCGCGCGCACGCGCGGATCGGTATACGGAACGCGGCCGTCCATCAAGGCCATGTGAAACGCGAGGCCGTTGATGCGAAGGTCGAGGTAATCGAACCACGCGGCCGCGGGCCAGAGGTCGCGGGTCCCGATCGCGACAGGCTCGATGCCGCGCTGGGCAAGCTTCTCGCATGCCTGCAGGAGATCGCTCCACGTGAGCGGCTCGGCGATGCCCGCGCTTTGGAGGATATCGCGGCGGTAGTAGAGGCCGATCTGATAGAACGTGTAGGGCACGCCGTATTGGCGGCCGCGATCGCTGACGAGGCCGATTGCGGACGGATGGAACGCAGCACTTGCCTCGGCGGTGAAGAGGTCGCTCACGTCCTCGAGAAGCCGCGGCTGCGACAGCTGGCGCATGCGCTCGCCCGCGAACCAGAACACGACGTCCGGGGGCGACCCGGTCAGCCAGTTGCGGATCGCCTTCTTGTAGCTTTCGTGGTCATAGATGTTGAGCTCGACCTTGACGTCGGGACTCTCCTTGGCGAAGCGATCGACCACGGCCTGCCAGGCAGCGCGGGGCGCCGGGTCCGAAGCGTTGGCGTTGACCACGAGGGTGCCCGCCTGCACCGCATTGGCGGCGGCACAAAGCGCAATCGCGAGAATCGCGGCAAGCCTCATTTCGACCCCCTGACCGCAAGCTCTGTACGCATACGACGCGCGCTATAGTACGTGGTCCCCGGCGAACATTAAATCTAACGGAACGATGGCGGAAGGCGGGCCCTTCGGGCTTCTGCGCGGCGACGAATTCGACCGCGACGCCCTCGCGCTCGCAGAGGCGTCCGCGGGCATCGGCGTTTGGAGCATCGACCTCACGACGTCGTGCGTCCGCGGCACCGCGCAGTTTTTCCGGATCCTCGGACTGCCGCCGACGACCGAGAGCATCCCGGTCGACGTCGTGCGCGCGATGCGCCATCCCGACGACCGCGAGCGCGTCGTCGCCGGATTCCGACAGGCGCTCGATGGCGGCAACGACAGCTACGAGATCGAGTACCGCATCGTGCGCCCGGACGGCGGCACGCGCTGGATCTTCGGGCGGGGGCGGGTGATCCGTGCTCCCGACGGCACGCCGTTGCGCTACAGCGGCGTGGACCTCGACATCACCGACCGCAAGGCGACCGAGGCGGCGCTCGCCGCCGCAACAGAGGAAGTCGCGCGCATGAACCGCGAGCTGGAGCAGCGCGTGCGCGAGCGCACGGCCCAGCTCGAGCTCGAAGCAAAACGGCGCACCGAAGCCGAGCTCCGCCTGCACCAGGCACAGAAGATGGAGGCGGTCGGGCAGCTCACGGGCGGCATCGCGCACGACTTCAACAACCTGCTGCAGGTGATCATGGGAAACCTCGAGATCGCGCGCATGCAGGTCGCACGCGATCCAATGCCGCCGCCGCGGGGCGAGCTTCTGATGCGCGCCATCGATACCGCGCAGCGGGCGTCGCAGACCGCCAAACAGACGGTGCATCGCCTGCTCGCGTTCAGCCGGCTGCAGCCCCTGACGCCGAGCGAGCTCAACATCAACGCGCTGGTGGAGGATCTCGCGGACATGGTGCGCCGCCTGCTCGACGAGAACATCGAGGTCGAGACGGCGCTGGCTCCGGCGCTGTGGCCGACGTTTGCCGACCGCAACCAGCTCGAGAGCGTGCTTCTCAACCTCGTCGTGAATGCGCGCGACGCGATGACCCAGGGCGGCCGGCTCACGATCGAGACGTCCAACGCGCATGCGCGGCCGAGCGCCGCAGGCGCTCCCGACGCCGAATACGTCTGCCTCGTCGTGCGGGATACCGGCCACGGCATCGCGCCCGAGCACCTGACCAAGGTTTACGAGCCGTTCTTCACGACGAAGGAGACTGGCAAGGGATCGGGACTCGGCCTGTCGATGGTGTACGGCTTCGTGAAGCAGTCGGGCGGACACGT
>Ga0207701_10002279_pt1 | contig 19961 bp, 19 predicted proteins | sample KBSSwiSSwithPhiX_FD_184294 | JGI IMG/M metagenome (GOLD analysis project Ga0207701, IMG submission 184294) | Switchgrass rhizosphere bulk soil microbial communities from Kellogg Biological Station, Michigan, USA, with PhiX - S5 (SPAdes) (version 2) | ecosystem: Environmental > Terrestrial >... | reverse complement strand
TACTTCCAACTCTTGAGGTTCGTGAGAATCGGGATGTTGTCGGTCGTGAGTGTGTGCTTGCCCGGACCGAACGTGTCGCCGAACTGGCCCAGGTAGACGAACTGCGCGACCTGCGACTCGCGCACGATGAGCTGCGCGCCGCGCTTGATCTCCTTGTCCTCATCGGGGAAGCGGAACGACAGCGTGTCGCGCGAATCGTCCGTCCATTCGATGATGTCGATGAACTGCTTTTTCAGGAAATCGATGATCGCCATCGCGCGTCTCCCTCGTGGTCGGGTTTTAGCGGCAGCCGCCTATTTCTTCTTCGCGGCGGCGAGGCGCGCCGCCTGCAATTCGCCGTTGGCGATCTCGGTCTCGAGCCGCTGCGCGGGCAACGCACCGGGAACGACGCTTCCGTCGGCGAAGACCAGCGTCGGCGTGGCGCTGACCTTGAGCTTCTGCCCGAGGTCGTGCGTGGCCGCGAGCGGCGTTTCGCAGTCGCCGTTGTTCTGCGGCAGCGCGCCGGAAGCGAAGAACGAATCCCAGGCTTTCGCCTTGTCCGGCGAACACCAGATCATCTTGGACTTGCGCGCGGCATCCGGGTGGAGCTGATCGATCGGATACAGGAAAGTGTAGATCGTCACGTTGTCGATGCTCTTGAGCTCGTTCTCGAGGCGCGCGCAGAACGGGCAGTCGGCGTCGGAGAAGATCGCGAGCCGCCTCGAGCCGTTGCCCTTGACCTTCTTGATCGCGAGATCGAGCGGCAGGGTGTCGAACGCGACGCGCGTGAGCTCGCGCATCTTCGCGTCCGTCATGTTCTTCTTGGTCGCGGTGTCGAACAGATTGCCGACGATGACGAACGACACCCTGGCGTCGGTGTACACGATCTGGTCGTCGAACATGACCTCGTACAGCGCGCCATAGGGGCTCTTGACGACGCTGCGCACGCTCACGCCGTCGAATTTCTGCTCGAGCAGCTTCTTGACCTGGGCGCCTTCCTTCGAGAGCGCCGCTGCCTTGTCGGAAGACGGTTCCTGGGCGGCCCCGTGCGTGGGTATGGCGAAGGACGCGCCCAGCGCAAGCGCGAGCGCCGCCCATGTTAGGCGGCTATCGGAAGTGAGTTGGAATGACATGAGGAGCTCCGAAAGAATCGTTAGCGTAGCGCGGATTGCGCGAGAACTCGTTTTGCGGGGGGCAGCCAGTCGACCGCGGTCATCCCCCAGTTGCGCGCGGCCCGTGCGAGCGGCAGCGAAGTGCCGAACAGCCGCGCGAGGCCATCGGTGACGTACTGCATCGCGAGCACCGGCGCCTTGCGTTGACGGGCAAAGCGCTCGAGCAGCAGCGGCTCGCCCGGATCGGTTATGGGACCGCTGTCGCGCAGCACGGCGGCAAGTGCCTCGGCGTCGGCAAAACCAAGGTTGACGCCTTGCCCCGCGAGCGGATGAATGCCGTGCGCCGCGTCGCCCACAAGTGCGACGCGATGCGCAACCGTCGTCGGCAGCGTCGAGAGTTGCAGCGGAAAGCCGGCAGCAGGCGTGATCGTTGCGAAGGCGCCGAGGCAGTGGCGACCGCAAGCGGCGACGCGCGCCGCGAGCGCATCGACCGGCAAAGCAAGCAACTCCGCCGCGAGCGCGTGAGGCGCCGACCAGACCATTGAGACGCGGCGACCCGGCAGCGGCAGCCACGCGAGGACGCCGCCGTCGTCGTGGAACCATTGAAACGCACGGCCGAGGTGGGCCCGCTCGCAGTTGAAATTGGCAACCACGGCGGTCTGCCCGTACGGCTTCGTTTCGGCAACGATGCCCGCCGTTTCGCGGACGTGCGACCGAAGTCCGTCCGCGCCGACGACGAGTCGCGCGAAGAGCTTGTCCGCGCCGCACGCGAGCACGCAGCCGTCCGCACGGACAGCGAGCGAATCGAACGCGCAGGGAGCGTGCAGAGCAACGCCCGCCTCCGCCACGCGCGCGACGAGCGCCGTCTTCAATGCGCGCTCCTCGACGATCCAGGCAAGCGCCCGCTCGCCGAGCTCGTACGCGGAGAAGCGCAGCCGCGCCCCGCCGTCGCCCTCGACGATCATCGCCTCGACGGGCGCCATGCGGTCGGCAGGCAGCGCCTGCCACACGCCGAGCGATCCCAGGAACGCGACGCTGCCGGGACTGATCGCGTAGACACGCGTATCCCAATCGTCGTCGCCAGCGGGGGCGGGCGGCGGGGTCACGGCAGCGCGATCGGCGAGCGCGACCGAGCGTCCGCTTGCTGCGAGCGCCGGCGCAAGCGAAAGGCCCACGAGGCCGGCGCCGGCAATGAGGACGTCGTAATCCAGAACGTCGTGATCGCCAGGGCGTTCGATCATCGCCGCGGCATCGTTGGCACGAATCGGGGCGCTAACCATCGAGCGTCTCGATCACGAGATTCTGATTCGTGTAGATGCAAATCTCGCCCGCGACGATGAGGCTCTGCTTGACGATCTCCGCCGGCGACAGATCCGTGTGCGCAAGCAGTGCCCGCGCCGCCGCCTGCGCGTATGGGCCGCCCGAGCCGATGGCGACGATCCCGTGCTCGGGCTCGAGCACATCTCCGGTCCCGGTGATGATGAAGGACGCGCTGCGGTCGGCGACCGCGAGCATGGCCTCGAGCCTGCGCAGGATGCGATCGGCGCGCCAATCCTTCGCGAGCTCGACCGCCGAGCGCGCGAGGTGGCCCTGATGCTTCTCGAGCTTCGCTTCGAAGCGCTCGAACAGCGTGAACGCATCGGCGGTCGCTCCGGCGAAGCCCGCGAGAACGCGGTCGCTGTAGATGCGACGCACCTTGCGCGCGGTCGCCTTGACGACGACGTTGCCGAGCGTCACCTGGCCGTCGCCGCCGAGGCTCACGGCACTGTCGCGACGAACGGAAAGGATCGTGGTGCCGTGAAAGGTTTCCATGTCCGGAAGACCGGAAGGCTCTGCCGGCCCGCTGCCGGTGAGCGGTCCGGTTATTGAGGCTTCTTGACGAAGTGGCGCGGCGAGACGCCGATCAGGAGCAGCAAGGCACGAATGATCGGCGACGCGCCGACGATCTGCACGGACTTGTGCTGCGACTCGATCCGGCCGATGAGATTGAGCAGCGCGCCCGCGCAAACGAAGTCGATCCGTTCGACGTCGGTCATGTCGACGGCGACGACGTCCTTGCCGTGCACGGAATCCTGCAGCTTGCCCAGCCCCGGGGCAAGCGAGCCCGTCATCACTCCCGACCACGTCACCGTTTCCTGCTCGTCAGCCGCCGCCAGCGCGGGCTCGAGCGGCTCCGCCGCTTTCGGGGGCGCTGGCTTGGGTGCGACCGGCGGTTCCCACGACGGGGGCGACAACTCGAACGCCATCGCGAACTCGATGGCGCGGTCCTCGAACAGCGACCGATCGTTCGCCCACTGCAGGAACTCGAGCGCGAGCAGCCAGGCACCCTCGCCTGCGGCACGTCCTCGCGCGAGCGCCGCGTTGATCGCGTTGTCGAGCTTCGAGCTCTTCAGCAATTGCAGCCCCAGTCCGGCACGACGCGCTTCGGCGAGCGCATTCGCGAGAAGGCGGGCCCCCGTGTCGTCGAAGTCGATCATCGACATGAGGTCGAGCCGCGCACCGTGCATCTGGCGCGTCGCGGCACGGCGCAGTCCTTCGATCTGCGTGGCCGACGCGGCAGTCACCTTGCCGGTGACGGCGATTGAGCCGCCGATGACACGCGGCGAAGCCTGCGGCTTGTCGCCGTCCGCTTCTTCCCACGCGGGCGCGGAGCGCTCGAACTGGAGCACGTATTGCATCGCGAGACGATCGAACGCGACCCGGTCCTTCGCCCGCTGCAGAAGATCGAACAGCGCGAGCCACGCCAGCACCGAAAGCTTCGTGTCGTTGTCGTTCTCGATGCCTTCTTCGAGTTGTCGGCGGGCGTCGGCGGCGTGGCCGCTCGCAAAGCGAAGCGCGGAGTTTTCGAGCACGGCGCACAGTCCCGGATTGGCCTGCGCGACCTCGAACGAGGCGCGCGCGGGCGCCCACTGGGCAAGGCTGGCGCCGGTGACCGTCATGTCGTCGCCCGCAGGCTCCACGTGCCGGCGCGCCTTGGCGGCCGCCGTCGCCGCGAGCTCACGCGCCGACGTGGGACTTGGGCGAACTTCGACCTTGGCCGGCTCGGGCTTCTTCTTGGGGGGTTGCTTCGAAAAAAACGACATTTGCCGGTTCAGGTCCTGGATCGCCGCGTTGGCGCAATTTTACGGCCATGAACCCTTCGGACATGGCAAGCGCCTTCGGAGTTTCATCGTACCCGCTCCCGATGCCCGATTATCGTCCCACTGGCAGGCGCGCCACAAGCGGCCCGGCGAAACAGCGCGGCAGTTGCTGCTAGAATGGCGCGCCGCCGGGAGCCCGGTGCGGCAAAAAAGATGAGGATAACGATGAAAAATCCGCTCGATTCGATATGGGGCACGATCATTTCCGGTCTGCTGCTGACCGTGATCCTGTATTACGCAGTCAAAAGCATGCTGATGTGACGGGAGGGAAAAGAACATGGAACTCGTACCGGTTCTCGCGCGATGGCTTCACTTTCTGGCCGGCATCATGTGGATCGGCCTGCTCTATTACTTCAACTTCGTGCAGGTTCCCGCGCTCAAGGCGGCGGCCGCCGACAACACGGCGGCGGGCATCACGCGGCACGTCGCTCCTCGCGCTCTCCTGTACTTCCGCTGGGCCGCGGTCGTCACATGGCTCGCAGGAGCGGCGCTGCTCGGGTCGAACTTCGTCCCCGCCTTCACGCTGCAGAAGGGTTTCGCGGGCATTGGCATCGGAGCCTGGCTCGGCACGATCATGCTGTTCAACGTCTGGGCGCTGATCTGGCCCAATCAGCAGAAGATCCTCGGATTGAAGCCGGCGACGGACGAGGAAAAGACCAAGGCGCGCCGCGTGGCGCTGCTCGCGTCGCGCACCAACACGATGCTGTCGATGCCCATGCTGTTCTTCATGGCAGGCGGGCTCACCCACAAGGCGGCCTTCGGTCTGTAGCCAAAGGCCAAGCGAGGCGCCGGCCGGCGCCTCGCAAGCGGCCGCAACAACTGCTCTTTCAGTCCCCGTATAGCTTCTGCACACGTTCGCGGCGCTCCTGCGCCTCGAGCGAGAGCGTGGCAGTGGGGCGCGCCAGAAGGCGCGGGATGCCGATCGGCTCGCCGGTCTCTTCGCAATAGCCGTAGTTGCCTTCGTCGATCATGCGGATCGACTTCTCGACTTTCTTCAGCAGCTTGCGCTCGCGATCGCGCGTGCGCAGCTCGAGCGTGTACTCCTCTTCGAGCGTCGCGCGGTCGGACGGGTCGGTCGTCGTTTCGTTCTCGCGGAGATGCTCGCCGGTATCGTCCGCGTTCTGCAGGAGCTGCTCACGAAGTTCGGTCAGCCTGCGCCGGAAAAATGCGAGCTGCGCCTCGTTCATGTAATCCTTGTCCGGAGCCTTCAGAAGATCGGGCTCCGTCAGAACCTTCACCTTCTTCGCCGCCGCCGCGGTCGCTGTCGCTGTCGCTTGCTTCGCCATGCTCTATCCCAGTCTCTTCGATAGACCCGTCGCACCGGCGGTCCGCCGTGTGCGCCGCGCCCTAGATTTTTTTCCGCGAACTTCCGTCGCTAAGTTCCGTCCACTGCCGCCGATTTTGTCGCCCGCACTAAATCGAACATTATAGCGCGCTGGCGACTCTCCCCGCCATACTGGCCGCACGCCCGGGAAGGGTGTCCGGCTCGCCCGTATAATCGAGTTGAAACAATGACTTCAACGCCCGCACCGACTGTCCCTTCGCCGTCGCTAACGATCTCCAGACCGGACGATTGGCACTTGCATCTGCGCGATGGTCCGGCCATGGCCGCGGTACTCGCTACCACCGCCAGCGTCTACGGGAGAGCAATCGTCATGCCAAACCTCCGCCCGCCGGTGACGACGACGCAGCTCGCCGGGGCCTATCGGCAGCGGATTCTCGATGCGCTTCCTGCGGGTTCGCGCTTCACGCCGCTGATGACGCTCTATCTCACCGACAACACGAGCCCCGCCGAGATCGCGAACGCGAAAGCTTCGGGTTTCGTCCACGCCGTCAAATACTACCCCGCGGGAGCGACGACGCACTCGGACGCGGGCGTCACGGCGCTGGAGCGCGTCTATCGGGCGCTCGCGGCAATGGAGGAAGCCGGTGTGATCCTGTCGCTGCACGGCGAAGTCACCGATGGCGACGTCGACATCTTCGATCGCGAGCGTGTCTTCATCGAGCGTTCGCTCACCGCGATCGTCCGGGATTTTCCGAGGTTGAAAATTGTGCTGGAGCACATTACAACGGCGGAGGCGGCGGCGTTCGTCGCGTCCGCGCCGTCCAGTGTCGCCGCGACGATCACGCCCCAGCATCTGCTGTATTCCCGCAACGCGCTCTTCGCGGGTGGCGTTCGCCCGCATCTCTATTGCCTTCCGATCCTGAAGCGCGAGCGGCACCGCGAAGCATTGCTCGCCGCCGCTGCCAGCGGGAGCCCGAAGTTCTTTCTGGGGACGGACTCGGCGCCGCATGCCGCCCATACGAAGGAGAACGCCTGCGGCTGCGCGGGATGCTTTTCCGCGCCGGTGTCGCTCGGCTTGTACGCGGAAGCCTTCGAGTCCGCGCATGCGCTCGACCGCCTCGAAGGCTTCGCGAGTCATTTCGGGGCCGACTTCTATGGGTTGCCGCGCCACGGCGACAAAGTGACGTTGCAGCGCGAGCCGTGGGTCGTGCCAGCGGAGTACCCGTTCGGCGAGCACCGGGTCGTGCCACTGCGTGCGGGTGAGAAGGTCGCCTGGCGCGTGGTGTCCTGACCGACGCTGCGTTTCCTTTGCCGACGGAACGGCGCCGCCGCGATGCTATCCTAGGGGTCCGAAGCCAGCCAGACCGTCGCCGCCCGGGCAACCGGGGGGAGGAAAGTCCGGGCTCCGCAGAGCAGGATGCCGGGTAACGCCCGGCCGCAATAAGTCGCCGCTAGCGCGGCTGACGAAGGCGAGGAACAGGGCCACAGAGACGAGTCGCCGCGGGTCCGGGTCACACCGGATGCGCGGCGGGTGAAACGCGGCAACCTCCATCCGGAGCAACACCAAATAGGCGGACGTGCATTTGGCAACACAGGCTGCTCGTCTAGTCCGCGGGTAGGTGGCTCGAGCGCCGCGGCAACGCGGCGCCTAGAGGAATGACGGCCATAGCGCGCAAGCGCCGTAACAGAACCCGGCTTATCGGCTGACTTCGGCTTTAATTCGCGATCGCGCAGCAGCGCGCAATCTCGGCCATGGCGCTAGCGCGGCAGGCCCGCGGCGCTGGCGCGTTGTAGTCGTGCGGATGTGGCTTTCCTTGCTATTCAGAATCGCCGCCGCCGCACATCGTTGAGGATTTCGCGCGCGGCGTTGTGACCTGGCACACCTGTCACGCCGCCGCCGGGGTGCGTGCCCGATCCGCACATGTACAGGCCGCCTATCGGCGACCGATAGTTGCCATGGCCGAGCACGGGCCGCGCCGAGAACAGTTGATCCAGGGCAAGCGCGCCGTGGAAGATGTCGCCGCCGACGAGCCCGAACTCGCGCTCGAGATCGAGCGGCGTGAGCACGCGACGGCCGAGGACGCTTGCCCGAAAGTTCGGCGCGACGCGATCGACGGTGTCGATCATCAGATCCGCGACTTCGTCGCGCGCATCGTCCCACGAACGTCCCGGCAGCACCTCGCCTAACTCCGGGTGCGCGTGCTGGCAGAAGAGACTCGCGACGTGTCTCCCGGGCGGCGCCAGGCTGTTATCGACGACTGAGGGTATCAGCACCTCGACGATCGGCGCTTCCGACCAGCCGCGTGTCCGCGCATCGAAGTACGCGCGCTCCATGTATTGAAGCGACGGCGCAATGATGATGCCGCTGCCATGGTGCCTTTGCGCGTTCTTTCCCGGATGCGCCAGGAAATCCGGCAATTCGGACAGCGCGACGTTCATTCGGAACGTCGCCGAGCCGCAGCGATACGCGTCGATGCGCGCGGCGAAATCGGCAGGCAGCTCCTCGCGCGCGACGAGCTTCTTGAAGAGGAGCTTGGGATTGATGTTGGCGATTACCCGCTGCGCGCGCACGATCTCGCCGCTCGCGAGCTCCACGCCGGTCGCCCGGCCGCCGCCTACGACCACTTTCGCGACGTCGGCGCCCGTGTCGAGCACGACGCCGCGGGCCCTGCACTCCGCCGCCATCGCCTGCGTGATGGCGCCCATCCCACCGCGCGCGTGCCCCCACTGCCCGCGCTGACCGTTCACCTCGCCGAACACGTGATGAAGCAACACGTATGCCGAGCCCGGCGTATACGGGCTTGCGTAGTTGCCGACCACGGCGTCGAATCCGAATGCCGCCTTGATCGGCGCCGATTCGAACCAGCGATCGAGCACATCGCCCGCACTCTTCGTGAAAAGGTCCAGCACGTCGCGTTGTCCGGCGAGATCGAGCGCTCGGAAGCGCTTCGCAACTTTCCACGCCTCGAGCATCGCACCGATTCCCAGCCCCACCGAAGGCGGCGTCGCGAGCAGGAGCTCGCGCAGCACGTCGGCAACGCGATCGAGCATGGCGTAGTAGTCCGGCAGGCGCAGCGCGTCGCGCTGCGAATACGCGGCCACCGCGGCCTGCGTCGCCGGGAGACCGCCGCCGACCTCGAGATAGCCGCCGTCCGGGAGCGGCAGAAAGTTCGACAGCGCCCGCGGAATCACGACGAGGCCGTGCTGCGCGAGCCTCAAGTCGCGAATGACCTTGGGATTGAGGAGGCTAACCGTGTAGCTCGCCGTCGAGTTGCGGAAGCCCGGATGGAATTCTTCGGTTACCGCCGCGCCGCCCAGCACGTGGCGGCGTTCCAGCACGCGAACGGAGAGTCCGGCGCCCGCGAGGTACGCGGCGCAGGTCAGGCCATTGTGGCCGCCGCCGATGATGACGGCGTCTAGGCCGCTCCTCGCACGCCGGCCCGCCACTTCAATCTTCGTTCAAGCCGGCAGCAACGATCGAAAAGCCGTTGTCGACGTACGTGATCTCGCCCGTGATGCCGCTCGAGAGATCCGACAACAGGAAAGCGCAGACATTGCCGACTTCGTCGGCAGTGACGTTCCGGCGCAGCGGCGCATTCGCTTCGACGAACTTCTGGATCTTCGAGAAGCCGCCGATGCCGGCTGCAGCCAGCGTCTTGATCGGTCCCGCCGACACGCCGTTGACGCGAATTCCTTCGGGGCCGAGACACGATGCCAGGTAGCGGACGTTCGCCTCCAGACTCGCTTTCGCGAGGCCCATCACGTTGTAGTTGGGCAGCGCGCGCAGCGCGCCGAGATACGTGAGCGTCACCATCGCAGCCCTTCGCCCCTTCATCAGCGGTCGCGCGCCCTTGGCGAGCGCCGCGAGGCTGTAGGAGCTCACGTCGTGCGCGACGGCGAACGCCGCGCGCGACATCCCGTCGAGAAAGTCCCCGGCGAGCGCCTCGCGCGGCGCGAAGGCGATCGCGTGGAGCAGGCCGTCGAGCATGCCCCATTCGGTGCGCAGCGATTCGAACAACGACGCGACGTCGTCGTCCTTCGTCACGTCGCACTGCAGCACCGGCACCGTCCCGAACTCCGCGGCGATCCTCGCGACGCGTTCCTTCAAGTCGGCGTTGACGTACGTGAAGGCGAGCGTGGCGCCCTCGCGCTGGCAGGCCTTGGCGACGCCATACGCGATCGAGCGATTGGAAAGCACACCGGTGATCAGGATCGTCTTGTCGGCGAGAAAGCCCATCGTCTTGTCGCTTTCGGCCCGAGCGCGGGCTTTTGGAATCTCTGGTCAGAACAGCGTCGGGATAGGACCGATGATGCCGCACGCGACGCGCGCGTTCGGCACGCCGGGCTTGGCATCGAGCGGCCCCGATCCGCCCGCGTGGAGCACGAGCGACTTGCCTTCGATGCCGTTGGGGCCGCTCAGCGCGATGCCCGGGACGCGGCGCGTGAGCGTCGCCGTGCCTTGATCGGTCGCGATGATCAAGGGGACCACGACGGGGGCGTCGGTGCCCGGCAACAGGAACGGCGGTCCCGCCGAAAAGCCATTGGGCGAAGTGCAGATCGGCGTCGTGTGGATCACGAATCGGTACTGACCGCCGGAAAGACCACCGACATCCGCCACCAGCGTGAGGCCTCCGTCGTAGGGCCGAAACGTGGCGAGTCCCACGCCGGCGCTTCCGCCAATCGGCTGCAGCCGCGCACCGATATTCACCGGCTTCTGCTTCGCCGACTCGTCCGAGGCGCAGCCGGCGAAGACGAGCACGAACGTCGCAATTCGCGCGAAGCGCACGACATTGCGCGACCAGAAGCTCCGGATCTCCATCGGTCGCGAATGATAAGCGATGGTCGCCGCGCTGGCCAGTTCGACGCGCGATGTACGCCCGGTTCGACGCGGCCGCCAAGGCGCTCGCGGTAAAATGCCATCCGTCACCGCTTTCGGGCAAGAAGAAATCGCGAGACTCCGATGTCGCACATGACGCCTTCTGAAATCGTAAGCGAGCTCGACAAGCACATCGTCGGGCAGAATGCCGCGAAGCGCGCCGTCGCGATCGCCCTTCGCAACCGCTGGCGGCGCCAGCAGGTGCCCGAGCCGCTGCGGCAGGAAATCACGCCGAAGAACATCCTGATGATCGGTCCGACGGGCGTCGGCAAGACGGAGATCGCGCGCCGCTTGGCCCGGCTGGCCGAGGCGCCGTTCATCAAGGTCGAAGCGACGAAGTTCACCGAGGTCGGTTATGTGGGCCGCGACGTTGACACCATCGTGCGCGACCTGGTCGAGGCCGCGCTCAAGCAGACGCGCGAGGCCGAGACGCGCAAAGTGCGCGACCGCGCGGCGGACGCCGCCGAGGAGCGGCTGCTCGACGTGCTGCTGCCGCCCGCGCGCGAAGTGAACATCTCGGATATGCAGCCAACCGATTCGAACACGCGCCAGAAGTTTCGCAAGATGCTGCGCGAGGGCACGCTCGACGACCGCGAAGTCGAGGTCGAAGTCTCGCTGCTCGCGCCGCAGATGGAAATCATGGCGCCGCCCGGGATGGAGGACCTCACGAGCCAGCTGCAGGGGATGTTCCAGCAGCTGGGCGGCGGCCGGCGGAAGCTGAAGAAGATGTCGGTCGCAGAGGCGCTCAGAACGCTGACCGACGAGGAAGCCGCCAAGCTCGTCAACGACGACGAGATGAAGACGAAGGCGCTCGCCTCGGTTGAGCAGAATGGCATCGTGTTCCTGGACGAAATCGACAAGATCGCGAGCCGGCAGGAGACGCACGGCGCCGACGTCTCGCGCCAGGGCGTCCAGCGCGACCTTCTGCCGCTGGTCGAGGGGACGACGGTCACGACGAAGCACGGGATGGTGCGCACCGATCACATCCTGTTCATCGCGTCGGGGGCGTTCCACTTCTCGAAACCCTCCGATCTCATTCCCGAGCTGCAGGGACGCTTCCCGATCCGCGTCGAGCTCTCGTCACTGTCGGTCGACGACTTCGAGCAGATCCTGACGGCGACGGACGCGTGCCTCGTCCGCCAGTACCAGTCACTGCTCGCGACCGAGAACGTCCATCTCGAGTTCGTGCCGGAAGGCATCCGGCGGCTCGCGGAGATCGCGTTTGCCGTCAACGAGCGGCAGGAGAACATCGGCGCGCGGCGCCTGCACACGGTAATGGAGCGCCTGCTCGACGACCTCTCGTTCCAGGCGACGCGCCGCACGGGCGAGACGATCACGATCGACGCCGCCTACGTCGACTCGAGGCTGAAGGACATTGCGGGCGATGAGAATCTCGCCCGATACATCCTCTAGCAAGGTTTGACCAAGTCCCGCGCCTTCGGGCTGCACAATTCGACGCTTGCCTGAATGGTCGAGCGCGTCCTCGGCATCATCCTTCCGGTCTTCTCGATCATCGCGCTCGGCTGGCTGTACGGCCGGCGGGCCAAGCCGGACATGGGATGGGTCAACCGGATCAGCATGAACGTGCTCGCCCCGGCGCTCATCTTCTCGGCGCTCGCGAGCAAGGACTTCGATATCTATGCGAATGGCCTGCTCATTCTCGGCGGCATCGGCATCGTGCTTGGCTCGGGACTGCTCGCGTGGCCGATCGCCCGCTGGCTCGGCGTCGATTACCGCACGTTCGTGCCGCCGATGATGTTCAACAACTGCGGCAACATGGGGCTGCCGCTCGCGGCGCTGGCCTTCGGCCCGGCCGGCCTGTCCGCGATGGTGGCGGTGTTCACCATCTCGAACCTGCTGCATTTCACGGTCGGCGCGTGGATGATCGACCACCACGCCCGCTTCGGCCGCCTGCTGCAGAACCCGATGGTGTGGTCGACGATCGCCGGTTTCGCGTTCGCGCTCCTGCATCTGCCGCTTCCGGAATGGATGGAAAGCGGGTTCAAGCTCGTCGGCGACGCGCTCATTCCGATGATGTTGCTTTCGCTCGGCGTGCGCCTGCTCGACGTGCGCTGGAGCGACTCGCGGATCGGCATCATCGGCGGCGTCGTTTGCCCGTTGACCGGCATCGCGATGGCGGCACTGCTCGCTCCCGTGCTGAAGCTCGACGATGCGCAGCTCGGGCTTCTGGTCCTGTTCGGGTGCCTGCCGCCGGCGGTGCTCAACTTCATGGTGGCGGAGCAGTTCCGGCAGGAGCCCGGCAAGGTCGCGTCGATCGTGCTGATCGGCAACATGATGTCCGTCGTGTTCGTGCCGGTCGGGCTGGCATTTGCGCTCAAATGAGGCGCTCAAGTGAGCGTTGATTCCACACCCGCGCACATCAGGGTCGCCAGGATCGAACCATGAATCTCTACAAGCTCCTCGTCGCCCGCGCCGCCGAAGGGCGTCCGCTCAAGGTCGGCCTGATCGGCGCGGGCAAATTTGGCGCGATGTATCTCGCGCAGGCCAAGCACACGCCTGGCATTCACGTCGTCGGCATCGCGGACCTCGATCCCGCGCGAGCCCGGGCGACGCTCTCGCGCATCGGATGGCCCTCCGAGCGCTTTGGCGCGCCCTCGTTTGCCGCCGCGGCGAAAACGGCCGCGACGAACGTGTCTGGCGACGCCTTGGCGCTGATCGATGCTCCGGAGATCGACATCGTCATCGACGCCACCGGGAATCCCGCCGCGGGCATTCGCCATTCGCTCGCGTCGTTCGCGCGCGGCAAGCACGTCGTGATGGTCAACGTCGAGGCCGACGCGCTAGCGGGGCCACTCCTTGCCCGCCGCGCGCGCGAGCACAACGTCGTGTACTCGCTCGCGTATGGCGACCAGCCGGCGCTCATCTGCGAGATGGTCGACTGGTGCCGCGCCGCGGGCTTCGACGTCGTCGCCGCCGGCAAGGGCACGAAATACCTGCCCGAGTATCACGCGTCCACGCCCGACACGGTGTGGCCGTTCTACGGATTCTCGGCCGAGCAGGTGGCTGCGGGCGACTTCAACGCGCGAATGTTCAACTCGTTTCTCGATGGGACGAAGAGCGCCATCGAGATGGCGGCCGTCGCCAACGCGACGGGTCTGGCGCCGTCGCCCGGCGGCCTCGAGTTTCCGCCGTGCGGCGTCGACGACCTGCCGCGCATCCTGCGACCGGCGGCAGAAGGCGGGCGACTCCATCATGCGGGCCAGGTCGAAGTCGTCTCGAGTCTCGAGCGCGATGGGCGTCCCGTGTTTCGCGACCTGCGCTGGGGCGTCTATGTAACGTTCCGCGCGGGGGAGGCTGCCGGCGAAGACTACGTGCGCCGCTGCTTCGGCGAGTACGGGTTTTCGACGGATCCGTCGGGCCGTTATTCGGCGATGTACAAGCCGTATCACGCGATCGGGCTCGAGCTCGGAATCAGCGTCGCGTCCGTCGGGCTGCGCGGCGAGCCGACCGGTGCACCGGTCGCCTGGCATGGCGATGTCGTCGCGACCGCCAAGCGCGATCTCGTTGCCGGCGAGACGCTCGACGGCGAAGGCGGCTATACGGTGTACGGCAACCTCGTTCCCGCCGCGGACTCGCTTGCGCAGCGAGCGCTTCCGCTCGGCCTCGCGCATGGCGTAAAGCTCAAGCGCCGCATTGCCGCGAACTGCACCGTCCGCTGGGACGATGTCGACATCGACGCCGTCGACGAAGCCGTCGCCTTTCGAAGGGAAATGGAAAAAGCGTTTGCGCGCTAGCGACGCAACGTTCAATCGACGTTGGCGACGATCCGTGCAGGGGAGAGCAACCGCTCCGCTGTATTGAACTGGCGGATGAATTCCACGAACTTCGCGGCACTCAAAGGCCGGCTCAGGTAATAGCCCTGGTAGTGGTCGCAGCCCAGCCCCTCGAGGATGACTGCCTGCGTTTCAGTCTCCACACCTTCCGCCACGACGCTCTTCCCCAACGCGTGGCCATCACGATGATTGCGGAGGCAATGGCGCCCGAGCCGACGTCGTCGTCGAGATCCATGATGAAGGACCGGTCGATCTTTACGGTCTGCAGCGGATAACGTTTCAAATAGGCGAGCGATGAATAACCGGTGCCGAAATCATCGAGGCTGAAGTTGATACCCATGCCCGTCAGGTCGTCGAATAGGCGACCCATGCCATCGTTCGCATCGATAAGAACACTCTCCGTGATCTCGAGCTCCAGGCAACGTGGTGTTCGTTGTCGGAGACGAGGGAAGGGGGGTGCCATCGCCGCGAGGATATGCTCGGCCACCGCTTCCACTTCCCGCGCCGACGTGATGTGCGGCAGGATGACCGTGAACTCGTCCCCACCGAGGCGAGTCACCGTGTCGCTCTCGCGCACGCATTGCTTCAGTCGTGCGGCGGTCTGCTTCAGGACCTCGTCGCCTTCGGTGTGACCGAGGCCGTCGTTGATTCCCTTGAAGTTGTCGAGGTCGATGAAGAGCACGCCGAATTGCCTCGACTCCCGCTGTGCCCGCGCAAGCGGCGCGCGCGAGCTGGTCCTTGAAATGGAGACGGTTGGGCAGCGCAGTCAACGCATCGTAGTTGGCCTGATAATAAAGCTGCTCGTCCTTCGCTGCCGTAGCGAAGGCGACGCCAACCCGGTCGCCGAGGTTCCGCGCCCGGCCGCGTTCCTCCTCGGTGAGGACTCCTGCACGTTTTCGAAGGCGAACGATAGACGTCCGGCGGACGACGAACCCGCGGTTTCGCTGAGCGCCATGACGGCCGCCGTGCCGCTTTTTTCCGAGCAGAACAGCCGCTGTCCCTGTTCATCGACGACACAGAGCCCGGTCATCGCAGGCAGCGCCGTAGCTTCGCCCCAGAGATAGGCAGGATCGATGCTAAAAGGGGCCGGGGCTTGACCGAACCCCAGGGGATCGCAGCAAGTGCCGCGCCAGCAATTGGCGGAAAAGAGTTGGACCGGCTGCGACGCCTCTGAACCTCGACATCGGCCGGAGTACGCCTACGACGCGACGTCGACCCATCCACCCTTGGCCTGCGACGCGAGGCACGCCTCGATGAACGCCATCGTGTGGGCGCCTTCCTCGATGCGAGGATAGGGTAGCTCGGGGACGGCTTCCCCCAACGAGCGCGCCATCCGCTCCTGCGCGATCTCGGCGTAGATGTTGCCGAACGCTTCGCACAAACCCTCCGGATGTCCGCGCGGAGAATGCCCCAGCGCGATGTTCTCGGGCGGTAGGAACGGATCGCCTCGGGTGATCGTGCGGACGGGCTCGCCTTGCAAGGCGAACCTCAAATAGCTGGGATCGCGATGCCACCACTCGAGCATTCCCTTCTCGCCGTAGACGCGCAGACGAATGTCGTTCTCGCCGCCGGCGGCGGCTTGGGTCACCGTGAACGTCCCGCGCGCGCCACCTTCGAACTCGATCAGCGCCGACACGTAGTCGACGACCTTGCGCCCCGGCATCAGCGACTGGACGTCCGCGACGACTTTCGCGCAGCGAAGCGCTGACACGAAGGTCGCAAGGTGCTGCGCATGGCAGCCTATCGCGCTCATCACCAGCGCCTGGCCACTGCGCGCCGGATCGAGCACCCAGCGCAACCGGCTGTTCTGCGGTCCGTCCTCGAGCCTCGTGGCAAGGCCCGCCTGGATATACTCGACTTGCACCAGGCGCACGGGCCCGATGGCGCTGTCGCGCACGAGCTGCCGCGCGTGCCGCGTCATCGGGTATGCCGTGTAGCCATGCGCGATGGCGAAGAGGCGGCCGTTGCGGCGCGTTCGTTCGACGAGATCCGACGCCTCGCGGAAATCGTGCGTCACCGGCTTGTCGCAGACGACGTCGAAGCCCGCGTCGAGCGCCGCAGCCGAGTAGGGATAGTGCGTGTCGTTCGGCGTCATGATCGCGACCGCGTCGATACGATCAGTGCGCTCGCACTCGAGCTTCAGCATCTCCGCGACGTCGGCATAGCTCCGCTCGGGAGCAAGGCCCACCGCCACGCCCGCCGAACGCGCCTTCGCCGGATCGCCGGACACCACGCCTGCCGTCACGCGGAACCAGCCGTCCATCTGGGCGGCCGTCCGATGCATGCGGCCGATCCAGGAGTTGGGTCCGCCGCCGATGATCCCCAGCCGCAGCGGACGTCCGAACCTCTCCCGCAATGCCGTCATGTCGTCTCCTGTCCGAAAGTGCGTTTTGATGTAGCCGGCAATGTTACCTCGCCGCTCGCTCCCGGCCGGGCGGGCGGCGCGATGAATTTCACAGCGAGCGCGACTCGTATCAGTCGAGCGTGCTCTTGAATGTCCGCAGGCCGATCAGCAGCACCACGATCATGAATGTCACGAGCGGCCACGTCTCGGAGAGCACGTCGGCGACGCCGTTGCCCTTGAGCAGCACGCCGCGAACGATGCGCAGGAAGTGCGTCAGCGGCAACGCTTCGCCGATCGCCTGCGCCCACCGGGGCATGCCGCGGAACGGGAACATGAATCCCGACAGCAGGATCGACGGCAGGAAGAAGAAGAACGTCATCTGCATCGCCTGCAACTGGTTTCGCGCGATCGATGAGAACGTGAGGCCGAGCGTCAGGTTGGCCGCGATGAAAAGCAGCACCGCAAGGTACAGCACGCCCAGGTTGCCGTGCATCGGCACGTTGAAGATGAGCTTCGCGAGGATCAGGACCAGCGTCACCTGCGTGAGCCCGATCATGACGTAGGGCACGATCTTGCCCGTCATGACCTCGAGTGCCGTGGCGGGCGTGGACAGCAGGTTTTCCATCGTCCCCCGCTCCTGCTCGCGCGTGATCGCGAGGCCGGTCATCAGCACCATGGTCATCGTCAGGATCACGCCCATGAGGCCGGGGACGATGTTGTACTGGGTGACCGCTTCGGGGTTGTAGCGCGGGTGCACGACCATCGTGAACGCGCCCGGCTTCGCTGCGAGCGCCGCGAGCGGACCCGTGAGATCCCGGGCGAGCGCCGACTGGGCGACGCCGTTGAGCGCAGCGACGGCGTTCTGCGTGGCGGTCGGGTCCGTGGCGTCGGCCTCGACCAGCACCTCAGGTCGCTCGCCGCGCATCAGCGCGCGCGCAAACCCCGTGGGGATCGACACGACGAACTGCGTGCGGCCGGTGGCGAGCGCGCGGTCGGCCTCGTCTTCGCCGGAAGCCACGCCGATGAACGCGAAATAATTGCTGTTGGCGAGTGCGCTCACAATGCTGCGCGAGAACTCGCTGCGGTCGGCGTCGAGCAGCATGGTGGGCAGGCGCTTCGGGTCCGAGTTGATCGCGAACCCGAACAGCACGAGCTGGATGATCGGAATGCCGACAATCATTCCGAACGTCAACCGATCGCGCTTCAGCTGGATGAATTCCTTGCCGACGATGCCGAGCCAGCGCGAGAAAGAGAAGAAGTCGCTCATGTCACCGGCCCGCAGCCTCCGTCGCCGGTTCCTCTTCGCGGCGCGGGCTGCTTTGCATCAGGTGGATGAACACGTCCTCGAGGCCGGGCTCGATCCGCTCCCAGCGGCGGCCTGTGTCGGACTTGAACGGCGCGAGAGCGGCGTCGAGCGCAACAGCGTTCGTGCCGGTGATGTGGAGCTCGGAGCCGAACGCGGCGACCTGGTCCACCGCCGGCAACACGCGAAGGCGAGGCGCGAGCTCGGCGAGACGCGGACCGGCGACGCTCCACGCGACGAGCGCCTGGCTTGCGATGATGTCCTCCGCAGTCCCTTGCGCGAGCAGCCGCCCGTTGAGGATGTAGCCCAGCTTGTGGCAGCGCTCGGCCTCGTCCATGTAATGGGTGCTGACGAGCACGGTGACGCCGTGGCCCGCGAGCTCGTGCAGCTGGTCCCAGAAATCGCGCCGCGCCTTGGGGTCGACGCCCGCCGTCGGCTCGTCGAGCAGCAGGAGCTCTGGCTCGTGCAAAAGGCAGGCGGCGAGCGCCAGGCGCTGCTTCCATCCACCGGATAGCTGGCCCGCAAGCTGCTTTGCGCGATCGCCGAGCCCGAGCCGCGCGAGCGCTTCATCGACTCGCTTTTCGACATTGTCCAGCGAATACATCCGCGCAACGAAGCGCAGGTTCTCGCGGATCGTCAGGTCTTCCCACAGTGAGAAGCGCTGCGTCATGTACCCGACGTGCCGCTTGATCGTCTTCGACTCGCGGCGAATGTCGAACCCAAGGCACGTCCCCTCGCCGCTGTCGGGCGTCAGGAGACCGCACAGCATCCGGATCGACGTCGTCTTGCCGCTGCCGTTCGGACCGAGGAAGCCGAAGATCTCGCCGCGCAGCACGCGCAGCGCCAAGTCCTTGACGACGTGATGATGGCCGAAGGTCTTGTTGAGTCCGCCAACATCGATGACGACTTCGCCGTTGCTGGACGTGGCGGTCACTGGAGTACCTTCGCGCTGCGCGCTCCGGTATTCGCCCTCGGGCCCTTCGGGCTCATGATGCTGGCAGCGTCACGTCGACCGGCTGTCCCGGATGCAGCTTGACGGCATCCGCCGGCGCCGGCTTCGCCTCGACGAGGTACACGAGCTTCGCGCGGTTCTCCTTCGAATACAGCACCGGAGGCGTGAACTCCGCGCGACCGGCGATGAACTGGATGGTCGCCGCGAACGGCCCGGCGCAGCCGTCGCAATTCACCGTCACCGCCTGTCCCAGTTTGAGACCTCCGAGCAGCGTCTCGGGGACGTAGAAGCGAACCTTGACGTTGGCGGGAGGCAGCACGCTCGCGACCGGAGTGCCGGCGGGAACCCAATCGCCGACGACGAAGTACGTGTCGTGAACGAGCCCGGCCGCGGGCGCGGCGACCGCGCGCTGCGCGAGCTTCCATTCGCTTTGCGCGACCACCTCTTTCGCGGCACGCGCGTCCGCCTCCGCGGCGCGAATCTCGTCGGTTCTCGCCGGCATCTTCGCCGTCGCCACGGCCGCTTCGAGCTCCTTCACGTGGGCGTCCTCGCGCTTGAACTGCGCTCGCGCATCGTCGAGCACCGCGCTGCTCACGAACCCGCTGGCGAAGAGCTTTTGCTGGCGCGCGACGTTGGAGCTTGCGAGCTCGCGCATCGCCCGCGCCTGCTGCAGCTCCTGCGCCGCCGTCTCGATCTCGGGCGCGCGCTTGCCGCTCTGCAGGTTGGAAAGCCGTGCCTCGGCAGCGCGCAGACGCGCCTCGGCTTCGCGCCGGGCGGCTGTCTCGTTCTCGCTCTCCAGCGCGAACAGCGGCCTCAAAGCCTCGACCTGGTCGCCGCGCTTCACGGAGAGCTGCTGCAGCGTGCCCGCGAAGGGCGCCGCGACGCGCACGTATTCGCCTTCGATGTAACCCTGGAGCAGCGGCCGGGCGGTTTCCCGCCCGCACGAAGCGAGAACGATCAGCGTGGCCAGGGAAACCGAGGCCGCGACGGTTTTGCGCGAAACGTCAATATTTGACGCTGCAGCCGTAGGGCGTCGTGTTGCCCACGCTGACGGGCTTCCCGGACATCGCCTCGGCCAGCGCCGCGCGGACGTAGTTGTTTGCGGTTTTCGCATCTGCGGGATTCGCCGACCGCTTGTCGTCGATCGCGCCGTTGTACAGGATCTTGCCGGCCGGA
>Ga0207701_10002278_pt1 | contig 19962 bp, 21 predicted proteins | sample KBSSwiSSwithPhiX_FD_184294 | JGI IMG/M metagenome (GOLD analysis project Ga0207701, IMG submission 184294) | Switchgrass rhizosphere bulk soil microbial communities from Kellogg Biological Station, Michigan, USA, with PhiX - S5 (SPAdes) (version 2) | ecosystem: Environmental > Terrestrial >... | reverse complement strand
GCTCTCCTCGGCGAGGATCAGCTGCGTGTTGCGGGCGATGCGCGCGCTGAAATCGGTCGGCAGCGCGATCGCCTCATCGAAGCTGTTGGTGTGCAGCGACTGGGTGCCGCCGAGCACCGCTGCAAGCGCCTCGACCGTCGTGCGCACGATATTGTTGTACGGGTCCTGCTCGGTGAGGCTGACGCCCGATGTCTGGCAGTGCGTGCGCAACCGTTTGGACTCTTCCTTTTGCGCGCCGAGGTCGGTCATGATCCGGTGCCAAAGCGTGCGCGCGGCGCGCAGCTTCGCGATCTCCATGAACAGGTTCATGCCGATGCCGAAGAAGAAGCTCAGACGGCCGGCGAACTCGTCGATCTTGAGGCCTTGGCGCATCGCCGCGCGCGCATATTCCATGCCGTCGGCGAGCGTATAGGCGAGCTCCTGAACCGCCGTCGCCCCGGCCTCGTGCATGTGATATCCGCTGATCGAGATCGAGTTGAACTTCGGCATCTCGCGCGCGCAAAAAGCGATCACGTCCGACACGATCCGCATGCTCGGCTCGGGCGGGTAGATGTAGGTGTTGCGGACCGCGAACTCTTTGAGGATGTCGTTCTGGATCGTGCCCGTCAGCTGCGCGTGCGGGACGCCCTGCTCCTCGCCCGCGACGATGAAGAAGGCCATGACCGGAAGCACAGCGCCGTTCATGGTCATGCTGACCGACATTTCGCCGAGCGGAATGCCGTCGAACAGCAGCTTCATGTCCTCGACGCTGTCTATCGCCACGCCAGCCATGCCGACGTCTCCGGCAACGCGCGGATTGTCGCTGTCGTAACCGCGGTGGGTCGCAAGGTCGAAGGCAACGCTTAGGCCCTTCTGTCCGGCAGCCAGATTGCGGCGATAGAAGGCGTTGCTCTCCTCGGCGGTCGAGAAGCCCGCGTATTGCCGTATGGTCCAGGGGCGGCCCGCGTACATGGTCGCATAGGGACCGCGGGTGAACGGCGCGACGCCGGGGTAGCCGCTGTCGATGGCTGCATCGGGTCCGTAGACATTGTCGAGGCGGATGCCTTCGACGGTTTCGCGGGTCAGGTCGCGGCCGCGGCTCTCCCTGGCGGCCAGCGTTTCCCAGTCGGATTTGGTCGGCTTGTCGGTCACGGGCAACGCACTAGCGCGGGCGGGGCCGAACCTCCACCCTCAGCGCACCTTGCCGAGCGCGAAATCCAGGCCGGCGTTGAGCAGCGCAGGATCGATCCGGTGGCCTCCGTTGAACCACCGGACTTCGGGCCGGTAGCCGGCGCCTTCCAAGCCCCTGACCATCTCACGCACATTACCGGCAGGAAGCATGGTGTCGCGGCGGCCATGAGCGATGAAGATCGGCTGGGTCGGGTCCGGCCGGCGGGGCGCGAAGGCATAGCCGGGCGACATGGCAAGGATGGCGCGGAAGGTCTTCGGTTTCGCAAGGCCGAAGGAGAGGGCATGGCTTGCCCCATCGGAAAAGCCGAGAAGCACGACGCGGTTCAAATCCACCGGCGATCGTGCGGTCAGCGCGGCGAGCGCTTCGTTGAAATTGGCTGCGTCCGGCCCGAGTGTGACGTCCTGCGGGCGTCGCGGCCAGGAGCCTGCCTCGGACTGGAGTGCGAGAAGCAAAACGCCTCGTTCATCCGCGAACCTGGTGAACTCTCTCAGGAAGTGGTCCGCCCGGCCGCCCGCTCCGTGGAGGAGGACGATGACCCCCGCGGGCCCGGTCACGTGCGCGGGCCGGTAGGAAAATGCGGCATTTGTGAGCCGGCTGATGCCCGGGCGCAAATCTCGCGCGGCCGCCGCTGGGGCAGCTTGAGGGGACGCGGAGGCCGCCTGAGTGGCGCCTAGCAGCAGCGCCGCGATCAGTGCGTGGAAGCCGCCGCTTATCAATGCGCCTCCCTCGGCGTCTCCATGATCTCCGTCAGCACGCCGCCCATGTCCTTCGGATGCACGAAGAAGACGAGCGTGCCGTGCGCGCCGATGCGAGGCTCGCCTAGGACTCGGGCACCCTTGGCCTCGAACTCGGCCTTGGCTTCGTGGATGTCCGGCACTTCGAAACACACGTGGTGCTGTCCTCCGAGCGGATTTTTCTCGAGGAATTTCAAGATGGGGGAGTTTGGTCCAAGAGGCTCGATCAGTTCGATCTGCGAGTTCGGAGTATCGACGAAACACACGCGGACCCCTTGCGCGGGGAGGTCGAAGGCGGGGCCGTGAGGCTTGGCGTCGAACATCTTGTGATAAAGATGGAGGCTTTGCTCGATTGAAGGCGTGGCGACGCCGACATGGTTGAGGCGGCCGAGGTTCATGATTGTACCGTCACTTCCGTGTTCACTGAGTTCGCGATGAAGCAGGCCTCGTGCGCGCGGTGGTGGAGTTCGGCGGTCTCGTCCTCCGAGGGGTGCCTCTCGCCGGACCAGGCGACCTGCGGCCGGAGCGTGACGCTGACCATCGCTTGGCGGCCTTCCTCGTCATGCCCCAGCACGCCCTGCGCTTCGTCCACATAGCGGTCGATCAGCCAGCCATCTCGCCGCGCGAAGTCGATGAAGAAGAGCATGTGGCAGGAGGAGAGGGAGGCGACGAACGCCTCTTCCGGGTCCACTCCCGCCGCGTCGGACCATGGGGCTGGAACGATGTGCGGGCTGGCGGAGGCAGGGACGACCGCACCGCCGTCGAACGCCCATTCGTGCGCGCGGCTGTACTGGCCCTTGACGAAGTCGCCGTCGCCTCTGCGGGTCCAGCGGATTGTGGCGGTGTAGGTGCTCATTGTGCGTTCCTACCTAATGTAGCCCGCGCCAAGTCCTAGGCTAAGAAGCCCAAAGAGGAAGAAGGCGACGCCCATTACTCCGGCAAATGCCGTGGCGCCGATCGTCAGCCAGAATGCTACGGGGTTACGGTCACGGCGGAATTTGTTGACGCGTCCTTTTGTCACGCCGGATCCAAATTCAACCAGTACGGACCATGGGCAATAAACAGCAAGGAAGCCCCCAAACGCGACTGCCGCAAGCCCAATGATCCAATCGTAGCTCACAACGGAATGTTATCGTGCTTCTTCCACGGGTTTTCGAGCTGTTTGTTCCTCAGCTTGCGTAGCCCCAACGCGACCCGCCGCCGGGTGGAATGGGGCATGATGACCTCGTCGATGAAGCCCTTGCTCGCTGCCACGAACGGGTTGGCGAAGCGCTCTTCATATTCGCGGGTGCGCTCGGCGATTTCCTCCGCCGTCTTGCCGCGGAAGATGATCTCGACCGCGCCCTTGGCGCCCATCACGGCGATCTCGGCGGTCGGCCAGGCGTAGTTCAAGTCGCCGCGCAGATGCTTCGACGCCATGACGTCGTAGGCGCCGCCATAGGCCTTGCGAGTGATGACGGTGATCTTCGGAACGGTCGCCTCGGCATAGGCGAACAGCAATTTGGCGCCGTTCTTGATGATGCCGTTATGCTCCTGCGCGACGCCGGGGAGGAAGCCGGGAACGTCGACGAAGGTCAGGATCGGGATCTCGAACGCGTCGCAGAAGCGCACGAAGCGCGCGCCCTTCTTCGAGCTGGCGATGTCGAGCACGCCAGCAAGAACCATCGGCTGGTTGGCGACTACGCCGACGGTGCGTCCTTCGATGCGGCAGAACCCGACGATGATGTTCGCTGCGTGACCCGGCTGAAGCTCGAAGAACTCGCCCTCGTCAGCGACCTTCCGGATCAGCTCGTGCATGTCGTACGGCTGGTTGGCGCTCGGCGGGATCAAGGTGTCGAGACTGTCCTCGATGCGGTCCCAGGCGTCGCTGGTCGGCCGCTGAGGCAGATCGTGGCGGTTCGACAAAGGCAGGAAGTCAAAGAACTCCCGGGTCGCGAGCAAAGCGTCGATGTCGTTCTCGAAGGCGACATCCGCCACGCCGGACTTGGTCGTGTGGGTGATCGCGCCCCCTAGCTCTTCCTGCGTCACGACCTCGTTGGTGACGGTCTTAACGACGTCTGGGCCGGTTACGAACATGTAGGAGCTGTCCTTCACCATGAAGATGAAGTCGGTCATTGCCGGCGAATAGACCGCGCCGCCTGCGCACGGGCCCATGATCAAGCTGATCTGGGGGACGACGCCGGAGGCGAGGACGTTCCGCTGGAAGACCTCGGCATAGCCGGCGAGCGAAGCGACTCCTTCCTGGATGCGGGCGCCGCCGGAGTCATTGAGGCCGATCACCGGAGCGCCGACCTTCATCGCCATGTCCATGACCTTGCAGATCTTCTGGGCGTGGCGCTCCGACAGCGAGCCGCCGAAAACGGTGAAGTCCTGTGCGAAGACGTAAACTAGGCGACCGTTGATCGTGCCGGAACCGGTGACCACGCCGTCGCCGGGCACCCGTTGCGTCTCCATGCCGAAGTCGACGCAATTGTGTTCGACATACATGTCATATTCTTCGAAGCTACCCTCATCGAGCAGCACGCTCAGCCGTTCGCGGGCGGTCAGGCGGCCCTTGGAGTGCTGCGCTGCAATGCGCTTTTCGCCGCCGCCGAGTTTCGCGGCCTCGCGCCGCTGTTCGAGTTCTTCGATGGTCGTGGCCAAGGTCTCTCTCCTTGGCGGCGCGTCCTTCCACGATGGCCGTCGCGGGTCAATCGCGACAGATGTTGTTCCGGTTTCGAAACAAGAGTTCCGAGGAGTATGCGCCATTCGTCGATGACGACTCGCGGCTCGCCGCATGTTGCAGCGCACAACGGCCAATTTATCGCTAATCTTGGTTAGTGGTTCGGAACCGTAACCCTCTGCCTCCCGTTAATCCTCTAGGTTTCCAACAACACGAGGTTAAACGGAAAATGCTCACCAGCGTCGGGGTGCCAGTTGTGTCTGAAGCCGAGCCCTCGTTGCCGGATCCAGCTCGTCCAATCTTGCTTTGCTTTTCGCACCTGCGGTGGGACTTCGTATTCCAGCGGCCGCAGCACCTAATGAGCCGCTTCGCGCGAACGATGACGGTCGTTTTCTGGGAAGAACCGATAGATATCGGGCCGCGGGAAACGCCATATCTGAAGGTTCGGCAAGCTGAGGACTACCCGAAGGTCCGAGTTGTCACGCCGCACCTCCCGGAAGGCCTGGACGGAGCGCAGCGCGATGAGTTGCTTAGCCGCCTGCTCGACGTCCACGTCAGTGTCCTGAACGGCCCGCTGATCACCTGGTATTACACTCCGATGATGCTTCCGTTCTCGCGGCATCTTGATGCGAGCGTCACGATCTACGACTGCATGGACGAGCTATCGAAGTTCCGCTTCGCGCCGGAGCGCCTGCTCGACCTGGAGCAGGAGCTCATCGACCGAGCGGACCTCGTCTTCACCGGCGGCGCGAGCCTCTATGAAGCCAAGAAGAGCCGCCACAGCAGCGTGCACTGCTTCCCGTCGTCCGTCGACCGCGACCATTTCGCGAAGGCACGCCGCGAGCTTCCGCAGCCTGCCGACCAGGCCGAGCTCAAGCATCCGCGCCTCGGCTTCTACGGTGTGATTGACGAGCGGTTCGACATCGACCTCCTTCGTCAGATGGCCGACATGCGTCCCGACTGGTCGTTCGTGATGGTCGGACCGGTCGTGAAGATCGGTGAGGGCGAGCTACCGCGTGCTGCGAACATCCACTACCTCGGCGGCAAGACTTACGAGCAGCTCCCGGCCTATCTCTCGGGATGGGACGTCGCGCTCATGCCTTTCGCCATGAACGAGTCGACGCAGTTCATCTCGCCGACGAAGACCCCCGAGTATCTGTCGGGCGGTAAGCCGGTGGTGTCCACGCCGGTGCGCGACGTGGTCCGCACCTACGGCCACCTGCAGGGCGTGCACATCGCTCATGATGCGGATGGTTTCGTGCGCTGCTGCGAGCTGGCGCTGGAGCAGGCCCGCAACGGCGGCGATTGGCTCGCGGAAGCCGATTTGCTGCTCTCCGCGACGAGCTGGCAGACGACGCAGGCGCGCATGTCGGGCCTGATCGCCGAGGTGCTGGGTGAGCGTGCCGAACAGGAGGCGCCGGCTCTGCTGGTGGCCGCTGAATGAGTGGCCTTCTTCGCGCCCTGGAGGGCTCGGGCGAGAGATATGATTATCTCATCGTCGGAGCCGGTTTCGCCGGCTCGGTGCTGGCCGAGCGGCTCGCGACCCAGCACGGGGCGCGAGTCCTCGTCATCGACCGGCGCAATCACGTCGGCGGCAATGCCTATGACGAGAAGGACGATGCCGGGATCCTGTATCACAAGTACGGACCGCACATCTTCCACACCAACAGCGATGCGGTGGTCGACTATCTTTCGCAGTTCACCGAGTGGCGGCCGTACGAGCATCGCGTTCTTGCGAATGTCCGCGGGCAGCAGGTTCCGATCCCGATCAATCGCACGACGCTGAACATGCTGTTCGGCGCGGGGCTGGAGACGGACGAGGACGCGGCCGCCTATCTCGCGCACCGGGCGGAGCCGGTCGAGGATATCCAGACCTCTGAGGACGTGGTGATCAACGCCGTCGGCGAGGAGCTCTACCGGCTCTTCTTCCGCGGCTACACCCGCAAGCAATGGGGCCTCGACCCGTCCGAGCTCGACAAGCAGGTCACGTCGCGAATCCCGACGCGGACGAACACGGACGACCGCTATTTCAGCGACACGTTCCAGGCGATGCCGCTTCACGGCTACACGAAGATGTTCGAGCGGATGCTCGACCATCCGCTGATCGAGAAGGCCCTTGGCGTCGACTTCCGGGACATCAAGGATCGCGCCTACGAAATCGCGGACCACATCATCTACTCTGGCCCGATCGATGAATATTTCGACTTCCGCTTCGGCAAGCTGCCGTACCGCAGCCTGAAGTTCGATCATCAGACATTGGACCAGGAGTGGTTCCAGCCCGTCGCGGTGGTCAACTATCCGTCGGAAGACGTGCCCTTCACCCGCATCAGCGAATACAAGCACCTTACCGGCCAAAGCCATCGGCGTACGACGATCACCTATGAGTATCCGTCGGCTGAGGGCGATCCCTACTACCCGATCCCGCGTCCTGAGAACCAGGAGCTGTTCAAGAAGTACGAGGCGCTTGCCGACCAAACCGGCAACGTTACCTTCGTCGGACGGCTCGCCACTTATCGCTACTACAACATGGACCAGATCGTCGGGCAGGCGTTGGCCACGTTCCGGCGGATGGACGAGAAGCGCGAAAGGGAGCCGACAGCAGTCGCGGCCGAATGATGAGCACAGCACCGCTTGAGCTTTGGGGCGGTGTCGAATGCAGTGTCGTCAGGATCGGCGACGAGTACCGCAACCAGATTATCGACACCGGCCACGCAGCACGGCTTCAGGACATCGACGCGATGGCCGAGCTGGGTGTCAAAGCCGTGCGTTATCCGATCCTGTGGGAAACGGTCGCGCCGGAAAGCCCGAACGAGCTCGACTTTTCCTGGCACGACGAGAGGCTGAAGCGTCTTCGCGACAAGGGCATAAGAGTCATTGCAGGTCTCGTGCATCACGGGTCGGGCCCACGGTACACGAACCTACTCGATCCGAAGTTTCCGGATCAGCTGGCCCGCTACGCACGAAGGGTCGCCGAGCGCTACCCGTGGATCGACGCGTGGACGCCGGTGAACGAGCCCTTCACGACGGCGCGGTTCTCGTGCCTCTATGGGCACTGGTATCCGCACCTCCACGACATCGACGCGACCTTCCGCGCGACCGTCAACCAGTGCCTTGCGACGCTCAGGGCGATGCGGGCGATCCGCGAAGTCAGCCCCACGTCGGAGCTCATCGCGACGGAGGACATGGGCCGGACCTTCTCCACGCCCGAGCTTGCCTATCAGGCCGAGCACGACAACGGTCGTCGCTGGCTGCCTTTCGATTTGCTGTTCGGCCGCGTCGTGGAAGGTCACCAATTCTATCGCTGGCTGCGCAACAAGGCGGCAACGCAGGAGGTGCTGGACGAGCTCGCGACGGGCGAGGGGCGGCCGGACATCATCGGCTTCGATCATTATCTCACCAGCGACCGGTTCCTCGATCATCGGACCCTGCGTTATACGGGCGTGGAGGCAGGCTCGAACGGCCGCGACCGGTACGTCGATGTCGAGGCCGTTCGGGTCGACAAGCTGCGCCCGTTGCTCGGCCCTGCCCTTCGCCTTCGCGAGACCTGGGAGCGCTATAAGACGCCGATTGCGGTGACTGAGGTCCATCATGGCTGCACGCGCGATGAGCAGGTTCGATGGCTGGTGGAAATGTGGACGGCCGCCGAGCAGGAACGCGCTCGCGGAGCAGACATAAGAGCAGTGACGATCTGGGCGCTGTTCGGAATGGTCGATTGGCGTTCGCTCCTGACCCGACGCGAAGGTCACTATGATGTCGGGGTCTTCGACACCCGGGGCGAGACTCCTCGACCAACGCTTGTTGCCAAGGCGGCCGAAGCCCTGGGACGCGGCGACCCGTTCGAACATCCGCTGCTGGACCTGCCGGGCTGGTGGAAGCGGCCGGGGCGGTGTCACGGACGCCTGCGCTTCGAGACCCTGCCGAGCAGCAGCGTGAAGGCGCGGCCAATCCTCATCACCGGTGCGACCGGGACGCTCGGCCAGGCCTTTTCGCGAATCTGCGCGCATCGCGGAATTGCACATGTGCTGACCAGCCGAGCCGACCTCGACATTTGCGAGGAGGACTCCATCGCGGCGGCGCTCGATCGATACAAACCTTGGGCCGTCATCAACACCGCCGGCTTCGTGCGGACATGGGAAGCCGCGGAGAGGCAGGACGAATGTTTCAAGGCGAATGTCACAGGTCCCGAGCAGTTGGCCAGAGCCTGCAAGCTGCACGGCATCCCGCTCGTGACCTTCTCATCCGACCTGGTCTTCAACGGACGGCTCGGCCGGTCCTATGTCGAACCGGACGAACCCGCGCCGGTCTGCGAGTATGGTCGAAGCAAGGCTCAGGCCGAGGCGAGACTGCTGTCGATAGACGCCGACGCCCTGATCGTCCGCACGAGCGCCTTCTTCGGCCCGTGGGACCGCTTCAATTTCCTCTTCAACACGGTCGAGCAATTGACTCGAGGCGAGGATGTTTTCGCCAGCGACAAGTCAATCGTGTCGCCGACCTACGTCCCTGACCTGGTGCATGCGACGCTCGACCTGCTCCTCGACCAGGAGAAGGGCATTTGGCACCTTACCAACCAGGGCGCGATCAGCTGGCACGAGCTTGCGTGCCAAATCGCGGACCGCGCCAAGCTCGATCCGGGCCGGATCATCATCCCTGACGATGACGTGCGGGCGGATACCAGCCTTACCAGCAACCGCGGGCTTCTGCTCCGGCCGCTCGATGGGGCGATCGATGATTTCGTCGAATATTCCGAGCCGCTGAAGCGGCTGCTGCAGGATATCGCTTAGACTCTCAGTCGTCCCACTTATGGTGCTCGGCGGAGACGCGCCGAACCGTGCCCGAGCTCGCGCGCATCACGATGCTTTCGGTGGTGATGCAATTCTTGCGCCGGTGAACGCCCTGGAGAAGCGAGCCGTCGGTGACGCCAGTCGCGGCGAAGATGCAGTCGCTCTTCGCCATTTCTTCGAGAGTGTAGATGCGATCGAGGTCCTCGATCCCCCAGCGCCGGGCCCTCGCGATCTCGTCGTCGTTGCGGAAGATCAGGCGGCCCTGCATCTGGCCTCCCACGCAGCGCAGCGCGGATGCGGCCAGCACGCCTTCGGGCGCGCCGCCGCTGCCGAGGTAGACGTCGATGCTGGTGTCCGGATCAGTGACGGCGATCACGCCCGCGACGTCGCCGTCGGAGATCAGCTTCACGCCGCAGCCGAGAGAGCGCAGCTCCTCGATAATCGCATCGTGACGAGGGCGGTCGAGAACGCAGGCGATGATCTCGTTCGCTTCCACGCCCTTCGCATCAGCGATTGCGCGAATGTTCTCGGTGACGCTTTGCGACAGGTCGATGATCCCCTCCGGGTAGCCCGGGCCGATCGCCAGCTTGTCCATGTACGTGTCGGGCGCGTTCAGCAGGCCGCCCTCTTCGGAGATGGTAAGGACGCACAGCGCGTTGGGCCCGGCCTTCGCGGTCAAAGTGGTCCCTTCTAGCGGATCGAGCGCGATGTTGATCTTGGGTCCCGTGCCCTGCGCCGAACCGACCTTTTCGCCGATGTAGAGCATCGGAGCCTCGTCGCGCTCGCCCTCGCCAATGACGACTGTGCCGTCGAAGGGAAGCTCGTTGAGTGCCTCGCGCATGGCCTCGACCGCTGCGGCATCCGCTGCGTCATTGTCGCCCCGTCCGATCCACTTCGACGCGGCGACCGCCGCGGCCTCCGTCACGCGGACCATCTCAAGGACGAGAACGCGGTCGAGTACGTGCGATGCCGGAACGCGGGGGCTTCGAAGCATGAGCGGTGGGTCTCCTGTAGCGAGGAGGCGATAGGAGGCCGTCCGAACCTTGTCGAGGCGGGAGATCAGGCGGGCGTGTCGGCCTCGACCTGATCCGGATCATCGTCCCGAGCTTAATGCGGCGGGAGACCCTGCCTACTCATCCGCTTCCGTTTCCGCTTCGTGGGCCAGGAGTTCGGAACGAATCCTTACCGCGCGTGAGCCGACCCTCGTTTCGACGAGGAAGACCGCGAATCCCGCTCCGATTGCGATCATCGACGCGATGAAAAGCAGCGCGATCGCGGTGCCGACATGCGCATCCGTCAGGCCGGCCGCGAACAGAAGCACGACAACTGCGCAGATGAGAACGGCGGCGAGCACAGTCAGGAAGATGGCTCGGCTAACCAATGCCATTCGGCGATCGAGCACGCGGATCTCGCGCAGCCATCGATCATGCTCACCGCCCCGGCTTGCCAGCAGCAGCGGCTCGATCTGACGAGCCCTGTCGACGATGCGCGAGAGGCGGCCCGCGCAGACGTTGAGGAACGCCCCGATGCCGGCGAGCAGGAACACCGGCGCGACCGCCAGCTGAATGATTTGCGCAACGGTCGTGACGGATGTCGGCGCTGTCGGGAACATGGCCTCCCTAATGCGCGGATGGGTCCTGCGCGGGAAGCCACCAAATCGACCGTCCCTTCGCGAGACCTCTTAAGTGTTTGAAGTCGTTGTTCGAGCGGGCGCTACAGTGTATGCAAATTGAACGAGCGGGGGCTTGTTTATGACTCGATTCGCGATCGGGCTTGCGTTCTTGTCGAGCGCTTCGATGGCATCAGCAGAGACGGATTTCGGCATCCGGACGGTCTCCGGCGAGCGTGGAATCGTGCGCGTCGCCGAACATCCCAAGGTTGGTCAGCGCGATTCGTCGGCCGTCCAGGCACGCGTCGCTGCCGAGCTTCCGTCAGGCGGAACCTGGGCATCCATTGGTAGCGCCTCGGGCACTCTCAACTCTGCTGCCGGCATCGGATCCCGGTGGGGCAGGGTGACGAGCACCTATCGAACGCCGGAGCACAACCGCCGCGTCGGCGGGGTCCGCAACAGCTATCACCTCCGTGGTCGCGCCATCGATATCGCGCGGAGGCCCGGCGTTTCGCACGCGCAAATCGCCGCTGCATTCCGGAACGCCGGCTATCGGCTCATCGAATCCCTCGACGAGGGCGACCACAGCCATTTCGCCTTCGGGTTCGGCGGTTCGGGAACGCGAGTGGCGGCGATGCCGGAGAAACAGGAACTGACGAAATGGGGCGTCGTCACCGTCTCTGCGGCGCTTCTCCGCTAGACTAGGCGCTCCCCAGCATCTTCCTCACGCCGCGCGCCGCCTGGCGCAGCCGTTGCTCGTTCTCCACCAGCGCGATCCGGACATAGCCTTCGCCCTCCTCGCCGAAGCCGACGCCCGGCGCGACCGCGACATGTGCCTCCGTCAGCAGCCGCTTGGAAAATTCCATCGCGCCGAGGTTGTGAAAGCGCTCGGGGATGGGGACCCAGGCGAACATCGAAGCTTGCGGGACCGGAATGTCCCAGCCGACCCGCCCGAAGCATTCGACCAGCACGTCACGTCGCTTGCGGTAAAGGTTGCGGTTGAATTCGACGATATCCTGCGGCCCGTTGAGCGCCGCGACCGCCGCCGCCTGCACCGGCGTGAAGGCGCCGTAATCGAGATAGGACTTCACGCGAGCAAGCGCTGCGATCAGCCGCTCGTTGCCGACCGCGAAGCCGATCCTCCAGCCGGCCATGCTGTAGGTCTTCGACATGGACGTGAACTCGACCGCGACGTCCTTTGCGCCCTCGACCTGCAGGATCGAGGGTGTGGGCGTGTCGCCGAAATAGATCTCGGCATAAGCGAGGTCGGAAATGACGATCAGCTCATGCTCGCGGGCGAAGGCAACGAGGCGCTCGTAGAAGGGGAGATCAGCGACATAGGCCGTCGGGTTGGACGGATAACCGATCACCAGCACCTTGGGCCGCGGCACGGTGTAGCGCATGGCATTCGTCAGGCGCTCGAAGAATTCTTCCCCGGGCGCGGCGGGGATCGAGCGGATCGCGGCTCCAGCGATGATGAAGCCGAAGCTGTGGATGGGATAGGAAGGGTTCGGCGCAAGGACGACGTCGCCCGGTGCGGTAATCGCCTGCGCGAGGTTGGCGAGACCTTCCTTCGACCCGAGCGTGACGATGACTTCCTTGTCGGGATCCAGCGTCACTCCGAAGCGCCGCTCGTAATAAGCCGCCTGGGCCTTTCGGAGGCCAGGAATGCCGCGGCTGGCGGAATAGCGGTGCGCGTTGGGCTTGGCCGCCACTTCGGCAAGCTTGGCGATGACATGCTTCGGCGGGGCGCCATCGGGATTGCCCATGCCGAGATCGACGATGTCTTCTCCGCGCGCTCGAGCCGCGGCCTTCATCGCATTCACCTCGGCGAAGACGTAGGGCGGCAGGCGCTGGATGCGATAGAATTCGTCGATCACACGGCCAGCATGGCCGCTATGCTGCAGTGCGGCAAGCTAGTCGCGATAGGGCGGTAGGGACCAGCCACGAGCAATGGCGAGGCCGCGCAGCGCGAACCCTGCGACCGCGGCCGCAATGGCGGCGGCGGGAATGGGCACTCCGATGTAGGGCAGGCCCACGAACAGCCCGGCCGAAAGAGCCGCCGCGGTCACGTACAGCTCCGGTCTCATCAGGATCGACGGTTCTCCCGCGAGGACGTCTCGGATAATCCCCCCGGCGCAGGCGGTCAGGACGCCCATCGCGAACGCGGGCACCGGAGCGACTCCATACCCGACCGCCTTGGCCGCGCCGTAGGTCGCATAAGCGGCAAGGCCCGCCGCGTCGAACCACAGAAGCGCCTGGCCGGCGAAGCGCTGCCTGCTGGTCAGCCAGGTCGCAAGCGCGGCCGCGATGCAGATGAGCAGCGTCGCATTTGTATGCACCCAGAAAACGGGAGCCCCGATTAGCAGGTCTCTTAGGGTCCCGCCGCCGACGCCTGTCACCACCGCGAAGAAAAAGAAAGTGACGACCGTTTGCCGCTTTTCCGCAGCCAGCAGCGCCCCGGAAATCGCGAACACCGCGATCCCGAACAGATCGAGCAGGACGAGAGCCTGCGGAAGGACGGCCGGTTCCATCGTCTTCGTCATTTGCGGTGAGCAGGGCGACGAAGCAATCCACTTGGACGGCTGGATTGCTTCGCTTCGCCCGCAATGAGGGGTAAGTAACCGTCATGGCAGACGAAACCGACGCGACGAATCCAATCCCGACACTCGAGGACTGGCAGCACTGGACCTGGGTGATGGGCCGGGCTCAGCAGATGCTGATGGAGACATGGGCCGACGGGCTGAAGCAGGGTCAGCCCTGGCCTGCGATGCCTCCGGCCTGGGGTGCTTTCCCGCCGGCGTTCGGCTGGGGAGTGCCGATGCAGGCCCCGACCACCGATCCGGCCGCCCTGATGACCGCCGGCGCCGAAGCCTGGGCAAAAGGTCTGGAGACCTGGGGCAGGATGATGGGCCTCGATCCGGACGCGAAGCAGACGGCCAGGGACCGCCGCTTTGCTGCTCCGGAATGGCAGGAAAATCCGGTCTTCGACACGATCCGGAAGACCTATCTCGCTTTATCGGACAAGCTGCTCGGAACTGCCCAGCAGGTGGAGGGGCTAGACGATGATGCGCGGCAGCGCGTGATGTTCGGGGTCCGCAGCTTCGTCGACGCGATGAGCCCGTCGAACTTCGCGCTCACCAACCCGCAAGTGCTCAAGCGGACAATGGAAACGCGCGGCGAGAACCTGCTCAAGGGCCTTGCCAACATGCTCAACGACATTGCGGCAGGCCAGCTGACGCAGACGAAGGCGGGCGTGTTCGAGGTGGGTAAGAATTTGGCGATAACAGCCGGCAAGGTGGTCAAGGAAACGCCGCTCTATCAGCTGATCCAGTATGCGCCGACGACCGACAAGGTGATCGAAACGCCGGTGGTGATCTTCCCGCCGTGGATCAACCGCTTCTACATCCTCGATCTCACGCCCGAGAAAAGCTTCGTCAAATGGTGCGTAGACCATGGCGTGACGCTGTTCATGGTCAGCTGGAAGTCGGCCGACGAGAGCATCGCTGACGCAACGCTCGACGATTACGTGCTGAAGGGTCAGATCGACGCCATCGACACGGTCCGTGACCTGCTGGGCGTCGAGAGTGTTCATGCCATCGGCTACTGCGTCGCGGGCACGACGCTCGCGACGACGCTGGGCTATCTCCACGCGCGCAAGGAGCAGGCCAAGGTCAAGTCAGCGACCTTCCTGACCGCGCAGGTCGATTTTTCGCTCGCGGGCGACCTCAAGCTGTTTACGGGAGACGAAACGCTCGCGCTGCTCGATGAGGTGACCCGCGAAAAGGGATATCTCGACGGCCGCTACATGGCGGCGACGTTCAACCTGCTGCGCGGCCGCGATCTCATTTGGAGCTACGTGGTTAACAATTATCTGCTGGGCGAGGAGCCTGCGCCGTTCGATCTCCTGCACTGGAATTCGGATACCACGAACCTGCCGGCGAAGTGGCACCGCCACTACATCGAAACGCTGTACATGGGGAACAAGCTGGTAGAGCCCGGCGCGATCCTGGTCGACGGTACGGCAGTCGACATCGATACCGTGAAGACGCCCAGCTACATCCAGGCGGGACGCGAGGACCACATCTCTCCGCCCGAGAGCGTCTGGAAGATCATGGATCACTTCGCGGGTCCGAAGCGGTTCCTGCTCGCGGGGTCGGGCCATATCGCCGGCGTCGTCAATCCGCCGGCCGCCCAGAAGTACCAATATTGGGTCAACGACCATCCGGCCGAGACTCTGGAGTCCTTCATCGAAGGCGCGGAGGAGAACAAAGGAAGCTGGTGGCCCGACTGGCTCGAGTGGATCAAGAAGCAGGCTCCGAAGACGGTCGAAGCGAAGGGCGCCCGGATCCCGGGCGAAGGGAAGCTGAAGGCGGTGGAAGATGCGCCTGGGAGCTACGTCAAGGCTCGCTAAGCTTCCGGTCTGGACCCGCAAGGCTCGGCCGAACGAACGGCTGGACCTTGAGGAGCTGCAGTACCGTGCCTCGCGCGCGCTTCCCGAATATCGCGGTCAGCTGGATGCGAACCCGGAAGCACTCCACTTGCCGCTGGAGCAGATCCAGCGTGGTGAGGTCGTCGTCGCCGAGGGTGTCGATCGGGTGGCCGGCTTTGCCGTGATCGCAATCGCCGCGGATGGAGCCGAATTGGAAGGGCTGTTCGTCGAGCCTGAGTTCTGGCTCAGAGGCGTCGGATCGATGCTGGTTGAATATGCGGTGCATGAGGCCCGCCGCGCCGGCCTGACCCTCACCGTGATCGCGGCGCCGGGTGCTCGCGAATTCTACGAGCGGTGCGGCTTCGCGGTCGAAGGCGACGCCGAAACGCGTTTCGGACCGGCGCTTAGGATGTCACGCTAACAATTTTCATATTTCCACATGCGTCGCTTGCCTTCGTTGAGCCACTCGATAGCGGTGGCGATGCGCTTGCGGCGAGTCGCGTCCTGCCTCGCGTCGAATATCCATTCGAGGTAATCGCGCTGGGCCGAGGGCGGGAATCCGTCGAGCACCTCTTTTGCTTTGGGAGAGGCGGCTAGGGCAGCGGCGAATTCCGGATGGAGAGAAGGCGGCGGCTTGGGCGCATGCTTGGGCTTGCGCGGTACGGGAACGGAACGCGCGAGCTCCGCGGCCTTGCGGATCAGGGCATCGAGCTCGGCGTCCGCCGGAAGGTCGTCGACCGAGGCGAGCTTGCCGAATTGGCCCATTGCATCCGCGTTCGCCTGCTCGTCGCTAAGTTCCTGCCCGCGCCAGAAGTTCAGCGCAGCGTGCGCTTTGAACGCTGCCATGATCAGCAGGATATTCCCGCCGAGCAGAAATGAGGGCGCACCCCATTTGATCGTTTCCTCGACCTCGGGAACGACCGCGCGGACGCGCTCGCGGACATGAGCCAGGATCGGCTGGGCGAAGTGCGCCGCCTTCGCGATATAAGCATCGATCCGCGGATCGGCCTTCACAGGATTCCGCCGCCGAGCATCAGCCGGAACACTCCGACTACGATGACGAACAGGTTCAGGTTGCGGCCCGCCGTGCCCTTGCCGAGCACACCCACGCCCGCGCCTATGATCGCCAGCGGGATGATCAGCCAGTTCAGCCAGCCGAGAAGCGGAAGGAAGGCGACGACGGCGCAGAGCAGCGCAACAAAGCCGATGATCAGCGAAACCAGGTTGAACATGCGTGTGCGGCCCCTTGTTGGTCGGGCCGCCTGTAGCAGCTTTAGTAGGCGGTTTGGATGCGCGTAATTTCGGCAAGCGTCTTGTCGCCGCAACTTACGATGACGCTGCCGACGGGCTGGTTGAGCGGCCACTCCCAGCGTACTTCGTGAGTGACCTGTGCCTGCGATGCCGCCCCATCCGGGCCTGCGACCTGAAGGGTGACGAAGGCCTGTGCCGGATGGGATTCGCGTACCTGCATCCGCGGGTCGAATGCCACCTGGAACCCGCCCGTCGGAACTGCAACCTTGCCGGAGACCACCAGCATTGGCCGTGCTCCTCCAGGCCCCGGCATCCGGTTCACCCAGGCCGTCCAGTCCCGTGACGAGGTAATCAGGCATTCGGGCGGGGACGGCTGATAGGGTGTCTGGCCCGGGTAACCAGGCGCTGGCGGATACGGTTCCTGGCCGGGATAGCCGGGCTGCGGCGGATAGGGGTCCTGCGGATAGGGCGCTGGATACGGCGCGGGCCCATAAGGCTCCTGACCGTAATAGGGGTCGCATGCCGTGACGGCGAGCAAGGCGAGAAAAGCGAGAGCCCGTTTCACGACCATAACAATGGCCGACAGTGCGCCATGTTCCTCACTCCGGCAAGGCTACCGATGCGCGAGCATGGCGGACGATGGCGAGAACGTAGAGAGCAAGCGCCGTCCAGATCGCACCGAACGCGATCGCATGGGCCCTCGTGAACGGCTCGCCGTAGATTGAGACTGCGAGTAGGAACTGCAGCGTAGGCGCAAGGAACTGCAGCATCCCCAGCGTCGAATAACGCAGCCGCTTCGCAGCGGCGGTGAAGAGCAAGAGCGGTGTCGCGGTAACGATACCTGCAAAGGCGATGAGAACGACGTGAAGCGCCGAGGCGCCGAAGATCGGCGTTCCGGCCGCGAGCCCCCAGAGGAGCCAGCCTGCCGCGAAGGGGAACAGGATCGCTGTCTCGATAGCCAGTCCGGCCACTGCGTCGACGGGCGCAATCTTGCGAAGCAACCCGTAGGTCGCGAAGCTTACGCAGAGGATGAGGCTGATCCACAACTGACTGAGCGCGCCGATCGCAAGCGCTGTTATCCCCGCTCCCGCCAGCGCCACCGCTGTCCACTGGAGCCAGGATAGCCGTTCCTTCAGCACGATCCGCCCCAGAAGGACGTTCGCGAGCGGGTTGAGATAATAGCCGAGGCTGCCGGCGAGGATGTGTCCGCTGTTCACCGCGTAGACGTAGAGCAGCCAGTTTCCGCCGATGAGCAGGGCCGTGACCGTCAGCAGAACGACGACGCGGCTATTCCGAAGCGCATCACGCACCTCGCCCCACGTGCCTGAATAGGAGAGAAGAGCGGTCAGGACCGGTGCCGACCAGACGATCCGGTGAGCAACGATATCCACCGAATCGATCGACCTCAGCGCTTTGAAGTAGATCGGGAGGCCGCCCCACAGACCATAGGCGGCCACGCCGAGCGCGAATCCCTGTCGGGCGGAGCCGTCGACATGAGTGCTGGTCTCGCGATTCATCTACCGGGCGCCTACCGGCGGTGAGCCGCAAGTCAAAGCGAATGCTGAACGGCATGTTGGTTGCAAGCGCCCGGCTGGGATGTCACGCTCCCGCATGTGAGCAGTCGCGTACTCACAAGCCTCATGTTTCTGGGACTCGCCGCCTGCACGACGGCCGAGATCGGCGATCGTGCGCGCCCGTCCGTCATCGCCGAACCGCAATCGAATTCGGATGTGTGGAAGGGCGTCGCGACGGATGCCGACGAGCAACGCATCGCCCGCGCGGGACTAGCCTGGCAGGAAGCGCTGCAGGAGGCGCGGCGCGCGGCGCCCAGGGATGTCGAGGCGGAAGGCGCGCTGCTGCGGCCTCGCTCCGCGCTGGCGCGCCCGGCGCCGACGCCGGGAAGCTATAATTGCCGCCTGATCAAGTTGGGACAGGCGAAAGGCAAGGGGCCGGCGTTTGAGCGGTTCAAGCCGTTCTTCTGCTACGTCGAGGTGGAGGGTGACCTCCTCACCATCGTTAAGCAGACAGGCAGCCAGCGGCCGGCCGGCCGCCTCTGGGAGGACGATCGGCCGGACCGGCTGATCTTCCTCGGCAGCCTTGGATTGGGCGATGAGCAGCAGCCGCTCGCCTACGGTGAGGATCCCAAACGGGACATGGCCGGCGTTTTGGAGCGCTACGCGCCGTTCAAGTGGCGGCTCGTCATTCCTTGGCCGCAAAGCAGTTCCAAGCTCGACGTCTTCGAGCTGACGCCCGTCGCCCAGCAGCCGCAATGAACGACTGGCCGGGGCTTCTGGCCGACCCGGCGGAAGTGCGAGCGATCCTCGTCGCCAGTGCCACCGCAGGCGAAGCGATCACCTACTCGGAAACGCTCGCTCTGCTCGGCCACCACTTCACGCGGCCCAAGATGCGCGCGCTCTGCAAGGTGCTCGCTGTCGTCGACGACGAAGCGGAGGAGCGCGGAGAGCCGGAGCTTGCCGTCCTGGTCGTCCGCCAGTCGGACGGGCTTCCGGGGCAGGGCTGGTGGATGGGCGGGACGAAGAAGCATGGCTACACCGGCCTATGGGAAGGTCCGAAGGCGAAGCGGCTGATCGACAAGCTGCAGCGCCAGGCGTTCGACTATTGGAGTTCGCGGGGCTAAGCGCCCCGAATGGCCGAGCCGCGCAAATTCACCGTAGATAACGACGACGACGGCATCCGCCTCGACCGCTGGTTCAAGCGGCATTTGCCGGATGTCAGCTTCAACATCGTCTCGCGATGGTCGCGGACCGGGCAGCTGCGCCTGAACGGCAAGCGCGCTACACCCGGTGACCGGATCGAGGCCGGGCAGACGATCCAAATTCCCCCGGCCGATGCAATGCCTGCGAGGACGACCAAGCCGGAGCGGAAGCGGGAGCCGCTAACCGAGGAAGAGGCGGAACTGGTGCGTGAGATGGTTATCTACGAAGACCCGAGCGCCTTCGTACTCAACAAGCCGCCGGGCCTGGCGACGCAGGGCGGCACCAAGACGCATCATCATCTCGACCGGCTGCTCGACGGGCTGGCGGAAGATGGAGGCAGCCGGCCCAAGCTCGTCCACCGGCTGGACAAAGACACCTCAGGCGCGCTCCTGGTCGCGAAGACGGCGCGGTCGGCGGGGCACTTCGCCAAGTCCTTCTCCGGCCGCACGGCGCGCAAGGTGTACTGGGCGCTCATCGTAGGGGTGCCCTCGCTGGACGAAGGCATGATCGATGCGCCGCTCGCGAAGCAGCCGGGCACGGGCGGCGAGAAGATGCATGTCGACGAAGAGAGCGGGCTTCCGGCGAGGACGCGCTGGCGGGTGATC
>Ga0207701_10002275_pt1 | contig 19967 bp, 15 predicted proteins | sample KBSSwiSSwithPhiX_FD_184294 | JGI IMG/M metagenome (GOLD analysis project Ga0207701, IMG submission 184294) | Switchgrass rhizosphere bulk soil microbial communities from Kellogg Biological Station, Michigan, USA, with PhiX - S5 (SPAdes) (version 2) | ecosystem: Environmental > Terrestrial >... | reverse complement strand
GAATTCATTGGGGCCTTGAATGCACGTCGTAACGATGTGCGCGCCTTCACTCCCGCGCAGATCAAGCTGCTTGAGACCTTCGCCGACCAGGCTGTGATCGCCATTGAGAACGTGCGGCTGTTCCAAGAACTCAAGGAGTCGCTGGAGCAACAGACGGCGACGAGCGAGATCTTGGGCGTGATCGCCAGCTCACCGACGGATATTCAGCCGGTGGTGGATACCATTGCCGAGAACGCCGCGCGCGTGTGCGGCTCGTACGACGCGATGATCAGGCTTGTCCGAGGGGATTTGCTCCACGCAGTTGCGCATCATGGTCCTTTCCCCCCTGTGGCGCTGGACCGACCGATCAACCGTGAGTCAGCCAATGGTCGAGCGGTGATCGACCGAAAAATAATTCACATTGATGACGTGACAGCATTGGCGGAGACGGAGTTTCCAGGGCCACGAGAGGATCAAGAACGATTGGGCCTCCGAACGCTATTGGTGGTACCACTCATGCGCGAGGGTTCAGCCATTGGGAGTATTTCAATCCGGCGCACGGAGGTGCGTCCTTTCTCTGATAAGCAGATTGCACTTCTCAAGACATTCGCCGATCAGGCTGTTATCGCCATTGAGAACGTCCGGTTATTCAAGGAATTGCAGGAACGCAATGCAGAATTGCGCGAAGCCTTAGAGCATCAGACGGCAACATCCGAGGTGCTCGGTATCATCAGCCGCTCACCGACGGACGTGCAACCGGTGTTTGCCGCTATCGTTGAGAGCGCGGCCCGAGTTTGTGGGATCGATGACGTGCATCTGCGACTCCATGAGGGGAACCAGCGGGTTCTGCGGGCTCATTTTGGGCCGCTACCTGATCCCCCTTCCGCGGGCAGTATCGATGAACGGTATAACTGGATACGCGAGCACGGCACGCTCCATATTCCCGATGTCCGTGCGCAAACCGATTTCCCACGGGTAGGTTCCACCAGCGGATTACGCACTTTTTTAATGGTTCCGCTTCGTCAGCACGGGGATCTCATCGGCGAACTGGTCGCACGCCGCATGGAAGTACGCCCCTTCACGCCGGGGCAGATCAAGCTGCTTGAGACCTTCGCCAATCAAGCCGTGATCGCGCTTGAGAATGTGCGGTTGTTCAACGAACTCAAAGAATCACTGGAACAACAAACGGCGACAAGCGAGATCTTGGGCGTGATCGCCAGCTCGCCGACAGACATTCAGCCCGTCCTAAATACGATTGCTGAAAACGCGGCGCGGTTGTGTGAAGCAGTGGATGCCGCCATTCATCGTTTCGACGGTAGTGCTCTTTGGCATGCTGCGCATTATGGGCCAATACCAACGACCAAGAATTTGGGAGAACAGATAGTCTGTACTCGTGGAGTAGTGCATGGCCGGGCCATACTCGATCGGCAGACGATCCATGTAGCCGATATGACCGCAGAGCTCGAAAGTTTTCCAGGTTCTAAAGAACTGCAACAAATTACTGGGACTAGAAGCATTGTTGCGACACCTTTGTTACGAGAAGGCGAATCGGTCGGTGTAATAGTAATTCGTCGTCTGGAAGTCCGTCCTTTTACAGAAAAGCAAATTGGTCTACTGAAAACGTTTGCCGATCAAGCGGTCATCGCCATCGAGAATGTGCGTCTGTTCAAAGAATTGCAAGATCGCAACGCAGAACTGCGAGAAGCTCTGGAGCATCAGACTGCAACATCGGAAGTGCTTAGTATCATCAGCCGCTCGCCAACAGATGTGCAGCCGGTGCTTGATGCTATTGTCGAGAGCGCAGCAAAGGTCTGTGGAATTGATGATGTTGTCCTACGATTCCGCGAAGAGAATGTTCTGCTAACGCGCGCTCATTTTGGTCCTATACCCGTTCGCTCGATTAAAATAAGTTTGGATGCACCACAGAATCGTTGGATGAGCGAACATGGGACGCTCCATATACCCGATGGCCGCGAACAGAATGATTTCTCAATGTTTCGTTCGCCTGCACCGGCCCGGACCTATCTCCTCGTCCCCCTCCGCTTGCAGAAGGAACTTGTTGGCACGCTGACCGCACGTCGCATCGAGGTACGACCCTTCACTCCAGCGCAGATCAGGCTCCTTGAAACTTTCGCCGACCAGGCCGTGATTGCGCTCGAAAACGTGCGCCTGTTCCAAGAACTCAAAGAGTCACTAGAGCAGCAGACCGCGACCAGCGAAATCCTGGGCGTTATTGCCAGCTCGCCGACCGATGTTCAGCCAGTGTTGGACACTGTCGCGAAGAATGCAGCTCGACTCTGCGAGGCAACAGATGCTCAGATTCGCCTCGTCGAGGGTGACCGAACTCGACTAGTGGCATCGTTCGGAGCGATACCCTCGCCAGAATACAGGCCCACGGGACCAAAAACTATTTCTGGCCGCGCGATTTTTAACCGAGAAACCGTACATGTCCACGATCTGCAGCAAGCCGTGAGCGAATTTCCCGAAAGCATTGGCTTGCGCGTGGGGGTGCGGACATTTCTTAGCACACCGATGCTCCGAGAGGGAATTCCCATCGGCGTCATTAACATAAGACGAACGGACGTTCGGCCGTTCTCTGAAAAACAAATCAAATTACTAGAGACCTTCGCGGCGCAATCGGTGATCGCAATAGAGAACGTGCGACTGTTCCAGGAACTGGAGGCGCGCACTCAGCAGCTGGCGCAGTCTGTTGGCGAATTGAGAGCGTTAGGCGAAGTCGGTCAAACAGTAAGCTCCACGCTCGATCTTCAGACTGTGCTCAGTACCATCGTGCGCCATGCGGTCCAGCTTTCCGGAACTGATTGCGGCATCATTTATGAATACGATGAGGCCACGCAAGAGTTTCATCTTCGGGCTAGCTACCAAATGGAAGAAGAGCTGGTCAACGCCTATCGGGCCACCCCGCTGCGTCTCGGACAAGGTGCCACTGGTCGGGCGGCGGAGACGAAAACGCCAACGCAGATTGCCGATCTCCGGCAAGAACAGGATACCCGAGGGATGCGGCCGATCTTATCTCGACTTGGTTATCAATCGCTCCTTGCAGTGCCGCTCCTTCTCGACCAGAAAATCATGGGGGCCTTGACGATTTATCGGCGTGAGACCGGCACGTTTGCCCCAGCAGTGGTGAATCTCTTGCAGACCTTTGCTACGCAATCCGTATTGGCGATACAAAACGCCCGGCTGTTCCGTGAGATTGAGGATAAGAGCCGTCAGATCGAGGCCGCCAACCGTCATAAGTCAGAATTTCTCGCCAACATGTCCCACGAACTGCGCACGCCGCTCAACGCCATCATCGGCTTCTCCGAAGTGCTGCAGGAAAAACTATTTGGGGACTTGAACGAGAAGCAGGCCGAGTATACTTCGGATATTCTCACATCTGGGCAGCATCTATTATCCCTCATCAACGAGATTCTCGATCTCTCCAAGGTTGAAGCGGGGCGGATGGAATTGGAACTAGCTTCGTTCGATCTTCCCCTGGCAATCGACAATGCACGGACATTTGTCCGGGAGCGAGCCGTGAAGCATGGCATTACGTTGGATGTCGATGTAGACGAGCGGCTTGGCGAGTATGTCGGCGATGAGCGAAAGATCAAACAGATTCTGCTGAACCTTCTTTCCAATGCAGTGAAGTTCACGCCCGAGGGAGGACGGATCAGCATCAGTGCAGGCAAGACAGATCAAGGTGCAGAGATCTCGGTCAGTGACACGGGAATCGGCATCGCCCCAGAAGACCAACCAAAGATCTTCGAGGAGTTTCGGCAAGTGGGTTCCGACTCAACGCACAAGATCGAAGGAACCGGGCTTGGGCTAACCTTGGCCAAGAAGTTTGTTGAGCTGCATGGCGGGACGATTTGGGTGGAAAGCGAAGTGGGCAAAGGCTCGACATTTATTTTCACTTTGCCTGAGAGGCCAATGTCTCTTTGAGCGAGCTTTTCCTTAGCAGGATTCTTCCAGCGTGCGGCAATCCGCTGCGAGCTTGAACAGTGATGCTCCAGGGATAGTCACATACCTACCGAGCCGCTTGCAGTAATAGAGCTTCACGATTGTCTCGCCCGGACTGAACTCGCCTGTTGGGTCGGTAAGTGCCCCGCTTACGCGCTCGCGGTTTCCACTCCGCAGGGCCGGCTCCACCGAGGTTTTAAAAATGCATACTCAAACAACGAGGATTAGTTTACTCGGGATTACAATCTGCTTGCGGGCAGGTGGAACAACGCTTCGCTAGGTGCCCTGCAAGCAGTTCGTTCTTGCCAAGGGTATTTTCCATTAACGATTTTTTCCCCAAAGGGACACAAAGAAACCCTCATCTATCAGTTCCTGCACCAGGCTATTGTCGTAGAAACGATCGGGCTTAGCCTGTTTTGCCTCAGGTCTCTTATTGACACTTTCATCTAGGGTCACCTGAAACGCTTCCCGCTTGACTAGAGGAACCTTTTCTACAAAGTCGTAAGCATATTGCACGCTGCCGTCGAGCATCCCAGGATCTTTGATCCCTGAATAGTGGGTGATAATTCTTTTGAAATCCTCTTTATTCGTATACATGAAACGCACCGCCCTCCCATAAGCGCGCAGGAAAGCCTTGGCCTGAGCCCTTCGCTCCTTCACAAATCGCCGCGAAGTTGTGATACCGACGTGCATAAACGGAATGTCTTCCTTCGCCAGGTTAGCCAGAATTCTCATCCCGGACTGCTCCGCCACGTAAGCCAAGGGATAGGACATGGGCGCAGCATAGATGGATCTCTTAGAAAGCGCAGCGGCGATCTCCGGCAACCCTCCGATTTGGATGATGGGTACATCGCGTATTGGTTGTAGGCCGTATTTTTCCAGCAGCTTGCGAATCGCAAAGTCCGTGGAGGCGCCAAAACGCGTTACGCCTACGGGTTTTCCCTTTAGGTCCCGCACGCTCTTTATCTCCGGGGGTGCCATTACATAGAAAGCGACCTCATTGATCACCGCCCCTATGGCGAGCAGATCGCCGCCCTGGAGGCCAACGTCCACAACTACCTGACTGTTAGCAGTAGAAAGAGCTACATTACCAGCAAGCTGCGCCTGAGCCATGGTCGAGGAACTCGCGATGTAAATGAGATCGACATCCAGCCCTTCCTGCTTGGCGAAGCCGGCATCTTTGATGACCCAGTAAGGAGAATTCAGAGCGCTCACCGCCGACCAGCCCAGCACCAGCTTTTGGGCCTTAGCAACGTCGGGGAAGATCAGGATCACAGAAAACAAAAAGACTCCGACAATGCGAGCGCAATCAGAGGGCTTGTTCATATCCTTCTCCTTCCCGAAATTAGTCTTGGTTAGACAACACGGTTGCGCTCCAGCTCTTATGAAGACGAGCTGTTCTACTCTTTAACGTTAAACGCTTGTTCTCTTGTTCAAACTCACAATTCCGCCCAATATGGCGAGGGTGAACAAAGCGATCAAGCGACTAATCGCTTTGCATCGTAGGATTGAATTAAATTCTCCATCAACTGAATCGTAGTCACCGGGCTCTTTGGAGCGCCACGGATTACGCCTCTGGCCAGTTCTGTTTGACGCAAGCTTCGTCGCAGCCCTTTTTTCTTGGCCACAGCGAGCAATTTTGAACCGCCAGAAGTGGTCTGCCGAAAACAGTGGTCAAGGCTGTGCGACGCGCGTTAAGTTGAACGTCGGCCGAGCCGTGTGTTCCAGGGCAAGTGATAACTTTCCGGTTTCGATAGCGGTAAAAAGTAGCGAGCCCCACCGGAAAAATGACGACAGCCCCCATCACAATTATGCCTAAAATCACAAGTAGCGGCTGTGCCATTGTCCTCCTTTCGCGAGCGCTGCGACTAGCGAGTCGCGAACCGCTAACCTAATAATCGGCGAGAGCAAATTAGGCGCCACAACGATACTTAGTATTTCTACGTGAGATAGCAGCGCCGGCTCGCAGGATTGAGAATTTTGCGAAACACCTTCTCGGGAATCGGAGTTCGCTGGGGGGGTGCGACGGCTGATCCGGGCCGCTCAACACGCACAGCTCAAGAAAAACCCGGTTATGATTCTTCTGGCAATTTTGACATCCGCTGAGTTAAGATCCGTCGCTGCCAATTGCAGCTTTCTGATAAGCGAAACGATGAGGGGAAGGACATGGCCTACGCTACTCAATTTTGCTTACCCGCAGTTCACACCTCGCGGCGTGTGTTCCTTCGGAGGCTCGCGTCCGTGGGCATTGTTATTCCGTTAGTGTCTGAACTCACGCCGCTGCCGAACCAAGCCCACGCCGCAGCCATGAGCAACGGGCTTAACGTCACGAATCCTTCTTTTTCGCGGAACGAGCGTGACCGCCGCTGGGCGGAGATCCGCCGGATCATGGCTAAGGCTCAGTGGAATTTCGATGCTATCCTCGCGCCCGCCAGCGGTGATACCGCCTATCCTCGTTACCTGACGCAGATCGGTGGCCGTGGCGGAAGCGCCGACGTTATTTTCCCGCGAGATGACGTGAAACCGGTCTATGCGGTGGTCGGCACGGAGCGTAACCGGAGCTTCTGGGAAAAGAGACTGGAATCATGGCGCACCGACGGTAAGCTCATCGTTAGCCAGGGGGAGGGTTCAAAATCGATTGCTGAAATCATCAAAGATCTTGGTTTAGACCGCCCTGGAACGCGCATCGGTGTAGCCAAGCTAACCGGCAGCCGCTTTGACCCGGAGGGCTTGGTTGCGGCGACCTTTATGGAGCATCTCAAGGCGAATCTCCCGGAAGTCCATTTTTCGCCGATGGAAAACTGGGGCGCTGACGCCGGACCTGTCGATGAAGTGGCCATGGTTAAGAGTCCCGAGGAACACGAAGTGATTCGGCGCGCCGTAGCGGCGGGAGAAAATGCGATAGAAGTGATCAGCCGTGTCGCGCGTCCCCCGTCGAGACACCAAGCTGACATCTGGTTTCCAACCTTTGTCGCCATGTTCGCCGAAACAGGAGAAGACCCTACTCGCCTCTCGATAGCTCTCGACACTGAAGCCAATGCTACTCTCGGCGCGCCCACTGACGACCCTCTAAAAGAAGGAAACATCATCAGTCAAGAAATTGACGCTACGGTGCAAGGCTACCGGGCACAAGTCAATCACTCAATCTTCGTCGGCGGAAGGAAAACTCCTGGCTACAACTATTATCGCTCCGCTATGGGCACAGCTATTAAACTCTTCCACGAATGCACTGCCTCCATCGTTCCGGGTAAAACAACGTGCGGTCAACTCGTGGATCACTATGCAGCGCTGACGGACCAATTGGATGCCGAAGATCGTTCGGGAGTCGTGCTGCATTCGAGCGGCATTGCCAATCTCTCGCGCCCACGGCTCGGCCCGAGCAACTCGCGAAAGGAATCCGATATCGTTCTCGCACCGGGAATGACCTTTGACTTCAAGCCAGCAATTCGCATGAAGCGAGCCGCAGTCCAAGATGTGCTAAAGGAAAACCGTGTCGTCCAGATCGGAGAACATCTCCTGGTCGGCGCGAACGGCGTCGCGCGTTTGGGCAAACGTGCTCTGCAGCCGTTAACAACGCTGAAAGCCTGACCCCGCGAATGCATGCCGTCTCGCCTCTGATGCGGCGCGCAACGTGACGAGCCAGTCATCCCGATATGGGGGTCGCACCATCAGCGAATGAGATAAGACAATTTGGCTGGGCGTCGATATTTGCCGCGGCAGCTTTTCATAATCCTAACCGGGTGCGTGCCTCACTAAACCTTGGTACGTTCTGTTCTGGATCGCCGAATTTTTCAGAAGAGAAAGGTGATAAGCCAACGATTACGTAAGCATAAACGTGGAGAGAGAACGAATGGATAGCAAGCAAATTAGTCGGCGACTCTTGTTTGTGCTTGCGTTGTTTTTGGCCGGGCGCTCATTTTCATCTTTTGCGGCCGAAGATTGGAAGCAAAGATGGGAAAGAACTATCGACGCAGCGAAACGCGAAGGTGAAGTTGTCATCTACGGCCCACATAATCCTATGTATCGCTCGCTCTGGGATACGTTTCAAAAAAACCATCCAGGCATCAAGATTAACTTTGTTCCGGGAAAAGGCGCCGAACACACCCAGAAGGTCCTCGCTGAAAGACGAGCCGGTAAATACATTGCCGATCTCATTATGGGTGGTTCTTCCAGCTACCGCTCCTATCCGCCCGGCACTCTGGAACCTCTGCGAGCTCACCTGATCCTACCGGAGGCTTATGACGAGTCTGCCTGGTGGCAGAAAAAAATGTGGTTTGCCGATCCGAAAAATGAGTCCGCGATCGTTATCAGCGGCGAGGTCGGCACCCGGCGTGGCTCTTACAACACCAAACTGCTCGATCCAAAAGAAATTCAATCCTGGTGGGATCTGCTGAAACCGAGATTCAAAGGGAGACTTGGAACCTTTGATCCTCTGATCCCGGGTGGAGGCGGCGAGACGTTTAACTTTTTCTACGCTTCGCCCGCGCTCGGGCCCCAATTTATAACGCGTCTGCTCACCGAGACTGACATCCTTGTCACGCGCAATCTCGAGCAGGGGACGGACTGGCTCGCACAAGGAAAGATCATCTTCTATATAGGAAGCGGACAGCCGATCACAAAAGCCAAGGAGCAAGGGCTTCCGGTCGATCTTCTGCCGCACCCTCTCAAAGAGGGAGAAATCATGGGCGGCGGCTCCTGCTGTATGGCGCTTCTCAGCCGCGCGGCGCATCCAAGCGCAGCGCGAGTCTTTGTCAACTGGGTACTTTCACGTGACGGTCAAATCGCCTGGCAGAAATACAGCACGACCAACTCGTTGCGCACCGATATCCCGAAAGACAGTCTCCCATCCTGGGCTGTTCCGCAGAAGGGCGTCGATTATTTCATGCTGAATTCGTCCGAAAATCAGGATCCGGCAAATATCAAAGCGATGGAGAAAATCGCAGCGGAAGCACTAAAGAAGATGCAACGATGAGCGGGTCTACCACCATGGAGATCGGAATCATCGGCCTCGGAAACGCGGGTAAACCCATCGCCGAGCGGCTGCTCAAAAAAGGGCGTCGCATAAAGGTGTACGATCTGAATCGGGTTCCAATGGAGGATCTCGCGAAACTCGGAGCAGTAACGAGCGGGTCTGCCGGCGAGGCTCTCGGAGACATCACGCTCATTGTCCTGCCGTCGACCATTGAGGTGAGATCGGCTGCGCTAGGAGAGAAGGGATTCCTCGCCGCCCTCCAACCCGGCAGCGTCCTGGTCGATTTGAGCGGCACCGATCCCGGTTACGCGCGCGAACTGGAAAAACAATGTGATGAGAGGAACGCCGATTTTCTCGGCGCGACGCTCCACGCATCCGGCGCGCCCTCGGTTACGATTCCCAGTGGTCTGCTTTCGGTTGTGATCGGCGGGAAGCAGGCTGCTCTGGCAAAGTGCCTCGACGTTTTAAAAGACTTCTGCCAGAAAATCATTTGCGTCCCCGAGCCGTGGATGCCGAAGGCGATGAAGATCGCCGTGATCATGTTCGCGGCAACGAGCAGCATCATTTGCGCCGAAGTTTTCACCTGGCTAACTGCGCAGGGCATCGATCCGAAACTCTTTTTACAGCTCCTCCAGACCACCGGATCGCGGCAATCCGCCGGACGCGTAGAGGAATTTCTAAAGCGCGGAAAGAGTCATGGGGGTGCGCTCAGCAACAGCTATAAAGACATTCGTCAGGCGCTAGAAACCGCCGCTGGGCTCGAATTGCCGCTTCCGCTGATGAACACCGTTAACCAGCTGCAAGAGATGGCGCGGGCGCAGGGATTAAGCCGGCTCAGCACGCCGGCCGCTATTGGCAAGCTCTATGAAATCCTGACTGCAACCGATCTCAGCGAAGCAGTTTTGGAATCCGAACGAGTCTTTCCCGAACCGGAGGAGCCTCAAGTGATTTACCTCGGGAAAACTGAATAAGACCGTTTGTTGCACTTAAACTGATTTGGTTGCCGTTTTCAGGACATAACAGTGAGAGTTTGGATTCACACCTAAAGAGAGATTCAAGGAAAAACCGGAAAATGACCGCGGCGTTCCTGCCGTGCAGATCGCGACGATAAATTTGTTGGGCCATACGGATTGGGACAAATGGGATGAAGATCAGAGAGACACAGGTTCAAATTCATAGAAAAATGCTTCGGCGCATCCTGCTCGTGGCGGTTGAGCGGCTGACATCAACACAGCGTCGAGGTGTCGAAGCGTATCTCGGCGCCTGCAAACTGTCGCGATCAAAGAGAGGCGGCAGGACCGACGACGAACTTTTGGTCTATGCTTTATCAATGTATCTGCCGGACTCAGCGCCACTGCGCGCCCTGAACCGAGATCTCAAGGCCAAACACAACATAAAGGGCAAGATTCTAATCAATCGCTCGCGCTAAAGGCGATGTTGTCTATTTCAACGTCCCCGACACAAAAAACAGTCTGAGCTTTAATCCGCTGGTCCACGTGTCGTTTCGAGGCCCTTTAGTGCTGAAACGAGATTGCCAGCGCTTTAATCATCACCAAAAACGTATCGGCTGGTGCAAATTCATGCGGATGGCATGCATGGTGCATCTAGAAATGGGAACAAATTCAAAAGGAGTTGATTGCGATGATGTCTGGGTCGAACAATTCTCTGGTGCGAGCCCTAAACAAACTCGTTTCGCTTACCCGCGCGTGCAAACCGGCGGAACCTAAAGTTTTGACAATGCCTGCGCACAGTGAAAAGGTGCACAAAAATAAAAAACAGATCAAACGAAATATAGTTGCTGCTCTAATTGTTATTGTTTCTCTTGCACTTCTGAGAAAAATTGCGTGACCCTCGGTGGAAATTACATGACCTCGGCGCGACAATCGATCCTGAATGTCTTTATCGTCCAAGCTGGACAATAGCGGTGAGCATATAAAGGAGCAAAATCGATAATGCGCCGACCGCTGAGAACCATACGAAGCCATTTCTCCGCCCGAAGTCTCTTCTTCGCCTCTTCCAGCGTGATCTCCGTATCGCCCCAGCGCACGATAGAAAAGTAGCGTGGTTTTTCTCCTTCGATGACCCCAACAGCCATGGGATCGTCCGCACGCCTCCAGATCTCAATGCGATCAAATAATCGAGGTGCATTTTTTGCGCGCTCAATCTCGGTGATGACTGGACCAGGAAGAGGCTCGGAATCGAACCACCACTGAAGAACTTCTATTGGTCTCCTGACCGGCAAGTATTTTCGCCAGACCGTCAGCGCCTCGCCTAACAATTGCGGATAAGGGATCATAGGCTCACTTGTGTTTGCCGAAACGGGAACCCTCTCATCAAAATAGGTTTCTACAAACATAAAACCTCCTTTTTTTGACTATAAAAGCTCTCCATCCGATCAGCTGCCCGTGAAAACAAAAAGCCGGTACACTTCTGCGGGCAAAACCGCAAAAGCGACCGGCTTTTATTCGCTCATTTATCTTCCTCCGAGGAACATCACTCGTTCCTCTCGAAAGATTCTCTAACTTAGGCTAGCCCTATCGTGAACGAGGAAGCATTCGCAATGCTACAAAAACTTACCAAGATGGCGGGCTATTTTTTGTTACTCTTTGTGCGACGCCAGCCATACAGCCAGCGCGCCTGTGCCAAGTCGGGCCATTACGCCAAGGCCTAAAGAGCGTAGCGGACGGTGCTTGATGCGGTGGGCCGTATCCTCTGCATCTTCAGCGGCATAACGACTGCGCTTGGCAAATCGCTTAGCTTTGATCACGCCATCTTCGACGGCGCGAGAAGCTGCGGCTTTCAAGCGTGCGGTTTTATCTCCCACTTCCGCCAGATGCGTTCCAACGTGCGTTGCGTTCCCGAGCAGTGTGATTTTCTCATTATGTTCCATAACGATTCCTCTTTTTTTCTCGGGTTCAATTAAAATCTAACAAACGAGATGTATTATCTCTAGAGACCTTTGCAAATGCACGATGAAAGTGCTTCTGAAAATGCCGCTCGTTTTTTGAGCTAAGAAAGGAAGCGCATCGGCGCTCTAGCACAGCTCGGCAGTACTGAAAGCGGCCCAGTTATTTTTCTTCCAACATATCTCTCAGCCGCATTTGGGTGAACGATTTGGGTCCGGCGAGCGTCACCGGCTTTGGCGATACGTAAGACTCGGAGGCAGTCAGTCGATTGGGCAACGGATAGACGAATTTGCGCGAGAAATGGCGACACTGTACGGGCGCAACCATCGCCGTGCTAAATCCGGACGGCATGTCGTGTGCTTCTTCTGGCTGATATGACGACGACGAAGGCTGAAATGGTTAGCCAACTCTGCAAGAAAGCGCACGTCTCAAAAGAGGATGCGACCAATCTTGTCGAGGGCACGTTCGAGATCATCAAAGCCTTTCTGGAAAGGGGCGAACCAGTAAAAATTTCCGGCTTCGGTATTTTTGTCGTTCGTACGAAACGTCCACGCAAAGGGCGTAATCCCACGACCGGTGCTGAAATCCTGATTCCGAGGCACAAGGTTGTAACGTTTAAGGCCAGTCCGATTATGAAGAAAAGCGTCGCAACAACGCAATCGGATTGAGCGAATTAGCCTTCTCTCACGGAAAAGAGGGCAAGACCGGATCTCCAATACCACTTGATTTTCTTGCTCGCCCAAGCGTAGGCTCCCTGCCGATAGCAACTGGGTTGAGCTTACTTGGCTGCGGTCCTGCAGGCTCGAAGCCCGAACCCCCAACACCACTGGGCCGCCATGGAGTTTCGATACGATGATCACACAAAGCTTTGGCACTTTTGCGCCAGCTGCGAGCACTGGCCAATAAATTCATTCAATGTTGTTCGCCTGGAAAAGCTACCCGCTAATTTTATGCTCTGCCCCCGATGTACGGCTCTGAAGGAAAATCGCGCCTGCCAAGACAGGACGATGGTTCCCTTCAGCCATCGCGTCTTGCAGCGAGTCAATGTTGTACTCGGTCGATTCAAACATCATCCTTGAACTAAGAGCGCGCTGAATTCATTTACATTGCGAGCCAGTCTCTGGAGATTTTCGGAATAATTCTTGGGCAGAGTTCTTCTGCCAAGTGGAGGAGCATTACTGCTTCGTCTTTGTTGCAGAGGATCTGAATTTTGCGCTCGGCCTGAGGGTCAGAGATGTCTTCGTCGAAACACCCGTTTACGAGAAGCTCGTAGGCTCGCGACGATGGGTGTATCTTTTCTAGAAATAAATCGTATTGGGCGAGCGGAATAGTGAGGATGACATGGAACATCAGGCAATCTACGCTGGCTTACTTTCGTGAATGTCACCAGCGGCTGGGTGAACGATCCCTTCCACTGAACTTACCCTGATCAGGTTGTAGGTCGGAGACGGGTCGATAACTCCAAGGCTAAAAATGAAACAGCCGCTGTGCATTCTCTGAGAGAATCTTTTCGATGATCTTGTCGCTTAAATCTCCCCGAACCTTCAAGCCGGCTGCGAGCTGATCCTGGCGAAAGTTGTCGCCGTGCGGAAAATCCGTTGCCGTGACTAAAAAATCTTCTCCGACTTTGCTGAGGATATAAGGCAGATCGTCATCGAGAGCGCAGGATACGAAGACCCGTTCGGCCAGCCATTGATCGATCTTCGCGCCTTTGCCTTTGCGTAATCCCTTTACCAGGCGCGGCGTCCAGTCGGATCCCGCTTCTAAGAATGCAACTCGTAATTTGGGAAATTCGTCGAGCAAGCTCGATGCAAGGATTTGGTGAAACCCGTACAGGACATATGGCCCGCTCACAATGCCCTTACCGAGCGGATGAACGTGAGGCTGCGAGTCAGCGTAAGTCGGGCGGGGCACGCCCTGGAGCATCTCGCGAATCATTGGACTCGACCCATTGCCAACGTGAACGGTGATTGGTAGGTCTTGCCGTTCCGCCTCCTCATAGATGGGCCAATGTTCGGGATGCGTAATGGGCCTGTCCCATTCAATACCTCGCGCGTAAACGCCAGCCACGGATCCGAGCTTCTTTACTCGCCGGATCTCTTGCACCGCCCACTCCGGTCGCCGCCATGGCACGATCGCAACATACCAGATGCGGCCGCCGGACTCGCCGCATTGAGTCGCCATGAATTGATTGTAGCTTCGCGCTAGCGCTGCTTCGAGTTCGACATTTTCCGCAAGACAGCCAAGCCAGATCGACGGAAACACCACCTGTGTATCGATACCCAATTCATCCATGTAGGAAAGGCGCTGCTTGACGTCGCGCATTTCTTGAACGGGAATCGGCACGTCTTTTTCGTGCGCCCGTTTCATCAGCGTCGGATTAGCAGCGAAGAAACGGAGCTTGTAATCGATCACCCAGGCGGCATTGTGCGACCCGAAGCAGGTGTCTTCAGGAAATACCACAGGAATTGGACGGAGCAGATAAAACTCGGGATCAAGGTATTGCCAAGTCTCCACGCTTTCTTCGACATGAGCATCGCAATCGATTACGCGCATCATCTTCTCTCCCGGTATCTTAACTCCGCAGCGGTCTTCATTAGTCAACTCGTTTCGGGGGTTATTTATCACGCGGAAGGAAGTCCGGGTGCAGCGGTGTACTTTTCTTGATCTTTACCCGTCAAATCCACCGCCGCACGTCCGCCTTATACTTGAGATACTCGCCACCAAATTTTCGCTCCAGGTACTGCTCTTCGCGGATGATCACGTATCGTTGAATGAGTGCCATTACGGCAGGAAGCAGAATCAAAGCCCAAAATATACCGAACCAGAGCGATATGCCTAAGTATACGCAAACCAAGCCAAGGTACATCGGATTGCGAGTAAAACGATATGGACCGTAGATTACCAGCGTCGTAGCCGGATTGATTGGAACAAAACTGGTGCGCTCCCGCCGAAATAAACCGACGCTCCACACCGCTATGGTTACCCCTAGCGCGATGCACAGAACAGCCGCTACTCGGCTCGGAATTTTCGGAAGCACCAAAACTGGGAGGAATCTCTCAAGCGCTAGACCAAGAACAAAACCTGCAACATAAATCAAGGGTGGCGGAATTCTGACATCCGCATGATCGAGATTATTGGGATCTGATTTAGTAGCCATGAAATTAGTCAGGTACACGTGTTGATTAAGCCCATGTTGAACGGTCTGCCTTTGCGCCAGTTTTGCCGAGAATCCAAATTAGAAAATGGGAGGTTTGCCGAGCTAGTTGGCAGATAACTGGTTTGCGATGCGGATGCTGAAAAAGACTGCGGTAAATCCCGCTATTTGCTTACGTACATCCCGTATTTTTCACATTCTCGCACAACTCTTTTAACGATCTCGTCTGAGACTGACTGTTCCCTAGCACCTTCGGCGTCGCTCGGAATTCCAAAGTCACGGAAAAATTTTTCAAAACCTTTGGGACGCCAACCGGTGATCCATACAACATTTTCTTCGGTATTATTTATGAATGTATGAACGGTGTTGGGTGGCAGTTCGACGAAAACTCCAGCGGTCATGGCTTTCCACTTGCCATCGGTCATCACGTCAAGAGTGCCCTTTAATATGAAGAAAAATTCGCGTTCACTCTTGTGGTAGTGCGGCGGCGGTCCGGGTATCCTCGGCGGCGAGGTGACTTCTATCAAACCGTAGCTATCATCTGACTTCCAACGCCTGATCTTATGCCCTAGCACCCACGCCGTTTCGTTATCCCGCATAGCAATTTCCTCTTAATGGTTTATTAGCCGACATTAGTCAGGACACCTTTGGGTTCTCTAATTCCTTCGCACGCGCTTCGATGCAACCTGACCAGTCGGCGTCCATGCCTTTGCAGATACACGGCGTAATGCTTGTAGATCATTTCGGGCGATGTTCCCATCTGATTGGCGACCCACAGCGGTATTAAACCCCTTGCTCAGGTCTTTTGTCGCGAAGGTGTGGCGCTCCTGATGTGGGTACCGATATTTGAGCTGCGCCTTTGTTCAATCATTGCATCAGGAATCTTCGGCCAGTTGGAAGGATCACGTTTCCCTTCTGACGTATCGTCGTGAGATCCTGGTCGAGCTGCGTTTCGCTGGAGCCACGTGAGTAGCGCCCTTTTGCATTGGCGATTAAGGCCCATTGTCTGAGAAGCAGTCCAGCGCCGGAGGCGTGAAGGCGGCCGCAGGCGCCGCCGTCGGTTGATTTCGTTAGGCTGCTTTGCCAGCAGCTTTGAGAGCCCCGAGCACCGTCTGTGCGTTGAGAGGCTGGCGACGGATGCGGACGCCGGTGGCGTCGAAGATGGCGTTCGCAATGGCCGCAGCCGTGGGCCGCGTAGAGGGTTCCCCTGCGCCGCTGGGCGGAATAAACTTGCCGTCCGGGCTCTTGCCATCTGGGTTGACCAGAAAGGCGTTGACCTCCGGAACGTCCCGGATGTCGATGGTCGGATAGGTCCGCCAGTCGACCGCGGTCACGCGCTCGGCGTCAAAAGTCACTCCCTCGTGAAGTGCCCGGCTCATGGACTGCATCAGGTTCGCCTCGATAACGTGGAGGACGTTCTTCTGGTGCACCACCAGCCCGCAATCCTGCCCGCAGGTGAACTTCGTCACACGTACCTGGCCAGTTTTGCGGTTGACGGTGACCTCGGCGACGGTGGCGACGTACGAGCCTCCGCGCGGCTGGTAGGCGAACCCGCGCCCGCTCACGATCTCGGTGCCGGAGTTGTTGCTGGGACTGGGCGAAGGCCGCGATGCCCAGCCGGATTGCTCCCGGACCTGCTGGATGATGTTGATATCTCGTCCGGCGGCCGCGGGGTCGAGATAGGCGAGGCGGAACTCTATGGGGTCCATCTTCAGCGCGGCGGCAACTTCGTCTACGAACTGTTCGCTCGCAAACGACACCTGCGGGCCGTTGGGATCGCGAAGATGCGCCGTGCGTAAGCCGGTCTGATAGGCCCATTCCGAGGGGATCACGTTCGAGATGCGCCGCTTGTTCGGGAAGGCGTAATTATCTGCCGGAACGCCGTGCTCATTACTATTGAGCGGTTTGTAGCCCATGGCCTGACCGATGAGCGTATCGCCGGCGATGAGCGCGCCAGGGGCCCGCTGAGTGCCGGTCAGCATGCGCGCATTGTAGTCCCATGCCACCACTTTGCCATTGGCGTCGATTCCGGCGCGCATGGTGGTCAGGTGCGGCGGCCCTTTCGGGTCCCACGCGATACCTTCGTCGCGCATCCACTGCAACCGGACGGGCTGGCCGACCTGCTGCGAGATCCACGTGGCCTCCACAGCGACGTCATCGGTGTCATTGGTGCCATAGGCGCCCGCGCCCTGGTAAAAGATAACGCGTATCTTCGATTTCGGGATGCCCAGCAAGTCTACAATCGCATTCCTCACGCGATAGGGCTTCTGTCCACCGAACCACACGGTCGCGCCGCCGTCCTTCACATCGGCCACACAACAGCCGGGTGTCATGGAGGCGTGCGACTGGAAGGCGGACTGATAGGTTGCTGTGATGGTGTGCGCGGCCGAAGCCACCGCCGCTTCGATGTCATCGGCCTTGAGAGGCGTAGAGACATTTTGTGGCGGAGTCTTAGCGAGATAGTCGTACAGCGCGTCGTAGCCATTGGGGAACAACGGCGCGGCCGGTTTTTTCCAGGTCACCTTCAATGCTTGCGCCGCCTGGACGGCCTGCCATTCCGTCTTCGCGACGACCGCTACATAGTTGCCCTTGGAGAGCACTTTCACCACCCCGGAAGGCGTGCCGCCATTGAAGCCGTCGACACTTACCAGCGTGGCGCCGGCCACTGTGGGGCGCACGCTGCGGGCATGCAGCATCCCCGGCAGGCGCACGTCTTGGGTGAACTCCAGGCTGGCTGTGACGATCTTGGCGATCTCCGGCCGCTGCGGCGTTGTCTTGCCAACGATCTTGTATTGCGACGGGTCTTTAACGGGCGCTGTATTGGAAAACTTGAGATCGAACTCATGATCGCCAATCAACTCGGCGTAGGACACCGACTTCGCGCCGCCTGGTCCGCTGACCACGCCGTCTTTCACCGTCAGGCTCTCCACAGGAACGTCGAGTTTGGCGGAGGCCATCTTGAGCAGCGCTTGTCGCGCCGTCGCACAGGCCTGCCGGAGCGGATTGTACACCGAGGAAATGCCGTTTGATCCGCCCGTGCCGCCCTGGTCCGGCGTCGCGGCGGTGTCCCCGAAGCGCACCTGCACGCGGTTGAGCGGCACGTCAAGTTCGTCTGCGGCGATCATGACCCAGGAGGTAGGCGTGCCCTGCCCATTATTGATCTTGCCAATCTTGATGAGAACGAAACCGCCGGCATGGACCTCGAGGAAGGAATCCACGGCGGCGAGATCGAATTCGGGATAATCAGCGGCGGCCACTCCCTGCGCAGCCGCGGCGAGCTTCTCCCAGGGGGCAATGGCGGCCGTCGAAAAACCAACGACGAGAACGCCGCTGCCCTTCAGGAACTGGCGACGGGTGAAAGCGCCGCGCTGTTGTTCATCAGTCATTTTCTGAGTCGTTGTTCCCATTACGCCTCCTTCATCAATCCAGCAGCGCGCCGCACGGCGCGGAGAATTCCCACCTGGGAGCCGCAACGGCATTTCAGCCCCCTCAGCGCTTCACGAATCTGGCTGTCCGACGGGTTGCGAACGGTTGCCAGCAGATGCGCGGAGTGCATGATCCACCCGTTCTGGCAACTCCCGCACTGCGGCACCTGCTCGTCAATCCAGGCCTGCTGCACGGGATGCAGATTCGAAGCACTGCCTGGCTGTGTCGCCGCCAGACCTTCGAGCGTGGTGATCTTGTGCCCAACGGCATTTCCCACCGGCGTGATGCAGGAGCGGATCGGCTTGCCATCCAGGTGCACGGTGCATGCTCCGCACTGCCCCAGTCCGCATCCGAATCTCGGCCCGGTCAATTCCAATTGGTCGCGCAACACGTACAACAACGGCGTGTCGGCCGCGGCGACCACGCCGCGCTCCTGGCTATTGACGGTTAACTTGAGCTTCTTCTCAGGCTGACTGAGCGTCCGCTGCGCCATCTGTCCAATGATGGTTGCTTGCATCTGGGCTCCTTTGTCATTGTTGCTGGCATGAGTTTGCTTGCTCGGCAGCTCTATATCTCTGCGGTTAACGTTCCGCCTAAAGCTAGGTTTAGACTACATGCATTCACGCAGGACATCAATTTACTCGTTTGGCGGATACAACAGAGAGAATAATTTGGATTGGCTCCCGTCGCCCCGGTACATGAGGCCGCCCATCGATGCAGGAAAAAACAGCGTCGAGGGTGCGCCTTGAGCGAAGACTTAGCGACTTCTTTGTTGATCAGCTGGGGCGCCCCAGAACAGTAACGTGAGCTACGTGGCGTGTGTCCGACCGCACTCTGTATCATATCCAAAGCTTGCACGACAACAGAAGGTGCGAATCTAGCGTCCTCCACAGACGACATCCAGGATTTCCTGCGTTTGATCTGTAGTTGTCTTCCAGGTTCAAAATGATCGAATACGGCACGTATGAAGAAAAGCTATGGACGTTTCGGAAAATCGGCTCCTCTGAAGCCATAGATTGATTGCGCGTCGTCGCCCCGTAGTAAAGTGTGACATGATCTTTAACGGGCTTTGATTAGTGTGCTAAATTTCATCGATCAGAATGTTATCGTAAAGGCTCGCCCGACTTTGGAGGCAGAGCACGTTGGGTCGCACTGAAGTGAAAAATTTTTCACTTTTCGCGGGAAAAGTAGGGAAGGGCGGGGAATTCGGGGGTTGATTTATAAGGGTTTTTTTCGCCTTCCCCGGTGCTTTTTGCGCTTGCCAAGCATAAGGTCGGGATTTCGATCCTCCTCACCCGCTCCATTTCCTCCGGTCATTCTGCTGCTAATTTCGCCCGATGTGCAAGTTGTCTCAATCAACGATTTTTCGTCCCCAAATACTTGACACGTTGAATATTTGATAATAAAGATTTGGCTATCTAGCCAAAACAAAAGCAATCCAAGTAAAGCAATTTACGCAGTTGCGAGCCGGCGTCAGGACCGCACAGGCGGTTGCGGTAAAGCACCATCGTCGATGAAAGGAATCGGCACGAATGGCTCAGGGTTACTATGAGGATTTCCGCGC
>Ga0207701_10002274_pt1 | contig 19972 bp, 12 predicted proteins | sample KBSSwiSSwithPhiX_FD_184294 | JGI IMG/M metagenome (GOLD analysis project Ga0207701, IMG submission 184294) | Switchgrass rhizosphere bulk soil microbial communities from Kellogg Biological Station, Michigan, USA, with PhiX - S5 (SPAdes) (version 2) | ecosystem: Environmental > Terrestrial >... | reverse complement strand
TGTCACGAGCCGCACCGAAGCGGTGCGCGTCGCCACGCGGCGCGGCCTGGTCCGGTTCGACTGACGCGGCGCGCGGCTCGCGTAGCGCCGGCCTTCAGGCCGGCCAACGGCCGCGCGGGTAGCCCTGAACGGCTGCGCTACTCGCGAAAAAAGCGCCGGCCGATCAGCTCGCGCGGTCCCGTCTTCGCTGCGTCTCTGGCGTTCTGACGACTGCCCGGCGAGCTCATCTGATGCCCGCCGCCGCCTTGATCCGCGCGGTCGGCTGACGATCGACGTGAACCCGACGGCGCGACGCTTCTTGCCGGGACCCGCTTCCCGGATCCTCGCTCCATTGCCGATCGCACGATTGTTGAAGACGCAGGCGCCGGCGAAGACGAAGATAGGAGCGGAGGGGAGTGCACGTCACGCTCTGCATTGAATATGGCCCAATACGAAAACGCACGCGACCGCATCGCCGCACCCTACACCGACGCCAGTCTGGGCGCGCAGGTCAGCAGCTTCCTGAGCGCGGTCTACGGCTGGATGGGCGCCGGGCTCGTGATCACCGCGGTCACCGCTTACTTCGTGGCCAGCTCGCCGCAACTCGCGGCAACGATCGCAACCAACCGCGCGGTCTTCTGGACGCTCATCATCGCGCAGCTCGGCATCGTGTTCGCGCTGTCGGCCCGAGTCGACAAGCTGGCGCCCGCCACCGCATCGCTGCTGTTCATCGTCTACTCGGCGCTGACCGGGGTGACCCTGTCGTTCATCCTGCTCGTCTACACCGGGGCGTCAATCGCCAGCACGTTCTTCGTCGCCGCCGTCATGTTCTCCGCCCTCGCCGTCTACGGGACGGTGACGCATCGCGATCTGCGCGGCGTCGGCCAGTTCTTCTTCATGGGCCTCATCGGCATCATCGGCGCATCGATCATCAACATCTTCTGGCAGAACGACGGCCTGCAGTTCGTCGTCTCGGTCATCGGCGTGATCGTGTTCACCGGGCTCACCGCCTATGACGCGCAGCGGCTCAAGGCGATGGCGCTGTCGTTGCCATCAGGCCAGACGGGCTCGTACGCCGTTGTCGGCGCGCTGGCGCTCTACCTCGATTTCATCAATCTCTTCCTGATGCTGCTGCGCTTCACCGGCCAACGGCGAGACTGAGGAATCTCGATCAGTACCAAGCAGGCGGCCGACTGCAGCTGAGGTCTGTGTTCGTCCGTGGGACGCGTACGTCCCGCGGCCGAACGACAACAGCGGCCGTGCCACAAGATCGGCTGCGGGCCAGCACATGCTGATGAAACTCGCACGCCCAGGCGCCGCCGCCTTCGTCCCCGCGGCGCCAACTGACGCGATCGAGATATCGAGAAACATGATGGGCGCGACGCGTAAGGCGCTGCCGTTTCATTTCGTTGACGTGTTCGCCGTCGAACCGCTGACCGGCAATCCGCTCGTCGTCGGCGAAGACGCCGCCGATCTCCCCCACGAACTGCTCCAGCGGATCGCGCGAGAATTCAACCAGTCACGACGACGTTTCTGTTGCCGCCGACGCGGCCCACCGCAGAGTGGCGCCTGCGCTCGTTTACGCCTGCAGGCGTCGAAGTATTCGGCGCCGGCGGTCACAACACGCTCGGCGCCTGGTGGTGGCTTGCCGAAGCTGGAAAGCTTGCACTGAACGGAAGACTGACGGTGTTCCACCAGGAGATAGGCGACCGCGTGCTCCCGGTGACGATCGCGGAAACAGATGGACGCGTCGTGCGCGTCGAGATGGAACAGCAACCAGCACGGGCCGGCCGCCACTGCGAAGATCTCGCAGGCCTCGCGGCGGCATTCATGGCTCGCACCTTTTTGATGCGACTTCACGCCGCCCGCACCGCTCGCATCGTGCGCGGTGGTGGCATCGACAGTCGGCTGCATCCGCGGAGCTTCTCGTCCGCTCTCGCAGGCGGAGGAAGAAAACGGCCAGAGCCGCATCAACCTCGGCATCCGCTGGTCGTTCGACAAGACCGAGGGGATCACGCAGGGCCGGAAGGTCGCTCGCTTCGTCGCCCGCAACGCGTTCGGGCCGAAGTAAGCGCACACGATCGGTCGATCAGCGCTGCAGATCGCCGGTCGACTCCGGGCCGCGGCCGAGCACGTCGAGCACCATGGCGAGCAAGTCGTCGCGGCTCGAGGTCACGTCGAGGGCGCCCAGCCTGACCAGGTCGTCGCGCTGGCGCATCGCCGACATCCCGGCGTAGACGATGACCGGCGGGCCGCCCTGGCGCACGGCGGGGTGTGCAAGGAACGCGGCGCCGGCGGTGGAGGAGCGATCCGATGAGCCCTGACGCCAGAGGTCGGTGATGATCAGGTCGTAGTGCTCGTTGGTGAGCTGCTCCACCGCCTCGTCGATGGAGACAACGTTGTCGAACACGATCCCGTGCGGCCGCAGCAGGCGCCGCTCAGGCTCGTTGTTGGCGGGCCGATCGTCGACCCAGAGCACGCGGGCGGCGCGCCGCGGCGTCGCCGCCAGCGTCGGAATCGCAGCGACGCAGGCGTCGATATCGGCAATCGACGAACCGCGCCGCAGCGCCAGCGCGTTGCGGCGCGTGAACCAGCGCAGCTGCGGCGGCAGCTGCTCGTCGACCGGCATCGCCGCGCCGTCGACCAGCACCGGCACCACGGCGGTGCCATGGAAGCGGGCACGCTGCCACTCGTAGGCAACCACGCTCGCGGGCTCGTGCAGCCGCCGGGGTTCGAACGACGGTCCGATCAGGGCGAGCATCACGTTGCACGTGGAGACGGCGTTGGAGATCAGCTGTCGATAGAGGTCGCCGGCGCCAATGCTGCCGGTGTCGACGAACACCTCGTGCGCGGCGAGGCGCAGCGCGTACGACACCGCGCAGGCGGCAAACGCCGTGTCGGCCCGCTGATAGGAAACGAAGACGATCATGCAGTCGTCATCGGCGATCGTACCGGCGCGGCAGCGACCCTTCGCAACACCGCGTCGGCAAGCCGGTCGATGTCGGCGCGGTCATTGTAAATCTGCGCAGACACCCTCACCCACAGCCGGCCGCTCCAGGCCGACAGCGGCACCTCGATACGATCCTCGACGAGCAGCGCGAGCCGCACGTGCTCCGCATCGTCCTCGGTGGCGCCTGCCTCGCCCGGCAGCGGCACCGTCACCATCGTCCCCACCATGTGACGCGGGATCTCGAACCTGGTGCCCCAGCGCGCGGTCAGCATCGCCGCGGCCTCCCACGCGAGATCGTGCATGTAGGCGACACACGCATCGAAGCCCCATTCGTGCAGCATGGCAATGCCCTCGGGCGCCGCCAGATAGCTCGTCGGATCCGCGGTCGGCGTGTGCTCGAACTCGTCACGGAATCCCCTGTTCCGGCCCCACGACACCACCGGAAAGTGGAGCATCGCCTGCCGCTCGGGCGCGGCCCACAAGATCCCGCACCCGCGGGGCGCATGCGCCCACTTGTGGAGGTTGGCGGAGTACCAGTCGACGCCGAGCGACGGGATGTCGAGGGGAATCGCGCCGGGCGCGTGGGCGCCGTCCACCAGCACCGGAACGCCGCGCGCGTGGCACGCGGCCGCGACGGCGGCCACCGGGAGGACCAGCGCCGTACGGGCGGTCACGTGATCGATCACCACCAGCCTGGTCTGCGGGGTGAGCGCCGCGACAATCGGGTCCACCGCGCCGGCAGCGCCGCGCATCGGATAGTCGAGGCGCACCGTCCGAAGCACGGCGCCGCTGCGCTCGCACATCGCGCGGGCGGTCAGCGTAATCGCGCCGTATGCCATGTCGGTGATCACGACCTCGTCGCCTGTCGCCAGCGGCAGCGAGCCAAGGACCGCGTTCATGCCGGTGGTGACGTTGGGGACGAAGACCAGATCGTCGGGACGCGAGCCGACAAACGCGGCCACCTGATCGCTGGCCTCGCGCAGGCGCGTCACGGCGCGCCAGGGCATCGCATGTTCGCCGTTCAGCTCGCGCAGCATGAACCGCGCCGGCTGGCGCTCCATCTCGTCGCGCAGTGCCTGCTGCTTCTTCAGAACCCGCCGTGGCGGGGCGCCGACGGTGCCGTGATTGAGGTAGGTGCACTCCGGGTCGAGGAGCCAGTGCTCCAGCATCGAGCGGCCGAATGTAGGCATGCGGGCATCCTATCGAGCGCGGCCGGCCAGCTTCGGGCCATTGGCAACTTGGTACGGAAGCCCGGCCGGTTGCGGCTCACGGCAGGAAGTAGACCGGATTGGGCAGCTTGAAGGTGCGCTCGGCGTAGCCGCCGCGCAGATCGCTCTCCTGATCGCCCATGTTGAGGACGATCGTGTAGCCCTGCTCGGTGATCTTGCGCCGCTCGGGCGCCTTGAAGTCGGCGGCGCTCTGGAACCGCGCGCCCGCGGGCTGCAGGATCACGCCGGCGAAGGTATAGCCTTCGCGCCGCAGGTTGGCTTCGGTCGCCTCCTGAAGCTCCGCCGGACGCCCGGTGATGAAGAAGACCGCGACGCCCAGCTCGGTCGCGCGCGTAGCCATCGCCAGCGTCGGCGCAAGCGCCTTGGACGCGCCGGTCGCCTGCCACGCGCGTGCTCCGCACGGTCCCGTCTCGAGGTTGCACGGACCGGCGGTGATGCGCGTCCAGCCGTTGACGCGGTACGCCGGCCAGTTCGACAGCGACGTCTCGTCGATATCAAGGACAATGGCCGGCTTCGCGACCGCCTTGGCACGCTGCTCGAGATACGCGCGGGCGCGCTCGACGACGGCGGCGAGCTCCTTGTCGTACTGCCCGGAGCTGACGTAGCGCTCGACCCCGGCCTGCGCGTCGTAGATTGTCGGGACCGAACGGCCGGCGGCGCAACCCGACACAGCAAGAGCCAGGAGAAGGAGCCCGACCAGTGCGTTCGTCGGCCGTCGATTCGGAGCGGTGTTCATGAGGCGCCCTTGGAGTCTGCCGCTTTCGACAGCGTGTTCACGTCACGTTCGGGAGCAGCTCCCGCGGGTGAACCGCCTCACTCTATCACCGCGCGGCCGACACGCAGGGGTTGCCGCCGACAGCGTTCGAGATGTCGGCATCGGGGTGGTATGCTCCGGCGACCGCTGTCGCCCGTGCACGCCGCATCAAGCACCGATCTCCCCGATCCGCATTCGTTCCGCTCGATTCGCGTCTTCGTGTCGTCGACCTTTCGCGACATGCAGGAAGAGCGCGACGAGCTGATCAAGCGGGTGTTCCCGCAGCTCAGGCAGCTCTGTGAATCGCGCGGCGTGGCGTGGTCCGAGGTCGATCTGCGCTGGGGCGTCACCGACGAGCAGAAAGCGGACGGCGACGTGCTGCCGATCTGCCTCGCGGAAATCGATCGCTGCCGGCCGTTCTTCATCGGCCTCCTCGGCCAGCGCTATGGCTGGATTCCCAGGGAGGTGCCGCGTGAGGTTGCCGAGCGAATGCCGTGGGTGGCCGCACTGCGCGGCACGTCCGTCACCGAAATCGAGATCCTCCACGGCGTGCTCAACGATCCGGCTGCCGCCGGTCACGCGTTCATCTACACCCGCGACCCGGCCTGGGTGAGCAATCGCGCCAGCGACGAACAGTCGATCCTGATCGAGCGCGCGAGCGGCGACGAGATCGCGGCGCTCGGTCCGGTGGCGGCCGCCGCAGCCGCGCTGGCGCGTCGTCAACGCCTCGAAGACCTGAAGCGCAGGGTACGCGAGGCCGGCCGCCCAGTGTGGGAGTACCCGAGTCCACGGGCGCTTGGAGAGCGCGTGCTCGCCGACTTCACGGCGGTGGTCGAGGCGATCTATCCCGCCGACATGGGCTCCGATGCGCTGACCCGCGACGCCGAAGCCCACCGAGCCTTTGCGGCCGCGCAAGTGCATGGCTTCGTCCAGCGCTCGGCGGTCGCCGATCAACTCGACGCCTTCGCCGTCGGCGGCGGGCAACCGCTCGTGCTGACGGGCGAGCCGGGCGCTGGCGCATCGGCAATTGCCTGCGAATGGCTGGCGCAGTGGCGCGTCGCGCATCCACACGATGCGATCGTCGAGCATCATGTCGGCGCAACCGCCGACGCCTCGGAGTGGAGCGCGATGGCGGTGCGGCTTGGCGCGGAGCTCGCGCGGCAGCACGGTTTCGAAAGCGAGCCTGCCGACGCGACGGCAAACCCAGCGGGCCGGCGGGCCATGCTGTTCGCCGCAATCGTCCGGGCTGGTTCAGCCGATCGGCGGACCGTGATGCTCGTCACCGGCGCCGATCTCCTCGACGATGTCGATGGCGCGCCCGATCTGACGTGGCTGCCCAAGAGAACCCCGCCCTCGGTTCGAGTCGTGGTGACGACCAGCGGCGAACGACCGGTGGAAGCGGGGCGACACCGTGGATGGACGGTGACCACGATCCCGGCTCTCGACGCGGCCGAACGCCGCGATTTCATCCGCGTGTTTTTCGAGCGCTCGGCGAAGAGCCTCGACGCGCATCACCAAGCCCGCCTCGTCGGCGCGGCGTCGGCCGGCAACGCGCTGTTCCTTCGTACGGTCCTCGACGAGCTGCGCCAGCACGGCGATCATTTCACGATCGGCGAGGTTATCGACCGCTACCTGGCGGCGAACACCCTGGACGAACTGCTCGCGCTGGTTCTCGAACGCTACGAGCGCGACTTCGAGCGTGACCGGCCCGGGCTTGTCCGCGACGCGATGCGCGCGCTGTGGGCGGCGCGGCGCGGGCTCACCGAACCGGAGCTCCTCGACTGCCTCGGCGGCGTCGCCGACGGCGGCGCGCCAGTGCCGCACGCGGTGTGGTCGCCGCTGGTCCTCGCCGCCGAAGCCGGGCTCGTCACGCACTCGGGCCGGCTGGTCTTCTCCACCGAGCCGCATCGCCGCGCCGTGGAGCGCCGGTACCTGAAGACGGACGACGACCGCCGTGCGGCGCACGCGGCGCTGGCGCGCACGTTTGCAGCCTACGAGCTCGGGCCGCGTGTTGTCGACGAATTGCCGTGGCAGCAGCTTGGCGCCGGAAACGTGGGCGGACTCGTCGCCACGCTCAGCGATCTCGCGTTCATGGATCGCGCGTACCGGCAGGGGCATGCCGAGCTCCGTCAACTGTGGGCCAAAGCAGAACAGGCTGGTTACCGTGTGGTCGACGCCTATCGGTCGATCGTCGACGACCCCGCCGGCAATCCCGACATGGCGTGGGAGGTTGCACGGATGGTCACCGACGCGGGTTATCCCGTGCAGGCGGCGCGTCTGCATCGACACCTGGTCGACTCGTACCGGCAGCGTGTCGACGAGACAGCCCACCGCCGCCTGCCGTCCGCGCTCGTCAACCTCGGCGCGGCTCTGATGGGCCAGGGCGAGCTGATCGCCGCCGAAGCGCCGCTGCGGGAGGCGATCGCGCTGAGCCGAGGCAGAAACGATCGTGCCGCCTTACAGGGGGCGCTCGGAAATCTCGCGTTGTGCCTGCGCGATCTCGGCCATCTCGACGACGCGGCCGCGCTGTTCGCGGAAGAAGAAGCAACCTGCCGCGGCGGTGGCGACACCAGCCGGCGACAGGCCAATCTCGGCAACCGTGCGCAGCTGCTGCGTCAGCGCGGCGACCATCGCGGCGCCCTGGCGCTGATGAACGAGCAGGAGGAGTTGTGCCGATCGATCGGCGACTTGGCTGGCGTGGCCCGCGCGATCGCCGGCCAGGGCGCCGTTCTGAGCGACCTCGGTGACGCGTCGCAGGCGCTCGAGAAGTTCGCGGCGTATCGGGCTGTCTGCGAGGAGACCGGCGATCTTCGCGGTGCCGCGGAAGCAAGCATCAGCGAGGTCCACTCGCTGCGCCAGGCGGGACGCCGCGACGAGGCGGGGCGGCGCGCCACCGCCTGCGAAGCGCTGGTCCGGCGCATCAGCGATGAACCGCTGCTCGCGCGCATCCTCGACGCCCAGGCGCGCATGGCGATGGAAGACGGGCGCTGGCACGACGGCGGCCGCCTTGCCGCGGAGGCCGTGGCGGCGGCTCGAGCCTCGGACGCAGCCCCGGCGCTGGTCCTTGCGCTCGGCGCACATGGTACCGCCAGGCGGGAGCTCGGCGATCTTGCTGGCGCGCGCGCCGCGCACGTCGAGGAAGAATCGATCGCGGACCGGCTCGGCGATCCCGCCGCCCTTTCAATCGCGCGCGTCAACCTCGCATCGGTCGACGTCTGCGCCGGCGATTTCAACGCCGCATTGTCCCGGTACTCGCAGGCCGAACCGGCGTTGCGATCGCGGGGCCTGGACGCCGTTCTGGCCACGCTCTACGCCAATCGGTCGCAGGTGCATCTCCATCTCGGCGACACCGCCGCCGCGATCGACGATCTCGTCGCCGGCGGCCGATCGGCGGCGGCGATCCGGGCAATGGACGAGAGCCGGAGACTGCTCACCAGCGCCGTCGAGATGCTCTACCAAACAGGGCGTCAGCAGGATTCCGGGCCGGTGTGGGAAACGCTCGACGAGGTATGCGCGACGCTGGGCGACCAGGCCGGACAGCAACGCGCGATCGGGGAGCGGGCACTGATCGCGCTCGGCCGCGGCGATCTGGAAACAGCACGCGCGCTGCTCGATCGGCAGGAGGAGATCTGCCGGCGAACCCGAGATCTTGTCGGACTCGCGGCGTGCGTCGGCAATCGGGCGATCCTCCTCCGGCAGACCGGCGACCTCGCCGGCGCGCTGACGTGCCTCGACGAGCAGCGCGAGTTGTCGAAGGCGACCAGGAACGGCCAGGGTTATCTCAACGCGACGGCTAATCGAGGCGAAGTGCTCGGCGCCATGGGCCGCGTCGAGGACGGCCTCGCCGCGCTGAACGAGGCGCGGGTCATCGCCGCCAACGCGGGGCTGACGCCGATGGTCGAGGAACTGGACCGCCTGATCGCGGCCTTACGCACTGCTCTCTCGTAGTCGCACAGCCCTGAACGTCGACCATGAAGCTCGTCGCCCCTTTGGTGTGGCCGGGATGATGGTGCGCCGTGAGGACGGTGCTGCCGAGCGAGATCGTGTCGTTATCCTCGAACGGATCGTGCCGCCGACGACGAAGATGCCGACGGCGGCAAGCGGCGACTGCGCGATGGTGTACCGTCGTGCTCTTGCCCGATCGGTTCGGGCCGAGATAGCCGACGACCTCGCCCCGGTTGACGCTGAAGCTGACGCCGTCCACCGCGAGATGGCCGCCGTAGCGCTTCGTCAGGCCCCGCACGCCGAGCATCGCGTCAGCCTCGCGGATCCTGCACCGCTCCCGCGTGCCGGCGGTAGGACACGAACACGCTCGTCGCCGCGACCAGCGCCGCGCCGCCAACCACCGCGCCGACCGCCTCGTGCGCGAGCACGAGACCGGTGACCGCGATGACGACCCCGAGTGCGACCGTCACGTAGCCGCCGCTTCTGTGCACCTGCTGCCAGAGCTGGGGGTTGGTCAGCGTCCGCGAGGTCCGCAATCCGACAGCGACGTTGGGCCGCGTCCGCGGCAGCAGGTTGCCAATCGCGATCATCACCAGGCCGAGCATCACCACGACGGTGCGCGGTCCCGGGAGGGCCACGCCGAAGGCGGTGGTGACCTGGGTGAGTTCGATCATCACCAGCGCATGCAGGGCGACGACGAACAGCAGCACGCGCAGGACGATCGCCTGATAGGTGGACTCGAAGGCGCCGTTGCCGCTGCGGACCGGGTCGTGACGCCAGAGGCTGCGGAAGAGCGCATAGATCACAAGCGCGGTGGTCGGCAGCGTGAACGCCACGAGCACACGCGCCGACGGCTGCTGCCGCAGGAATGGACCCGGGAGGTTGGGGTAGGCCGCGAGCCCGGCGAGATAGCCGGCGGCAACCGCCGCCATGGCGCGGGCATCGATCGAGCGTTTCGCGATCATGGTTACGCCTCCTGCGCCCGCCGCCGGACGGCCGCCCGGCGCACCGGCTTCATCCAGCCGACCAGGTGCTGGATCAAATCCTGGAAGACCGACGTGTTCAGCTCGTAGTAGATCGCCTGCCCCTGGCGCTCGGCGACGACCAGGCCGCCGGCCCGCAGCACCGCGAGATGCCGCGAGATCGTCGGCCAGCTCGAGTGAAACTGGTCGGCAATCTCGCCGGAAGTCCGCGGACCGTCCCGCAGGTAATCGAGGATGCTGCGCCGCGTTTCGTCCGCGAGCGCGCGATAGACCGCGTTTCTGGACCGCTGGCGTCCTTGCATAGTTAGCACAATAGCTAATTACACGTGCGGAGTCCAGCAATCAATTGGGGTGCGGAGATTGTTAGCGGCAACGACGATCAACGCAGAGCCCGCTGAGCCCCAGCCTTCGCTCGACTGCCAGGTCGGCGAGCTTCGGCTCGGCGGGCGCAGCGCCGCTGTCACGCTGCACAAACAGCCAACGCACTGCACGCCGCCGCGTTGCGGCGCGTTGTCAGTTCTGAATCTCTGTGACTCTGCGACTGTGGATGCTTTTCTTCGTCCGTCTTCGTGCCTTCGGGTCTTCGTGGTCTCCGTCCCCACGGGCGCCGCCAACGTGCTAGTTGCTGAGCCGCGCTTCCTGCTTCACGTACTTCGCGATCTGCTCGCCGGTCGCAAACCACACGCCCGGCTTCTGCTTGATGTAGTGCACGAGCTCGTCGAGGTACGTGATCCGCGATCGCATACCGACCACGTGCGGGTGCAGCGTCAGGACGAACAGCGTTCCCTCAGCGTAGGCGACGTCGAAACCGTCCCGGTACGTCTCGAAGACGAGTTCCGGCGACGGCAGCATCCCCGGGCCGGTGCGCGCCGACGTCAGGTACCGGTAGTCGTTGAGATACGGGTTGTTCGGCAGCTCGACGAGCCCCGATGCCTGCCCCTCGAGCAGCAGCTCGTACGCATCGTCGCGCGCCTGCAGCGAGCTGTCGTAGAGCAGCCCGGCTTTCTTCAGCAGCCCCATCGTGTGCAGGCTGACGGTGCCCGCGGGTCCCCGCGCGCCCACCGGCTTGCGGCCGGCCGACGCGGCGATGCGATCGATGGCGCGAGCCAGCAGACGCCCTTCTTCCGCGGCGTTGTCGAGCGTGGCCACGTTCTCGTCGCTCCAGCCGAGGACGCCGAGCTCATGCCGCTTGCGCTTGACGATCTCGGGCACCATCTGCGGATCGACGACGTCGGCGACGCCGGAGACGAAGAAGGTCGCCGGCACCTCGTGCCGGTCGAGCACCTCGAGGACGCGCGCGAGCCCCTGGGCGGCGCCGAACTCGCCGCCCGTCATCGCGACGACGGCGGTGTCGCCGCGGGCGAGCTGGTTGGCCGCGTTGCTGACGTTGAAGGTCAGCGCCACGGCGACGCGGGCGCCATTCGGCCACGTCTTCGGGTTGAGCGAGCGGCCGGCACGCACGTGGCTCGACTCGCGCCGCAGCTGCTCCTCGCTCCATTTGCGTCCCGGCTGCCGGTCGGGACGGGGCTGCTGCGCCGCGGCGGAGAGGACGGCGCCGGCGATGATGGTCGTGACGATCGCAAGCCGCATGTTCATCCTCCTCATCGGGCCGCACTGTTGCTGATGCCCGACTGCTGCTTGATCCACTTGGCAATCTCTTCCGCGGTGGCGAACCAGACACCCGGCTTCGATTTCATGTAGCGGATCAGCTCCTCGAGCTGGCCGATGCGCGTCCGCTGCCCGGTGATGTGCGGGTGCATCGTCAACATGAACATCGTCCCCTCCTTGTAGGCGACGTCGAAGTCGTCCTTGAAGGTCTGCATGATCATGCGCGGCGACGGGAAGTCGCCGGCGGGGCCGTACATCGGCGAGTCGTCGATGATCCAGTTGACCGGCAGCTCGATGAGCCCGGTCGGCTGGCCGTCGAGCAGCACCTCGTGCGGCTCGTCCATCGCCTGCAGGCTGCTGTCGTAGAGCAGCCCCGCCTTCTTCAGCAGGCCGATCGTGTGCGTGCTCATCGTCCACGACGGGTTGCGGTTGCCCACCGGACGGCGTCCCCACTGCTTCTCGAGCAGGTCCATCGCCTGCGAGATCAGCCGCCACTCCTCCTCCGGATCGTCGAGCTCCATCGGGTTCTCATGGATCCAGCCGTGGATGGCCACCTCGTGCTGCTTCCGGCTGGCGATGTCGCGAATCATCTCCGGGTGCAGCATCGCGGCGACAGCGGGGATGTAGAACGACACCGGGATCTGGTGCTTGTCGAACAGCCGCAGCATCCGCGGCACGCCCTCGAAGGCGCCATACTCGCCGGCGGAAATCGGGATCGGGTTGACGTTGCCCGCGTTCAGCGGGATGGTGAAGTTGTCGGGATCGACCGACAGGCAGACGGCAACGCGAGCGCCGTTCGGCCACGTTTTCGGCGTCAGCTTCCGCCCGGCGCGGACGTGATGGGCGACTTTGCGGAGCTCCTCGTCGCTCCATTTCAACCCCGGCTGATCCTGCGGCGCGGCGGCCTGTTGCGCCGTCGCCACGACGCCGACGAGCGCGACGAAGAGCCCCGACAGAAATCCAAGACGCATACGCATGCAAGTCCTCCTCGGCAGCGTGAAGGTCTGCATTCTGTGCGCTTGCCGCCCTGCCAGGCAATCGATTTGACATCGGCGTTACATTTGCGCGCGAAGAGAGCAAGAGAGTGTGAAGAAGATTCTGGCCCTTGTCCTGGCGCTGTCCTCGTCGAGCTCGCCGGCCGCTGCGACCGAGGTCCAGAGCCTGCTGACCGACTACGTGCTGACGTCGTGGGGCGAGAAAGATGGGCTCGCAGAAGGCACCATCTGGTCGCTCGTCCAGGATGCGCGCGGCTACCTCTGGGTCGGCGGCACTGCGGGCCTCTTCCGGTTCGACGGCGCCGAGTTCGTGCGCATCCCGCTCGGGGAGGCCGCGGACCAGTCGAGGGAGATCCGATCGCTGCACATCGCCCGCGACGCGAGCTTGTGGATCGGCCTGGCCGGCGCGCGAGGCATCGCGCGACTGCACGACGGGCAGCTGTCGACCTACGGCGAACAGCACGGGCTGGCTGCCGACATCGTCGAGGTCGTGCTCGAGGATCCGTCCGGGGCCATGTGGGCCGGCACCGATCGAGGGCTGTACAGGCTGCAGGAGGAGCGCTGGGAGCGAATTGAGTCGGGCCCCGGCATCTCGCCGATCGACGCCGTGCAAGTGAGCCCGCGCGGCGATCTCGTCGTCGCCGCGCGCAACGGCGTCTTCCGGTCCCGCGCCGCCACCGGCACGTTCGAGCGCATCGGCAACAGCGACGCCGCCGCGGCGACCCGGTCGATCGCGATCGATGGATCCGAACGCGTGTGGATTACCGATTCGATTGTCGGCTACCGCGCGATCGGCGCAGCGGGCCCGCCCTCACCGGAGCGCGGGCGAGGCGTGCGGCTGATGCACGATCGCGCCGGCAACTTCTGGATCGGCACCGGCGGGCAGGGGCTGTGGCGCATCCGCGAGCAGCCTGCCGGGCCGCCGCTGGTGCAGCGCGCTTCGACATTGACCGGCTTTGTCGGCGACGGCGTCGGCGCCCTGTTCGAGGATCGCGACGGCAACATCTGGGCAGGTACGACGCAAGGGTTGAACCGCGCCAGCCCTCGCAAGATCGTCCAGATCATCGATCAGGGATTGGTCCTGGCGATCGAGCGGAACCGCTCGGGCGACGTCTGGGCGGCCACGGCCGACGGTGTGGTCGAGCTGACTGCCGCTGCGGGCGACCCGCGGCGGACGCGCGTGCTCACCGGCGAGCGCGTGCTTGCGCTGCACGCCGATCGGCGGGGCCATCTGTGGGCGGCCACGGCCCGCAGCCTCGTGAAGTTCTCCAACGGCCGGCGAACGGCAGTGTCGCGGTGGCCCCACCCGTTCGAGCGGGTCTTGTCACTGGCGTCGAACGGCGACGGCCATCTCTGGATCTACGACGCCGAGCAGGGGCTGTTTCGATGGCGGGACGGACAGATCACGGCGGTCGAGATGCCGCGCGCCGTCCAGCGAAGCGCCGTGACCTTGAACCACGTCGATCGCAGCGGCCGCGCGTGGATCGGCTTCGAGGGCGGGCAGCTCGTGATGGTCGACGAGCTGGACATCGCCCGCCTGATCGATCGCGGCAGCATCGGCACCTACAACGCCATCCACGAAGACGACCAGGGCGGCATCTGGCTCGGCGCCACCGCCGGCCTCGGCCGCTTCGACGGCGAGGGGCTGCGCACGCTGCAGACCGGCCGCTTCTCGCTGCAGGACATCACCGCGGTGCAGACCGACGAGATGGGATTCTTCTGGCTGGGCACGAGCACTGGAATCGCGCGTGTCGATCGCGGCGAGCTGGCGCGCGCGTTCGGCGACGATGCGTTGAGGCTGCGATACAAGCTGTACCGGCGGTCGGACGGCATTGCCGGCCTGCCGCGCGCGAACGTCGGCAGCCCGCGCGTCACCAAAACCGCCGATGGCAGGCTCTGGTTCGTGACTGCCCGGGGCATCACCGTCATCGATCCGCGGACGTTGCCGCCGACGCGCGCGGTCGCGCCGGTCCAGGTCGCACGGGTGACGATCGATCAGCGCGAGCTCAGCCCGGTCCCGATGATGAGGATTCCGTCGGGAACCCGCTCGCTGCAAATCGACTACGGCGTCGTCGATCTGACCTCGGCGATGAACGCCAGGTTCCGGTATCGCCTCGAGGATTTCGACCGCACCTGGATCGACGCCGGCGCGCGCCGGCAGGCCTCCTACACGAATCTCGCGCCAGGCCCGTATCGCTTCCACGTCATGACCGAGCGCGACGACGGCACGTGGGAGGAGCCGGGGGCGCTGTGGGAGTTCTCGATCAGTCCGACCTTCTACCAGACGCGGTGGTTCTACGCCGCCTGCGCAATGGCAGTCGGCTTCACCGTCTTCAGCGCCTGGCGCCTCCGCCTGCGCGGTGTGCGCAAGGAATTTGCGCTGCTGCTTGGCGAGCGCGCCCGCTTGAGCCGTGAGATCCACGACACGCTGCTGCAGAGCCTGGTCGGCGTTGCGCTGCAGTGCGATGCGCTCGCGAGCGATGTCGACGCGCGTTCGCCGGCGCGGCAGCGGTTCGTCCGGCTGCGCAAGGACCTCGAGGAGCACATTCGCGAGGCGCGCCAGGCGATCTGGGATCTGCGATCGCCGAAGCTGCAGCGGACCGACCTCCCCACGGCTCTGGCCGAGGCCGGGGAACGCGCGGTCGCCAGCCTGCCGATTCAGTTCAGCATTGCGCTCGCCGGCATCGTGCGCCACGCTACACCACGCGTGACCGAGCAATTGCTGCGCATCGGGCAGGAGGCGGTCCTCAACTCGGTGCGGCATGCGGAGCCAACCGTGATTCGTGTGGCGCTCCGCTACGAACGCTCGCTCGTCCACCTGACGGTCGCCGACAACGGCCGCGGCTTCGAATCACGGCGCGCGGAAGGCGACGGCAACGGGCACTACGGGCTGGCGAGCATGAAGGAGCGCGCGGAGGCAATCGGCGGCACCTTCGCGCTGACGAGCACACCTGGTGGCGGAACCGAGATCCGCGTAACTGCGCCGCTTCCGGCGCCGGATGACACCGATGACTGACGCGCGCATCCAGATTCTCTGCGTCGACGATCACCGGATCGTTCGCGAGGGGCTCGAGCTCATCATCGAGAGGCAGCCGGACATGGCCGTTGCGGCGTCGGCCGCATCCGGCGAGGAATCGATCGAGCTGTTCCGGCGGCACCTCCCCGACGTGACGCTGATGGACCTGCAGCTCGGCGCGATGAGCGGCGTCGACGCCATCCGCGCCATCCGCCGCGAGCACCCCGACGCGCGGATCGTCGTGTTGACGATGTTCCAGGGCGACGAGGATATCTTCCGGGCGCTGCAGGCGGGCGCCGCCACCTACCTGCTGAAGGACACGCTGTCGGACGATCTGATTCGCGTCATCCGCGAAGTGCACGCGGGCAAGCATCCGGTGCAGCAGCCAGAGGTGGAGGCGCGCCTGGCCGAGCGCGCCGCCGGGCCGACGCTGACGCCGCGGGAGGTGCAGGTCGTCGGCTTGATCGCCGAAGGGATGCGCAACAAGGAAATCGCCGCCGCGCTCGGTATCAGCGACGAAACGGTGCAGGTGCACGTCAAGAGCATCTTCTGGAAGCTGAAAGTGAAGGATCGCAGCGCGGCGATGAACGTCGCCCTGCGGCGAGGCATCATCCACCTGACCTGACCCGCCTTCGCTCGCATCGAGCCCAGGCGCGCTTCGGCGCGGCAAGCCCGCGCCACCTGCGCCACCTGCTTCGTCCCGCCGCCCCACCCGCCCTACCTGCTACTGGGTATTTACACCTGCCTCGCCGTAGGCAAGGATGCGCGCGCCACTCCCACATCGCACGTCCGCGCCGGCGCAGCAGCACGAAGCAGGAGGATCAGGTCATGACGTCGAAGGTGTTGCCGCTGTTGTCCGCGCTGTCGATGCTGCTGGCGGGCTGCTCCGAGACGAAGGTCGAGAGCGTCGCCCGCGGCTCGGTGCCGAAGACGCCGAACCCGATGCCGCTCAAATCGGTGCCGACCTTCTCCACCGAAAACCTCGGCCGGCGCGGCAACTTCTACATCGGCGGTCACTGGGACGGAGAGCCCGGGCGCGAGCGGATGCGCGGCGCGATGTACGTCGAGGTCTGGGTGCCGAAAGAGGTGCGTCACGATCCGATCGTCTTCGTCCAGGGCGCCGGCGGCCAGTCGAACATCGCGCTCTTGCAGACGCCGGACGGCCGCGCCGGGTGGGCGTACGATTTTCTCAACCAGGGCTATCCCGTTTACATGATGGACTACCCCGGCCAGGGACGCTCGCCCTACATCCCCGGCGTCGACGGCGAGGTGACGCCGCCGCGATCGGGGCCGCTGATGTCGGAGATCTGGACCCAGAGCGTTCCGCCCTCCCCCGGCCGCACTGCCCCAGGGCCCGACGGACTCGGCGCACCGTGGCCGCAGTTCTCGAAGTACAGCGCCTGGCCGAGCAGCCACCCGATGAAAGGGCGGATGGGCGATCCGGTGTTCGACTATTTCGCCAAGACCGAGCTGCACAGCATCGGCGGGATGGGCGAGCTCACCATCAAGGCGATCGTCGAGCTGCTCGATCTCATCGGCCAGCCGGTGACGCTGCTGCTGCATTCCGGGATCGGCGGCTCCGGCTGGAACGTCGCCGACGCGCGCCCCAAACTCGTCAAGGCGATCATCGCCGCCGAGCCCGTGTCACCGCCGATGGAGAACACGGAGCGGCGCGCGCCGGGCAACTACACGCCGGGGCGGCTCTGGGGCGTGACGAGCGCAGCGATCACCTACGATCCGCCGGCGCGCGAGGCGACTGACCTTCGCGTCGTCCGGCAGGAACAAGCCGACGGCCCGGGGCTCATCCCCTGCTGGATTCAGCAGGAGCCGGCGCGCAAGCTCGTGAACCTGCGCGCCATCCCGGTGCTCAACGTCGCCGGCGAGGCCAGCTATCACCGCCCCTACGCGCACTGCACCGCAAAGTGGTTGAACCAGGCGGGCGTGAAGACGACCTTCGTCGGCCTCGAGCAGGTCGGGCTCCTCGGCAACGGTCACCAGTTCATCTCCGAGAGCAACAGCGACGGCATCGCGAAGTACTTCATGCGCTGGCTCGACGACAACGTGCACTGAGCCGCGTCCGACACACCAGTCAGATCGAACGCGGAGACCACGGAGACCGCAGAGATTTCCTGCACAGGATTTCTCTCTGAACTCTGCGAGCTTTACGTCCGGAGTCTCCACCGCTGCATATCGATCGCCGAGATTTGGAGAAGTCGCCTACAAGATTTTCTTTGCGGTCTCTGCGGTCTCTGCGTTCCTTCCCGAAGCTGCGTGTGCGGCTCCTACCCGGTACTGGGTATTTACAGCTACAGGACCGTGGGCCACGATTCGCGCGCTTCACTCGGCCAACGCAAGAGCGCGGGAGGATGTATGTCGATCCGGGGTGTCGGACTGCTTTTGGGCGCAGCGCTGATCGTCGCGCTGCCAGTCTCGGGATTCGCGCAGGAAGCCTCACTGGCTGGCACCATCACCGACAGCTCCGGGGCGGTCCTGCCCGGCGTTGCCGTCCGCATCGTCAACGAGGCGACGGGCAATACGTCCGAGAGCGTCAGCGACGCGCGCGGCACCTACCGGCTGCCGGCCCGCATCGGCCGCTACCGGATCAGCGCCGATCTCGACGGCTTCACGCCAATCAGGCGCACCGGCATCGATCTCTCCGTCGGACAGACCGTGGTGGTCAACCTCGAGATGTCGCTGTCCTCGGTGCAGGAGACGGTGACCGTCCAGGGGTCTTCACCGCTCGTCGACGTCTCCAGCTCGCGCCCGAGCGGCGTCGTCAGCACCAAGCAGATGGAAGAGATTCCGGTCAACGGCCGCAACTTCCTCGATCTGACGATCCTCGCGCCGGGAAGCCAGGCGAACGCGGTCAGCAACATGGGCGTCGAAACGCGCAACAACCGCGGCGACTATCAGCTGAACGTCGACGGCCAGCAGCTCACCTCGCCGGTGCTGCAGTTCCGCCTGAACCCGACGTTCAGCCGTGACGCCATCGCCGAGTTCGAGCTGCTCACCAACCGGTTCGACGCGACGCAGGGGCGATCGATTGGCGCGGTCCTGAACGTCATCACCAAGTCAGGCACCAACACGCTGTCGGGCACGGCGTCGGGCTATTTCCGCAGCGACAATTTCAACGCGCCGGATCACATCCAGAACCGGGTGCTGCCCTACTCGAACCAGCAGATCAGCGGCACCTTCGGCGGTCCGATCCGGCGCGACCGGGCGCACTACTTCCTCAGCTACGAGGGCGAGCGCGAGCCGAACGTGATCACCTCGAACAGCCGCTGGCCCTCGTTCAACATCGCGCAGCCGTTTACGCGCACCGAGCTCAAGGCGCTCGCCCGCACCGATTTCCAGTTCTCGCCGCAGAACCGGCTGTCGGTGCGGTTCAGCAAGACCGACGCGCTGCCTTACAACCAGGGCGGCGGCGCGCTCCGGCATCCCTCGACGACGATTACCTACGAGCGGCGCTCGCTGAGCACGGTGGCCACGTGGACGCAGATTCTGAACAACCACGCGGTGAACGAGGTCAAGGGCGGCTACCAGGACAGCCGCGACGAGCAGGATCAGCTGATTGCCGATCCGATCAACCAGGCCAAGTACCCGTCGAGCCTGGGCGGCAACCGGCTGCCCGGCTTCGGCTTCCTCGGCGGCTACCGCATCGGCAGCAACGGCGCGGTGCCGTCGCGATTCGACGGAAAGACCTACTCGATCCGCGACCAGTACACCCTGACACTGCAGAAGGGTAAGGGAACGCACCTCCTCAAAACGGGCGGCGAACTGCTGGTCAACTGGGTCAAGGCCGGAAGCTGCAACAACTGCAACGGCTTCTTCGACGTGTCCGGCGGTCCGGTTCCCGCCAACGTCGAGGCGCTCTTCCCGGTGTGGGACGACACCACCACCTGGAACACGAACGCGCTCCTGCCGATCGTCAAGTCGTTTGCGTGGCAGGTCGGCGAGATCGAACAGGGCCTGTGGCGCCCGGACATCGCCGGGTGGATCCAGGACGACTGGACCGTCTCGTCCAGGCTGACGCTGAACCTGGGCGCGCGCTATGACGTGTCGATCAACCAGTTCGCCAACGAGACCGCGGTGCCGCCATTCCTCGTCGGCGATCGCCCCGCCGACAAGAGCAACTTCGCGCCGCGCTTCGGCTTCGCGTTCACGCCGAACGCAAAAACCGTCATCCGCGGCGGCGCTGGCATCTTCTACGCCATCGCCTCGAGCAACGTCGGCACGCAGATCCTGCAGGCGGTCAACATCGCCGAGGTCTTCATCCCATACGACGGCCGGGCCGACTTCATGAGCAACCCGCTGAACGGGCCGGTTCCGACCTACGAAGAAGTGATCGCGCTCGGACGTGAGCGCAGCATCCTCGACACGATTGGCGTGCCGAACTACCAGGAGCCGGAAAGCTATCAGGGCTCGATTGGCATCGAACGCCAAATCGCCTCGACGATGGCGGTGTCGGCTGACTTCCTGGCTTACGAAGCGCGGGGCGAGGGCGGCCGCGGCT
>Ga0207701_10002272_pt1 | contig 19981 bp, 17 predicted proteins | sample KBSSwiSSwithPhiX_FD_184294 | JGI IMG/M metagenome (GOLD analysis project Ga0207701, IMG submission 184294) | Switchgrass rhizosphere bulk soil microbial communities from Kellogg Biological Station, Michigan, USA, with PhiX - S5 (SPAdes) (version 2) | ecosystem: Environmental > Terrestrial >... | reverse complement strand
GACCTCCGGAACCTGCTCGACCTGGCGATAGATCTCCGCCGTACCGATTTGTACACCACCGGGGTTCAGCGTCGCATCGGATCGCCCGTAGATGATCATCCCGTCGTGTCCGGTCAGCTCGGCGTAGTCGCCGTGACGCCAGACACCCGGATAGTGCGCGAAATAGGCGTCGTGGTATTTCCGGCCATCCGGATCGTTCCAGAAGCCGATCGGCATCGATGGAAAGGGCTTCGTGCAGACGAGCTCCCCTTTCTGCTCGCGCACCGGGCGGCCAGCTTCGTCGAACACCTGCACGGCCAGCCCGAGGCTTCTGGCCTGCAGCTCGCCGCGCCACACCGGGCCGGCCGGATTGCCCAGCGCGAAACAGCCGACGATGTCGGTTCCGCCCGAGATGGAGGCGAGGTGGACGTCCGGCTTGATGCGCTCGTAGACGAAGTCGAAGCTCTCCGGCGCGAGCGGCGAACCGGTCGACGTGATCGTCCGGACGCTGGAGAGATCGTGCGTGTACCGCGGCGACAGCGACGCCTTGTTGAGGGCGTCGATGAACTTCGCCGACGTCCCGAAGAGCGTCATGCCGGTCGCGTCGGCGAAATCGAACAGCACGTTGCCGTCGGGGTGGAACGGCGAACCGTCATACAGGAGCAGCGTTGCGCCGCACGCCAGCGCCGACACCAGCCAGTTCCACATCATCCAGCCGCAGGTCGTGAAGTAGAAAACCCGGTCCCCCTGCCGCACGTCACAGTGGAGCTGCAGCTCCTTCACGTGCTCGAGAAGCGTGCCGCCGGCACCGTGAACGATGCACTTGGGAACGCCGGTGGTGCCCGATGAATAGAGAATGTACAGCGGGTGGTTGAAAGGCAGTTGTTCGAATCGGGGCTCGACTGAATCGGCTTCGAGGAATTCGTTCCACTCGATTGCAGGCGGACCGCCGCTCATCGCTGCCGGGTCCCCGGCATAGTGGACCACGACGACGCGTTCGACGCTGGGAAGGCCGCGGAGAGCCTGTTCGACTCGCGACAGGCTGTCGTGAACCTTGCCGCCGTAGAAATAGCCGTCCGCTGTGACGAGCACGCGAGGCTGAACCTGGCCGAAGCGGTCGAGCACGCCCTGGACACCGAAGTCCGGCGAACAGGATGACCACACCGCTCCGATCGCCGCGCACCCGAGCGCGGCGATGATGGTTTCCGGCAGGTTGGGCAGGAAGCCCACGACCCGGTCGCCCGCCTGAATGCCGAAATGTTTCAACGCCGCCGCGAACCGTCCGACGTCGCGGCGCAGTTCCCGCGCGCTGATCGTCCGATGCACCCGGTTCTCGCCGTTGAAGATCAGCGCCGGTCCGTCGTCGGTCCGGCGGAGCAGGTTCTCGGCGAAGTTGAGTCGTGCGTCGGGAAAGAATCGCGCGCCCGGCATTTCCTCGAAGCGGTCGGTGACATGCCCGCCCTTGAAGCCGCGGATGCTGGTGAAGTCCCAGAGCGACGACCAGAACGCTTCGGGCCGATCGAGCGAGAACTGATAGAGGGCGGCGTAGTCCCGAAGGCTGACCCGCCACTGATGTTCCAGGGTGTGCCTGAACGCGGTGATGTTGGTGGCCGCGATGCGCTCGCGCGAGGGAGACCAGAGAGGCGCCGTCACTCTCCCGGATTATAGGCCCCGACACGAAGTCCGTTGCCCGACGTCCATCACCCGGCCGGCGCCGGTCCTGGCGTGTAGACCTCGCTGTGAAACGCCTGGAAGCCCCGCTTCAGGTAATTCGGCAATGCTGCGGGATGATCGAGCGTGTTGGTGTGCAGCCAGACCCGCTCGGTCCCCGCGGCCCAGGCACGCTCGACGGCGACGGTCAGGAGGTACCCGCCGAGTCCACGGCCGGTGAATTCCGGAAGCAGACCGAAATACGCGATTTCCGTCCCGCCGACGCGATCGCGCTTCAGCTCGAAGTATCCGGCCGGCGCGCCGCCCACGGTCAGCAGCCAGAGCGACACCTCCGGCTCTGCCAGGTAGCTGCGTATCTCGTCGTCCGTCCACGGCAGCCGATCGATCCAGTGATAGGCGCGGCCGACTTCCGTATAGAGATACCGCCAGAACGACGCGGGACACCCGGCGACCTGCTCGACCCGGACGGAAGGATCAGGGAGTGGCGCGCGCCGGAGGTCGGCGAAATTCCGCATCTCCAGAAAGGTGCGGACAGAAGCGGTGGGGATCACCAGTGCTCCAGGACGCCCTTCCACCGGGCTGCGGACAGGAACATGCGCTCGAGCGCAGGTATCCCTTCGGGGCTGGCCGCCGACTTCAGCTCTTCGAGCGCGGCGATCAGCGCGTCGATGGCCGTGCTGATGTTGTCGCCGTTGCTGGCGACGATGTCCCGCCAGGGTGATGCGGGGCTCGATGCCAGCCGCGTCGTATCGTGCAGCCCCCGCCCGGCGAGCGTCAGGCCCTCCGGACCGGTGTGGTCGCCGACCACGTGCATGAGCGCGGTGACCGTGAGCTGCGGAAGGTGGCTGAGGAACGCGAGCAGGCGGTCGTGCTCGACCGCATCGATGACGCGCGGGATGGCGCCGAGGCCGGTGACGAACTCCGTCAGCGAATCGATCGCCGCGTCCGTGCTCGAGACGCTTCGTGTGAGCAGCCACGGCCGGTCGACGAAGAGGTCCGGCCGGGCGGCCTCCACGCCTCCGGCGGCAGCGCCCGACAGCGGATGTCCGCCGACAAACGGCAGCTCCGGCGGCAGCGCGCGGGCGGCCTCGACGATGGTCCGCTTCGTACTGCCGACGTCGGTGACGACCGCGCCCCGGACGACGCGGGGCAGCTCCTGCAGCGCGGCAGCGTTCTGCAGCACCGGCGCCGCGAGGATGACCAGCTGCGCTCCGTCGACGCCTTCGAGGCCGTCGCTGCCGCGGTCGATCACCCGGGTCTGGCGTGCCGTCTCGAGCACCGGCGGGCGGTCGATGCCGACGATGTCAGCCGCCGGCCAGCGGCGCTTGACGGCGAGCGCAATCGAGCCGCCGATCAGCCCGACGCCAACGATCGCGATGCGGGAAAAAGGCGGCTCGCTCAGACGCCCCATCCCCTTCTTGCGACCGGCTCGAGGCAGATGCCACGGCCGATGGCCGGGGCGATGATCCGGAGCTCCGCCATCAGGCGATCGAACTGCGACGGGAACATCGACTGCGCGCCGTCGCTGAGCGCGTGATCGGGATCGACGTGGACCTCGATGATCAACCCGTCTGCGCCGGCCGCGACCGCGGCGCGGGCCATCGGCGCGACCATGTCCCGGCGCCCGGAGCCATGGCTCGGGTCGGCGATGATCGGCAGGTGGCTCAGTTTGTGGATCACCGGGATGGCAGAGATGTCGAGCGTGTTGCGGGTGTAGCTCTCGAAGGTGCGGATGCCGCGCTCGCAGAGCATCACGTTCATGTTGCCCCCGGCCAGGATGTATTCCGCCGACAGCAGCCACTCCTCGATCGTCGCGGAGATGCCGCGCTTGAGCATGATCGGCGTCCGCGTCCGGCCCAGCTCGCGCAGCAGCGTGAAGTTCTGCATGTTGCGCGCCCCGACCTGGAGAATGTGCGCGTACTTCTCGATCAGCTCGATCTGGCTGAGGTCCATGACCTCGGACACCACCTTCAGGTTGTGCCGATCGGCCGCGGCGCGAAGGATGCGGAGACCCTCTTCGCCGAGCCCCTGGAAGCTGTAGGGGGAGCTCCGCGGCTTGAAGGCGCCGCCGCGCAGGATCTTGGCGCCGGCGCGCTTGACCGCCGACGCGGTCGCCTCGACCTGCTCTTCGCTCTCCGCCGAACAGGGGCCGGCCATCACGATGACCTCGTCGCCACCGATGCGCACGTCGCCGACGGTCACCACCGAGTTCTCCGGCTTGAAAGTGCGGCTGGCCAGCTTGTAGGGCTCGGTGATCCGCAGGACTTCCTGCACGCCGTCGAGCACCTCGAGCAGCCGCTGATCGAACTGCCGGTTGCCGCCGACGGCGCCGAGCACCGTCCGCAGCGCACCGGTCGACCGGTGCACGTCGAATCCCATTTCCACGAGCTGCGCAATCACCTTCTGCACCTGATCGTCGGTGGCGCGCTCCTGCATCACTACAACCATCTCAGTCCCCTTCTTTGTCTCCCGGCGCCGCTTCCCGTTCCAATCGCCTCGCCTCGTCGATGATCCGTTCGAACAGGCGCTTCATCGACTCGTTGTTGAGCGGACCCGGGTTGATCTTCTGGACGTGCGCCAGGACGTCGGCCTCGCGCGACGGCTGGTAGATCTCCAGGCCCAGCAGCTTCTTCTGCCGGCCGATCTCGAGCGCGCACGCCGCGCGCGCGCTGAGCGTTCGCACCAGGAGCTCGTCGAGATCGTCGATCCGCCGGCGCAGGTCGGCGATGAGGTCTTCCGCGCGCTCCGGCTTTACAGCCCGCTCTTCAGCCATGCGACATACTTCTCCACGCGACCGGCGAGATCCGGCTCGCCGGCGTGCGACGCGATTTCCTGGACCAGCGCACTGCCCACCACCGCGGCGTCCGCATACCGGCAGGCCTCGGCGACCATTCCGGGACTCGAGATGCCGAACCCCACCGCGACCGGCAGCGACGCGTGTCGACGGACCCGCGCCAGCAGCGGCTCCACGTCGTCGGCCAGCGCCTCACGAGTGCCGGTCACGCCGAGCCGCGAAATCACGTAGAGAAAACCGGACCCGAGCTCCGCCGATCGGGCGATCCGCTGGTCGGTCGTCGTCGGACTGATCAGGAATATCGGGTCCAGCCCGGCTTCGACCAGTACCTTTCTCAACGGCCCGGCTTCCTCGACGGGGTAATCGAGCAACAGTACACCGTCCACCCCAGCGTCCCTGGCCTCTCGTGCAAAGGCGGCAGGATCCATCCGGACGACCGGGTTCGCATAGGTGAAGAGAACGATCGGCGTGTCGTGAGCCTCGCGGAACCGCCGGACGAGATCCAGCGAGCCGCGCAGCGTCATCCCCGAGGCCAGGGCGCGCTCGCTGGCGCGCTGAATCACCGGGCCATCGGCCAGTGGATCGGAGAACGGCACACCCACTTCAATCGCGTCCGCGCCGCCGCGCGCAACCGCGTCGAGGACTCGCGACGACCGCTCGGCGTCCGGATCGCCAGCCGTGACGTAGGCGACGAGCCCGCCTTTCCGGCCGCTCTTCAGCGCTGCGAACCGATCTGCGAGCCGTGACCGGCTCATGACCGGCCGTTCCTCGCGTCGAGCGCTTTCTGCACGCTGAGCACGTCCTTGTCGCCGCGACCCGACAGATTCACGAGCAGCACGCGTCCGCGCGGCATCGTGGGCGCGATCCGGCAGACGTAGGCGATCGCATGCGACGATTCGAGCGCCGGCAGGATGCCTTCTTCCCTTCCCAGCCGTTGAAACGCCTCCAGCGCCTCGGCGTCTCCGATCCACGCGTACTCGGCGCGGCCGGAGTCGTGAAGCCAGGCGTGCTCCGGGCCGACGGCGGCGTAATCGAGGCCGGCCGAAATCGAGTGAGTCAGCTCGATATTGCCGTTCGCATCCTGGAGCACGTAACTGCGGGTGCCCTGCAGGACTCCCGAACTGCCGCCCGCGAACCGTGCGGCGTGCTGGCCTGGCGAGATGCCGTGGCCGCCCGCTTCCACGCCAATGAGCCTGACCCCGGCATCGCCGACGAACGCGTCGAAGATGCCCATGGCGTTGCTGCCGCCACCGACGCACGCGACGATGACGTCGGGCAGCCGGCCGATCGTGTCGAGGCACTGCTGCCGTGCCTCGCGGCCGATGACCGACTGGAATTCGCGCACCATCAGCGGGTACGGGTGTGGACCCAGCACCGAGCCGAGCAGGTAGTAGCTGTCGCGAACGTTCGTGACCCAGTCGCGCATCGCCTCGTTGATCGCATCCTTCAACGTGCGGGCTCCCGCATCGACGCGCCTGACCGTTGCGCCGAGCAGCTGCATCCGGAACACGTTCAGCGACTGGCGCTCCATGTCCTCGGCGCCCATGTAGACGTCGCAGGACAACCCGAGCAGCGCGCAGACGGTGGCGGTCGCCACACCGTGCTGTCCTGCCCCGGTCTCGGCGATCACCCGCGACTTCCCCATCCGCTTGGCGAGCAGGGCCTGCCCGAGCGCGTTGTTGATCTTGTGGGCGCCGGTGTGTGCGAGATCTTCGCGCTTGAGGAAAATGCGCGGGCCACCCAGCGAGGCGCTCAGACGCTTCGCCTCGTAAAGCGGTGTCGCCCGGCCGACGTAGTCGCGAAGCAGATCCTGGAGCTCCCGCGAAAAGCTCGCGTCGGCGCGCGCCTCGAAATACGCACGCTCGAGCTCTTCGACCGGCGCCACGAGCGTTTCAGGAACGAACCGGCCGCCATACGCGCCGTAATACCCGCGCGCGTCCGGATCACGCTGACCGAATGCTGGACTGATGGTTTGCAAGAGACCTATTCCTGGAGCGCCGCGAAGAACGCGCGCATCTTGCTTTCGTCCTTGATTCCGGGCGCCGCCTCGACGCCCGACGACACGTCTACGGCGTACGGCCGGACCACGGCCGCCGCGTCTTTCACGTTCTCCGGATTCAAACCGCCGGACAGAATCACCGGCCGCACCCGCGCTGCGGCGGCGGCGACGGTCCATTCGATCACCCGTCCGGTGCCGCCCCGCTGGATCGGGTCGTGAGCGTCCAGCAGCACCGTGACCTGCGATGGCAGGTCCTCGACGGCCGACAGGCTGAACCCCTTGCCAACGGGCAACGCCTTGATGAGTGGCAGAGGCGCCGGGCCGAACTCGATCGCATCTTCGTCGCCATGAAGCTGCACGCTGTTCACCCCGGCGCGCGCCGCGGTCTCGAACACTTCGGCCGGGCTCTGGTTCACGAACACGCCAACCCGCGTCACAAACGCCGGCAGTCCTTCCGTGATCGCCCGGACGTCGTCGGGTGTCACCGCCCGCGGGCTGCGCGGCCAGAACACGAACCCGAGCGCGGCGGCGCCGAGCTCCACCGCCAGCAGCGCGTCCGCGCGCCGGCGGATCCCGCAGACCTTCACGCGCGTCATGCCGCGGCGCCTCGCAGCGTCTTCAGTGCTGCGCCGGGATCCGGCTCAGTAATCAATCGCTCGCCGACGAGGAAGGCGCCGTATCCCGCCGCGGACAGCCGCGTAAGGTCGGCCGTCGACTTGATCCCGCTTTCGGCGACGGCGGTCACCGATGGGGGCAGGAGCGCTGCAGCCGTCTCCAGCACCCGCATGTCGACCGCAAGCGTTCTCAGGTTCCTGCTGTTGACCCCGACCACTCTCGCGCCGGACTCGACCGCCCGTGCGATTTCCGCGGCGTCGTGAACTTCCACCAGGCAGGCGAGACCCAGCGCGTGCGCGCGGGTGAGCAACGCGCGCAGCTGGCGATGGTCGAGCGCAGCCACAATCAGGAGCACGGCGTCCGCGCCGTGAGCGACGGCCTCGACGAGCTGATACTCGGACACGATGAAGTCTTTCCTCAGGAGCGGAACCTGCACGGTCGATCGGACCACGCGCAGATGTTCGAGGGCGCCGTCGAAGAACGTTGGCTCGGTCAGGACCGAGATCGCGGCGGCGCCGGCCGCTTCGTAGGCCCGTGCGTGTGCCGCCGGGTCGTAGTCGGCGCGCAGGATTCCGCGTGACGGCGACCGTCGCTTGCACTCCGCGATGACCCTCGGCGCCGCTGATTCGCGCAGCGCGCGCTCGAACGCGTCGCCGCGTGGCTGACGTCGATCGTCTGTCGCCCGCTTGTCGAGCACATCGATAGGCACTTCCTGTGAGCGCACCTTCACGGAGTGTCTGGTCGCGGCGACGATGGTCGCAAGGAGATCGGGAGGGCTGACGGCAGTGCTCATGCCGGTGTGGCCTCGGACGAAGTGGAGAGCCGCCGCAAATCGTCGAGCACGGCAGCCGTCTTGCCATTGTCGATGACTTCGGCCGCCATGGCCAGGCCGTCCTGGATGCGGGTCACCTTCCCGGCGATCAACAGGGCCGCGGCCGCATTCAACAGGACGACGTCGCGCTGAGACCCTCGCTCGCCAGCGAGGACTCTGCGGGCGATATTCGCATTGTCTTCAGCGTTCCCTCCGCGCAAGGCGTCGGGCGCGGACTTCGTCAGCCCGACATCGGTCGGATGGAGATAGAACGTGTTCACTTCGCCGTCACGGCACTCCGAAACCTTCGTGTAGCCGCCCGTCGAAATCTCGTCGAGCCCGTCGGCGCCGTGTACGACCCACGCGCGCTCGGTACCGAGCAGCGCCAGCGACCTTGCGACGAGCTCGGTCAGTTCGGGCCGAGGTACGCCGACCAGCTGACGGCGTGCGCCCGCCGGGTTCGTCAGCGGACCGAGCAGATTGAATGCCGTGCGCAGTCCCAGTTCCCGCCGGGTCGGTCCGGCATGCCGCATCGACGGATGAAACGTCGGTGCGAAGAAGAACGCAATGCCCGCTTCCTCGAGACACCGCTCGACGACGGGAGGCTCGGCGGTGACGTTGACGCCGAGTGCTTCAAAGAGATCGGCGCTGCCACAGCGGCTCGAGACCGACCGGTTGCCGTGCTTGGCGACCCGGACGCCGCACGCGGCCAGCACCAGCGCCGCAACCGTGGAGACGTTGAAGGTGTGAGCGCGATCGCCGCCGGTCCCGCAGGTATCGAACACCGGGGCGTATGCACGCGAGAGCGTGGTCGCCCGCGAACGCATGGATCGCGCGAAGCCGACGATCTCCTCGGGTTGCTCTCCCTTCATCGCCAGGCCGACCAGCAGCCCGGCGATCTGCGACGGGGGAACGCGGCCTTCCATGATCTCGTCCATGGCTTCCGTCGCTTCTTCCGTCGAGAGGTCCTCGCGGCGCAGGAGCTTCTCGAGGATCGCCGGAAGGGTCATCTCCCCATCTCCAGGAAGTTCTTCAGCACCTGTTTTCCCTCCCCCGTGAGCACCGACTCGGGATGGAACTGCACGCCGTGAATCGGGAACTCCTTGTGCCGCACGCCCATGAGCGTGCCGTCGTCGGTTCGTGCCGCCGCCTCGAGCACCTCGGGCAGCGGGTCGCCGACGATCAGGGAGTGGTACCGCCCGGCGACGAAGGGCTGCGAGACGCCGCGGAAGACGCCACGGCCATCGTGCTGCACCGACGAGACCTTGCCGTGCATCAACTGGGGCGCGCGAATGACGGCGCCGCCGAAGGCGAGGCCGATCCCCTGGTGTCCCAGGCAGACGCCGAGCAGCGGCGTGTGGGGACCGAACCGGCGGATCGTGTCCACGGTCACGCCCGCGTCCTCGGGACGTCCGGGCCCGGGCGAGATCACGATGTGCGTGGGGCGGAGCTCGTCGATCTCGTCGAGGGTGATTTCGTCGTTGCGGCGGACCGTGGGCGGCGCGCCGAGCTCGCCGAGATACTGGGCGAGGTTGAACGTGAACGAATCGTAGTTGTCGATCAGGAGGATCACAGGCCCTCCTCCGCCATCGCCAGCGCCTGGAGCAGGGCGCGCGCCTTGTCGCGCGTCTCTTCGTACTCGGCGGCGGGATTCGAGTCGGCGACGATTCCGGCTCCAGCCTGGATCCGTGCCTTGCCGTTGCGGATCGTGATGGTGCGGATCGCGATGCAGAAGTCGAGGTTCCCCGCGAAGTCGATGTAGCCGACCGCGCCGGCGTACACATCGCGCCGGGTGGGCTCGAGCTCCGAAAGAATCTGCATCGCGCGGATCTTCGGTGCGCCCGATACGGTGCCGGCCGGGAAACAGGCGACCAGCGCATCGAGATGGTCCTGGTCGTCGGCGAGTGTGCCGTCAACCGTCGAGACCAGGTGCATCACGTGCGAATACCGCTCGAGCGCCATGTACTGCGGCACCCGCACCGATCCGAACTGACACACTCGCCCGAGATCGTTCCGCCCCAGATCCACGAGCATGACGTGTTCGGCCCGCTCCTTCTCGTTGCGCTTCAGCTCCTCTCCGAGACGAAGGTCATCTTCCTCGTTCGTGCCTCGGGGGCGCGTCCCGGCGATCGGGTGCGTCTCGGCACGACGGCCTTCGACCCGAACCAGCATCTCCGGAGACGACCCGACGATCGAGAGGCCGCCGAGCCGGATGAAATACATGTAGGGCGACGGGTTCACGTGACGAAGCGAGCGATACACGGTGAACGGGTCCGCCGTGATGTCCGCTTCGAACCGCTGCGAGAGCACCGCCTGATAGATGTCGCCGGCGGCGATCCGCTCTTTGATCGTCCTGACGCCGGTCTCGAAGTGCTCGCGCGTCTGGTTGGATCGGACTTCGGGGGCACCATTCCCCGCCGCCAGCCGTTGTGACAGGCTGCGCTCGAGCTCACGCTCCAGGAACTGGATCTTCGCGCACGCGAACTGATACAGCGCGCTCAGGTCCTCATCGGCGGTGATCCGCGCGTTGGCGACGATCAGGATCCGATGCTTCACGTGGTCGAAGACCAGCACCGTATCGAACAGCATGAATCCGGCATCGTCTTCCGCCGGCCCGGATGCCCAGGTCGCCTGCTGCCAGGCCTGCTGCAGCGCCGGTTCGAAGACGGGCGACGCGTCGTAACCGATGAAGCCGACCGCGCCGCCCGTGAATCGCGGCAGGCCGGGGACGTAGGGCGCCTGGAACTCGGCCATCATCCGGCGAACCACGGTGACGAAGGGTTCGTCGGTCTCGGTCCGCACGCCGGAGCGATCGATCGAGGTCTTGCCCTGGCGGGCCTTCAAGACGAGAAAGGGATCCTTGCCAAGGAAGGAGTACCGCGCCACGCGCTCGCCGCCTTCGACGCTCTCGAACAGGAACGCGTAGTCGGAGTGCTCCGCGATCTTCAGGAACGCCGACACCGGCGTGAGCAGGTCCGCGATGATTTCCTTCACGACCGGAACGAACGTTCCGCGGCGCGAGAGGTCGACGAACTCTTCAAAAGAAGTCTGTTTCATACTGGCATCTGTCCTGCGACTTGCTGGAAGAGTCCGCCCGGCGGCGCCTGTCCCGTCCAGATCTCGAACTGCTTTTCTGCCTGGGCCACGAGCATCTCGAGGCCGCCAATCGTCGTGCACCCTGCGGCGCGCGCATCCGCCATCAGCCGGGTGATCGCCGGCACGTAAAGGAGCTCGTACACCAGCGCTCCGTCGAGCGCCGCACCGGGTATCGGGCTGTTCGTCGAAGCGTCGCCATCGGACGGGGTGCTGTTGACGAGCAGGTCCCAGCTGCCAGCGGCAGGCGGGAACGGCCCGACCGTGCCGCCTGCCAGATCGGCAAGCTCGCGCGCGGCTTCGGGACGACGCGCGCACACGGTCACCTCGGCGCCGAGATCCGCGAGGGCGACGGCGACGGCGCGAGCGGCGCCGCCGGCACCGAGGATCGAGGCGCGCAGCCGATTCCTTCCGGCTGAAGCCGGAAGCCACCCGTCACCGGTGCCCTGAAGTTCAGCGCTGCCCGTTGCCTTCCGGCTAAAGCCGGAAGCCACACTAACCCCCGATGGGTGGCTTCCGGCTTGAGCCGGAAGATCCTTCAGTCTCTGCAACAGTGGCGCCGCGAACCCGTGAACATCTGTGTTGTAGCCGTACCAGCGTCCATCACGCATCGCGAGCGTGTTGATCGCGCCAACCCGTTGCGCCAGGGGATCGAGCTCGTCGGCGGCGCTCATCAGCGCGACTTTGAAGGGTGCGGTGATGCTCACGCCCGACAGACCCAGACCTCGAGCGAACGTGAGGAAGTCGGCGGCGTCGGCTGCCAAAAGCGGCAGATACACGCCATCAATCCCGAGGCACTTGAATCCCGCGTTGTGCATGACCGGAGACCGCGAGTGCATGACCGGGTTGCCGACAACGCCGTAGACCTCCGTGTCCGGCCTGAGGTCGCGGAAACGGAATTCATCGACGAGCCGCCGGAGCGAAATCTGGCCGGGCGCGACGTTGTCGCCGGCGTAGGTCCAGGCATTCCCGATCCGCGTCGCGAGGATCCGCGAAGCGACCCCCATATCCCCCATGGCGATCAGGACGTGGTCCTGCGTGCCCTCGCGGCTTTTCGCCGATGCCGCGAGCGTCATCAGCCGCAGCGTGTCCGACAGCGACCGCGCTTCGACGGCGAGCTTGGCGATCTCGGCGCCTGAGCTCCGCAGCGCGGCCCACCGCGATTCGAGGTCGTCCGGCATCGATCCGAAGATGTGGGACGAGAGCACGAGTCCACGGCCGCGCCGCTCGCGAATCACGTCCCCGGCAAAGCCGGCGCGGGCCTCGATATCGACGTACTCGGCGCCTCCCGCGAGGGCCTCTTCGAGAATCCGGCGGCGCTCCTCTTCGGATCCCTTGAAATAGCCGCCCTCCCACTCCGCCCGGCAGGTCACGATGACCGGACGACGGCGGCCTTCGAGCGCACCGGCGGCGTCGGGACGGTCGACCGTGTCGAGCCGCATTTCCACCAGGTCGGCGCCGGCGCTCTCAGCGGCATCCCGGTTCCGCCGGATTTCGCTCATCGTACGGCCGGTGACGGCCACACATACTCGAGAATTGGCCATAAAACGAAAAAGCCCCCTCAGCCGAAGCTGAGGAGGCTCTTGAATGCCTGTCCGCAGGCCAGTTGGCTAGCGGTCTGCCCCCTCAGCCGAGCTGCGCCGCCACCAATAGGACGTCGTCCCGGGACAGCCAGCGATGGAGAGGGTAAACAGGTGGCGCAAAGTCCGGCCACGATAGCACCTTTGTCCTTGACCTGCAAGCGCTTGCTCTCTATAAGAGATTGAGGGGCTCATAACGACTGCGGTTTGTCGCTCTGACGGACCTGCCGGCAGCCGCCAGTGCCCTCTCCAGCGTCAAAACAGATATGACGATTCGAACTGCTGCGGCAGCGATAGCCCTCGCTGCGCTGGTTGCCTCCGCACCCCGCGCCGCTACTCCGATCATGCCAGTCAGCGAGATCCGCACCGGGATGACCGGTGTCGGCAAGACCGTGTTCGAGGGCTCGGAGCTTCAGGAGTTCAAGGTCCACATCCTCGGCGTGCTCCGGAATGTCCAGGGGCCAAACCGCAACCTGATTCTGGCGCGCCTCGAAGGCGGGCCGCTCGCGCAGACCGGCGTGGCGCAGGGAATGAGCGGCAGCCCGGTCTACATCGACGGACGGCTCGTGGGCGCCGTCTCGTACTCGATCGGCGCCTTCTCGAAGGAACCCATCGCAGGCATCACGCCGATCGAGGAGATGAAGGACGCGACCGCGATGCCGCGTGCCCGGGCCCCGAGCCAGGCGCGCCTGGAACTGCCGGTCACCCGCGAAAATCTTGCCGCAGCGCTCACCGCCAGCTATGCCCGGCTCGCTCCGTTTGCGGCCCGCCCGGCCGACGTCCAGGCGATCGGTCTTCCTGCCGCCGCGGGCGCCCAGCTCGGTGCGATGATGCGGCCGATCTCGACACCGCTGCTGATGGGCGGTTTCGAGCCCGATATCGCCGACGTCGTCGCTGGCGCGTTCCGCGATTCAGGTTTCACGCCGATCGTCACCGGCGCCGCGTCGAACGAGGTCGCGGCCCCGACCGGCCCCTTGCGCGAAGGAGATGCCGTCGGCGTCTCGCTCATCTCCGGCGACCTCGAGATGGGCGCGACCGGGACCGTGACGCACATCGACAACGATCGCGTCTACGCGTTCGGCCACCCTCTCTACAATCTGGGCCCCGCCGCGTTCCCGATGACTCGTGCGCACGTGTACACGATGCTCCCGAGTCTCATGACCTCGTTCAAGATCTCGAGCCTCGGCGAAACGATCGGGACGATGCAGCAGGATCGGGCGACGGCGATCGCCGGGACGCTCGGAAAGGGACCGTCGCTGGTGCCGATGACGATCAGCGTCGTCTCGGAGCGGGACTCCGGAACGCCACCGGTGACTCGCACGGTCAAGCTGAATCTCGTCAACGATCAGTTGTTCACGCCGCTCCTCGCCTATGTGTCGATGTTCAACACGCTCGGCGCCTACGAGCGTCAATACGGCGCCGCGACGCTCGCGATCAAGAGCCGCGCACGGCTGAAGGGACACGGCGAGCTGACGCTCGAAGACGTGTTCGCGAACGAGAACCCGATTCTCGGCGCGTCAACCGCCGTGGCCGGCCCGCTCACGATGATGCTGGGGAACAATATCGAGGCGGTGACACTCGACGGGCTCGACGTGACCGTGACGGCGACCGAAACGCCGCGCACCGCGAGCATCGAGCGGGTCTGGCTCGACGACATCCGGCCACGGCCCGGTCGCACGGTTCCGCTCAAAGTGCTCACCCGCTCGTATCGCGGCGAGGAGAAGATCTCGACGCTGCCGATCGAGATTCCGTCGAACGCGCCCAAGGAGATCACCGTGCTGGTGACCGACGGCCGCCAGCTGAATGCCATGGAACAGCGGGAGCTGCGCGGATCGCTGCAGCCGCAGACGATCGCCCAGCTGGTTCGCGTGCTCAACGAGGCGCGGCGCAACAACCGCATCTACGTGCGCCTGATCACCGGGCGCGCCGGCGCCGTGGTCAACGGCGAAGCGATGGCGGCGCTGCCGCCGTCCGTCCTGTCGGTCCTCGAAGCCGATCGCAACGGCGGAAGCTTCACGCCCATCCGAAACGCGACGCTCGGCGAATGGGAAATCCCGGCCGACGCCGCGGTCACCGGATCGCGCTCCCTGACCGTCAATCTCGAGGCGCGATAGCGCATGATCACACGCGTCCTTCCACGCCAGCTGGCGTTCGTCTGCGCATTCGTCTGTGTCCTGACCATCGTCTTGATCGGCGCCAGTCCGACGTTCTGGACGGTGTCGTCTCAGGCAGATTTTCTGAAGGGGGACGTCGAGGATCTGTCCATCGACAGCGACGGCCGAATGTTCCTCGGGCCGGCCGCATCGGTCCTGGGCGAGACCTCGGCACCGTTCCTCTGGTCGATCGTGGCTGCGCCGGACGGCTCACTGTGGGCCGGCAGCGGGAACGAAGGCAAGGTGCTCAAGGTCGCGAAGGACGGGAAGGTCACGACGTTCTTCGATGCCGCCGAGCTCGAGGTTCACGCCATCGCGCCGGCGCCACACGGCGGGCTGTACGTGGCGACCTCACCCGACGGGAAGATTTATTCGGTTGCGGCCGACGGTTCCTCGAAAACCCTGTTCGATCCCGAGGACAAGTACATCTGGTCTCTCGCGTCCGATTCGACCGGCACGCTCTACGCCGCCACCGGCGACAAGGGGGTCATCTACAAGATCACCCCTGACGGCAAGGGGACGCGCTTCTACAAGACCTCCGCCACGAACGTCGTGTCGCTGGCCGTGACCAAGTCAGGCGAGCTCATCGCCGGCACCGAATCTCCCGGCCGCGTGTTCCGAATCGATGCCGCCGGGAAAGCCTTCGTGCTCCTCGATTCCCCCTATCGCGAGATTCACGCGCTCCGGATCGGTGGTGACGGCAACATCTATGCGGCGGCGGTCAGCGCGACGGCGCCGTCGGGAGGCAGCGATCGCCCCACGGAGCCCTCGCCAATCGACGCCGGCCGTTCGGTCGTGCCATCGGTCTCGACCGAGATCACGGGGATGACGGTCGTCGAGGGAGGCCTCAGTTCCTCGACCCCCTCGGCATCCAGCCGATCGCCCCGGCGGCCGGGCCGCGGCGCGATCTACCGGATCAGGACCGACGGTCTCTGGGACACGGTTTGGGAAACCAGCGAGGACGCGCCGTACGACGTCGTCGTCGAGGACGGCGGCAGCCTCCTGGTGGGGACGGGATCCGACGGCAAGATCTTCCGATTGAGCGGCAATCCGGCTCGCGCAACGCTCCTGGCCCGCGCGGCGGCGCGCCAGGTCACCGCCCTCCTTCGCGAACCCTCGGGCCGCATCGTCGGCGCGACGAGCAATCCCGGAAAGGTGTTTGCGCTCTCGTCGGGCCCGGCGCGCCGCGGCACTTACGAGTCGGACATCCGCGATGCGGGAACCGTCGCGAGCTGGGGCGCGATTCGATGGCGGTTCACGGGGCGTCCAGGCCAGGTCCAAATCGTCACGCGATCCGGCAACACGGCCACGCCCGATGAAACGTGGAGCGCGTGGTCGAACCCGCACACCGCCGCCGAGGGTGAACCAATCAGCAGCCCCAACGCCCGCTATCTGCAGTGGAAGGCCACCATCAGCAGCGAGACCGGCGACGGGCCGGTGCTGACGTCGGTCACGGCCGCCTACCTGCCCAGGAACCTGAGGCCGGAAGTGACCTCGATTACCGTTCATCCGCCGGGGGCGGTGTTCCAGAGGCCGTTCTCGACCGGCGACATGGAGATTGCCGGGTTCGAGGACAACACGTCTGACGGTCGTCAACCGACGCAGTCCGCTTCGTCTTCGAGCAGCCCGTCCCCGGCGACGCCGGCGCTGGGCCGGCGGACCTATCAGAAGGGGTTGCAGACGTTCGTCTGGAAGGCAGACGATCAGAACGACGATCGCCTGCAGTACGACGTCTTCTACCGGCGCGAAGGGGAAACGTCGTGGAAGGTCCTGAAGCGCGCGTTGTGGGATCCCATCACCGTCTGGGATACGACCTCGGTGCCTGACGGCACCTACGTACTGAAGATCGCCGCGTCCGACGCGCCGTCGAACTCTCCTGCGACAACCCTGATCGGCGAGCTCGAGAGCAGCAGCTTCGAGATCGACAACACCCCGCCTCGGATCGAGATCCAGCCCGCGGCACGCGCGAACAGCCGGACGGTGGTCTTCACGGTTCGCGACGAGCAGTCTTCAGTGCACCGGGTCGAGTACTCACTCGACGGGAGCCGGTGGCGGACCGTGTATCCCAAAGACGGCATCGCCGATTCGCGGCGGGAGGACTTCGAGATCCTGCTCGAGGAGAGCGAGATCGGCCGCAGCGTGCTGATCCGCGCCACGGATGGCATGAGCAACGTGGCAACGGCGGTGACGGATGTGAGGAAATAAAAGGGGCTGTCGACAGAGATCCACTAGGTCGTGCGAGGCGCCTTTGCCTTGACCGTGGTATGCGCCAGCAGCCACACGAGGTTGACCGCCACCGGCGAGGCGCCCATGCGTCCGGGCTCGAACCGGGCGCTCGAGAGCACCTTGAGAATCGGGTTGACCTCGCGAGGATGGGACTCCGTGCTCAGCACCGACAGCCCGGATACCCTGCCGTCCTGGGTCACCACCGCATTGAGCGCGAGGACGACCTCGTCGCGGGTCATCGGCTGCGCCAGCATGAACTCGATCGCGCCGCGCTCGGGCACCGTGGGCACTTGCAGGAACTTGTCGAAGTTGACCGGGTTGAGATCCGAACCGGTCGGTGCGGAAATCACCTGGATCATCGATGCCAGCGAGTCTTCGCGTTCCGGCGAGGCGAAGAGCACCAGGCTCAGCGCGGCCGCGCCGCAGACGATCGTCGCGACCGTGGCGGTCAGGCCGATCCAGACCAGGTGCAGATCATCGAACATGCGGCGGGTTGTGGCCGTCCACGACTCGTGCTCTTCCGCCCGCATCCGGCTGATCACGCCCGACTGCAGCCCGGTCCAGTCGTCAGCCGGGCCCGGGGACACCGCCAGGCGCAGCATGTTGCCCACACCGCGCAGGTCTTTCAGCTCGCTGGCGCAGGGCGCGCACTCGCTGACGTGCGACTCGATGGCAATGAGCTCGGAGATCGGCAGCTCCCGGTCATAGAAGGCTGGAAGACGCCGCCGCACCGAAGAGCAGGTGAACAACGTCATACGTCCCTCAACTGCGAGCGCAGGGCTTCCCGCGCACGCGCCAGGCGGGACTTCACCGTCCCGACGGCGATCCCGAGTGAGAATCCAATTTCGTCGTAACTGAGCCCGTCGATCTCGCGCAGCACGAGCGCCGTCTTCTGATCGAACGGCAGGAGATCGAGCGCGACCCGAATGCGGTCGGCGAGTTCCTTGCGCCCGAGCATGCGGTCCGGGGACTCGAGATCGTTCTGCTCCGGGAAGTCGCCGTGGTCGCGCAGGTGCTCGTCGAGCGAGATCTGCTGCGAGCGATGGCGCCGGCGCCACCAGCGCTGCCGGTTCCGCGCCTGGTTCACGACGATGCGGTAGATCCAGGTGCGGAGGGTCGACTGGGCGCGAAAACTGTGAATGGTCCGGAAGACCCTCAGGAAGACCTCCTGGGAGAGGTCGAGGGCCTCGTTATGGTCCCCCAGCAGGTTGAGTGAGAGCTGGTAGACCATCCGCTGGTGCTCGCGGACGAGCTCGGCGCAGGCGTCCTCATCGCGGACGGCACAGCGCTGAATGAGCCCGGCCTCGCGCCCGTCGACGTCGGTCCATGTAATGGCTCGAAACGGCTTCACGGACAAACCCTCTGCCATCTTACACCCGCCGCCAACGTGGTCCTGTTGGCACCCCTTGGCCGGTTAGAACCCGTAGGACGGGGAAAGTTCCTGGCCTCCGGCCGGTTGCGGCCGGGGGTGGGGCCCCGGCCGCAACCAAGAAATGCTGACAGAACCCACCAAAACCGTCATATTGTCGATTTCGTGCTGTCTTTCTCGAGAGCCCGGTGAAGCGGGTACTCGCCGTCATCACCCTGGCGCTGGTCGTTGCGACCGTGCTGTACGGCTACACGATGACCCGCCGCGAGCGGGTGTACCGCCGCGCCGTGCTCCAGGGGGAGCTGTCCCTCGCCCGGGGAGATACCTACGGCGCCCTCTCGCACTTCGACGAGGCCATCGGTCTCAAGCCGGATGCGATGCTCGGGTATCTGAAGCGGGGCGAAGCCCACTTCCGGCGTGGCGAGCTGGATGCGGCGGCCGAGGATTTCGCGGTCGCCTCGGCGCGCGACCAGAGCGCCAGCCGCGCGCTGGAGCTGAGAGGAGACGTCGATCTGGCGCGCCAGCGGCCGCAGCAGGCCGCCGACCATTTCACCGCGTTCGTGCGGCTCGACGACCGTGCGCCGCGGGTCCTGTACAAACTCGGCCTCGCCCGCCTGATGATGGGACAGCCGGTCGAGGCTGCCGATGCGCTCCTCCGTGCAGTCGGTCTCGACCCGCGCCTCGCCGACGCCCATTACCTGCTAGGGATCTGCTACCGGGAGATGCAGCGTCCGCGTGATGCCCAGCGGTCGCTCGAACGCGCGATTTCGCTCGCCCCGGGCCTGCTGCCCGCGCGCGAGCAGCTGGCCGATCTGTACGCCGCCTCGGGCAATCGTGCCGGAAGTATCCGGCAGCTCGAGGTGCTGTTCGATGCCGATCCGCGCGCAGGCCGGCAGCTGGCCCTGGCCGCGGCTTACGCCGACGCCAACCAGGCCACCCGGGCGGTCCGGCTGCTGGGACATGCGACCGAACGCTACCCCGATCACGCCGAGACCTACGTGGCGCTTGGCCGGCTGTGGTTCGAGGAAGCGCGCAACGGCGATCACGTCGCGCTCGGCAAGGCGCTCGAGGCCCTCGCTCACGCGGCCTCCATGGAGCCGACCAGCAAAGCGCTCGGTCTCCTGGGAGAAGCACAGCTGATGAACGCCGACCCAGCGGTCGCCGAAAACATCCTCCAGCAGGCGACCGAAAAGCTCCCCGCCGAGCGCGTGTCGTTTCTCCATCTCGCCGAAGCTGCCGAACGGGCCGGCAAACCAGACGACGCCCGGCGAGCGCTGGTCGACTACTACTCTCTCTCTCTTCCGAGCGACCGCCGCCGCGGAGACATCGCCAAACGGATCGCCGATCTCTCGCTCCGCGTGAAGGACCAGTCGGCCGCCGTGATCTGGTACGCCAACGCGGCAAACGCGTACGCGTCCACCTCCGATCTCCTGGACGTCGCCCGGGCGCAGATGCGGATGGCGGATCGCAACGGCGCCGTAGCGACGCTCAATCGCTTACTGGAAAGGGATCCGGAGAATCAGGTGGCGAAGGCTATGCGCGCTATCGCGCGGTAATGAAGATCTCTGCAAGGTAATTTACGCGTTCTGTCAGCATTCTAGATTGCGCTTGGGGCCCCACCCCCAAGCGCTGCTCGCTGACGCTCGCCCGGCCTCCGGCCGGTTGCTGCTAAGAACCACCGAACAGCTAGA
>Ga0207701_10002270_pt1 | contig 19987 bp, 15 predicted proteins | sample KBSSwiSSwithPhiX_FD_184294 | JGI IMG/M metagenome (GOLD analysis project Ga0207701, IMG submission 184294) | Switchgrass rhizosphere bulk soil microbial communities from Kellogg Biological Station, Michigan, USA, with PhiX - S5 (SPAdes) (version 2) | ecosystem: Environmental > Terrestrial >... | reverse complement strand
CGAACCGGCGCGGTAGGCGACCCAAAAATAACTGGAAGAGCCACCCAGCGGATAACCCACCTTGATCTCGCGCATGGGTTTGGACTGCGGGTGAGCCATCGCTGGCCATTGCAAAAGCAACGTTACGACCAATGCAATCAGCGCTTGCGAGCGCCGGGCCAATTTTGGATTTTGGATTTTGGATTTTAGATTCCCGGCTAAGACGTTCGACAAATTCGCCCGCTCCATTGCGTTCTCCTCTTCAATCGAAAAGCCAAAATCGAAAATCTAAAATCGTCAGGCCAGTTCAAAGCACGGCAACTTGATCTTCGGATCGTGAGTCTCCTGGAAAACCGCTTTCACCCGATCGCCCATGTTCACTTTTTCTCTACTGGCGCCCACCAGCCGACTTTCCATGATCACGCCTTCGTCCAAAATCACGTTGATATAATAAATCGGTGTCTCCTCTTTGAAAGCCGGATTTCGCGGCACGCGCACCAGCGTGAAAGTGTGTACTTTTCCGCCGCCCTTCGACTCGATCCAATCAAGCTCGCCGAAACAATCCACGCAGGCGACACGCGGAAAAAATTGCACCTTCCCACAACTCTTGCATTTCTGCAGCAAAAGCTTACCCGCTGCGGCTCCTTCCCAGAAGCGCTGATCCACTTTGTTGATCTTCGGAAGACTCTTTTGCGGCGTTCTTGCTTCAGCCATTATTTTCTCCTTTCCATTACCAGCGCCGCCGTGGTACCGAGATTGCGGCCGTAATTGAGCCAGCCGATGCCGGTGACCAGAGCGCGCGCAGCTTTTTTTACCTGATGACCTTCAGCTTCGCCTCTCAACTGACGCAACGCTTCGACGAGATGGAGATAGCCGCCGGCCAAACCCGCTTGCCCGACGGACAATTCTCCGCCGCCGGTATTCACGGGGAAATCACCGTTGTAGGTCAAATCATGATCGTCGACGAATTTACCGCCCTCACCTTTTTTGCAGTACCCGAGGTCTTCGATTTGGATCAGCACCGCTATCGGATAATCATCATAGATTTCAAACAAGTCGATATCTTCTCGTTTGACTTCGGAAAAAATCCGCTCGCCAACGACTTTCTGCCCGAAGGTCGTCTTGTCGGGCAGCATATTGGCGACTTGGTAATGCGAAATTTCCGCGTCGGTGACGAGATAAACCAGCTTGTCCGTGATCTGCTTCGCCTTTTGCTCCGACGCCAAAAGGATACACTCAGCGCCCGAGCAAGGCATCACGCAGTCGAATAACCGAATCGGGTCGGAAATCATCCGCGAGTTTAGATAATCCTGCATGGTCATTGGCTGGCGAAACAGCGCCTGCGGATTGTTCAGCGCATTGAAACGTTGTGCCACGGCGATCTTGCCGATTTGCTCCAGCGTCGTGCCATAATTAGTCATGTGCAATCTCTGGATCAGCGCCATCAAGGAATTCGGTCCGCCGTAGCCGAACACATCGACAAAGTTGCCGCGCTGATACTCGAGCTGGCGCTGTGTGGGCGTGCTTCGGTCGAAGGAATTGCCGCCCACCAGCACCGCCAGATCGAGATGGCCGCACTCGATCGCATCCGCTGCGCGCCGGACGCTCATCACGCCGCCCGCGCCGCCGTAGTCGCCGTTCAACACCCAGTCGACTTCCAGCCCTAATTGTTCCGCCACATGCGGCGAATAATCAGGACTCGCCTGCGTCGTAATGGAAAATCCGCGAATTTCTTTCTTGTCGATGCCGGTCCGCTTGAGCGCGTCTCGGATCGCATCGGCATAATACGAAAGCGCCGATACTTCGGAATTACGGGAATACTCCGTGGAACCATAGCCGATGAAACAAACCTTGCTTCTTCTCATTCTTTGCTCCTCAATAGAGCGCAGCATGCTGCGCGCCTAATTTTCCCGTCCATCCTGAGTAGGCGACAGAGTCGCCGTATCGAAGGACTACCCTATTGCTTCAAGAATTTTTCCCCCGCCGCCCGGTCCAGTTCATTTTCCCGTCCGTACAACAACCGCATCAGGCGCGCTTCGCGATAAAAGCCTTCGAAGGGGAATTCTTTGCAGACGCCATAGCCGCCGTGGATTTGAATTGCGGTATCGGCCGCTTGAAATGCCATTTTTGTCGCGCGCTTTTTTGCGAGCGCAGCCTCTTCGAAATAAGTGAGCTCCCGATCTGCGCGCGAGGCCGCTTCCAGCGTAAGCCAGGTGCAGGTCCGTATTTCCACGGACAAATCGGCAAGCATCCATTGGATGGCCTGGCGCTCCGCAAGTCGGCGCCCGAAGGTCACTCGGTTGCGCGCATGCTCGATGGCGCTTGCCAAACAGCGCATGGCGATGCCGAGCGAGCGCGCCGCCATGTTCAATTGCTCGGAAGCGATGATCTCGCCGGCTTCGTACTCGTAACCGAGCAGCCGGTCGTTGGGAATTTTGCATTGCCGCAGAATCAGCCTGGCGACCGCCGCGTCCGTGGTAAGATCCACTTCATCTGTGATGCTCAGACCGGGGGCGTCGCGCTCGATGACAAACAGGCCCAATCGATCGCTCCCTTGCTCTCGAGCCGGAAACAAAAACAGATCGGCGCCGGAGTTCGAAACAAAAATTGATGAATCGCGCAGAGTCGTTCCGTCCGGCTCCTGGCGATAAAGAATTTGCAAAGCGCTCAGCTCGCCGGTCTTGTGGGCTTCTTCGAAAGCCAACGCTAGCGAGAGCTCGCCAGTGGCGAGTTTCTCGCTATACGGCGTGTCGAACAGGAACGCCGGAATGGAGACCGGGCGAAAAGGTAAAATCGAACGCCCAAACTCGCGATGAACCAGCACCCGCGCAACGACGCTCAGCGGGCTGCCACCGAGTTTCTCCGGTACTTCGAGACTCCAGAGTCCCGCCTGCCGTGCACGCTCGGCCAATTCCTTGCTGACCGCCGGCTGAAGTCGGCGTCTCGCCGGCGCCCCGGGCGGTAGAAAGCACGTGTCTTGTCTCAAGTAATCTCCCTCGCGGGAAATTAATTCCTTCTCGACGAATTGCGCCGCCGTGTTTTTGATCAGTCTTTCTTCTTCGGTGAGCTTGAGATCCATATTGTTTCCAGATAGGCGCGCAGGGGCCTGCGCCCTCATGCTGCGGCCCTATAGCAATTCCAGCCCGGCGACACCCTCGCGAAACAATGCGCGCTGAATGATGTGTCGCTGAATCTCCGAAGGACCTTCGACGATGCGAGTCGCCCGCGCATGACGAAACGCTTGTGCGAGAAAGTGATTCTTGCGCAGCCCCGACGGGCCTGCAACTTCCAGGGAGAAGTCGATTACTCGATGCAAAAGCTCTGTGGCGAAGAGTTTAACGTTGGCTGCCTCGGCGCGCACGTCCAGTTTCTGGTCCGCTTTCCACGCGCCGAGGTAAGTGAGCGTCCTTAGGGCTTCGGTTTCGCCGAGAAAGTGACCGATCCTCGAAGCCCATCCAACACGGGCATTCTCATCGTGCCGCACCAGATCCCGTACAATGCGCAGCACGCGCGCTGATTTTCCATGGGCGCGAATGCCGACCTGAAATCGCCTCGCTCCGAGCCACGCCTGGTTCAAAGCCCAACCCTTACCGACCTCGCCAAGCACCTGGGATTTGTGCACACGGCAGTTTTCAAACACCAGCTCGCAAGGTTCGCTGCCCGCAATCGTCGCGACGCTGCGCGCGACCTGATAGCCGGGTGTGCCGGTGTCGACTAAAAAGCACGTGACGCCGTCTCGACCGCTGGTGCCCGGCAGACGTGCGAAGAGCTGGACAAAATCAGCGACGTCGGCAAACGTGGGGAACATTTTCGTGCCGTTGATCACGAAAAAATCGCCGTTAGGAGTTGCCGTAGTTTGCATCATTGAGGGGTCGGCGCCGGACGCCGGTTCGCTCAAGCCGAATGCCGAGGTCTTTTCGCCGCGAATGCACGGCCAAAGATACTTTTCGATTTGCTCCCCTGTGCAGCTGTAAAGGATGTTCGAGACGTGGTTGCCCAGCTCGAACGGAACTGAGCTCTTTTCGAGCTCTTCCGTCACCGCAATCAGCGCCACATTGCTGACTTCCAGGCCGCCATACTGTTTAGGCACATCGAGGTGCCACAGCCCTTCTTCCTCGGCTTTCCGCCGCACGCCCTCCATTATCGCTAAGTAGCGTTTGATATCAGGATCTTCACTTGATTTGACGCGGCTCTTCCATCTGCTCCCCTCGAATATATCGGGAGCGTTGGCGAATTCCGACTCCAATGGGATCAGCTCATCCCGCACGAATCGCTCGACACTCTGGCGCAGTTTTTCTTCTTCGGTGGTAAGACGAAAGTCCATAGCGGTTTCCTACCTTGCTGCGTCCCGGATCGTGGTACGCAGTTCGACTGTTAGCTCCATTTATCACACACAGGGGTGTCAGCAAAACGGGAAACCCCGTTGACCGGCGAATCGGCTGTGTGCTAAGCGGAAGGCAGAATTTCACTCGAAGCGGCGCACCCGGACAATCCATAGGCATCATCTGATCGATGGACGAAATAAAAGATTTTTGCTAGATTGCGCTGCTCCGAAAAACGCCTGTGGCTCCGGCGTGAGTGAGAGAAAGAATTTGGAGGATGACAGTTGAAGATCAGACCGGCGGCTATCTTTAGCTTTTGCGCATTAATTTTTTTCTGCATTTTCGTTTACCAAGCGCACGATTGGCGCATGCAAGCGCGGCTTTATCCGTGGGTCATCGGTATCCCGATGATTATTCTCGCCCTCATTCAAGTCATTTTCGATCTGAAAGGCATCGAAAGTAAGGCGGACGACGCCGCGCCGGTAGACATCCAGATGGGTCAAAATGTTCCGCCGGATATTGCGTTCAAGCGCACCGTCAATATCTTTGCGTGGTTTTTCTCGTTCTTCCTTGGCTGTTGGCTGGTCGGGTTTACGATTACGATTCCGGTCATCGTTTTTTCTTACATGTATTTCCACGGGAAAGAGAAACTCTGGTTGTCGGCGACCTTAACAGTAATCGCTTTTATTTTCTTCTGGTCGCTTTTCGTTAGACTGCTTAATCTGCCTTTTCCTGATGGACTCGTACAAACCTGGTTGGGCTGGGTCTAATCCGCACTGAAATCATCGTAGAGCCTGCCAATTCGGTTCATCTTCCGTACATTCACCGGCTATCTCTGCCGAGATTAACGTAAACCGTTGCATGTTTGATCGCCGCTCGGCGTCTCCCTGCCGCCGCGCTCGCCGGCTGGTTGCTTCTAACTTTTTTTTTGCTACCGTTCCCGGAGATTTCTCATCGAGGAGGGTTGAATTTTAAAATGATTCGTTTTGCTCTCGGAATTTTTTTAATATTCGGCGGCTGGAGTTACGCCGGCGCCCAGACGCCATTCTATCAGGGAAAGACCATTACCATCGTGGTCGGCACGAAGACCGGTGATGCTTACGATCTATACCCCCGCATGCTCGCGGAGTTCATGCCGAAATATATCCCGGGAAGCCCCAATATCATCATTCAAAATGTGCCCGGAGCCGCCTCGATGATTGCAGCGAATCAGGTTTACAGCGTCGCCAAACCCGATGGTCTGACAATCGGCGCCATTTACCCGGCACTGTACTTCGAACAGCTCACCAAAAAACCGGAAGTCAGGTTCGACTGGACCAAGTTCGGTTGGATCGGCAATCCCGTCACATCGAATCACCTATTATACATGCGCTCGGATGCACCCTATAAGTCCATGGAGGATATCCGCACCGCCTCCACAGCGCCAAAATGCGGTTCCAACGGCGTCACCTCCACGGGATATTATCTGCCCAAGCTGATGGAAGAAACCATCGGTACGAAGTTTGACATCGTGCTCGGCTATCAGTCCGGCCAAGACGTGGATCTCGCGGTAGAGCGCGGCGAAGTTGTCTGCCGCGCCTTCACAATCACCGCCTTTTTCGCGCGCGAGCCGTTTATCTCGTGGCGCAAAAAGGGCTTCGTCAATGTGCTCATGCAGAGCGGAGCCAAGCGCGACCCGCGCTTGAAAGACGCGCCCACGATTTACGAGTTAATGGATAAGTACAAAACCCCCGCTGCGGGCCGAAGTTTAGCAAAAGTCGTCTTGGCTGCCGGCGAGTTTGGCCGTCCGCTGGTGGCGCCTCCCGGGCTTCCAACCGACCGCTTAAAGATTCTGCGCGACGCCTTCGACAAATCGGTGCAAGATCCGGCGCTTCTGGCGACCGCGGAAAAGCGGCGTCTCGAAATGGATTCTGCTTCGGGGAACGAGCTTGAGTCTCTCGCGAAGGAAGTCATGGCCGCCAGTCCGGAAGTCGTTCAGCGCATGGAAAAATTGCTCAGCGGAAAATAAAACTACCGCTGCTTCACTCGAGGCTGTTGCATCAAGGCAGCCTTGAGGGATATGTTTCGGGCAAATTTTCGGCGGGAAGGGGAAAACATGATTCTTATTTTCGTGTTTTTGCTTGTCTGCGGCTGGAATTCTGCCGTCTTTGCTCAAGCGAATTTCTACCAAGGAAAAACTATCACGATCGTCGTCGGCACCAAAGCCGGCGATGTTTACGATCTTTATCCGCGCCTGCTTGCGGAATTCTGGCCGAAATATATGACTGGCAGTCCTAATATCATCATCCAAAATGTTCCCGGGGCCGGTTCGCTGATCGCCGCGAATCAGGTCTATAACGTGGCCAAGCCGGACGGGCTGACGCTGGGCGCAATTTATCCCGCCCTTTATTTCAATCAGCTGATAAAAAAATCGGAAGTTAAATACGATTGGGCGAAATTCAACTGGATCGGCAGCACCGTCACCTCGAACCAGCTCTTGTACATGCGCGCCGATACCCCGTACAAGACGATCGAAGACGTGCGCAAGGCGTCGACCGCGCCCAAATGCGGCGCCACCGACATCAGCTCGGCGGGATATTATATTCCTAAGATTATCGACGAGACGCTCGGCACCAAGTTCGATATCGTTTCGGGTTATCCCTCCGGACAGGACATTGATTTAGCCGTCGAGCGCGGCGAGCTTCAATGCCGAGCCTTTACGATCACGGCTTACTTTGCACGTGAGCCGTTTATCTCGTGGCGCAAGCGCAATTTCACCAGCGTGTTGATCCAGACGGGGAGCAAACGCGACGCTCGCATCAAAGAATCGCCGACCATCTATGAATTGATGGACAAATATAAAACCAACGAAAATGGCCGAAAGCTCGCGAAAGTGATTCTGGCGTCGGGAGATTTTGGCCGTCCCATCGTCGCCGGCCCGGGAGTACCGCCCGACCGCATGAAGATCCTGCGTGATTCCTTCGACAAGACCATCGCCGATCCCGCATTCCTGGCGGAAGCCGAAAAGCGTCGGCTGGAGATCGACCATACCCGTTGGGAGGAAATGGAAACGCTCGCCAAAGACGTCATGGCAAGCCCACCTGAAATCGTTAGCCGTATGCGCAAGCTTTTAGGCGAATGAAAATAATAAAATCATATCAATAGAGGAGACGGCATGTTGACGAGATTTTTACTGGTTTTGTTTCTGCTGCTTTGCTCCGCGCCGCTGCACGCCCAAACGCCCTTCTATCAGGGCAAGACCATTACGATTATCGTCGGCACCAAAGCCGGCGACGTTTACGATTTGTATCCGCGCCTGGTCGCCGAATTCATGTCGAAGTTCATTCCGGGTAATCCCAATATCATTATTCAAAACGTCGCCGGAGCCGCCGGTCTGATCGCGACCAATCAACTGTACAATACCGCGAAACCGGACGGGCTCACCCTCGGCGCCATCTACCCGGCGCTTTATTTCGAGCAACTCGCCAAACGGCCGGAGGTGAAATTCGACTGGAGCAAATTGATTTGGATCGGCAGCACGGTGAGCTCCAATAGTCTCATGTATATGCGCGCGGATGCTCCATATAAGACGATCGAGGACGTGCGCACCGCGTCGACTCCGCCCAAGTGCGGCGCCACAGGCGTCACTTCGTCTGCTTACTACATGCCCAAACTTCTGGAAGAAGCGACCGGAGCCAAATTCGACGTCGTTCCCGGTTATGTCGCCGGGCAGGACATCGATCTCGCCGTCGAGCGCGGTGAGGTGATGTGCCGGGCTTTCACCGTGAACGCGTTCTTCGCCCGCGAGCCCTTTATTACGTGGCGCAAGAAGAACTTTGTCCGCGTGCTCTATCAGACCGGCAACAAGCCCGATGCGCGGATTAAGGACGTGCCGCTCTTCAATGAATTGATGGACAAGTACAAGACCGCGGAAAATGTCCGCCGCTTGGTCAAGGTGGTGCTTGCGGCCGACGAATTTGGTCGGCCGATCGTTTTTCCGCCGGGCGTTCCCGCCGATCGCGTGAAAATCATCCGCGATGCGTTCAACAAAACGATTCACGATCCCGCGCTTCTGGCCGAAGCGGAAAAGCGCCGCCTCGATATCGATCCCGCAAGCGGTGAAGAGCTCGATGCGTTGGCCAAAGAGGTGATGACCGCCACACCGGATGTCGTTGATAGGGTAAAAAAGTTGATCGGCATGTAAGAAGGGGAATTCAGCCACGAAGACGCGAAGGCCGCGAAGTTTCGTTAGCTGCGCTTCGTGCACGCGGAGCACACAAGATGCCGCTGTATGTTGAAAGTATTTTTCCTTGGCGGTGAACTGGCTGTATCGGTTTTCTCGCACGTGGAAACATATTTCGTATGCGCAAACGGGAGAACTAATCGATGACAACGTTCTGGCCGTCGGCACTGAAAAACCTCCGGCCCAAATGGATTGTTTTGCTCGTCACAATCTTTGCGTCATCGGGCGTAGGTTCGAGCGGCGCCGCCGAATCAAATTATTTTCAAGGTAAAACCATTCGCCTCGTTGTCGGTTCGTCGAGCGGCGGCGGTTATGACCTTTGGGCGCGTCTGCTGGCGCAGCACATCGGCAAGCACATTCCCGGCAATCCGGTCGTGCTCGTGCAGAACATGCCCGGCGCGGGCGGCGTCGTCGCCGCGAACTACGTCTACGGAATTGCCAAGCCCGACGGTTTGACCCTCGGCGCATTCAATCCTGCGCTTTATTTCGATCAGCTCGTTGGCCGCCCGGAAGTCAAGTTCGATTGGTCCAAATTTAGTTGGATCGGCTCACCGGAACAGAATGACGTGCTGCATTTCATCCGCACCGATGCGCCGTTCAAAACCATCGACGATCTGCGCAACGCCAAAGAGCCGCCCCGCTGTGGCAGCACCGGCACCGGCACGACAGGTCATTACATTCCGCGTCTACTCGAGGAAACCCTGGGGATCAAAACCATCATCGTCGGCGGTTATCAGGGCGGGTCGGAGATCGACCTCGCGGTGGAACGAAACGAAGTGGTGTGCTGGTCGCCTCTAGTCGCCACTTATTTCGGCCGCGATCCGTACAAACGCTGGCAGAAATCGGGTTTTACTCGGGTCGTCGTGCAAACCGGGGCAAAACGTGACGAACGAATAAAAGATGTGCCGACCCTGACCGAGCTCATGCAGCAATACAAAACTCCGGAAGCCGGCCGGCGGTTGGCTAAAGTGATCTTGACCGCTGCGACCCTCGGGCGGCCGATTACCGCTCCCCCAGGACTATCAGCGGACCATGCTAAAACGCTGCGCGATGCCTACGGCGCGACGATGAAAGATCCGGAACTGCTTGCCGAGGTCACCAAGCGAGGATGGGACTTGGATCCGTTGACGGGCGCGGACCTTGACACTCTTTCGAAAGAAGTGGTTACGCAACCGCGAGAAGTGATCGAGCGCATGAAATGGGTACTCGGCAAGTAAGCTTTACTCGTTGAGCGAAAATTTTAGTGAATACTTCGAATTACCCTGAAACACTGCCGAGACCTACGATCCTAAGGCATCGTCGATGCAACAGATCACTGCAGCGATTCAAGCTATTGCTGAGCGCGGCCTTCATTGTCGTGGGGACGCTCAGCCCATTGGGTCCGCAGCCGCTCTTTGCTCAAGCCAATTTCTACCAAGGCAAAACCGTCCGCATGATCGTCGGCTTTCAGGCCGGCGATAATCACGACCTCTGGATGCGGTTCTATGCGCGCTTCCTCGGGAAGCAAATTCCCGGCAATCCCGACTTCTTTGTGCAAAACATGCCGGGCGCCGGCGGGATGATCGCCGCCAACCAACTCTACAATTTAACCAAGCCCGACGGACTGACACTCGCCACCGTCGGGGGCGCTCTCTTTATGGCGCAGCTCACGGGCCGAAAAGAAGTGCAATTCGACTGGCCGAAGTTTTCCTGGATCATGACACCTGAGCGCGGCGGACATCTCCTCTTCATGCGCACCGACACGCCGTTCAAGAACCTGGACGATCTGCGCCAGACGAATGATCCCCCGCGTTGCTCGGCCACCGGCGTCGGCAGCACGGGATATGACATCCCGCGCCTGCTCGAAGAAGTGTTCGGCTTCAAGTTCCGCGTGATCAGCGGCTATCCAGGCGGCGCCGAGCAGGATCTCGCGATGGAGCGGAATGAAGTTCAGTGTCGCGCCATCACCATCGACGGATTTTTCGGCCGGGAACCGTTTCAAAGTTGGCTCAAAAAAGGCTTCGTCCGCGTGGTTCTCCAGACCGAAAAGAAACGTCACGACAAGTTGCCGGACGTGCCGACGATTTTCGAGCTCATGGACCAATATAAAGTGAACGAGCCCAAGCGCCGACTGATCAATTCCTACCTGGGCATCTGGAGCTTTGGCTCGCGGCCGATCGTGTCGACCCCGAACGTGCCGCCGGAGCGCTTGAAAATTCTCCGCGACGCTTTCATGCGGATGTTCAAAGATCCTGAGGTGCTCGATGAAATGAAGAAGCGAGGCTGGGAAGCTGAGCCGGTCGCCGGCGATGAGCTGCAGTCGCTCGCCACAGAAGTCGTCAACCAACCGCCTGAAGTCGCTGCTGCTTTGAAACGGATCCTCTCGAAATAAATGCCAGGCATTCTCAGCCGCATTCTCCGGGGCCAGAGAGATCATGAACCACTTCGGGTGAAATTCGCTGGCTCCCGACCAACCGCCATCGCTATACGACGACGACGGGCCAAACTCGTGTTGACGCATCTTCGAATATACGCTAAGGAGCATAATTCGCACGATTTCGTCGGCTTGGGAGATCGAAATGCTTGAGGCCTTTATCATCGGCTTTTGGAAAACCATGGCGTGGCCAGCGTTTGGCTACATGCTGCTGGGCATCATCATTGGTTTCTGGGTCGGTCTGCTTCCCGGCATCGGCGGTCTGTCCACGCTTGCCCTGATGCTGCCATTTTCCTATTCCATCAAAGACCCGATTTCCGCCTTTGCATTTCTTCTCGGCATGCTGGCAGTGACCGGCACCACCGGAGATTTGACCTCCATTCTGTTCGGGATTCCCGGGGAGGGATCCTCAGCCGCCTTAATACTGGATGGCTACCCTATGTCGAAAAACGGCGAAGCCGGCCGCGCCCTCGGCGCGGCTATTATGAGTTCGCTAGTCGGCTCAGTGATTGGCGCCCTGTCGCTCGCCCTCTCCATTCCAATTGTGCGACCGCTGGTTCTACTTTTCGGATCGCCCGAGCTTTTCATCATCGCGATCATGGGTATCACATTCATCGGCACCCTGGCCGGGCCATCGCTTATCAAAGGCCTACTTGCGGGCGGCATCGGCTTGCTGCTCGCGGCCATCGGCGTCGATCCGCAGACCGGTTCTTTGCGCTACACGTTCGGAACGCTTTATTTGTGGGATCGCCTTGATCTGATTCCCGTCGTCGTGGGTATGTTTGCGATTCCAGAAATCGTCGATTTGGCCGTACGCGGAACCAGCATTGCGAGCGCAAAGCAGGAAAAATTGAGTGGCGTCATGGAAGGCGTCAAAGATACGTTTCGCCACTTCTGGCTCGTGACACGCTGCAGCCTGATCGGTGTTTACTTCGGCGTCTTGCCCGTGCTAGGCGCAAACGTGGCGCAATGGATCTCCTACGCTCACGCCGTTCAGGGGTTGAAAGACAAATCGCGCGCCGGGAAGGGCGCCGTGGAAGGCGTTTTAGGTCCCGGCGCCGCCAACAACTCGACCCGCGGCGGTGATCTCATTCCAACCATCGCATTCGGTATTCCCGGCAGCGGCTCCATGGCACTTCTGCTCGGCGCCATGCTGATTGTCGGCTTGAACCCAGGACCGGAAATGCTCAAATCGCGGCTCGACGTCACATTCTCGATGGTTTGGGTATTGATCATCTCGAATGTGATTGTCGCCGGACTCTGCTTTTTGATCTTGAACCATCTTGCCGCCTTGACCTTCGTGCGCGGCACCCTGTTGATCCCGTTTCTGCTGTTTCTCGTCTTTATCGGTTCCTTCACTGCGAATAACGATCTCGCCGACATTATGGTAACGCTGATCTTTGGGTTCATCGGCTATTTTATGATCAAGTTCGGGTGGCCCCGGCCGCCGCTGGTCCTCGGGCTCACGCTCGGGAAGATCGCCGAGAACTATCTCTGGATATCCACCGCCGCCTACGGCGCCAAATGGCTCTTGTTCCCGACTGTGGTGATCTTGATTGCGATCACGGTCTTCACCGTCGCCTATCCAACCATCAAAGAACGATTGGGCAAGGCCAAATACGAACGACCCGAAGACGCGATGTAAGGCACAGAGGTGCACCGTTTCGCGTCTCGGGTCTCTCGTCGAGACACGAAATCAGCATACGATCATCGGCACCTGCATCCTGAAGCAACCAAGTTTTCTTCCTCCTAACAACACAAACCGCGCGCTGCCAAACCGAAGACCGCTTCAGGCGGTTGACACACGCTTAGCTTCGGTGGGATAAGAAATTAAGCTGAGCGCGCAAACGGAGGAGACCCCGCTATGACTCATGATCTACTCATCAAGAACGGAACTGTTGTCGATGGCACAGGCAGCCCCGGGTTTACGGCCGATGTTGCCATCGACGGCGAGAAGATTTCTGCCATTGGAAAAAACCTCGGCTCCGGTAAAAAAGAAATTGATGCCAAAGGACACATCGTGGCGCCGGGTTTTATCGATTCTCACACGCACATGGACGCCTTTGTGGTGCAATATCCGAACGGCAATCCGGTGGTGAACTACGGTGTCACGAGCATTGTCATCGGCGATTGCGGCGCTTCCTGCTCTCCGGTGCCGCCGAAACCTGAACCGCGCCAGGTTCTGGTCCAGTATCTCCGCCGGGTGCTCGACAAATATGTCGACGATAAAGACTGGCGTTGGAACACATTTGGCGACTATTTGAATTACCTTCAAGGCAAAGTCGCGATCAACGTGCTGCCGCTCATGCCCCATTCACCGGTGCGTCTGACTGTCATGGGTGAAGCCGCCTATCAGCGCGCCGCCAATCCGGAAGAGTTGGACGCGATGAAAAAAATGGTGCGCGAGGGCATGGAGCTCGGCGCCATCGGTTTTTCCACCAGTCCGCGTGGCGGCCCCGCGATTCATGCGGGCACGCCGAGCACGTTCGCCGAGCACGACGAAATCATCGAGCTCGCCAATGTCGCCGGAGAATACGGCGGCTGCTTTCAGTTCAATGGCTTTCAAATGATTCTCCAGCCGGAATCCGGCGTGCCGGAGATGCTGACCAAAATCAAAGGGCTGCAAATCGGCAATGAATTCCGGGTTCGCCCCGGAGCCAAGGCTGCGGGCATGCAGTCGATCAAATACATGGAAGAAGCGCACAATCGCGGGCAGGATATCTGCGGCGTCGTTATTCCCTACCAGCACATTCGCCGTTTCAATTTCGATGACTGCTTCCTGTTCAACGGCCTGCCGACCTGGGAGGCGATCAAGAACTCGTCCGATATCAAAACCAAGCTCCAAGACAAAGAGATTCGCAGAAAGATCGAGCAAGAGCGCATCGCCTGCCAGGGCAAACTCGAATTTCCGGAATGGCACGGCTGGGACCGGGTGGTTTTCGAGCACCTGGAAAAACCCGAGCTGAAAAAGTTCGAGCTCAAGAATGTCGAAGAGATTTCCCGGATGACGGAGAAACCTCCGGTCGATGCCTTCTTCGATACTTGGATCGAAGACAACCTCAGTTCCGCAATCTGCTATCACGGCCTCGCCAATGCCCATCCCGAGTTGCTGGCCGAAATGATCAAGTCAGATACGAGCCTGATCGGCACGGACGTGGGCGCGCATCTCGATCGTTTCTTCTGGCATGGCGCACCGACGAAAATTCTCGGCTACTGGACGCGCGAGAAACACCTTTTCAGCCTCGAGCAGGCAGTGCACAAAATTACCGGATATCCGGCAAAGAAACTCCGCCTCAATCGTGGTCTTCTGAAGGAAGGCATGCCGGCGGACGTGACGGTATTCGACGCCGACAAGATCGACGATCTCGTGAGCAAAAAGCTTCCCGATACGGTGGATGCCCAGGAAGTACGGCGCCATCCGCCGGGCATGAAAGCCGTGGTTGTCAATGGCGCAGCGGTGGTCGAAGACGCCCACTGTAACGACGTCTTCCCCGGCAAAGTGCGCCGCCAGCAGCTCTGTCTAGCCAACTGACAATCCGGTTACGATTGAATTTTCCTTTCTCATCCTCACCCTCTCCCACCGGGAGAGGGTTGGGGTGAGGGCAAAGCTACATAAAATCGAAAGAGGATCGCCATGGCCGCGTCTGCCATCGATATTCATCATCACTACGTTCCCCAGAGCCTTTTGGAAGAAGCCAAAAAAAGCGGCAAACATCTCGGCGTCGAGTTGGTCGAAAAAGACGGCCAGCAATCGTTGTCATTCGCCGGTGGACCGCCGTTTGTTCTGCATCCAGAGCTTCCGGCCATCGACGCGCGGCTGAAGATGATGACCAATTCCGAGCTCGCGATGGCGGCCCTCGAAGCCCATACCGCCACTCTCGGTTACCGGCTCACCGGCGAACAGGGCGAAAATTGGTGCAATGTCTACAACGACGGCATTCATGAACTGGTCAAGCGCTATCCAGATCGTTTTGTCGGTTTGGCATCGGTGCCGTTGCAAGATCCGCCGCGCGCCGCCAAAGTGTTGGAGCGCGCCGTACGTGATTTGAATTTTCGCGGCGGCTACATCGGCACCAACGTCAATGGCACCTACTACGGCACCCCGGACTTCGATCCGTTTTGGGCCAAGGCGCAGGAGCTCGACGTGATGGTGGTGATGCATCCCGAGGACGTCGCCGGCGCCGATAAAATGAACCCGTACGGTCTCAAACTGATTTGCGGCAACCCGGCGGATAGCGCGCTTTGCTTCGGCTTTCTAACCTATAGCGGCGTGTTCGATCGTTTTCCCAATCTCAAGCTGTGCATTCTGCACGGCGGCGGTTTCTTTCCCTACCACCTGGGCCGTTTCGATCGCGGCTGGGAAGTGCGCGCCGGACCGCGCGCAGCCAAGGCCAAAATGGCGCCAAGCGCCTATCTAAAAAATATCTATTACGATGATATGATTTATCGCCTCGATACGATCAAGTACCTGATCGGCCTTGGCGGCGTCGATCATATCATGGTCGGTACCGATTACCCCTATGATCTCGGCGATTGGGATGCCGCGAAAAAAATCGCGCAGCTCGATATTCCCGATGCCGACAAACGCTTGATGCTCGACGGCAACGCCAAGCGACTTTTGAGAATTAAGTAACGGCGCCGGAAGCAGCGTGCAGCGAAAGAGTAGGCGGGGCAAATAATTACCGATTGATCGCCTCGAAAAGGTGCAGCTGCTTGGTGTGCCCTTCGTCTTCGAAGTGAACCGGGTACTTGGCGGTAAAGCAGGCGTCGCAAAAGCCCTCGCGTCGGCCACCGAAATACGCATACATACCCTCGTTGCTCAAATAGGCCAGCGTGTCCGCCTCGATATAGCGGCGGATTTCTTCGACCGAATTCGTTGACGCAATCAATTCCGAGCGAGTGGGCGTGTCGATGCCATAATAGCAGGGGCTGATCGTCGCCGGTGAGCTGATGCGCATGTGCACTTCTTTGGCACCCGCGTCGCGCAGCATGCGAATAATTTTTCGGCTGGTGGTGCCGCGCACGATGGAATCGTCCACCACTACGACCCGCTTGCCATTCAATACATCGCGCTGCGCATTCAGCTTGATCTTCACTCCGAAATTACGAATGGTCTGCTGCGGCTCGATGAACGTACGGCCGACGTAGTGATTGCGGATCAAACCGAACTCCAACGGAATCTTGGATTCCTCCGCATAGCCGATGGCGGCAGGCACTCCGGAATCAGGCACCGGCGTAACCAGATCCGCCTCCACGCCGTTCTCGCGCGCCAGCTGCCGACCGAGCGCTTTGCGCACCTGATAGACGTTGTGCCCGAAAAGATTGCTGTCCGGCCGAGCGAAATAAATATATTCGAAAATGCATTTGGCGTGGGGCGCCGGTGGAAAGGGCTTGAGCGATTCCATGCCGTCGGGGCCGATCGTGATAATTTCGCCGGGCTCGACATCGCGGATAAACTCCGCCTCGATCAAATCCAAAGCGCAGGTTTCCGAAGCGAACACATAGGCGCCGCGATTTTTTCCTTCAGGAAACTTTCCCAGCACCAGCGGTCGAAATCCGTAAGGATCGCGCGCCGCAATCAACCTGTCGAGGGTCAAAAACAACAGCGAATAGGCGCCGCGGGCGCGGCTGAGCGCTTCGACAATCCGTCCCATCAAGCTGGTTTCCTTCGAAGTCGCGATGAGATGAATGATCACTTCGGTGTCGGTGGTGGATTGAAAGATGGAGCCCGAGCGTTCCAGTTCTTCGCGCAGCAGCGCGCCGTTGACAAGATTGCCGTTGTGAGAAATCGCGATCGGACCTTGGGAGTACTCGACGACAAACGGCTGGGCGTTCTTCAAGTGGCTCTGCCCGGCAGTGGAGTAGCGATTGTGACCAATCGCGCTCGTCCCTTCGAGTCGTTTTATGACATCTTCTTTAAATGCGTCCGCGACCAAACCCATTTGCCGGTGCGAGATCAGCCCCTTGCCGTCCGAAGACACGATGCCGCAGGATTCTTGACCGCGATGTTGCAAGGCATAGAGTCCAAGATAGACCATGTTGGACGCCTCCGGGTGGCCATAGATGCCCATCACCGCGCACTCATCGTGAAATTTGTCCGACATGATCGGGTTCATATCGAGCGCCGCGCTCGAGTTGTCGAAAAAGTTACTTGAGCCTCGACGTCAGTCCCGTCGACCAGATTCCCTTAAGCTCCTCCACCGAAACCTGCACGAGCGGCTGGAAAACAAAGCGCGTGCCGCCGACCGTGCCGATCACTTGCATGGGCACGCTGTGCCTTGCAGTAATTGCCCGCAATTTATCTAAATTTTGTTCCTTGAGCGAAACGATAATTCGGGATTGTGACTCGCTAAACAGCAAAGCATCGCCCCGGATCATCTCCCGGCTGTCGATCCGTACGCCGACCGGCTTTTCACCACCAACGCAACATTCAGCCAGGGTCACCGCCATTCCGCCATCGGACACGTCGTGAGCGGAGCATAAAACCTCCTGCTCGATCGCCTCTGTGCAACATCTCTGAACGGCGCTTTCCATCTTTAAATCGATCCACGGCGGCGTCCCGCGCGTGATCCCATGGATCCATTTCAAATATTCACTTCCCCCCAACTCTTCACGGGTGCGTCCCAGCAACACCACAACATCCCCCGATGCTTTGAACCAGGGCGTGACCACGCGGTCGATTTTTTCGATGAGTCCCACCATGCCAATGGTGGGTGTGGGATAGATCGGCACGCCGTCAGTTTCATTATAGAAACTCACGTTACCGCTCACAACCGGAACGTTGAGCGCCAGGCATGCCGAGCGCATGCCTTGTATCACTTGAGCAAATTGCCACATGACCTCGGGATTTTCCGGACTGCCGAAATTCAGGCAATCGGTCAAGCCGATCGGACGGGCACCGACGCATGCAAGATTACGCGCGGCTTCCGCGACGGCGAGCACGCCACCAACATACGGATCGAGATAGCAATACCGGCTATTGCCATCGACGGTCAATGCCAATCCTTTGTGGGTTCCCTTGATCCGAATCACCGCCGCGTCGGCCCCGGGGGCAATCACTGTATTGGAGCGCACGTAGTGATCGTATTGCCGGTAAATCCATTCCTTCGATGCAATGTTCGGCGATCCCAACAATTGCTTTAGCGCCACGTTCAGGTCGCCAGGCTCCTTCAGTTTCGCCAGATCGAATTGCTGCACCTGTTCTTGATAAACCGGCCGCGCCGCCAGCCGTTGGTAAGCCGGCGCGTCCTTCGTCAGTGCGCGAATCGGGATCCGCGCCATTTCATGGTCGTGCCATAAGGCGCGAAATTGCTGATCATCTGTCACTTTCCCGATCACGACGGCATCGAGATCCCATTTCTCAAAAATTTTTTGGATCTCCGATTCCGTGCCTCGCCTGGCCACCAAAAGCATTCGCTCCTGTGATTCGGATAGCAGAATTTCGTAGGGAGTCATGCCCTTTTCGCGGAGCGGCACCGCGGAGAGATCCAACTCTATGCCGCAGCCACCGCGACCGGCCATTTCCGTCGAGGAGCTCGTAAGTCCGGCAGCGCCCATGTCCTGAATGCCGATGATGAAATCTTTTTCCATTAGCTCGATACACGCCTCGAGGAGTAATTTCTCCGTGAACGGATCGCCGACTTGCACCGTGGGACGGCGCTGCTCTTTTTCTTCGGAAAAAGATTCCGACGCCATGGTGGCGCCGTGAATGCCGTCCCGTCCGGTTTTCGAGCCCACATAGATCACCGGATTACCGGTGCCGCGCGCGATCCCCGTAAAGATTCGGCTCTTTTTTACAATCCCAAGGGTGAACGCGTTGACCAGGATGTTGGCGTTGTAGCATTCGTCGAAGTAGCACTCACCGCCTACCGTAGGTACACCGATGCAGTTGCCATAGCCGCCGATGCCGGCGACAACGCCGGAGAGCAAGTAACGGGTCCGCGGGTGGTCAATTGCGCCAAAGCGAAGCGAATCGAGGGATGCTACTGGACGCGCGCCCATGGTAAAAATATCGCGCAAGATACCGCCGACGCCCGTGGCCGCCCCCTGGTACGGCTCGATGAAAGACGGATGGTTGTGGCTCTCCATCTTGAAAGCCACGGCAAGACCGCCGCCGATATCCACGACGCCGGCGTTCTCGCCCGGACCTTGTAGCACATGGCGACCTTCGGTGGGCAGGTTCTTAAGGTAATATCGTGAGCTCTTGTAGCTGCAGTGCTCCGACCACATCACGGAAAATACACCCAGTTCGGTGTAGTTGGGCTCGCAGCCGAGCGCTTCGACGATTTTTTGATATTCTTCGGCCGTAAGGCCGTGGGCGGCGATGAGTTCGCCTGTTACTGCAGGCTGAGTAAACTCCTGCCTCGCCGGTTCAAGCATGCGGAGGCACCCGATCTGCGCAGACTGCGGCGATGGACATGAACAGCTTGGCGCCATCTTCACTTCCCAGAAGCGCACTGCAGGCATCTTCAGGGTGCGGCATCAAACCGAAAACGTTCCGCGCCGGATTGCAAATCCCGGCAATGTTTTCGACAGAACCGTTTGGATTGGCGCCGGCCGCGGGCTTGCCTTTCACATCGACATAGCGCAGCAAAATCTGGCGATTTTTTCGCAAGCTCTCGAGGGTCCTAGGATCCGCATAGTAGCAACCCTCGCCGTGCTTGACTGGCATGCGCAGGAGCTGCCCTTTTTTAAGACTAGATGTAAACGGCGTGTCGGTTTCTTCCACCCGCAAATGGACCGGCTGGCAAACAAACTGCAGCCCGCTATTGCGCACCAGCGCCCCCGGCAGCAAACCCGACTCGCACAGAATCTGAAATCCATTGCAGATGCCGAGCACGAGGCCGCCGCTCTGAGCAAATTTCATCAACCCGCGCATGATCGGGGAAAACCGCGCCATCGCGCCGCACCGCAAGTAGTCACCGTAGGAAAATCCGCCGGGCAGCACGATGCAATCAAAATTACCGGCAAGCTCGTCCTTGTGCCATAGCACCTTGACCTTCTGCCCCAAATCGGTTTTTAGGCAGTCGATGACATCATGATCGTCACACG
>Ga0207701_10002268_pt1 | contig 19990 bp, 20 predicted proteins | sample KBSSwiSSwithPhiX_FD_184294 | JGI IMG/M metagenome (GOLD analysis project Ga0207701, IMG submission 184294) | Switchgrass rhizosphere bulk soil microbial communities from Kellogg Biological Station, Michigan, USA, with PhiX - S5 (SPAdes) (version 2) | ecosystem: Environmental > Terrestrial >... | reverse complement strand
CCGCCGAGCCGAGCTGGTACTTGCCCAGGCGCATGTTGTGGCGCAGGTAGCCGAGCTTGGTCAGCGTGTAGGTGAGGCGCGAGACCGTCGGCTTGGGCAGCCCGGTGCGCACCGAGATTTCCTTGTTGCCGAGCAGCGGCTCGAGCGGCGTGAAGCAGCGCAGCACCTCCAGGCCACGTGCGAGCGTGGTGGCGAACTGCCGATCGCCCTCATGCTCGTAGCTGAATGTGGCCGGGACCTGAGTAAGGGGTGCCGCGGGTTCGGGTGCTCCCATGAATAGCTTCTCCTTGGCTTTCGTTATTTCTTGGGGATTTGCAGCGGAACAGTTCGCGTTTCGATATTCTGTCGGCCCCGGCGAGCGTGTCAACTAGTTGTCGCCGATTTCACATAGCGAAATAAGCAGTAACGCGAAATATGCATGCCCTCTTCGATCTGAGCGGCAAGGTGGCGCTGGTGACAGGCGCGACGCGCGGTATCGGCAAGTCGATTGCCGAGGAACTGGCCCGCGCGGGCGCCAAGGTAGCGCTGTGCAGCCGGAAGGCGGAGGCTTGCGAAGAGGCCCGGGCGGATCTGGAGAAAAGCGGCTTCCAGGTGCTTGCCAAGCCCTGCAACGTCTCGCGCAAGGAGGAGCTGCAAGCCCTGGTCGACGCGACCACGGCCAAATGGGGCGGCATCGACATCGTGGTGGCCAACGCGGCCACCAACCCGTACTACGGGCCGCTGACGGGCATCAGCGACGAGGCCTTCGACAAGATCATGGCCAACAACGTGAAGAGCGTGCTCTGGCTCGCCGGCATGACCCTGCCGGGGATGGCGGCCCGCGGCGGGGGGAGCTTCCAGGTGGTGGGCTCGATCGGCGGCCTCATCGCCAATACCGTGATCGGCGCCTACGGCATCTCCAAGGCCGCCGACCATCACCTGGTGCGCAACCTGGCGGCGGAGTGGGGGCCGAAGAACGTGCGCGTGAACGCCATCGCGCCGGGACTGATCAAGACCGAATTCGCGCGCGCGCTCTGGGAAGACCCCAAGCGCGCCGAAGAGCGCGTTTCAAACACCCCGCTGCGCCGGCTGGGCGAGCCGCGCGATATCGGCGGGATCGCGGTTTTTCTCGCATCACCTGCAGCTGCCTTCATCACGGGGCAGTGCATCGTGGCGGATGGCGGAGTTACCATTCTCTAATGGACCTGAACTATTCCCCGGAAGAGCTGGGCTTCCGCGACGAGGTCCGCAGTTGGCTCGCCGCCAACCTGCCTTCCGAGCTGAAGGACCGCGGCTACCTGCCGAAGCAGGACCTGATGCGCTGGCACCGCATCCTCGCCAAGCAGGGCTGGGTCGCACCGGCCTGGCCGAAGGAGTGGGGCGGCACCGGCTGGAACGTGGTGCAACGCTACATCTTCGAGGAGGAACTGGGCTACGCCGGCGCGCCGCCGATCATTCCGTTCGGCGTCACGATGTGCGCGGCCGTCCTGCTCAAATTCGGCAGCGAGGCGCAGAAAAAGCGCTTCCTGCCGCGCATCTACAACGGCGACGATTTCTGGTGCCAGGGCTATTCGGAGCCCGGCTCGGGCAGCGACCTCGCATCGCTGAAGACGAAGGCGATCCGCAACGGCGAGCACTATGTCGTCAGCGGTCAGAAGATCTGGACCACCCTGGCGCATTACGCCGACTGGATCTTCTGCCTGGTGCGCACCGATCCCACGGTCGAGAAGCGGCAGGAGGGCATCTCGTTCCTGCTGATCGACATGAAGACCCCGGGCATCACGGTGCGGCCGCTCATCCTGATGGACGGCGGCCACTCGGTGAACGAGGTGTTCCTCGATGACGTGAAGGTGCCGGTCGAGAACCTGGTCCACCAGGAGAACCAGGGCTGGACCGTGGCGAAGTACCTCCTCGGCCACGAGCGCATGAACACCGGGCGCATCGGCGAGTCGAAGCGCGAGCTGCAGAAGCTCAAGCAGGCGTTTCCCGAGAAGCTCAAGGGCCTGCGCTGGCGCGACCGCCTCACGCGCGTCGAAGTGGAGCTCATGGCGCTCGAGATCACCAACCTGCGCTTCCTCGACCGCATGCGCCGCACCGGCCAGCCGCCGGGCGCGGACGTGTCGATGCTGAAGATCAAGGGCACCGAGATCCAGCAGGCGCTGACCGAGCTGGCGATGCAGGCGGCCGATCCTGCGGCGCAGGAGACGCAGGCGCTCGAGCGCCGCTATCTCGACATGCGCAAGACGACCATCTATGCCGGCTCCAACGAGATTCAGCGCAACATCATCGCGAAAATGACCTTAGGGTTGTAGAGGCAGGTCTATGAACTTCGACTACAACGAAGAGCAGCAGCTCCTCGCCGACTCCGTCCGGCGCTACCTGCAGAAGGACTACGACTTCGAGGCGCGCAAGAAGATTCTCGCCGCGCCTGCCGGCTGGAGCGAGCGGGTGTGGGCGACGTTCGCCGAGATGGGACTTACCGGCCTGCCGCTGTCGCCCGACTACGGCGGCTTCGGCGGTGGCGCGGTCGACCTGATGAGCGTGATGGAAGCGTTCGGCGAAGCGCTGGTGGTCGAGCCTTATCTGCCTACGCTGCTCGCTTCGCTCGTCATTTCCAAGAGTGGCGATGAGAAGCAGAAGCAATCGATCCTGCCGCTGGTGGCAGAAGGGAAGATTCGCCTCGCGCTGGCAATGGGCGAGCGTGGCGTGATCGGCGCGCCGATGGCGGACAAGGTCGTTCTCGTGCGCGGAAAAGAGGCCGTCATCGGCAAACCGACGATCCTGAAGTCGTATCGCACGGTGGATGGCTTGGCCGCGGCCGACATCCGGCTGGAAAAAGCCGAGCCGCTCGATGGCAGCGCGATCGAACAGGTGCTCGACTTCGGCGCGGCGCTGTCGTGCGCCGAAGCCGTCGGTGCGATGAAGTTCGCCTGCGACACCACGCTCGAATACCTGAAGACGCGCAAGCAGTTCGGCGTGCCCATCGGCGCCTTCCAGGCGCTGCAGCACCGCATGGTGGACATGTTCATCGCGCAGGAGCAGGCCCGCTCGATGGCGTGCCTCGCGTGCTCGAAAGTCGACTCTTCGGAGAATGCGGCGGACCGCGCGCGCGCGGTCTCGGCGGCCAAGATCAAGATCGCCGACAGCGCACGCCACATCAGCCAGGAATCGGTGCAGCTGCACGGCGGCATGGGGATGAGCGAAGAGCTGAAGGTGAGCCATACCTTCCGCCGCCTGACGGTGCTGCTGCGCCGCTTCGGCGATGTCGACCATCACCTCGCGCGCTTTGCCTCGCTCTAGCTCGGTTCTGGTCCTGGCAGGTCTGCTGCTGGGCTGCGCGCAAACGCCGACGGAAAAACCCGCACCCCGGCAGGATCCTCCGCCGAGCACGCTCGGCGCGTTGCCCGCGACCTATATCGACGAGGCGGGTTGTCCAGGTTGCCTGGCGGCGACCGTGACCCTGCGTGCCGACGGCAGCTTCCTCCTGCGCGAGCAGCTCGGCGCGACCGAGTTCTATGACTTCGGCAAATGGCGTTACGCCGACGGCCAGCTCGAGCTGGCGGGGGATCGCGACACCCGCAACTATCCCGTGACGGCCCTGCGGCGCGCGGCGCAGGTGGAGACGCTGCGCGGGCCGTTCCGCATGGTCGGGCTGTACGACGGCGCACGCTTCAAGGAGTGCCTGACCGGGATCGCCTGGAGCTTCGCGCCGACGCGCGCCGCCGAGACCCTGCAGCAGGAATTCCGCAAGCAGCCCGGTGCGCCGGTTCTGGTGGCGCTCGATGCGCAGCTCGAAGGCGCGCCCGAGGCGCTGCGCGTGTTTCGCACACCGACCGTGCTCAACAGCCGCACCTGTCCCAGTTAGACTTCGAGTCCCCATGGAAAACCAGCGCATCGTGCTCGCCAGCCGGCCGGAGGGCTGGGTGACGCCGGCGAATTTCCGTCTGGAGAAAGCGCCGCTGCCGCAGCCCCAGGAAGGCGAGATCCTGGTGAAGAACCTTTGGCTCTCGCTCGATCCCTACATGCGCGGCCGCATGAGCGAGCAGAAGAGCTATGTGAAGGGCGTCGACATCGGCGAGACCATGGTCGGCCAGACCGCCGGCGAAGTGCTCGAATCGAAGAGCGACAAGTTCCGCAAAGGAGATTTCGTCCTAACCCAGTTGGGCTGGCAGCTCTACGGCGTGACCAAGGAAGCGAGCAAGGTCGACGCCTCGCGCGTACCGCTCAGCTATTACCTCGGCATGCTCGGCATGCCGGGCCTGACCGCGTATTTCGGCCTGAAGGAGCTGGGCCAGCCGAAGCCGGGCGAAACGGTGCTGGTGTCGGCGGCTTCCGGAGCGGTCGGCAGCGTGGTGGGCCAGCTCGCCAAGCTGTGGGGCTGCCGCGCGCTCGGCATCGCCGGCGGTCCGGAAAAGTGCGCCTATGTGAAGGACGAGCTCGGCTTCGACGATTGCTTCGATTACAAGGCCGGCAAGCTGCGCGACCAGATCCGGGACATCGACATCTATTTCGACAACGTCGGCGGCGAGATCCTCGATCTCGCCCTCGCGCGCACGAAGCTGTTCGGCCGCGTGGTGGTGTGCGGCACGATCTCCGACTACAACGCGACCGAGCCTTACCGCGTGAAGAACTGGCGCGCCATCCTGGTGAACCGCCTGAAGGTGCAGGGCATGATCGTGTTCGACTTCAAGGAGCGCTATGGCGAGGCGATCAAGGCGCTCGGCGGCTACTACGCCGCCGGCAAGCTGAAGACGCGCGAATCGGTGGTCGACGGCCTGGCGAATGCGCCGCAGGGCTTCATCGCGCTGCTCAAGGGCGGAAATTTTGGCAAGCAGCTGGTCAAGCTCGCCTGACTACGCCGGGTTCTGGCAGCGCGCGGCGGCGTTCGCCATCGACGCGCTGATCGTCACCGTGATCTTGGTGCCGCTGATGGTGCTGGGCTTCGGCATCCGCCGCGTCTCGCTCGACCCGGCCGAGCATTCGTGGGATCTGCTCGCGTTCGTCGCCATTGCCGCGGCGGTGATCGGCTTCTGGCGCTACTGCGGCGCCACGCCCGGCAAGATCGCGCTCGGCGTCAGGGTGGTCGACGCGGCGACCGGCCAGCAGCCCTCGCTGCTGCGACTCGTGCTGCGCTTCGCCGCCTACTTCGTGTCCGCGTTCCCGCTTTACCTCGGCTTCCTGTGGATCGCCTTCGACCGACGCAAGCAGGGGTGGCACGATAAGATCGCGCGCACTATCGTTATCAACTCCGAAGATTAAACAGGAAGAACCCGAGGCTAAGCGATGATCGATCTCTATACCTGGCCGACGCCCAACGGCCACAAGGTCCACATCATGCTCGAGGAGACCGGCACGCCGTACCGCGTGATCCCGGTCGACATCGGCGTCGGCGACCAGTTCAAGCCCGAGTTCCTCAAGATCTCGCCGAACAACAAGATGCCGGCGATGGTGGATTCCGACGGCCCCGACGGCAAGCCGTTCGCGCTCGCCGAGTCGGGCGCGATGCTGTTCTACCTCGCGTCGAAGACCGGCAAGTTCCTGCCGAAGGACCTGCGCAAGAAGTGGCAGACCATGCAGTGGGTGATGTTCCAGATGGGGCACATCGGCCCGATGCTGGGGCAGGCGCACCACTTCCTCGGCTATGCGCCGGAGAAGATCGAGTACGCGATGAACCGCTACAAGAACGAAGCCAACCGTCTTTACGGAGTTGTTGATAGAAGATTACGTGAAAGCAAGTATCTCGCGTGCGACGAGTACACCATCGCCGACATGGCGACCGTGCCATGGCTGCGCGCGCCCGAGCGCCAGGGCGTGAACATCGACGAGTATCCGGCGCTCAAGAAGTGGCGCGACGCGATCCTCGAGCGCCCCGCGGTGCAGCGCGCGGTGCAGGTGCTCGCCGACCGGCGCCGTACACAGATGACGGACGAGCAGAGGAAGAACCTGTTCGGCGACGTGCAATATGCCAAGCGGTAAAGTCTGTTGGATCACCGGCGGCGGCTCGGGCATCGGGCTCGCCGGCGGCATCGAGCTGGCCAAAGCCGGCGCCCACGTGATCGTGTCCGGGCGCAGCGCGGAGACGCTGAAGAAGGCCGAGAAGGAGATCAAGGCCGCCGGCAGCGGCGAAGCGATCGCGCTCGACGTCGCCGACCAGAACGAGGTGGCGAAAGCCGCCGCGGAGATCGCCAAGCGCCACGGCCGCGTCGACATCCTGATCAACAGCGCCGGCATCAACCATCCGAAGCGCAACTTCCGCAACGTCTCGATCGACGGCTGGAACCAGATCGTGGCGGTCAACCTCTCGGGAATGTTCTATTGCGTGCAAGCCGTGCTGCCGGGCATGCGCGAGCGCAAGGCGGGGCTGATCATCAACATCTCCTCCTGGGCCGGGCGCTACGCCAGCACGCTCACCGGCCCGGGCTACAACGCGACCAAGCACGCGGTGGTCGCGCTCACCGAGTCGATCAACATGGAGGAGTGCATGAACGGTATCCGCGCGACTTCCATTCTTCCCGGCGAGGTGGCGACGCCGATCCTGGAGAAGCGCCCGGTGCCGCCGCCGCCAGAGGAGCGCGCGCGCATGCTGCAGGCCGAGGACCTCGGCAAGACCATCCTGTTCGTCGCCACGCTGCCGCCGCGCGCGTGCGTGAACGAGCTCATCATCAGCCCGACCTGGAACCGCTTCTACGTCGGCGGGCTGGAATCGCCCAAAAACTGATTTTTTTCAGGATAGCCCTGCCGTTCATCGCAGGGTACTTCGTCTCGTACGTGTACCGCATGGTGAACGCGGTGCTCGCGCCCACGCTCGCCGCCGAGTTCGGCCTCTCCGCCGGCGGGCTCGGCCTGCTCTCCAGCATGTACTTCCTGTCCTTCGCGGTGTGCCAGCTGCCGGTGGGCGTGGCGATGGACCGCTTCGGCCCGCGGCGGGTCAACGCCGCGCTGCTGCTCGTCGCCGCGGCCGGCGGCGCCTGGTTCGCTCATGCCGATAGCGCGGCGGGCGCGATGGCCGCGCGCGCGCTGATCGGCGTCGGCGTGTCCGCCTGCCTGATGGCGTCGCTCACTGCGTTCGTGCTGTGGTATCCGGCGGACCGCCTCTCCACGATGAACGCGATTGCCTTTTCGGCCGGCGCGCTCGGCGCCATGACCACCACGGTGCCGCTCGAGCTGCTGCTGCGCGCCTGGCATTGGCGCCAGGCGTTCATGCTGATCGTCGGCGCCACGCTAGCGGTGAGCCTGGTGCTGTGGCTGTGGGTGCCGGAGCGCAGCGCGCGGCCCCGAGGTGAAACCACTAGAGAAATCGTGCAGGGGCTGATGGCGCTGCTGCGCGATGCGGCGTTTCTGCGCCTGGCGATCGGGCTCGGCGCGAGCCAGTTCGCTTCCGTGGCGCTGCAGACCCTGTGGATCGCGACCTGGCTGCGCGACGTGGCGGGCTACGCGCCGGCGGAAGTTGCCCGCGGCCTGCTCGCGGTGAATGCCTCGATGATCGCCGGCTACCTGATTTTCGGCCGCGCCGCCGACGCGCTGCACCGCCGCGGGCGCAACACGCTGACGCTGCTCACGGCGGGAGTCGCGCTCGCATCGCTATGTCTCGCCCTGCTGATCGCCGGCGTGCACACCCTGTTTCTGTGGTGCGTGTTCGTTGCGGCGGGGACGGCGGTGGTGCTCGCCTATCCGATCCTGTCGCTGCGCTATCCGAAGGCGATGGCCGGGCGCGCCAACACCGCGATCAACGTGTTCGGCTTCGTCGGCATGTTCAGCGGGCAGTGGGGCATCGGCCTGGTGATCGACCTGTGGCCGGCGACGGCGCGCGGCTATTCTGCCGAGGGATACGCGTGGGCACTCGGCATGGCCTGGGCGGTGCAGCTCGCCGGGCTCGCCTGGATGTGGAGCGGCCGCGCGCTGCTCGCGCAGCCGCGAGCGACTGGCGCGGCCTGAGGTCGGCGCGCCTTTAGCGCGGCTTTAAGTAGATGTCGCGGTACGAGGTGTAGACCGACGCCGAGATCATCGGCCCGAGCACCAGCCAGCCGAGGGCGATCGGAATCGTGGCGACGATCGCGAGCAGGAGGAACGCCACGCCGTAGACCAGGAACGGCACGATGTTCTTCAGGCAGCCTGCGAAGCTGCCCTTCATCGAGTCGATCACGCCTTCCCCCTGGAATACCACCAGCACCGGCGCGAACCACGCGGCCATCATCACCGGCAGCAGCAGCGCCATGGTAATCAGCACGAGGAGCAGGAGCGTGGTGCCGGCCAATGCCGCCATGGTCTCGGGATCGCCGCGCATCATGGTGAACGCGCCCGCGCCCAGTCCCAGCCCGACCACCATACCGATGATGAGCGAGGCGAGCAGGCTGAGCGCACCGACCCCGACCAGCGGGCCGAGGCGCTCGCGAAAGCCGGCGAAGAGATGTGCGATCTCCATCTCGCCGCCTTCGTCGAGCGCGCGGCAGCCGACGGCGAAGCCGGCGACGAACACCGGCCAGAACAGCGCCGTGAGGATGGTGCCGAGGAACGGCAGGATGCCGGCGCCGATCATGATGATGACGAACAGCAGCCACATGCCGATCCACATCCCGGGCTGGCGCTTGAACAGGTCCCACGATGCCGAGATCCAGGACCAGCCGTGGCCCGCCGGGCGCGACTGCCCGCCGGGAATGTAGTCGCTGTTGATCACGACGGTCTCGTCGGCGACCGCGGCCTTGGGCGCTGCGTACGGATTGGTCGTCATGTTCCCCCCTCTCAGTTTCCTTACTTATCCTTGAGGCGCACCCGGACGGTGGCGATGGCTTTTGCGACCAGCGACCCGTCCTCGTTCTTGGCCTCGGCCTCGACGAAGCTCATGCTACGCCCATCCTTGAGCACGCGCGCATCGGCGATCAGGCGCGGGCTGGACGCGCCGCCGATGAACGAGGTGCTGAGGTCGATGGTGATCACGCCGATCGAGTCGGGGTGCAGGGTGCGCGCCGCGGTGCACACCGCCACGTCGAGCAGCGACATGATCACGCCGCCGTGCGCGGTGCCGATGCTGTTGGTGAGCTCCTTGCCGATCGGCACCGACAGGCGCGCGCTTCCCTGACCGAGCTCGTCGGTCTGGATCTTCAGATGCTGGATGAACGGAATGCGCTTCTGATAATCGCGCGTGAATTCGAGCGGGCTCATATGATCGTGGTGCCGCCATCGACCGCGATGGCCTGGCCGGTAATGTGGCGCGAGGCCTCGGAAGCGAGCAGGACCGCCAGACCCTTGAGGTCCTCGTCGCCGCCGAAGCGGCGCGTCGGCGTCCATTCCTTGATCAGCGCGCCCGCGGTGTCGAGCGTGGCGCGCGTCATCTTCGACGGAAAGAAGCCCGGGCAGATCGCGTTCACCGTGATGCCATGCACGCCCCATTCGGCGGCGAGTTGGCGCGTGAGCCCGACCAGGCCGTGCTTGGTCGCGGTGTAGGCCGCGGTCGGGGCGAAGCGCGGATCCTGGCCCATCAGCCCCGCGATCGAAGCGACGTTGATGATGCGCCCCCACTTCGCGGGAATCATCGACTTCACCGCGACGATCTGCGTCAGCACGAACGCGCCGCTCAGGTTCACGTTCACCAGCTTGTCCCACGCTTCGAGCGGATGCTGCTCGGCGGGCGCGCCCCAGGTGGCGCCGGCGTTGTTCACCAGGATGTCGACCTTGCCGAATTTCTTCAGCACTGCGTCGGCGAGCGGCGCGATGGTCTCGCGCTTGCCGATGTCCGCGACGAACGCGCTCGCATTGCCGCCGAGGTGAGACACCGCCTGGTCCAATTCGTCCCTCTTGCGCGCGCTGATCGCGAGCTTCGCGCCCATCTCGCCGAGCGCCTCCGCAATTTGCAGTCCCAGTCCGCGCGATCCGCCGGTGACGAGTGCCACGCGACCCGAGAGGTCCAGCAGTGTCTTTACGCTCATGGGCCGCATCCTAGTACAAGTTAGAATCGAAGCGTGACCACGCTCGCGATGTTCTCCGGCGGCATCGACAGCACGGCGATGCTGGTGAAGCTGCTCGCCGAGAGCGACGAGGAGCTGCGCGTGCACCACATCCACCTGGTCAACCAGGAGCGCCGCGATACCGCGGAACGGCGCGCGGTCGATGCGATCCTCGCGTATTGCCGCAAGCACTACCGGCCGTTCCGCTACTCCGAATCGAGCCTCGATTTCCAGGCGCTGGAGGCGATTCCGATCGACTACGTCTCGATCGCGTTCGTCGCCTGCCAGGTGGCGATCGACACGCCGCGCTGCACGCGCATCGCGGTCGGCTCGCTCGCTGCGGACACCGACATCGAGAACCGCAGCCTGCGCCAGCGCCGCGTGTTCGACGAGATGTACGAGTGCTATCGGGCGCGCAAGCTCGGCGAGCCCAAGGTCGAGTGGATCTACCCGGTTTATGACCAGCCCAAGTCGGCTCTTGTTGCAGCGCTTCCAAGCGAGCTCCTCGGCTTGACGTGGTCCTGCAGGCGGCCGGTGGCCAGCGGGCGGGCCTGCGGCGCCTGCAAGGCCTGCCGCGCGCGGGAAAAGGCTTGCGCACAGGGCTTGCGCGGCCCCGCCGAGGTCGCCCAGAATCAGGCCTCATAGGGGGGGGAGGGGCGCCATGAGATCGACGCGGGGCGACGGCCGCATCCTGATCTACAGCCACGATACCTTCGGCCTCGGCCATTTGCGCCGCTGCCGGACGATCGCGCACTCGCTCGTCGAGCGCTTCAAGCAGCTCTCGGTGCTGATCCTTTCGGGCTCGCCGATCATCGGCAGCTTCGACTTCCGTGCGCGCGTCGATTTCGTGCGCGTGCCTGGCGTGATCAAGCTGCGCAACGGCGAGTACACGCCGCTCAACCTGCACCTCGACATCAGGGAGATGATGTCGATGCGCGCCTCGATCATCCAGCACACCGCGGAAGCGTTCGACCCGGACATGTTCATCGTCGACAAGGAGCCGGTGGGGCTGCGCGGCGAGCTCACCCAGACGCTGAAGATGCTCAAGCGCGGCGGCACGCGCCTGGTGCTCGGGCTGCGCGACGTGATGGACGAGCCGCGCCTGCTCGAGCCCGAGTGGCAGCGCAAGAAAGCGATTCCGGCGCTGCGCGAGCTCTACGACGAGATCTGGGTCTACGGGCTGCCGCAGATCTGCGACCCGCTCGAGGGCATCACGCTGCCGGCGCGCGTGCGCGACAAGATGGTCTACACCGGCTATCTGCATCGCGAGGTGCCGACGCACGGTGCGCCGCCGCGCCTGCCGGAGATCGCCAACCGGCCGTTCCTGCTGGTCACCACCGGCGGCGGCGGCGACGGCGACAGCCTGGTCGACTGGGTGCTGCGCGCCTACGAGCACGATCCGCTGCTGCCGTATCCTGCGCTGATCGTGCTCGGGCCGTTCATGCAGGCCGAGCGCCAGGCGGAGTTCATGGACCGCGCGGCGAAGCTGAAGCGCGTGGACACCATTACCTTCCACGGCCAGATCGAGGCGCTGGTGGCGCGCGCCGCCGGCGTGGTGGCGATGGGCGGCTACAACACCTTCTGCGAAGTGCTTTCGCTCGACAAGCGGGCGCTCATCGTGCCGCGCACCGAGCCGCGCCTCGAGCAGTTCATCCGCGCCTCGCGCGCCGCCGAGCTCGGCCTGGTCAGCATGCTGTCCGACGACGGCAACCACGATCCGGCGGTGATGGCGGCGGCGCTGCGCGCGCTGCCGCGCCAGAACCTTCCGTCCGAAGTGGTGGTGCCCGGTCTGCTCGAAGGGCTGCAGAACGTTTCGCGCATGGTCGAGCCCTGGATCGAGCCGCTCGAGGCCGACGAGGCCCGGCCCGCCCGGATCTCGCGCATCGGCTGAAATTTGCGGGTCGCTTTCGTTCTAAAGGGGTATCCACGCCTCTCCGAGACGTTCATCGCGCAGGAGATCGCCGCGCTGGAGCGCCGCGGGTTGCCGATCACCATCGTTTCGCTGCGCCGCCCGACCGACGTTCGCCGCCATCCGGTGCACGACGAGATCCGCGCGCCGCTGCTTTACCTTCCCGAGTACTTGCTGCTGGAACCGCTCCGTATTTTGAAGGCGTGGTGGAAGGTCCGAAAACTCGAGAGCTATCGGCAAACACGTTCGCTCTGGCTCAAGGACCTGCTGCGCGATCGCACGCCCAACCGCATCCGCCGCTTCGGCCAGGCGCTGGTGCTCGCGGCGGAGTTGCCGCCGGACATTACGCGGCTGCATGCGCATTTCCTGCACACGCCGGCCTCGGTCGCGCGCTACGCCGCGCTGCTGAGGGGACTGCCGTGGAGCGGCTCGGCGCACGCCAAGGACATCTGGACCACGCCGGAATGGGAAAAGCGCGAGAAGCTCGCGAGCTGCGAATGGCTCGTCACCTGCACCGCCGCCAACCGCGAGCACCTCGCCGCGCTCGCGCCGGCGGGACGCGTCGAGCTCGCCTATCACGGCATCGATCTCGCGCGTTTTCCGCCGTCGGGCGCGCCGGCACGCGCGCGCGACGGCCGCAATCCGGCCGACCCGGTGGTGATCCTGTCGGTCTCGCGCCTGGTGGAGAAAAAGGGCACCGAGGTATTGCTTGAAGCGCTGGCGCGCGTATCGCCGAAGCTGCACTGGAGGTTCATCCATGTCGGCGGTGGCCCGCTTCTCGAGCGCCTGCAGCGCCGCGCGCGCGAGCTGGGGATCCACGCCAAGGTGACTTGGAGAGGTGCGCTTGCGCAGCAGGAACTCCTGGCCGAATACCGCAGCGCCGACGTCTTCGCGCTCGCGAGCCGCGTCGCGCGCAACGGCGATCGCGACGGGCTACCGAACGTGCTGGTGGAAGCGCAGAGCCAGGGGCTCGCCTGCGTGGCGACGCGTGTGTCGGCGATCCCTGAGCTGGTGCGCGACGGCCAGACCGGCGTTCTGGTCGAGGACAGCCATCCGGCGGCGCTTGCGCGCGCCATCGAGGCGCTGATCGGCAACCCGGCCAAGCGCCGCGCGCTCGGCCAGGCGGGGCAGGCGCGGGTCGCGGAAAGCTTCGCGCTCGACGCCAATCTCGAGCCGCTCGCGCGCAAGTTCGGGCTGCCCACCGGTGCGAATCGCTTTCTACGCACCGCTTAAGCCGCCCACGCACGCGGTGCCGTCGGGCGACCGGCGCGTCGCCGGGCTGCTGATGGACGCGCTCGAGCGCGTCGCCGAGCACATCGAGCTGGTGTCGACCTTCCGCAGCTTCGACGGCGACGGCGAGGCCGCGCGCCAGGAGGCGCTGCGCAGCCAGGGCGCGGCGCTCGCCGAGCGGCTGGTCGAAGGCTGGCGCCGGGCGCCGCCCGAGCTGCGGCCGAGCTTGTGGTTCACCTACCACGTGTACTACAAGGCGCCCGACTGGCTCGGCCCGGCGGTGAGCGCCGCGCTCGGCATTCCGTACGTGATCGCGGAAGCGTCCTACGCCGAGAAGCGCGCCGGCGGTCCGTGGGCGATCGGGCACGCGGCTGCTGCCGACGCCATCGCCCACGCGCGCCTCGTGCTCTCGCCCTCGCGCGACGACGTCGCCGGCCTGCAAGCGCTGGTTCCGAAAGAGCGCATCGTGCACTTGCCGCCGTTCCTCCACGCCGAGCTCTACCGCGCGGCCGGCAAGAAGCGCAAGCAACACAGGGAGCAGCTCGCCCGTGCGCGCGGCCTCGATCCCGCGGTGCCGTGGATCGTGGTCGCGGCGATGATGCGCGCCGGGGACAAGCTCGCCTCGTACCGCGAGCTGGCGGATGCGCTTTCGCAGCTCACCGACCTGCCTTGGCGATTGGTGGTGGCCGGCGACGGCTCCGGGCGCAAGCAGGTGGAACAGGCTCTCGAGCAAGCCGCGCCGGGACGGACCTGCTTCCTCGGTACGCTCGAGGCGCGCGAGCTGGCGACGGTCTACGCCGCGTGCGACCTGTACGCGTGGCCGGCGGTGAACGAAGCCTACGGAATGTCGCTGCTCGAGGCGCAGGCCGCCGGCGTGCCGGTGGTTTCGCGCCCGTTGCGCGGCGTGCCGGATGTGGTGATGGATGGACGCACCGGGCTCCTGACGAACGATCTCACCGTGGGCCTGCGCGCGCTGCTGACCGATCCGAAGCGGCGCGAGGCGCTCGGACGCGAGGCCGCCGCCTTCATCCACAGCGAGCGCAGCCTCGACGCGGCGGCGCAGCGCCTCGGCAAGCTTCTCGCAGCGCTATGACCACGCTAGCCCTGCTGCGCCACGGCGAGACCGCGTGGAGCGCGGCGGGGCGCATCCAGGGCCGCACGGATGTGCCTCTGCTTCCCGGGTTGTCAATGTATTTGCCAAAGCCGTGCCTGGGCATGCGCGTGGTGACCAGCCCGCTTCAGCGCTGCGTGCAGACTGCGGCGCTGCTCGGCTCGCCGGACGCCGTGCGCGAACCGCGCATCATCGAGATGCATTGGGGCGATTGGGAAGGCGAATCGTTCGCCGCGTTGCGCGAGCGCCTCGGCGAGGCGATGCGTGAGAACGAGGCGCGCGGCCTCGATTTTCGGCCCGCGAATGGCGAGAGTCCGAGAGAAGTCGGTTCAAGAATAAAAAGCTGGTTGAGCGATGTCGCGCGCGATGGCCAGCCCACGCTCGCGGTCACGCATCGCGGCGTGATCCGCGCGGTTCTCGCCGCCGCCTTCGGCTGGGACATGCGCGGCAAGCCGCCGGCCAGGCTCGACTGGAGCGCGGTGCATCTATTTCGACTCGACCCGATGGGCGTGCCGCGCGTCGAGCGCCTGAACGTCAAGTGAAAGTTTTCTTCTACGTGCAGCATCTGCTCGGCATCGGCCACCTGCGCCGTGCGGCAACGCTCGCGCGGGGACTCGAGCGCGCCGGGTTCGAGGTGACGCTGGCGAGCGGCGGCATGCCGGTGGAGGGATACAAGGTCGTGCAATTGCCGCCGGCCTCGAGCGACGCGTCTTTCCTGCACCTGCTCGATGAGCACGGCAACCCGGTCGACGACGCCTGGAAGCGCACGCGGCGCGAGGCGTTGCTCGCGGCGTACGCGGCGGCTTCGCCCGACGTGCTGCTGATCGAGCTGTTTCCCTTCGGCCGGCGCCAGATGCGTTTCGAGTTGTTACCGCTTCTCAATAAAGCGATCAGCACAACGCCGCGTCCTCTGGTCGTCTGCTCGGTGCGCGACCTGATCCAGGCGAAGCCGGAGCGCGAGAAAGAAATCGTCGAATGCTTCGAGTATTTCTACGACCACCTGCTGGTGCACGGCGATCCGCGGCTGGCGCGCTTCGAGCGCAGCTTCGGTGGTACCGCGCGCATCGCCGACAAGCTGCACTACACCGGCTTCGTGGTGCAGGATGCAGCGCCGGAGGGTGGCGATGCCGGCGCGGAAGAGGTGCTGGTCTCCGCTGGCGGCGGGGCAGTCGGTCAGCGGCTGCTCGAGACCGCGATCGCGGCGCGCGCGCTGAGCAGCCTGCGCGACCGTACCTGGCGCGTGCTCGCCGGCATCAATGCCGAGGACTTCGGCGCACTGCAGGCGCGCGCCGGCAACGGCGTCATCGTCGAGCGCTTCCGGAACGATTTCACGCTGCGCCTGCGAAATTGCGTGCTCTCGGTGAGTCAGGCCGGGTACAACACGGTGCTGGAGACGCTGCAGGCGAGGGCACGGGCGGTCGTGGTGCCTTTCGCGGGCGTCGCCGAATCCGAGCAGACGCTGCGTGCGAACCTGCTGGCAGAAAGGGGGCTGCTGGAGGTGGTGGAGGAGGCTGCGCTGACACCGGCTGCGCTGGCGGCGGCGATCGACCGCGCCGCGGCGCGGCCGCGACCGGCGCCGGATGCCATCGACCTCGACGGCGCTCGGCGCAGCGCCGAGCTGCTGCGCCAATGGGTCACATGACCCGCGCTGGCGTGACCTGGGTAGACCTCGCGGCCGAGATCCAGCGTCGCAGCGACGCCGGCCGTGCGGTCGAATTCTGGTGGCGCGACGACGATGCCTCTGTTCCAAACGGTGAGGTCGAGCGACTGCTCGAGTTGTCCCGATCTCACCGCATGCCGTTAGCTCTTGCAGTGATCCCGCAACAAGCGGACGCAGGACTGTTCGCGCTGCTCCACGAGCACGTCGCGGTTCTGCAGCACGGCACCGATCACCGCAATCGCGCCGCGGCCGGCGAGAAGAAGACCGAGTATCCCGCGGCGGAACCGGTCGCCGCGGCGGTTGCACGAATTTCAGAGGGTTTGAAGAAGTTAAGCAGCGTCTCCGGGTTTATCCCGGTCCTCGCGCCGCCGTGGAACCGCATGCGCAAGGATCTGCTCGACAGACTGCCCGGCATCGGCATTCGCGGCATCAGCGCCTACGGGCCGCAGGCGCGGCGCGAGCCGGCGCCGGGACTGCGGCAGGTGAATACCCACGTCGATATCGTGGCGTGGCGGCGCGGCAAATGTTTCGCGGGCGAGGACGAAATGCTCGCGCTGGCGCTGAGTCATCTGCGCTCGACCGACGGCCCGATCGGCTGGCTCACGCACCACGCGGTGCACGATGCCGCGGCGTGGGATTTTCTCGAACGACTTTTCACCGTACGCGGCGTGCGCTGGCTCTCGGCGGCGGAGGCCTTCTCGTATACTGCGCCGGCCCATGGCTGATCTCGTCACGGTTCGCGATTTGAAGGTTTATCTCGATGTCGACGCGGGCACCGTCAAGGCAGTCGATGGCGTGTCGTTCCGCATTCCCGCCGGCGGCACGGTGGCGCTGGTGGGCGAGTCGGGCTCCGGCAAGTCGGTGGTCGCGCAGTCGATCATGGGCATCCTGCCGCGCATCGCGCGCATCGAGTCGGGCGAGATCATGTTCCGCGATCCGAAGCTTGGCACCGAGGCCGACATCTCGCGGCTCGATCCCGGCGGGCGCGAGATGCAGGACATTCGCGGCGGGCGCATCTCGATCATCTTCCAGGAGCCGATGACCGCGCTCTCGCCGCTGCACACCATCGGCAACCAGATCGGCGAGGCGCTCGCGCTGCACCGCGAGGTCGACAAGCGCGAGCGGCGCGATGCGGTGATCGACATGCTGCGGCGGGTCGGCTTCCCCGACCCGGTGAAGGCCGAGCACACCTATCCGTTCGAGCTCTCCGGCGGCCTGCGCCAGCGCGCGATGATCGCCATGGCGCTGGTCTGCCGCCCGGCGCTGCTCGTCGCCGACGAGCCCACCACCGCGCTCGACGTCACCATCCAGGCGCAGATCCTGCAATTGATCCAGGACCTGCAGAAGGAATTCCACATGGCGGTGCTGCTCATCACGCACGACCTCGGCGTGGTGGCGAACATGGCCGACGAGGTGGTGGTGATGCACCGCGGGCGCGTGATGGAGTCGGGCAGCGTCACCGACATCTTCCGCGAGGCGCGCCATCCCTACCTGAAGGCGCTGATGCGCGCGGTGCCGCGCTTCAACATGGCGCCGGGCGAGCGCCTGACGCCGATCCGCGAAGTGCAGGTGACGCAGGACCACCTCATCGCGACCGGCGTGCGTCCGGCCATCGATCTCAGCACGCCGCTGCTCGAGGTAAAGCACCTCACCAAGCGCTATGCGACGCGCAAGCGCTCGCTGCTGGGCCGCGGCGGCGGCGGCGAGCACCTGGCAGTGGACGACGTGAGCTTCGACATCCAGGCCGGCGAGTGCCTCGGCCTGGTGGGCGAGTCGGGCTGCGGCAAGACCACCACCGCGCGCATGATCCTGCGCTCGGTGACCCCGGACTCGGGGGACATTCTTTTCAAGAACCAGAAAGTGCTGGAGCTCAAGGGTGCGGAGCTGTTCGCCTGGCGCCGCAAGGTCCAGTTCGTGTTCCAGGATCCGTTCGGCTCGCTCAACCCGCGCATGACGGCGTACGACATCGTGAGCGAGCCGCTGGTGATCCATGGCGTGGGCGACGCGGAAGAGCGCTTCGCGCGCGTGAAGGAAATGATGGGGCTGGTCGGTCTCGACCTGCGCCACCTGCGGCGCTACCCGCACAGCTTCTCCGGCGGCCAGCGCCAGCGCATCGGCATCGCGCGCGCGCTTGCGCTCGGGCCCGAGCTGCTGATCTGCGACGAGCCGGTGTCGGCGCTCGACGTCTCGGTGCAGGCGCAGGTGCTCAACCTGCTTTCCGACCTGCGCGAGGCGCTCGGCCTGACTTACATCTTCATCTCCCACAACCTGGCGGTGGTGAACTACCTCGCCGACCGCATCGCAGTGATGTGCGCCGGGCGCATCGTCGAGATCGCGCCGGCCGCCGAGCTGTTCCGCAACCCGGTGCATCCGTACACCAAGGCGCTGCTCGCCGCGGTGCCGGAGCCCGACCTCGCGCACAAGCTCGACTTCGACGCGCTGATGGAGGGCAAGGCTTCCGACCCGGCGGCGTGGCCGAGCGAGTTCCGCATCGCCGAGGGCGCGCGGCCGCAGATGCAGGACATCGGCAAGGGGCATCTGGTGCGAGCAACATGAGATTGCTTCTGTTTGCCGTGCTGGTGTCCCTTGCGTGGGTGACTTGTGCTCAAAACACAGAGCCGCCGATGCTGCGCGCGGAGGTCTTCGCGGGCAAGCTGCCGCCGCTCGAGAAGCGCCTGCCGCAGCCGCCGCTCGTCGTCAACGCGGAAAGCGCGGGAAAGCACGGCGGCACGCTGAACAGCCTGGTGGGCCGCAGCCGCGATACGCGACTGCTGGTGGTCTACGGCTACGCGCGCCTGGTCGGCTACGACCGCGACCTGAATCTAATGCCCGACCTGCTCGAGAGCTTTGAGGTGAAGGACGGCCGCATCTTCACGCTCAAGCTGCGCAAGGGACATCGCTGGTCCGACGGCCATCCGTTCACCACCGAAGACTTCCGCTACTACTGGGAGGACGTGGCGAACCACAAGGAGCTTTCGCCTGCCGGCCCGCCCACGGACCTGCTGGTCGACGGCCAGCAGCCGAAGTTCGAGGTGCTATCCGACACCGTGGTGCGCTACTCCTGGCACAAGCCCAACCCGCAGTTCCTGCCGCGGCTTGCGGGCGCTTCGCCGCTCTTCATCTACCGCCCGGCCCACTACCTCAAGCCGCTGCACAAGAAATACTCGGAGAAGGTGCGCAAGGCGGATGCCGAGGGTACGGCGAAGCGCAAGTGGTCCGCGGTGCACAACCGCGCCGACAACCTGAACGCGGCGGACAACCCCGACCTGCCGACGCTGCAGCCGTGGATGAACACCACCAAGCCGCCCGCCGACCGCTTCGTGGCGGTGCGCAATCCCTACTTCCACCGTGTCGACCAGAACGGCCTGCAGCTTCCCTACATCGACCGCGTCGTGCTCGCGGTCGCCGACCCGAAGCTGATTCCGGCCAAGACCGGCGCGGGCGAGGCCGACCTGCAGGCGCGCGACGTGAACTTCAACAACTACACCTTCCTCAAGCAGGGCGAGAAGAACAACGGCTACCGCACGCTGCTCTGGCGCCCGGGCAAGGGCTCGCACTTCGCGCTGTTTCCCAACCTGAACGTGAACGACCCGGTCTGGCGCGCGCTGCTGCGCGACGTGCGCTTCCGCCGCGCGCTCTCGCTCGCCATCGACCGCTCGCTCGTCAACCAGGTGCTGTACTTCGGCCTGGGCATCGAGTCGAACAACACGGTGCTGCCGCAGAGCCCGCTGTTCCGCGAGTCCTACCGCGACCGCTGGGCGCGCTACGACCGCAAACAAGCATCTCAATTACTGGACCAGATAGGGCTGCGTAAAGGCCGTGACGGCATTCGCCGCCTGCCCGACGGCCGGCCGCTCGAGATCATCGTCGAGACCGCGGGCGAGAGCAGCGAGCAGACCGACGTGCTCGAGCTGATCCGCGAGACCTGGCGCGAGGTCGGCATCAAGCTGTTCAGCAAGCCGTCGCAACGCGAGGCGTTCCGCAACCGGGTGTTCTCAGGCGAGACCGTGATGTCGGTGTGGAGCGGCCTCGAGAACGGCCTCGCCACGCCCGACTCGAGCCCGGACGAGCTCGCGGCCACCAGCCAGTCGCAGCAGCAGTGGCCCAAGTTCGGCCAGTACGTCGAGACCGGCGGCAAGTCGGGCGAGCCGGTGGACATT
>Ga0207701_10002267_pt1 | contig 19991 bp, 25 predicted proteins | sample KBSSwiSSwithPhiX_FD_184294 | JGI IMG/M metagenome (GOLD analysis project Ga0207701, IMG submission 184294) | Switchgrass rhizosphere bulk soil microbial communities from Kellogg Biological Station, Michigan, USA, with PhiX - S5 (SPAdes) (version 2) | ecosystem: Environmental > Terrestrial >... | reverse complement strand
CCATGCCTTGACACTTAGGGCCCCGGGTCGACTCATCATGGCTCGTTAAAATCTTTTCAAGACGCGCCACGTGTTCCTTCGTCTGCTCGAAATGTTCTTCGAAACCCGCCGCAAGCTGTTTGTTAGTAGCGGCTTTAACCATTTTAGGGAGCGCTTTTACAATCTGCTTCTCCGCACTGTATAGGTCTTTCAGTTCGTGAATGTATAGGTCTTTGAGTGTTTCTAGTTTCATATGTGTGGGTGTTAATCGCTGGTCTTGTTCGACCTGGTCTTGTTTTTATTAAAGCAGCCTCGTTAATCTTTATGTGCAACCGCGCAGCAGAAAGATCAGAAGCAAAATCGGAATCGGAATTCCGAGAAGCCAAAGTAATATGTATCCAGTTGCCCCTGTTTGCTTGATTCTATTGGTTAAACGCATATTCTTTTTTAGCTGATTCAATTTTCGTGCGGCAGGAACCTGCTTTGACTAATGAAAATGCACAATAGGGACGGTGGATGATCGTCTGATCGGATAAAGCCCTATAACAACCGACGGCTGCCCGATAACTTACCTTTTCACAGCCAGTTCGGACAGCAGCCGCGTAAATAGGTTACTCACAAGAAAATCAAATTCGATTTATGACATTACCTAAGACAAGCATTTTATTATCGCTCATCGCATGCCTGTTAGTCGCGGTGAGTTGCGATCACACCGCTGTTACAGGAGCAAAATTGACACCCAGTAACTACGATCAAATCACTACCGGAATGACGAAGGCGCAGGTGGAGAGAATTCTCGGACCGCCCACGACAGTCGAAACGAAAGATATGATGATCTTTAAAAAAACGACTTACCGGTACGAAGCTGGTAAGAAATTCGCCATGTTCACCTTCAAAAACGACGAACTGGATAGCAAAGAAGGAAATCTTCAGCACGAACCGTGATGGTCGATTTCTCGACGCGCCATCACTGTTGCTTCGAGCGGAAAATGGATTTCAACTTTTTTAAACAGAGCCGATGCGCTGGTTCTCTTTTATCCTGGGGTCGCTAGCGACCTTCAGACTGAGTCATCTGTTTACCAAAGAGCGTGGCCCATGTGCTGTTTTCGAGCGCCTTCGCAATGCAATGCCGGGTGGCCGCGGTTCAGCCAAGGAATGGCTTAGTTGTATCTTCTGCTTTTCTCTCACTGCAAGCGCGCTGGTTTGCTTGGCGCTGTGGTTCGGGGGAATGAATCTTCACTGGGAGGAATGGATCCTCAACTGGCTCAGTTTCAGCGCTGTCACGCTGATAATAAACCAGGCTCTTATGTTTCAAAAATGAACTATGAGTGCGCCAAGGTTATAACTCACGACGCTTTATTCCTGGAGAAAAGCCATGCCGGAAAAAAACGTCGATCTGCACGGAAGCGCGCCACATAAGCATAGGTTCGCTCTGCTTTTAATCGACGTTATTAACGATTTTGATTTTCCCGAGGCAGATCAATTGCTGAAACAGGCGCGACCAATGGCGCGAATTCTCCTATGCCTGAAGCGACGAGCGCAGAAGGCAGGCGTACCTGTGATTTATGTAAACGACAATTTCGGTCAATGGAGGTCCGACTTTCGACGCACTGTCGACTATTGTGCACGAGAGGGCCGCGGCGACGACATCGTGAACTTGTTGCGGCCCGAAGAAAACGATTACTTCGTACTCAAACCAAAGCATTCAGGCTTCTTTTCCACCACCCTGGAGACCCTTCTGCGGTACTTGGAAACGCAAAGTTTAATTCTCACCGGTATTGCTGGGAACTTTTGCGTCCTTTTCACGGCGAACGATGCCTATATGCGCGACTTTAATTTGTTCGTGCCCTCGGATTGCACGGTATCAAATACAAAGAAGGAAAATGACTCCGCGCTCGGTCTCATGAAGAAATTTCTGAAAGCCGATACGCGTTCGTCTTCTGGAATCGTGTTGCGGAGGACACAAAAGAGAAAAAGGAAACGACGTAGCCACTCACGGTAGCACCGTTGTAATCGAAGGTATCATTTGGCAATACTCTGCGTGGAACGCCGCGAGGAAATGTTATTAAAACCGCCATTACCGCCCATGGAAGCGCGTTTGGTCGATAAAATTCCGACCGGTGGCGGCTGGCAATACGAGCCTAAGTGGGACGGCTTTCGCTGCGTCGCGTTTCGTAATGGCGAACAAATTTTTTTGCAGTCAAAGGCCGGTCAGCCACTGGCACGTTATTTTCCAGATATCGTTGGCGTGCTTGCCACATTATCCGAACGGCAAATCGTCCTCGACGGTGAACTTGTCATCCCCGTTAGTGGCGCTCTTTCATTTGATGAATTGCAACTGCGTCTGCATCCGGCGGCAAGTCGCGTTCAGAAACTTGCCAAAGCCCATCCGGCAACCTACATCGTCTTCGATCTGCTCGCGGCAAAGGGACAAGTGTACTTGCAGAGACCGCTGCGCCAACGCCGGCCACTTCTTGAAAAGTTCGCGCGTTCGAACTTCAGGTCCGTTAAAAATCTGCGCCTTTCTCCGGCGACTACCGATTACAGGACTGCCGCCAAGTGGTTTAAGAAAGCGGGTCGCGACCTTGATGGGATCGTCGCGAAACAACTGAAGGCTCCCTATGCTTCGGGAGAACGCACCGCGATGGTCAAGGTAAAGCAAATCCGCACGGCCGATTGCGTTGTCGGTGGATTTCGTTACGCGCGCGCAAGCCGCGTCATCGGTTCACTGTTGCTCGGGCTTTATGGCGATGACGGGTTATTGCATCATGTGGGATTCACATCTGCTTTCAAAGCAGCAGAGCGTCGAAAGCTAACGAAGAAATTTGAGGCGCTCAAAAAACAGCCGGGCTTCACCGGAAACGCGCCCGGGGGTCCCAGTCGTTGGAGTACAGATCGCACCGCCGAATGGGAACCAGTCGATCCGCGAGTCGTCGTTGAAGTTGCCTGGGATCATTTTACTGGCGACCGGTTTCGGCACGGCACAAAATTTCTTCGTTGGCGCCCCGATAAAAAGCCCCGGGGTTGCACGATGGACCAAGTAGAACGTCGCGAAGGCAAATCGCTCACGCTTTTGCGTGGGTAAGATTCGAGCACCTCGGCGCGCTTCAGACGTACAAGATCCGCAGCACAGTATTCTGCAGCTGACTTCCACGGTTAACCCGTGTTAGCTACCGCGCTTCGCAGCACGTAGGAACTTAAAGATAGCACGCTCGACTGCGCGGACATTGATGTTGTCCGGTGTTTTGATCGCGTCGGCGAGTCCGGCAATTTGCCTGCCGCTCAGGTACGCTTCAACGATGGCAGGGTGCACATAGCATTTGCGGCAAATGGCAGGTGTGTTCCCAAGAAGCTCTGCCGCTACGCAAATGGCCGTTTTGACGTTCGTCTTTGCCTGTTTGTTAGTTTCGAACTTTTCTTGCACATTGAGAGCCATTGCCGCCAGCAGCGTTCCGGCCCATGTGCGGAAGTCTTTTGCTGTAAAATCCGCGCCCGTTAATTCGCGCAAATAATCATTTACATTCTGGGATGTCACGTCCCGGACTTGATCATCTTGCTCCACATATTGAAACAGATCCTGTCCCGGCAAATCCTGGCACTTCGAAACGATTTTCGCGATTCGTCGATCCGTTACGTCCACCTCGTGTTGGCGCCCACTTTTTCCCCGAAATCGAAAACGTAGATGCGCTCCCTTCACTCTGACATGCCGATTTTTTATCGTTGTTAACCCAAATGACTTGTTCTCGCGCGCGTACTCCTCGTTGCCGACACGTATGAAAGTTCGTTCGAGTAATCGTACAACAGTCGCCAGCACCTTTTGCCGCGGCAGACCGGGCAATCTCATGTCCCGAGCGATTCGACGCCGAATCTTTGGCAGTGCTTTCGCGAAATCTGCGAGGCGAGCGAACTTATTTTCGTCGCGTATCTCGCGCCAACGCTCGTGGTAGCGGTATTGCTTCCGTCGGCGCGCATCCCGGCCACTTGCCTGGAGATGCCCGTTTGGCGACGGGCAAATCCAAACGTGTGTCCATGCTGGCGGAACCGCCAGACGTTTGATTCGAACGAGGCGCTGCTCGTCCCGAATTCGTTTCCCTTCTGTGTCAAAGTACTCGAAGTCGTTGCCGTTCGCTTTTCGGCTGTAACCAGGGCGATCATCGCCGACGTAGCGCAGCCCAGCCTCTTCGGCGCTATCCGCAGGGTCTACGACAAGACCTGCTCCATTGGGCTTCTGTTTCTTGGCCCTTTTTGCGCGTGTCCGCATCGCGACCATCAACTCTGGCAAGCCCCATCTGTGAGCACGAGCTGCGCCGCTCGAATCCGTTCGGCTTCAATTCGGTCAATTTGTTGTTGGGCGCGACGCTCCAGCTCTCGGAAGTCGTAGCCATTCAGTTCTGCCAAATTCGCCGCCGTTAAGGAGCGCCACAGGAGTTTTTTTCCGACAATCCCCATTATAAGGCCTTCCAGAGTCAGCACCAATCCCAGGCTTCCCTGCTCGCCGCCTGCAATCATCAATCGCACGCGACCGACCTTTTCGGCCGCCCATGCACCTGCCTGTCGCAGGCTGCTTTCTTCGACACCCAGGCGACGCATCAGATTACGCAATACGTTTTGATCAGCGCGGATTTCCGTATCGATTTGAGAAAAGAAGACACCCAATGGCTTGCCGTCGTGCAGGTGTGCCCAGTGTTCAATGAGTTCCAGCGCGCTAACAGATCCGGCGAGATGGTCGTTTAGGTATGAGTCTAGCTCTTTCATAGGACGATGTGTGCGCAAATTCAGGTCGGTGCCAGGCCTTCTTCAGCGGGACCGGCGATCACTTCTCCAGTAGGTTTGAAACGCGAGCCATGACAAGGACAATCCCAGGTTGATTCAGCAGGGTTCCATCTCACGAGGCAGCCAAGATGCGTGCAAACAGGCGAGAATTTGTGGATCTTCCCATTTCGGTCACGGAAAACGGCGCGTTTTTTTCCGCGCGAACCGATTATCATTCCCTGGCCACGTTTTAACTCTGTGGCAGAATCAGCCTCCGGACCTGAGAGCCGATCTTTGATCATGTAGTATGGGTAGTCCTTATTTTCTCGAAGATAATTCCAGGCTGCGCCCTTGAGCTTTTTTCGATCGACCGCGAACAGCTTGGTCCAAGGATTTTTACTCCCGGTCGCCCAATCGCGCGCCATCATCGCGGCCACCGTCCCAAACGTGATACCGTTACCGCAGAACCCAGTGGCAATGAATTGGCGCTCGGCGTTCTCGCCGATGTAAGGCAAGCCATCGGGAGTACAAATCACCTGTCCTGACCAGCGATGATCGACACGTGCCCTGGGAATGGTCCTTTTCAATCGAACCAGTAATCGAGCATACGCCTGTTGAGTCTTTCTCTTTTGTCCCGTCTTGTGATCTTCACCACCGAAGATGATGTAATCGAAGTCGCCATGTCGGTCGACTCGCAGATAATCGTAAGGTTCTCTGGTATCCCAGAAAAGGCCTTCCGGAACTGTTTCTGACGGAGTGCGAGCCCCCAGCGCGTAGCTCGTATAGAGCGAGAGTTTTGTCTGTAAAAGCGTTGCGCTGGTAATACCGGCCAGACCCACGAGCGGATTATTTGTTGCCATGATTACACGCTCAAAACCAATCCAGCTGCGGTTGACTTTGGCGCGGTGCTTTTCCGCGTCGAACTCAATCGCTGCGCTTTTCTCGAAAACGTACGAGCCATTACCAAGAAGGTTCAGGACCAGCGACCGCAGGTATTTTCTTGGATGAAACTTTGCTTGGTTGGCAAATCGCACGGCTGGCAAGTTAAAGTACGGAGCTGATTCCAGATAAGCAGCATCGAACCCAAGCTTTACAGCGATATTGGTCTCTTTCCTGAGTGAGGAAATTTCCTTTGCCGAAAAATCCCTCTTACACAGATGCACATACGGTGGCACGCGGGTAAATTCGCAATCTATCGCTTCCTCCCGGACGATACCTTCGATCTCATCGATCGCAGCTGCGCCTGCGTCCCATGCAGCCTGCGCGTGGTCATTACCAAAATTGCGCGCTAATTCCTGTAGTTCCACATCCGTGACATACGTTAGGTGAGCAGTTGTATGCCCGGTATCGACCGAGGCTACTTGTTCTCTCTCGATTAGTGCCACACTCAACCCAGCTTTCTTTAGGAGATAGGCAGCGGTGATGCCCGTGACACCCGCTCCGATGACCAGGACATCAACACTCACGTTTTTCAGTAGCCGTGGGAACCGCTTGATAGGTGCGCTATCGATCCAATAAGGAACGTTCTCCATCTTTCATTGTTCGCCGCAGATGCAGACTTTAGCCGTGCGCACACTGCTAATGAACGATTCGGAGGGCCGGCGCCGCTGGGGCATAGCTTCAATCTAAAGAATCCAACACGCGCAGACCGCGCCGGACGCGACTATATTGGTATGAAAGAGCAAAAAGAAACGACTTCAGTACTCGACGATTTAATTCAAACGCTTAAAGACGGTCAGGAAGGCTTCAAGCAAGCTTCTGAAGCTGTAAGAGATCCGCAGTTGAAATCGCTTTTTACAGAATATTCCCAGCAGCGCTCGCGCTTCGCAACAGATCTGCAGAGTCAAGTGCGAAACCTGGGGGAAAAGCCGGAAACGGACAGTAGTACCGCCGGCGCGGTGCATCGCGGTTGGATCAACTTGAAATCTGTTGTCACCGGTGGTGACGACCATGCGATCCTGTCAGAATGCGAACGCGGCGAAGACTCGGCGGTGGAAGAATACAAAAAGGCCCTGGACGACGATCTATCGCAGCCGTTGTACGAGCTTGTTTCGCGTCAATACACTGACATCAAAGCCGCCCATGATCGCATCAGAAATCTGCGCGACACCAGGAAAACCTGATCACTTCCCAATTCGATTACTGCGACTACGACGCGCGCTCACCTGATAGGCCATCACAGCCTTAGTAACGTCCAAACGGCCTACTAGCGGCGAAACACTCTTGATATGCCAGAAGAAGAACCAATTGAACGGGCGCGTGAAGACGAGCGCGAAGGCAAATCCCCCAGCACCCAGGCGGGAGAATTCGTGCGCGAAGAAATGGACCATATTCGAGAAGGAGAACATGGTGCGCGGTCGCCGGAACAGGCGATTGCCATCGGGCTCTCCAAGGCGAGGAGGGCTGGCGTTAAGTTGCCCCCGCCGAAGCGGGGCAAAGCACGAACGAAACGGCAAGCGAAACGCGACCTGACCAAAGGTCGCGCTGGAAGTCGCAAAAAGCCTTCTCGTAAACGTTCGCGTGCAACGAAGGGCGCGTTGAAACGCGAGAGCCGCAGGTCAGCATCGAAGAGAGCACTCTCACTGCATGCAAAGCGGGCTGCAGCGCGACGGTCTGCAACGTCCCGTTCGGCTGCCGCAAAGAAAGCGGCACGTACACGCAAACGTCGGCGCTGAGAATATCGTCGCGAGTTGCGTCGGCAGGGAAGAACTATGCCCAGAGAAAAGAAACTTCAGCCGCGTCAACACCAACGACGGCGACCGGGTCGCGAGCATCAAATGAAGCCGCGGCCCAAGGCAGAGGATAAAAAACATCGCGGCAGCCGAAAATTGCGAAACAAAGTCGCAATCATTACCGGCGGCGACAGTGGGATTGGCCGCGCCGTTGCCATCGCCTTTGCAAAAGAAGGTGCCGATGTCGCAATCGTTTATCTCGAAGAGCATAAAGACGCGAATGAAACCAAACGCTTGGTTGAAGAAAACGGACTCCGGTGCTTGCTGGTGTCAGGCGATGTCGGTCAAGAAGACTTCTGTCGAAAAGCGGTCGGACAAATTGTAAAAGAGCTCGGCAAGATCGACATTCTGGTCAACAACGCCGCAGAACAACACCCACAGGAATCGATCGAGAAAATAACTGAAAAGCAGCTGGAACGCACTTTTCGCACAAACATTTTTTCGTTCTTCTTTATGACAAAGGCAGCCATGAAATATTTGAGCAAAGGCGGTGCGATCATCAATACAACCTCAGTCACGGCTTATAAAGGGAGCGCACACCTTCTTGATTACTCTTCAACGAAAGGGGCGATAACGGCTTTTACTCGCTCGCTGTCACAAGCGCTCGCTGACAAAAGGATCCGAGTAAATGGCGTCGCGCCGGGTCCGATTTGGACACCGTTAATTCCGTCTACTTTTTCACCCGAGGAGGTGGAGACGTTTGGGTCAGATGTTCCCCTCGGCCGGCCTGGTCAACCAGAAGAAGTCGCGCCAAGTTACGTGTTCCTTGCCTCCGACGATTCTTCATACGTGACAGGCCAGATTTTGCATCCAAATGGTGGTACTGTGGTAAATGGTTAATACCAAGCCAGGAGGAGTCCTTCAGCTATCTTCGTGTTTATCAGAAGATAGGTAACTCGGGTGACACCGGCTGTCCGCAGGCGAACCACGATCTCGAGTTAGAGGAGGACCTACAGCAGTAATCGTTTTTGTCGCTGCTGGTGCAGTATTCGTTAGGTAAGGTGCTCTATCGGCGACCGCCTTTTCGTCCACCCTTGCGGGAGCTCGATTTACTTCGCTTTTTCCCGCGGCCTCCTCCACCCTTCTTCCGGCCACCTTTATCTGATTTGTTTACTGTCGCCCACGCGCGGCGTTCGGCTTCTTTACTGCTCACGCCACGTTTCTTGTAGCCCTTTTCGATCTTGGATGCTTTTCGTTTTTGTTTCGACGTGTATTTCTTTTTGCTTCCTCGTGCCATTGTCACTCCGTTTCAAATTTTCTCTTTATAGAAACGATTTTCGCCCCCGGAATGGATTCAGCTTTCCTCTCGGAAAATTGCCGTAAGCGCGCAAGAGATTCTCTCGGCGATAGAATAATTAGCTATGAATACAATCTCACAATTATTCGACGCTTTGCTTGGTTTGGGTGTGGAACCAAAAGAATTAACATTTCTGCAGATTTCGTTGCGGGGCGTAATCGTGTTCGTCGCGACTCTCGTGATGGTGCGCGTGAGCAGTAAACGCTCCCTTGCGGAAAAAACTGCATTCGACGCTATCCTACTTGTGATCGTTGCGTCCGTGTTGGCGCGCGCTATCAACGGATCAGCTTCTTTTTTGCCTACCTTGGGTGCTGGATTGGTTCTTGTGTTACTGCACCGGCTTCTCGCACTCGCTGCCTACTATTCACATGGATTTGGAATCCTAATTAAAGGAAAAGCAGCTGTCCTCGTGGAGAACGGTAAGCTTCAACGCAAAAATATGCGCATCAACCACATTTCCGAACACGATCTTGAGGAAGACCTGCGACTGGATGCAGCAACCGAAGATTTCTCAAAAATAAAGGTCGCGCGAGTGGAACGCAGCGGTGACATCAGTTTTATCAAAGCTGAATAGATTGAGCCAATCCGGGAGTGCGGAGACGCGAAGATTCGCCTGATCAAAAAATCGCTCCTATTTTGGGTCATCGTTGGTGGCGCGACGCCGTCAGCCTCCGTACTGTTTGATCGAAATAGGGCTAATCGCATCGGAAAACAGATCGCACATTCTCAAAGCCCACTGGCAATGCTGGTGTGGTCGCTCCGCTTTGTTCTACACCCAAACCACTGGCCATCTTCGAAACGTACCTTTGTAAACACTCAGCAAAAAGGAATCCGCCAATGAAGATAACAAGACTAATTGCAGCAATAACCGTCAGCGCCGGCCTCATGCTCGGACCGGCTATTTTGGCGCAAGAAGAAACTCCCGTAGATATGAAGGATCTGCCCGACCCGGCACAAACCACTATCAAGGAAAAGGCCGGGAGCGATCAGATTCTTCGCGTCGCAAAGGAGACCCGCAAAGGCAAGGAATGCTACGACGCTGTCGTAAACCGGAACGGAAAAGAAACGGCGATCCGCGTGGACTCCAATGGCAAGTTTATGGGCACTCATCCCGAGAAAGGTCAGCAAAAAGAAAAGGCCGAGAAATATTGATCAGTGCGAGTCAGATAAAGTAGTCCCTGCTCGCAGGTGAGTGAACATGTCTGGGCAGTAGGTCGACGGCGCGTCGCTTATTCGAGCATCGTCGACCCTGTCTCAGGGGACGGTCTATCTTCGAAGACATCAGCAATCGTGTTTCAACATGCGACCGGCGAGGCACCGAGAGCCGTCAATAAGTTGATGGGAGATCCACGAAACGTCGCGCACGCCAAGAAAGTCAGCCAGGAGAAGCATCATAAGGACAAGCATGCTTCAAAGGCTGGCTCTGTACCGTCGCAGCGTGCCAAGAAGATCCAAACCGAAAACAAAGCTGCACCTGTCGCCGAGAGCACTGCACCAAAGGCGGAAGCTGCAAAGCCAACCCAACCAGTAGAACCAACGCAGCTGGAGAAATCGCTTGTAGTCCTCTCCAAACTTAAAGAACTGGAGTTCCATTCACGAGCGAATATCGAAAAGCTGGCTGAACTCAGCCTGACAATTGAGGAGGAACTCAAGCAAAAGCCATTCGCTGAAGCGATCGGCGACGTTTACGCCGCGCAGAATGCATTTCAATCTAAGATCTTGGAGTTGATCGGGGCCTACGAATCAGAGTGCACTCGCTTGTCGGGTTCTGCCTGACATCCAGCGCTAGTCGGCTAAGACGTCAATCTTTCCCTGCCGCCTTTTTCCCACGCCAATGAGCAATTAGTTTCGAACGATATTCAAATACTGGTAGTCAATAACTAAACAGCTATGAAAATGAAGAATCTGTTTGTTATAACGGCGGTCAGCGCCGGACTTGCTTTCGGCGTAACCGCGCAAGCGAAGGAAAAAAAACACGAAGAACAAACCATCAACAGTTCTGACGTCCCAGCTGCGGTGCAGCAAGCTGCCCAGGCAGAAGCAAAAGGCGGAACGATTGTCCGCTGGGAGAAGGAGGGCGCCAACTTTGAAGCCGTAATCGACAAGAACGGGAAGCAGATTGGCGTCGAAATCGACGCGAACGGCAAGGTGCTGAGCAAACACAACGAAGCCAAAGAACACAAAGAAAAAGGCGAGAAGTACTAATGATTGGGTGGAATCGCGTTTGTCCTAAACGCGATTTGGGGTGGAAGCGCGGCGAAGATGGATTGTGTTTGGCATCGTCTTCGCCGCCTTCTTTAACGCTAAAAACGCCGCGTCATGTCAGAACTCGGCGCCTCCGTCCCGGTAATCGGGGATCTCCGATCCCGGCTAAAGGTTATGCAAACGCGCGAATGCCTGAGTAAATTGCCCCGCCGACGATTGCTCCAATAGCCACCAAGGCAACGTCACGCTTCAGAAAGGCGATTAGAAGAAAAGCGGCTACTGCGATACCGACTGTCACCCAGTCAACGAGCGCCTCGGGAATTAAGTCCAGCGATACAACTGCGATCACGCCAACGACCGCAGCACTGACGCCGGCCAGGAATGCCTGAATCGGGCGATTGTCCCGAACTTTTTCGATATAATGAACGCCCGCAATTACAAAAATGAACGACGGCAAGAAGACAAAGAATGTAGCCAAGACCGCTCCAGTTACTCCGCTAGCGAGATAACCGACAAATGTTGTGAACAGCATGAATGGTCCTGGCGTCGCGACGCTCAAGGCCACGCCATCGAGCAATTGCCCATCTGAAAGCCAGTGATATTGCGCAACCGCGCCTCGCTGCACAAAAACCAGCGAAGCGTACGCGCCGCCAAAACTCAGTAGTCCGGTTTTGAGAAACAGCCACGAAACTTGGAATAGACGCGAATCACCAAGGGGAAGCAGGACAGCAATTCCACCGATCGTGGCCGGAAATGTTGTCGCCCCTCGTCTCAGAAGTGGCCACCCTTGATCGACAATCAGATTCAAGACGCCTGCAATTAACAAAATCAGCAGGAAGTTGATTCCACCGAAACGCATCGCCAGAAACGCGCCAACCAACAGAATTGCGAGGAAAAAATTCCGGATTGCCGCACGCCCGAGTTTAATGATCCCCGCGGCAATGATGCCCAGGACAGCCGGTTTGAGAACATAGAGCGCGTCCACGACTTGAGGCAGTTGGCCGTAGCGAACATAAAGCCAGCTCAGAACGATCATCGCGATCGCGCCCGGTAAAATGAAAGTGAGACCAGCCAGAATGCCGCCCAACACCTTGCGTTTGAGGTAACCGATGTAGATCGCCAACTGCAAGGCTTCTGGCCCGGGAAGCATGTGACAGAAAGCCATGATCTTGATGAAACGATCCTTCGAGAGCCACCGCCGCTTTTCCACCATGTGATTGAACATCATCGTGATCTGCGCCACTGGTCCGCCAATGTTGACGAAACCGAGAAAGAGAAAATAAAGAAACACGTCGCGCCAGGACGGCATCTGATGATCCGCGTCGCGCTCCTCCTGCCCTCGATGCGTCACTGTCATCTTCGCTGCAGAAACGCATAGAGAGCGTCGAAGCATTCGAAGCCCCGTCGCAGAATCTCTTGGTCAGATAAGCCTTCTTTCGCCCAACCTTTAAGCACGCGATCAATCCCGATGGCTTCGACGCGCTGAAATCGCGCGTCGTCCAAGTCTGCGTCGTGGATCATCTCTCCTATCTTGACCAGAGATTTGTCCGAAATCGCAAACCTCTTGGTGAGCGTTTCGAAGGTGCAGTAATTCCCGTGATGCGAAAACTCCACGTCAAGCATGTCGAATGGAATCGCGTTTGGAAAAGCGTCTGCACTGGATGCAAAAACAAATTTAGGTTTGCGATCGATAAACTTCGAGATCAGCCACGCGGATCCCACGCGGTCGATCTCCGGACGTGGGCGCGTCAGCCATGTTTTCCCCTGATATTGTTTTACGTCCAATGTTTCCAGTTGCCGCGACTGCTTCGGTCCTTCCGCGCGCCGAAGCAGCATTGCCACGTCGTGTCCGCGCGGGCTGTCGAAGAAATCGACTGCACGAACTTCCCGAAACCGCCGTGTGAGCCGCTCAAGTTCCGAGCCTGCCTCTTCGGCATCCATTTTCTTTTGGCGCGCGATGAAACTCTGAAGAGATTTTCGTAACTCGCCGTAGTCCTTTGCACGTGCGTCGTTGAAGATCGCGATGACCCTCTCTTTGGTCAGACCCTCGATTTCGTGCGCACGAACGAGGGTAGAATCGCCGCCATAATCTCGGATCTGTTTTGCGAGCCATTGGAACTGCTCGTACTGCGCGGGCTCATCCGGCAGAAGGTATGTTGATGTCTTGATCTGCACGGCGCCCATTTTTTTGAGGCGCCGCCAGACCGCCACGCGCTCGGTATTACGGTTCGTTGGAAGGCTGAATAGCAGCAGTAACCAGGAATTCGCCGTGATCACAACTCATCCTGGACAAATGAAAGATGTATTGCAAACGTTATTTGAACTTACATTCAGCCTGCGTTGTCTCAAAATATTACAGCGTAACCACAATGGAGGCCCCATGGTAAAAAATCTTGTTTTTCGCGCAACAATTCTCATCGGAGTCATCTCGAGCGCGCTGGCTGCTGACCTGGACACGGCCCGAATCGATGAATTAACCGGGCTCAAGGGAAAAATGAATGATAAGGAAAACGTTTACAAAGTTACTCTCCCGCGTAATGACGTGAAGGTCGTTGTCGATGGATGGACCATGCCTCCCTTCATGGGCCTCGGCACTTGGGCCGCGTTCACCCCGACGCAAAACGGCGCCATGGTGATGGGCGATACAGTTCTCTTTGAAGACGAAGTCAACGCCGCGATGTCAGCCGCGCTCGACAACGGACTGAACGTAACGGCGCTCCATAACCATTTCTTCTTCGATCGGCCCAAAGTTTACTTCATGCACATAGAAGGCGAAGGCGCAGCTGACAAATTGGCAGGCGCTGTAAGAAGAGTTTATGACAGCATCAAACAAACCCGCGGAGCCAATCCGCAGCCGAAAGATTCTTTCGGCGGTAAACCGTTACCGGAAAAAAGTTCGGTTACGCCCGGACCTCTTAACGAGATCTTTGGAGCGCAGGGCGAATCCAAAGACGGAATGGTAAAATTCACCTTCGGTCGTCCTGCAAAAATGCACGGTGTCACGCTGGGCAACACCATGGGCGTCAACACGTGGGCGGCGTTCGCTGGCAGCGATGACAACGCAATCGTTGATGGAGATTTCGCAGTGACGGAAGATGAATTGCAGCCGGTTTTGAAATCGTTGCTTAAAGAAAAAATCAACATTGTCGCCATTCACCAGCACATGACCCACGAAGAGCCCCGGATCATGTTTTTTCATTATTGGGGCAGAGGCACAGCCAAACAGTTGGCCCAGGCTGTCAAAGGCGGATTTCTGGTCGGTGGCCTGCTGGGGGTCAGCTCACCATTGCATAATTGAGCGCGTTTTTACCGAGCAGGACAGCTTACGTTGCCCTGGTGCTTTGTTGCACCGGCATAGTCACCGTCGGTGCACAGAACGCAGTGCCGCTTAAATTGAAACAAACGATCCCTTTACCGGGTGTCGAAGGAGGCATCGACCATCTCGCGTTCGATCCCGCTGGCGAAAGATTGTTTGTTTGTGCACTTGGCAATAACACCGTCGAAGTGCTCGACTTGCGAAAGGGCGAAAGAATTCATTCAGTCACGGGCCTCGGCGCACCGCAGGGGGTCGCCTATATCCCGGAAGTCAATCGTGTGTTTGTTGCCAATGACAAAGACGGTAGTTGCAAGATCTACGATGGAAAATCATTCCAGGTTGTCGGGGAACTGAATTTTAAGGATGACGCTGACAATGTCCGTTACGAGGAAGCGACGAAGAAGATTTATGTCGGATTTGGCAGCGGAGCCATTGCTGTCGTTACGGCGTCCGACGGGAAGCAGAGTGGCTCGATCAAACTTTCGGGTCATCCCGAAGCTTTTGCGCTAGAAAAACAGGGAAAGCGAATCTTTGTAAACGTTCCCGATGCCCGTCATGTAGCGGTAATCGATCGCGAGAAAGGCGAAGTCAGTGCAACATGGAAAACAGATCTAGCCTTTGGAAACTTCCCAATGGCGCTCGACGAAGCGAATCATCGACTGTTTGTCGGCTGCCGCCTTCCCTCCAGGCTTGTCGTGCTCAACACCGATTCGGGCGATGTCGTTGCAAAGATCGATATCTCCGGCGATTCCGACGATGTTTTCTACGATAGCGAGCGCCATCGCATTTACGTGATCTGCGGCGCGGGAAAGATTGACGTCATAGATCAAATCGATGCGAACAGTTACAAACCTTCAACTAAGATAGACACGGCCCCGGGCGCGCGAACCGGATTGTTCGTTTCGGAAAGCGACATCTTATTTGTGGCGGTACCCCACCGCGGTTCGCAACAAGCCGAAATTCGCTGTTATCGAGTGGAATAGCCATGAGGCCACACGATAGAGTATTGCTCATCAGCAACTCGACCGTTTACGGCCGCGGCTATCTCGATCATGTCGAATCTGAGATCAAGAGCTTCCTCGGCAGCGCGCGACGCGTTCTATTTTTTCCGTTCGCGTTGCATGATCGGGACACTTACACCGCTACTGCCAGGACCCGGTTCGGCGCCATGGGTTACTCCATCGAATCCGCGCACGAAACAGCCGCGCCACAGAAAGCTGTCGAGGAAACCGACGCAATTTTTATCGGCGGAGGCAACACCTTTCGTCTGATCAAGGCCCTTCAGGACCTTGATCTCATGAAGGCTATTCGCCGGAAAGTAGGCAGCGGAGCGCCTTACATCGGTAGCAGTGCTGGTTCGAATGTCGCCGGACCGACGATCAAAACGACGAAGGACATGCCAATCGTTCAGCCGCGCTCGTTCGAATCGCTTGGCCTGGTACCATTTCAGATCAGTCCTCACTATCTCGATCCCGACCCGAGTTCCACCCATATGGGGGAAACTCAGGAAGAACGAATCCTCCAATTTCTCGAGGAAAATGACACGCCAGTCGTTGGCATTCGCGAAGGAGCCTGGTTGTTGTGCAACAACGGTTCCGTCACAGTTAAAGGCCAAACGGGCGCAAGGATTTTCCGTCGCGGCCAAGCTCCGGTCGAGGTCACGCCTGGCACCGAAATCTCGAAGGTAATTGAAGACCGGAATGCAAGTTGAAGGAACGCTCTTACTTAGTCGCAACGATATCGATCGCTTGCTGAGTCTGCACGAGTGCATCGCTGCGGTTGAAAATGTCTTTCGTCAGCAAGGCGAGGGAAAAGTTCCGCCGCCTGGAATTCTTGGAGTGAACGCTCCACGCGGCGGACTGCATGTTAAAGCCGGACTATTGCCGGGCGACAGGAACTACCTCGTTGCGAAACTCAACGCCAATTTCCCGGGCAACGACGCGCATTTCGGTTTGCCGACTATTCAAGGCGTGATTGCCGTCTTCGATGCGGAGAACGGTGTCCCACTCGCGATTCTCGATTCAATCGACATTACAATTAAACGCACCGCCGCCGCGTCGGCGGTCGCAGCAAAATATCTTGCTCGAAAGGAGTCATCCGTCGTAACGATTTGTGGCTGCGGACAGCAGGGTCGGGCGCACCTTCGTGCCGCTCTGCTAGTTCTGCCGCTGACGAAAATCTATGCGTTCGATGTAAACGAACGTTCAGCGATTGATTTCAGAAACGAACTTTCTCCCGAGCTAAAGATCGACATCGAACCTGTTCGTGATTTGGCACGTGCAATTCAGAAGAGCGACGTCTGTATTACGTGCACGACTGCCAATGAATTCTTCGTGCGCAAAGAGGATGTCAGGCCCGGCACTTTTATCGCAGCAGTAGGCGCGGACAACGAACACAAACAGGAAATCGACCCGGCTTTGATCGCCTCGGCCAAAGTTGTTGCCGACAGTTTGGATCAATCTCGCGCGATCGGCGAGGTGCATCATGCGATCGCTGACGGCCTAATGCGGAAAGAAGATGTTTATGCTGAGCTATGCGAAATCGTTGCGGGTCAAAAAATAGCCCGTGTCGCCGCCGATGAAATCATTGTTTTCGACAGCACCGGCGTGGCGATTGAGGACGCTATAGCGGCGGCAGCCGTTTATGAAAGAGCGCTCGCGAATGACATCGGCACGGTTTTCGACTTTGCGGCCTGAAGATCATGAAATGGATCACACGTGAAAAGATCAAAGTCGACCGGGTCGCCTGCCCGTGGCTCATCCAGCATTTTGTTGATTCGTCAGCTGAGTTTATTTTCCTTCCACACGACACTGACTGGACAAAAATCGACGATGGCATCGTCTTCGACGTTCCGAACTGCGAGCTAGGGCACCACGGTGAAGATGTTTCGTTCAACTCGATCCTGAAAAAATACGGATTGACCGACCCGGCGCTTGTTTTACTCGGCGAAGTCGTTCGGGCGGCTGATTCGCACCCACGCAATCCGCATCCAGCTGGAGAAGGATTGCGCTGGATCGCGGGTGGCTTCGGCGCACTCGGATTGAGCGATCATGAAATCCTCGAACGCGAATTTGTCGTTTACGATGCGCTCTACGCAGAATGCAAACACCGAGTCAACCGCGGTTGAGTCGCTTCGGCAGGCTGGCTTATTTTTTCGGGCTTAAGCGCAATCTGGTTATCCTGCTCATCGCCATTTTTGTCATTGGCGCCGGCGAAGAGCTTTGGATGCGTTTCGTGCCGAAGTATCTGCAAGCGGTCGGCGCGACGGTTTTTGTTATCGGTCTTTACGACGCACTCCGGACTTTGCTTGGCGCGATCTACGCGTATCCGGGCGGAGTACTTGCGGATTTTTGGGGACATCGCCGGACCTTCATTATCTTCAATGTGATCTCAATCGCGGGTTACGCGCTGATCCTGCTTGTTCCGCACTGGGCGGCGGTTATCGCTGGCATGTTTCTCTTCCTTTCATGGACTTGTTTTTCCTTGCCAGCGACCTTTTCGCTCATTGGAGCTGCGCTCGAAGCAAATCGCCATTCCATGGGCGTGGGCGTTCAGATGGTTGTTAAACGATTGCCCATTATGATCGCGCCGATCTTCGGCGGAATATTGATCGATCGGTTCGGGATCATCAACGGCGTGCGCATCGCGCTTATCATCTCAATTTTTCTCTCTACGGCGACAATTTTCGTGCAATGGCAATCGCGCGAGGAACCGAATGGCAGGACGCGACCGGTCCGAGCCGGACTGGCCTCAGGCGGACCGCCGCACGAGCGCTGGAATTTTTGGCGAAGTTTGCGCGAATTCAACTCGCCGATGCGCCGCCTGCTTTTGAGTGACATCCTGATCCGGTTTTGCGAACGGATTCCCTACGTCTGGGTGGTGATCTTCGCGATGGATTACATCGGCATGAGCGGAGAGCAAGTGGGCGTCCTCACAACAATTGAAATGCTCGCTGCCACATTGTGCATCATTCCATCCTCGTATTACGCAGATCGATATGGCCGCGAGCCCTTCGTCATCGTCACTTTTGTCATGTTCACGTTGTTTCCAATCTGCCTGCTCATGTCGCGGAGTTTTACCGGGTTGGCTATCGCGTTCGTCATTCGCGGCTTCAAAGAATTCGGAGACACATCGCGTAAGGCTCTGATCATCGGTTATTCTGAAGGACAAAGACGCGGCCAAATGATCGGTGCGTACTATCTCGTCCGTGACTTGATTGTCAGCGCCGGCGCAATTCTTGGCGCGTATCTATGGAAACTCGGACCTGCGCTAAATTTTCTCGGAGCAGCGGCTTTCGGAGCGGCCGGAACGATTTTCTATGTGAAAACAATTCGCCAGAACCGACAATTAGCTTTGAATGATCTGAAAAATCAGCTGGAGATGCGTCGGACTCGCTGGAAGTAACCGCATTCACTGAACTTTTAGCGCGCTCCCTCATGCCATTTCTCGCTGGCAAAGAATGTCAAAACCACTCTGGCGCTACCGGTCTGAAAATGGGAACTTAAGAAGTGTCTTCGATTCCTCGATGGATAACTGGCTGTTTACTTTGGCTCTTCTATGGGACTGCGGTGGGCAGCGGACTCTACCAGTTTATAACTGAGATACCGATTGGGGGCGACGGCGGTTGGGATATCTTGACGATCGATTCGGCTGCGAGCCGTCTTTACCTATCGCACGCGACGAAGGTCGTCGTCGTCGATCTGATCAAGAATACGATTGCCGGTGAAATTGCCGACACGCCTGGCGTCCACGGATTCGTGGCCGTACCCGAAGCGCGACGTGGTTTTTCGTCAAACGGTAAAGAATCGAAATCGAGCGTTGTCGATCTAACAACGTTGAAGACGACCTCGAAGATTGATACCGGGCAAAATCCGGACGCCATTGTTTACGAGCCGCGTCATGGTGAGATCTACGTTTTCAATCACACTGGAAATTCGGTCACAGTTATCAATGCGAAAGCCGCTAGCGTCTCGGCGACGATTCCGCTCGGAGGAAATCCAGAATTTGCCGCGGTAGATGAAAACGCGGGGCGCATTTACTGCAACATCGAAGACAAGAACGAAGTTGCTGTAATCGATGCAGACAAGCATGAAGTCGTCGCGCACTGGTCGCTGGCGCCGGGAGAAGAACCAAGTGGAATCGCGTTGGATGCCCGGCACCATCGTTTGTTCTCGGGCTGCCACAACAAAATGATGGTGATGCTGGATACCGAAAGCGGAAAGGTCGTCGACACGGTTCCCATTGGCGCCGGCGTGGATGGCTGTGCGTTTGATGACACAAGGCAGCTTGCATTCGCCTCCTGTGGAGACGGGACGACCACAATCGCTAGAGAAGAAGCGCCAAACAAGTTGACGCTCCTTCAAACTTTGAAGACCGAGCGCGGCGCACGAACGATGGCGCTCGACCCCAAATCGCATTGGATATATTTACCGTCCGCGCAGTTTCAACCGCCACCATCACCACCACCCGGCGCTTCTCCAGGTCGGCCCAGCGTTGTGCCCAATACGCTCAAGCTTCTCGTTTACGGTCCCGCCGAATCCGTGAAACATTAGAATGTGCGACGATTAACGATTGCGGTGTTGGTCGCATCCGTGGCGCGAATCGTATATGGCCAAGGCGGTCCGCCGATGATCACGGATGATCCAGGCACCCCTGGAAACGCTAAATGGGAAAACAATTTTGCGATCATATTTGAACGTCGCCCGAATGA
>Ga0207701_10002262_pt1 | contig 20019 bp, 15 predicted proteins | sample KBSSwiSSwithPhiX_FD_184294 | JGI IMG/M metagenome (GOLD analysis project Ga0207701, IMG submission 184294) | Switchgrass rhizosphere bulk soil microbial communities from Kellogg Biological Station, Michigan, USA, with PhiX - S5 (SPAdes) (version 2) | ecosystem: Environmental > Terrestrial >... | reverse complement strand
GGGTTCGAGGTCCAGGTTCGAAGTACGAAGTTCGAGGTTCCAAGCGCGGGGTCCGAACCCAGAACCCCGAACCCCGAACCCCGAACCGCAAGCGAACCCAGCACCTAGAACCCTGAACCCAGAACCCTTTCAGGGCGACGCCATATGCAGCACTATCAGCCTATTCACGACCTGCTGACGCGAGTACGGCGTCGGTGGCGTGCGCTGTGCGCGATGCATGCGCTGGTCCGCGGCGCGCTGTTCGCGGCGGCGGTGATTTTCATCGCCGTCGTCGCGGCGCGGTGGACGATCGGCGCGCCGGTGGTGCTGATGCTGCTCGCCGGCGCCGCGCTGATCCTGGCGGCCGGCGCGCTCAGCTGGTGCCTCTTTCCGCTCCGCCGTGTGCCTGCCGACGGCAAGGTGGCACGCTACATCGAGGAGCGCGCCCCGTCGCTCGACGATCGGCTGGTGACCGCGGTTGAAGTCGCGAAGGCGAAGAATGCGACCGTGTTTGCCGAGCAGATGCTCGGCGACGCCGCCCGCCGGACAGCAGACATCGATATCGACACGATCGTGCCGTCCGAATCGCTGCGCCGCGCCGGCTTCCAGGCCGCGGCGGCGGTGATCGTGCTCGGCGTCGCGATGTTCCTCGCGCGCGGGCCCGCGGGCGATGCCGTCGATGCGGCGTCGCTGACGCTGTTCCCCGAGCGCATCACGCTCAACGTCACGCCCGGCAACGCCAGGCTCAAGTCGGGCAGCGCGCTCGCGATCCAGGCGCAGCTGGTCGGCAACCGCGCGCCGGTGATCGCGCAGGTGCAGATCGCCGACGGCGACCGCTGGCGCCACGCGGAGATGTCGAGCGACAAGGCCGGATCGTTCCGGCTGGCGATGCCGTCGGTAACCTCGTCGTTCAAATACCGCGTCGTCGCCGGCGCGGTGACCTCGCCGACCTACGACGTGTCGGTCGCGTTTCCGCCGCGGGTGACGCGAATCGACGTCGACTACAGCTACCCGGCGGCGCTGCGGCTCGAGCCGCGCACCGAGGCCGACAGCGGCGACATCTACGCGCCGGCCGGCACCGACGTGCGCGTGCATGTCTTCACCGATCGGCCGGCGGCGACCGGGCAGATGTCGCTGGGCAACGGGAAACCGATCGCGCTCTCGGCTGCGAAGCCGAACGAGTTCACCGCGACGCTGCGGGTGACCGACGACAACTCGTACCGCGTCGCCCTGGCCGATCACGATGGCTTTGCCAGTCCCGGCGACACCGAGTATTTCATCCGCACGCTCGAGGATCGGCCCCCGGAGGTGCGCGTGCTCAAGCCGGCCACCGATCGGTCGGTGACGCGGCTCGAGGAAGTGGACGTCGAAGCCCAGGCCGAGGACGACTTCGGCATCGACCGGCTCGATCTCGTCTATTCGGTACGGGGCGAAGCCGAGAAGGTGGTGCCGCTGTCGATCGAGAAGCAGAGCGCGATGGTCAACGGCCGGCACACGCTGTACCTCGAGGATTTGAAGGTTCAGCCCGGCGACTTCGTCTCCTACTACGTTCGCGCCCGCGACGTGACGCGCGGCACGCGGCCGAACGAGGCGCGCAGCGACATCTTCTTCCTCGAAGTGAAGCCGTACGAGCAGGAGTTCTCGCTCGCGCAGAGCCAGGGCGGGATGCCCGGCGGCAGCCAGGGATCGATTGACGACCTGGTCACGGCGCAGAAAGAAATCGTCGTCGCGACCTGGAAGCTCGATCGGCGCGGCCGGAGCGCCAACGGCGCCAAGTCGGAAGAGGACATCAAGTCGGTCGCCAAGGCGGAGAGCGAGCTGAAGACGCGCGTCGAGCAGACCGCGAGCACGTTCCGCGAATCGAACATGCGCGACCCGCGCCGGCGCCAGCCGCAGCGCGGCCGCGGTCCGCAGCCGCCGCCGCCGACCACGCCCGAGCTCAAGGTCGGTGAGACGCTCCCCGAGGAAGACAACATGGCCGCGGCCGCCACTGCGATGGGCAAGGCCGTCGTCTCGCTCGACGGGCTGAAGACATCCGACGCGCTGCCGCCGGAGATGGAAGCGCTCAACCACCTGCTCAAGGCGCAGGCCGACGTGAAGAAGCGCGAGGTGATGCGGCAGCAGGCGGGCAGCGGCAGCGGCAACAACCGCAGCAACTACGACATGTCGTCGCTGTTCGACAAGGAGCTGCAGAAACAGCAGGAGACCAACTACGAAAACAAAGGGTCGACCTCCGAGTCGAAGGAAGACGCCAATCAGAGCGCGCTCGACAAGATCAAGGATCTCGCGCGCCGCCAGGACGAGCTGCTGAAGAAGCAGGAGGAGCTGGCGAAGAAGCGCGCCGCGATGAGCGAGGAAGAGCTGAAGCGCGAGCTGGAGAAGCTGACCCGCGATCAATCGGAGCTGCGCCAGAAGGCCGAGGAGCTGGCGCGCCAGATGCAGCAGTCGGCGAGCCAGCAGGCGTCGTCGAGCCAGCAGCAGAACGACAAGCAGGGAGAGAAGGGGCAACAGGGGCAGAAGGGCCAGTCCGGCCAGTCGGGGCAGGGGGGCCAGTCGGGCGAGAGCGGCCAGCAGTCGAGCAGCCAGCAGAGCGAGAACAGCAAGCGGATGCGCGACGTGTCGGACGAGATGCGCAACGCCGCCAGCGAGTTGCGCCGGCAGGACCCGGGCCAGGCGAGCAGCCGCGGCAACCGCGCGCTCGAGAAGCTGCGCGAGCTGCAACAGCAGCTGGAGTCGGGCCGACCGGACGAACGGCGCCGCGCGCTGGGCGAGATGCAGCTCGAGGCGCGGCAGCTCGCCGACGCGCAGCGGCAGATCGCCGCCGAGCTCGGCAAGACGGCGCAGGGCGAAGCGGGCAAGGACGCGGTTCGTCGCCTGGCCGGTGAGGAGGAGCGCCTCGCCGAGCGCGCGCGCAAGCTGCAGGACACGTTGAAGCAGCAGGCCGCCGGGAAGGGGACCGACCCGCGCAGCGGGGCGGGCGCGAAAGGCAACGAGCCATCGAAGGCGTCGGCGGGCGATGCGGCGAAGCAGCTCGAGCGCGAGCGCGTCACCGAGCGCATGCAGCAGACGGCTGACGCGATCCGCGCCGGCACCGAGGAGTCGAAGGCCGGACGCGGCAACACCGCGCCCCGTTCGAGCGACGATCCGCGCAGCCAGGCGGCGCCCGCCGAGGAGCTGGCGCGCGCGCTCGACAAGGTCGCCGACAAGTTGTCGTCAGCCACCGGCTCGCGCGATGGCGAGACGCAGAAGCTCTCCGATCAGCGCGCGCGTGCGCAGGAGCTGCGCGACAAGCTCGCCGAGACCAGCCGGCAGATCGAGAAGATGGCGCGCGCCGGGCAGCCCGCGCAGCCCGGCCAGCCGGGCGAGGCCGGCCGTTCAGGCCAGAACGGACGCGCCGGAGAGTCCGGGCAGTCGGGGCAGTCGGGGCAGTCGGGCCGCGCCGGCGAAAGCGGCGCCGGTCAGCAGCCCGGCCAGTCCGGCCAGGGCGGCCAGGGGGGACAAAGCGGGCAAAGCGGCCAGAGCGGGCAGAGCGGCCAGGGGCAGTCGCAGGGTGGCAGCTCGGGCCGATCGGGTGGCGAGGGTGGGCGCAGCGGTGAAGGTCAGGCGGGCGGCGGCGGAACCGGCGCCGATCTCGAGAAGCTCCGCGAGCAGTATCAGCGGCAGATGCGGGAGACGAAGGACTTCATCGACCAGATGCGCCGCGACGATCCCACGCTCTCGCGCGGCGGCGGCGGAGGGTTCACCTTCGACGCGCCGACCAGTTCGGGCATCTCCGCACCAGGAACCGAAGCCTTCAAGCAGGACTTCGCCAAGTGGGAGGAGATGCGCAGGCAGGCGACGCAGGCGCTCGACAACGTCGAGTCGTCTCTCTCCAAGAAGATCCAGGAGAAGCAGGCGAAGGATCGCCTCGCTGCCGGCGCCGACGACAACGCGCCGGCCGGCTATGAAAAACAGGTGGATAGCTATTTCAAGGCAATCGCCGGCAAGAAGAAGCCATGAATGCCTTTGATGTAGGGCGGCCCGTAACGGCCGCCCTACGCGACTGATTCATGCATTTCGCGCATCCTCTCCCCTGGTGGCTGGCGGTTCTGCTGGCCGCGGCGATTGCCGCGGTCGCCTACGGCGAGTATCGCCGGCCGCTGTCGCCGCTGACGCGCAACCAGCGCGGCATCCTGGTGGCCCTGCGCGTGCTCGCGCTGGTGATTCTCGTCCTGTGTCTTTTCCGCCCGATTGCGATCCTTCCGCCGGTCGGCTCGCGCGATGCGATCGTGCCGATCCTCGTTGACGCGTCTCGCAGCATGCGGCTCGGCGACGCCGACGGCCAGACCCGCGTCGCGCGCGCCGCCGCGCTGCTGAAGAACGAGCTCGGCGAATCGCTCTCGTCGCACTTCAAGACCGAGCTCTACACGGTCGGCGAAGGACTGACGCCGGCGAAGGTCGATGGCCTCACCGCCGACTTCCGGCGCACCGATCTCAGCGGCGCACTCACTGCCGTCCGCGAGCGATATCGCGGCCAGCGCGTCGCGGGCATCATCGTGCTCTCCGATGGTGGCGACACGGGTGGATCGCGTGGGTCTGGTGGGTCGAGTGAGGCAGGAGGCGGTGGCAGGGCAGGTGGAGAGGCGGGCGGGCCGCCGGTGTTTGCGGTCGGCATCGGTTCGCCCGACGGTCCGAAAGATCGTGAGGTGCTCGGCATCTCGACCGGCGACCCGCGGCTCGATCACGCGTCGGTCGACCTGCACGTCTCCGCGATGAGCACCGGCTTCGGCCGCACCCCGTTCACGATGCGCGTGCTCGGCAACGGCCAGCTGCTCGAGACGCGCCGCATGACGCCCGCCGTGGACGGATCGCCGATCGAAGAAGTGTTCACCGTCTCGCCCGATCCGCTGAACCCGACCGTCTACTCGGCCGAGATCGCGCCCGGCGAGAACGAAGCGGTTGCGGAAAACAACACGCGCAGCGTGCTGGTCAGCCCGGCGGGCCGCAAGCGGCGGCTGCTGATAGTCGAGGGTGCGCCGGGACACGAGCACAGCTTCGTCACCCGCGCGTGGACCGCCGACCCGGGCCTCGAGGTCGATTCGGTGACGCGCAAGGGCAAAAACGCCGACGGCCAGGACACCTTCTTCGTGCAGGCCGGCGCCGGCCGCTCCGCCGCGCTGACCAGCGGGTTTCCGGCCAGGCGCGAGCAGCTCTATGGCTACGACGCGCTGGTGATCGCCAATGTCGAGGGCGACTTTTTCTCGCGCGCCCAGCTCGGCCTGGCGGCCGACTTCGTCGCCGAGCGCGGCGGCGGCCTGCTCGTGATGGGCGGCCGTTCCTTCGCCCAGCGCGGACTGTCCGGCACGCCGCTCGAAGAAGTGCTGCCCGTGGAATTGAACGACCGTCGCGGCGGGCTCGTCCGCACCTCGCGCGACGCCGATGCGCTCGCCACGCACAACAAGGTGACGCTGACCAGTGAAGGCGAGATCCATCCGATCATGCGCATCGGCGGCAGCGCCGACGAGACGCGCAAGATGTGGTCGGTGCTGCCGGCGCTCGCCGCGAGCGCGCCGCTCGGCGGCCCTCGCCCCGGCGCCACCGTCCTCGCCGTGACCACGGCGGCGGGCGGCGGGGTGTATCCGGTGGTGGCGGTGCAGCGCTACGGCCAGGGGCGGTCGATGGTGTTCGCGGGCGAGGCGTCGTGGCGCTGGAAGATGATGGTCGCCTCGTCGGATCGCACGCACGAATTCTTCTGGCGTCAGGCGGCGCGCTGGCTGTCGTCGCAGGCGCCCGATCCGGTCTCGATCTCACTACCCGACGCGCCCGAGCCCGGCGACGCCGTGTCGGTCGACGTCGACGCGCGCGACACCGCGTTCGCGCCGGTGCCCGACGCGACGGTCGACGCGACGCTGACCGCGCCGGGGGGAGAATCGCGTCCGCTGAAGCTGCGCCACGCCGACCCGGCCGGCGGCCGCTACACCGCGGCGATGGCGCCCGATCAGCCGGGCCTCTATAAGATCCACGCCGAGGCGCGCCGCGGCACGAGCTCGCTCGGCTCTGCCGATCGCTGGATGTATGTCGGCGGCTCCGACCGCGAGTTCGCCGATCCGCGGCTCAACGAAGGGTTCCTGCGCCGGATCGCGCGCAACTCCGGCGGCCGCTACGTTCGGACCAACGAGGCGTCGCGCGTGCCGGCGTGGCTCGAGGCGACGGTGCCGCAGAACGCCGCGCCGGAGCGGCGCGATCTGTGGAACGAACCATGGGCGTTCGCGCTGGTCATCGTCCTGTTGTCGGCGGAGTGGATCCTGCGCCGGCGGTGGGGGCTTCGGTGAGAAAAGCCGCGCCATTGCGGATTGCGGATTGCGGATTGCGGCGATTGCGGCGATTGCGGCGATTGCGGATTGCCGCAGTCGTCGTGTCGCTCTTGCTCACACCCGCTCTCGCCCATGCCGAGCGCTACGCGCTCGTCGTCACCGGCGCCGCCGGCGGCGACGCCTACGACCAGAAATATTCCGGCTGGCGCACCGCGTTCACGACCACCTTGCGCGAGAGCTTCAAGTACGACGCCGATCGCATCATCGCGCTGGCCGAGCGCGAAGCCGACGGAGTGCAGCAGGCGACGCGGCAGAACGTGCAGCGCGCGCTCGGCGATTTGCGCAAGCGGATGACCAAGGACGATCAGCTGCTCGTCCTGCTCATCGGCCACGGCACATCGCTCGACGGCGACGAGGCGAAGTTCAACCTGGTCGGCCCCGATCTCACCGCCAGCGAGTGGAGCGACCTGCTGAAGCCGCTGCCCGGCCGGCTGGTCTTCGTCAACACCACCGGCGCGAGCTTTCCGTTCCTCCGGCATCTTGCCGGCCGCGGCCGCGTCGTCCTCACCGCGACCGACTCCGCCGCGCAGCAGTTCGAGACCGTCTTTCCGGAGTTTTTCGTCAAGGCGTTCGGCGACGCTGCCGCCGATCTCGACAAGAACGGGCGCGTCTCGATGTGGGAGGCGTTTACCTACGCCAGCGGCGGCGTCCGGCAGTGGTTCGAGCAGAAGGGGCAGCTGCCGACCGAGCGGCCGCTGCTCGACGACACCGGCGCCGGCATCGGCCGCGAGGCGCTCAACCCCGGCACCGACGGCGCGATCGCGCGCATCACCTATCTCGAGCCGGACGCCGCGCTCGCGCTGCCGGCAGATACCGCGCTTGCTGTCTTGATCAAGCGGCGCGCCGAGCTGGAGGCGAACCTCGAAGCATTGAAGGCGCGCAAGGAAACGATGGCCGAGGACCAGTACGACGCCGAGCTCGAGAAGCTGCTGGTCGAGATCAGCCGCGTCGGCGCCCAGATCCGCGCCAAGTCCTGATCCGCGACCGCTGCCGCGCGTTCACTGCAGCTTCTGCCATTTTCCTTCTGACAGCGTCCGGCCATCGGCCGCTTTTGTCGTCAACGTCAGGACGTTGCCGTCGACGACCCAGTGCCTCGGCAGGTTCAGCGCCAGCGGTCCCGACGGCGCGACCAACGCAGGCTGCCCGGCCTGAACGTAGGTCAGCGTGCGCGACTGCATGTCGACGGCAGTCCGACCCTTGGTGGAGATCACGCCCTGGTCGCTTGTGATGCCCACGCGCTCCAGCGTCTGAGCGGTCGCGGGCTCGACGCGGATCTCCATGTCCATGTTGCCGAACTCGTCGTACGATAGCGTGCCCTTGCCGTCCAATTGAACCGCCGGCTGCCCGGCCGGGAAGATCTGGTACGACACGAGCGTCCAGCGGCCCTCCAGGTATTGGCGTGCCGCCGTGAGGCTGCCGGCGCCGGTCTCAACCGTCCCGAGCCCCATCGGCTTTTCAATCGGCTTGGCCGCGCAGGCCGCCGTCGCCAGCGCCGCCAGAATCGCGGCCGTTCGCAGACCAGAAGTCATATCCACCTCGTTCAACTGACGCGATCCCCCGAATGACAATGCGACGCGCACGGCCCGAGCCGCGAGTGGCTCCTGTTGCTATTGTCCGGCTGGCCCCGAGAATCAGCTATGCGGTTTCGGCAGTTGCGAGGCCGCGCACAGAGGGGGTGGGGGCGGCTCGTCAGACCTGGATGCGGATGCCGCGCTGGTAGAACAGGCCCGCAACACAGGTCCAGAACGAGGCATACGCCACGGCGAACGCGAGCGAGGTCCACTCCGCGTACCGAAACCGCAGCGCCGGCTGGAGCACAGCCCAGAACAGCCAGGCCTTGGGCGTGGTGCGATGCATCCAGGTCGCATCGAGCATGTGTCCGATGAGCTCCGAGCAGCAGTACGTGGCCAGCGGGTTGACGCCGAGCCAGATGAATGGCCGCGTCCACGATCGCACCCGCCGCACGTCCACGACCAGGTAGGTCAGGCCGAACGCGATCATCGCCAGCCCTGTGGCGACCAGCACGAACGATCCCGTCCACAGGTGCTTGTTCAGCGGCAGCAGGCGGGACCAGGCCAATCCAATCGCCAGGGCGATCGCGCCGGCCGCAGCCAGCAGCCGGAGGCGTGCCTCCGGCGAGGATGAACGACGCACCAACTCGCCGATGCCGGCGCCGAGCAGCGCGGTGGCGGCGGCCGGCAGTGTCCCGAGAAGTCCCTCAGGATCGATCGGCGTCGACATGGCGTGCCGCCCGAAGACCATCGCGTCGAGGTAGCCGGCCAGGTTGTGAGCCGGGCCAATCGAGCCGGCGGGATAGCCGTCGAATGGCAGCCGCGCGAGCACGGCCCAATGTCCGATCAGCACGATCGCTGTCGCGACGAACCAGCCTGCCGGCCGGAGGTGGAGCACGGCGAGCGCGGTCAGCAGATACGCGATCGCGAGCCGCTGCAGCACGCCGGGAAACCGCAGCGGTGCGGCCGCCTGTGCCCCCGCGGCGGCGTTCAACACCAGGCCGAGGAGGATCAACAGCGTCACCCGCATCGCGATCCGGCGATACAGCTGCGACCGAGCGTGGCCACGCTCGCGCCGACGCGCAAACGCGAACGGCATCGCGAAGCCCATGATGAAGAGGAACCACGGGAAGACGACGTCGGCAAAGGAGGCGCCGTGCCAGTAGGCATGAACGAGCGGCGGGAACACCGCGCCCCAGTCGCCCGGATTGTTGACGACGATCATCGCGAAGATGGTGAAGCCGCGAAAAACGTCGAGCGATTCGACGCGATCGTCGCCGGCGCTCATCGGCGCGGCCGCGGACGGCGGCGGTAACGCTCGGGCGGCTTTTCGGTCGCGACGCTGGTCGCGTCGCACCAGCACTCGGGCATCGACGCCGGCCGTCCCTCGAGGAACAGCTCGTTGGTGCGGCCGAAGGCCTGCAGGAACTTGTTCATCACCAGCGCCTGGCTCGCGTACTTCTCGAGCGCCCGCCGCTTGCCGGCGACCTCGGCCGCGGTCAGGGTCAGCGTGCGCCACTCGCCCTCGCGCGGCGGGAACCGCGGCGCCGGGTCGAGCGCGGTATCCGCATCCGCCCCCTCGTCCGGCCAGTTGTCGTAGTGAATCAGGTAGTGAAGGACGCGCGGACGCAGTGTGCGATCGAGTGCCCTCACCGCGTCGAGCGCCTCACGGCCGAAGATGTAGGTGGAGCAGTGCTCCGGATGGAGATCCTCCGGATGCGGCAGCGTCACCAGCGTCGGCCGGTAGTCGACGAGCACCCGCTCGAGCTCGCGGCGGATGTCGGCGCCGCGGTACCTGACGCCGCGCATCATCTGCTCGCTGGCCGGCGGCTCGCCGCGCTGCGTGTAGGGCGAGACGAACGCGCGGGCGTTGGCCGCGAGGTAGTGCGCCGCGATCAGGCACATGCCGCCATCGGGGAACCCGAGGAAGCGGACGTGGCTGCGCGGCACGCCGAGGCTCTCCATCGCTGCCATCGTCTCGTGTTGGCGCAGCGTGCCGTAGCTGCGAAAGTCGTTCGGCCGCGGGTCGAGGATGTGGGTTTCGGCCGTGACCCCTTCGGGGAACGCGTCGCCGCTCGTCATCAGCACGACGCGCACGTGTCCCCCCGCCGCGAGCACGCGCTGAATCAGCCCGCCCGATCCCAGCGACTCGTCATCCGGGTGCGGTGCGACGACGAGCAGGCGGGTGGTGGGGCCGACCTGCAGCGTCAGTTCGCGTACGTCGGCAGCAGCGCTTGGCGCGAGCGCCGCGACGATGACGCCGCTCGCCGCGACGAGGATGGCCAGGCGCGTCAGCCGTCCGATGCGATTCATTGACCCGCCTGCCACTGCTTGATTGCCTCGAACGGGTAGATCAGCATCAGGATGTTGAGCGTGAGGTTGTCGCGGATGATCAGTCCCACTCCGATCTCGAGGACCAGCACGAGAACGACATTCGCCCACACCGGCAGCTTCCGCGCGATCCAGAAGCCGAGCATCATCGACCCGATGTCGGACATCGAGTTGAGGATGCTGTCGCCGAAGTAGTCGAGCGAGATCGTCACCGCGCGGTAGCGGTTGATCACCATCGGCGTGTTCTCGAGCACCTCCCACGCGGCTTCGAGCAGGACGGCGATGAGGAACCGCGTCCCGAGCGGCAGGCGCCGCGCCGCCAGCCACGTCAGCGCGTAGAAGCCGATGCCGTGGATGATGTGCGAGAAGGTGTACCAGTCGGTGACGTGCTGCGAGTTCTCCGAGCTGTAGACGACACCGTGCCAGAACTTGACGTAGCCGCAGCGGCAGATCCACACGCGGCCCATCCAATATTCGGCGATGGCGGCGGCGACGACCACCGACAGCGCGGCGGCCACGAAGGTCCGTTGCTGGCCAGTCAAAGCGAGATGAGGCGATTATAGCGACCTGATCGATCGAACTCGATCAAGACGGCACCGACAGCAACCGACGGGAGAAGGATATATCCGGCGCACGAACATCACGAGGCCGCGCACGGCTGGTTCGGCGCGCGCGGAAGCGCGCGATGGGCGACATGTGCGTTGACACAGCTTGGGTTCGTGCGAATCGTCTCGAACCCGGCGTTCTCGCGTGATGCCCTTTCGCCGATTCACGCTCTGGCGTTGCTGGCGGACAACCTGTCCCATGCGAACCATGAGTTCTGGCCCGAGAGCCTGCCGGTTCCGACGGCCACGAAGACCGTGGCGGCAGGCCTGCAAGGCTACCGGCAACTGACCGATGCGTATCTGCTCGTGCTCGCGCACCGCCGGAAGAGCGTGTTTGCCACGTTCGACCGCGGGGTTCGGACCATGGCGAGTGGCGACCTTGGAGAATCGCTCGAGATCGTCCCGATTCGCTGAGTCTGGCCGGGCGACGTGCCCTGTTAGAAATAGTCGGGCCGCTGCCAGGGATCGAGCTGGCGCTTGCGAAACAGAAACACACCGCCCATCCCCGCGACGAACCCGATCACGTGCGCCGCGAATGCCACACCACCGCCACGCGAGGTCGTGGTCATCGCAATCGCGCCGGCGTTGAACAGCTGCATCAGGAACCAGAACCCGAGCAGGAAGATCGCCGGCATCTCGACCACATGGAAGAAGATCCACGGAATCATCGTCAGCACGCGCGAGTGCGGGTAGAGGACGAAGTAGGCGCCCATCACGCCCGCGATCGCGCCGCTGGCGCCGATGGTCGGCAGCGTCGAGATCGGATCGACGGCCACCTGGCCGAGCGCCGCGGCGATGCCGCACAGGAGGTAGAAGACGATGAACCGGCCGTGGCCGACCCGATCCTCGACGTTGTCGCCGAAGATCCAGAGGTACCACATGTTGCCGATGAAGTGCATCCAGCCGCCGTGCAGGAACATCGATGTGATCAGCGTCGGCCAGGTGAAGTAGGCGGGGACGACGCCGTAGACGGTCAGGAACTCATTCAGCGCTTCGTGCGGCAGCGAGATCTCGAACAGCCACGCGATCGCGTTCAGCCCGATGATTGTGATGGTGATGTAGGGCGTGGTTCGGGATGGAATGACATCCCGAAGCGGGATCATGTGGCCATTCTACTTCGATGGCCAGGTGTCGGTTGCTAGATGCTTGTTGCTGGGAGGTGCGCTCCTAGCCAGCAACCAGCAACTGTCGAGCGCTAGACGCCGTGTCCGTAGCCGACCGCTTCAACATGAGCCGGCGGCTGGCCCGGGTTCGACGACGAAGTGCCGGGCGTGCGGACGCGATCGACGATGCGGCGCAGGTCGCCGTCGCCAATCGCCTTGCGGTGCTCGCCGAGCGAGATGACCGCGCGATAGACCAGATCGACCTCGCCGTGGGTCAGCGTGAAGCCGAGCGTTTCACAGCGCGACTGCACCGCATGACGCCCCGAGTGGCGGCCGAGGACGAGCCGCGACGTGACCGACTGGCCGACGTCTTCGGGCTTCATGATCTCGTAAGTGCGCGCGTCCTTGAGGACGCCGTCCTGGTGGATGCCCGCCTCGTGCGCGAACGCGTTGCGGCCGACAATCGCCTTGTTCGCCTGCACCGGCTCGCTGGTCAGCGACGACAGCAGCTGGCTGGTCGCGAACAGCGCCGGCGACTGAATCGCCGTGTCGTAGGGCAGCACGTCCTGCCGGACGCGCAGCGCCATCACGAACTCCTCGAGCGACGCGTTGCCGGCGCGCTCGCCGATGCCGTTGATCGCGCACTCGACCTGCCGCACGCCGCCCTGGATCGCCGCCAGGCTGTTGGCGACGGCGAGCCCGAGGTCGTTGTGGCAGTGAGCGGAGAAGACCGCCTTGTCGGAATTCGGCACGCGGCCGATGATGCTGGCGAAGAACGCCTTCAACTCGTCAGGGGTCGCGTAGCCAACCGTATCCGGCAGGTTGATGGTGGTCGCGCCGGCGGCAATCGCCGCCTCGATCACGCGGCACAGGAAATCGCGATCGCTTCTGGTCGCGTCCTCCGCCGAAAACTCCACATCGTCTGTGAACTGCTTCGCGAGCTTGACGCCGGCGACCGCAGATTCGAGACACTCCTCGCGGGTGATCCGGAGCTTAGCGCTGAGGTGGAGGTCGGAGGTGGCGAGGAAGGTGTGAATCCGGGAGCGTTCGGCTGGCGCGAGCGAGCGCCCCGCCTCTTCGATGTCCTGTGGCCGTGTCCTCGCCAGCGCGGCGATGACCGGCCTGCGAACGCTGACGGCAATCTGTCGGACCGCCTCCGCGTCGGCCGGCGACGCGATTGGGAACCCGGCCTCGATGATGTCGACGCCGAGCGTGTCGAGCGCCCGCGCCATCGCCAGCTTCGCCGGCACGTCCAGCGAATAGCCGGGCGCCTGCTCGCCGTCGCGCAGCGTGGTGTCGAAGACGATGACGCGTGCCGGATTGCTCATGGCTCCTGTTGTAGCCGCCGGCTGGGGTAGAAGTCAAAGCGATAATAATTAACGAATAATAACCCCCTGTTATACTCGCCCTCTATGGACCTCGCCGCCCTCAAGGTGTTCCTGACCGTGGCGCAGGAGCGCAGTTTTTCCCGCGCCGCCGCAAAAGTGCACCGCACCCAGCCCGCCGTCAGCCAGGCGGTCCGGCGGCTCGAGCTGGAGCTCGGCGAGCAGCTGTTCGATCGCTCGTCGAAGACCGGCACGCTGACCGAGGCGGGGAAGATGCTGCAGAACTACGGGCAGCGGCTCGTCCGCCTGGCGGAGGAAACCGAGTCGGCGGTGCGCGAGCTGCGCGATCTGAGGCGCGGCCGCGTGCTCATCGGCGCGAACGAGGCGGCGGTGCACACCCTCCTGCCGCTCATCGCGCGCTTCCGCCAGCGCTACCCGGATATCGCGATCGACGTCCGCCGCGTGCCGGCGCGGCAGATTGCGGTGGAGGTGCAGCAGGGGAGCCTCGATTTCGGCGCGCTCACGTTCCACCCGACCGAAGAAGGACTGCTGGAGGTGCCGGTCGGCAGCGACGAGCTCGTGCTGCTCGTGCCGCCGACGCACGCGCTCGCGACGAGGCGTCAGGTGTCGATGGCGGACGTCGCGCCCGAGCCGGTGGTCGCGCACAACGATCCGTCTCCCGCGCGCGAGCGCGTGCTGAGGCTCTTCGAGGAGCACCACGTGCCGCTGCGCATGGTCATCTCGCTGCCGAGTCTCGACGGCATCAAGCGCGCGGTCGAGTTGAAGCTGGGCGTCGCGATGCTGCCGCGCCGCTGCGCGATCACTGAGATCGCGAGCGGCCGCCTGGTCGCGGTTCCGGTCGCGGGCGTATCGCGAAAGCGGGAGGTGATGCTGGTGTGCCGCAAGGCGCATCGGTCACACGCGGCGGATGCATTCCTCGACGTTGCCCAGACCAAAGACGAGCGTCTGGGTAACTCCGACTTGGACTCGACACAGAGGACACCCAGGACACAGAGAATCAGACCGTAGCGCAGCCCTTCAGGGCTGCCCGCGCGATCGCGCGCAATTATTTGAAATGCAGGTTAGAAGCCGCGGATGTAGGGGAGTCGCGCTGCGACCGCTCGCACGTCCTCGAAGCGATCCAGCAGCATCGCGGTCGGGTTCCACTGACCCGAGAGGAACCCGTCGCGAAGCGCCGCCGGCAGCGAGGCCTCGACCACCATCGATCCTGCCGTGATACGGCCGGTGGCGACGTCGACTTCGATCGTGCTCTCGGGCTTGGCTTCGATCAGGCTCTGCAGCCGGTCGATATCGGCCGGCGCCGCCACGAAGCACGGCACGCCGAGCATCGCCGCATTCCCCTGAAAGATTTCCGAAAACGATCGGCCGACGATGGCGCCGAAGCCGGCGCGGGCCAGGCCCTGCGGCGCGTGCTCGCGCGACGAGCCGCAGCCGAAGTTGGAGTTGACGATCAGGATCGACGCCCCGGCGTATTTCGGATCGTTGAAGGGATGGCCGGCATCGGCGCGCCGGTCGTCCTCGAAAAGGTGCCCCTCGAGCCCCTCGAACGAGATCGCCTTCAGGAACCGCGCCGGCATGATCCGATCAGTGTCGATATCGTCGCCGCGCAGCGGCAGGCCGCGGCCGGCGATGTCGGTGACTGCCGCTGCGGCGCGCGCCGGCGGCTGGGGGCTGGGGACCGGGGGCTGTGCGCTCACGCCGGCACTCCTTCCAGCATCTCACGCACGTCGACCACCTCACCGGCGATCGCCGCCGCCGCCACCATCGCCGGGCTCATCAGCAGCGTGCGCCCGGTCGGGCTCCCTTGCCGCCCCTTGAAGTTGCGGTTCGACGACGACGCGGAGATCTGGCGTCCTTCCAGCTTGTCGGGGTTCATCCCGAGGCACATCGAGCAGCCGGCGCCGCGCCACTCGAAGCCCGCTTCGATGAAGACCTCGTTCAGCCCCCGAGCCTCGGCCGCGCGGCTGACCGCCTGCGAACCCGGCACGACCAGCGCCTTGACATGCGGCGCGACGTGGTTCCCGCGCACGATGCGCGCCGCATCCTCGAGATCCGACAGGCGTCCGTTGGTGCACGAGCCAATGAACGCGACGTCGATGCGCGTGCCCTGCACCTTGCTGCCGTTGCTGAACCCCATGAACGCCAGCGCCTCATCGTCCGGCGCCGCTTCAATCGGTTCGGACACCGCAACCGACTGACCCGGGTTGATCCCCCAGGTGACGGTCGGCTCGATCGCGGCCGCGTCGAAGGCAACGCGATCGTCGTACGACGCCTTCGCGTCGGTCGACATCTGCCGCCACCAGGCGACCGCGCGATCGAACGCGTCGCCGGCAGGCGCAAACCGCCGTCCACGCAGGAACTCGAAGGTCGTTTCGTCGGGGTTGACGTAGCCGATGCGCGCGCCGCCCTCGATCGACATGTTGCAGATCGTCATCCGCTCGTCGATCGTCATCGCGTCGAGCGTGGTGCCGCCGTATTCATACGCGAAGCCGACACCGCCCTGGACGCCAAGGCGGCGGATGATCGTGAGGATGACGTCCTTGGCGTAGACGCCGCGGTTCAACCGGCCGTTGACCTCGACCCGGCGCACCTTCAGCGGATCGAGCGCCAGGCACTGCGAGGTGAGCACGTCGCGCACCTGCGAGGTGCCGATGCCGAACGCGATGGCGCCGAGCGCGCCGTGCGTCGACGTGTGGCTGTCGCCGCACGCAATCGTCATCGCCGGCTGGGTGAGCCCCAGTTCGGGGCCGATGACGTGGACGATGCCCTGGTTGCCGCTCTCGGGAGTCCACAGGCTGATGCCGGCGTCGCGGCAGTTGCGCTCGAGCGCGCTCATCATCTCCTCGGCCATGACGTCGAGGAACGGCCGCTTCTGCGAGCTCGTCGGGACGATGTGATCGACGGTGGCGAAGGTGCGCTCGGGGAACGCAACCTTCCAGCCATGCTGCCGCATCATGTCGAACGCCTGCGGCGTCGTCACTTCGTGGACGAGGTGGAGACCGACGAACAACTGGGTCTGGCCGCTCGGCAGCGTGCGGACGGTGTGTGCGTCCCAGACCTTCTGAAAAAGTGTGGCAGCCATGTACAGCGTGCTCGGTGGTTGCGCGTTGATGGTGTCGAGCCGCCGGCTCATGCATGCGGCACCAGCTAGAATACACGGATGCGTGTCTTTCGCGCTCGCGTCTCCCTGATCACCATACTGGTCGCCGCGGGTCTCGTTCTCAGCCTCCGCGCTCAAACGATAAAGGAACTGCGGCTTGGAATGGCCAACGTCGGATTGCCCGCGGTGGATCTCGGCCTTCGCATGGACGAGATTCGAGGGCCGGCCCCAGCCGACTCGCCGAAGCGCCAGGCGATCAAGGCGTCGATGCAGGCTGCCGCTGGCGCGAGCCGCGCGCGCGGTGCGCGCGTGCTGGTGAAGTTCATCGAAGGGCTGCCTTCGGCCGCCCGCCTGTCGGCTGTCGCCGATGTTTCGCGCGGCGCGGTGATGACCACGGCCCCGGCGTACGCCGACTTCGACATCGTCCAGGTTGCGCCAAACGAGGATGCCGAAGCGGTGGCGCTGGCGTTCGGCGATCGGTCCGATGTCGAGTACGCGCAGGTCGCCCATACGTTCCACACGATGTTCGTCCCGAACGATCCGCTCTACGCCGGGAGCCAGTGGAACCTGCCGATGATCAACCTCGAGAAGGCATGGGACATCCAGCCGCAGGCCGGCTCGAGCATCACGGTGGCCGTGCTCGATTCGGGGATGGCCTACCAGAACGCGACGTTCACACCGACCCTGCCGGCCTTCATCGACCAAGACGGCACGCGGTATCCGTCGCTCGGACGCGTGACGATTCCCTACTCCGCGGCGCCTCAGCTGGTTGGCGCAGCCGGCGCCGGCCGGCTCGTCGCGCCGCACGATTTCATCTGGGATGACAACGAGCCGTTCGACTTCGACGGCCACGGCACCCACGTCAGCGGCACCGTCGGCCAGTTGACGAACGACAGCGTCGGCACGGCCGGCGTCGCCTTCAACGTCAAGCTGATGCCGGTGAAAGTGATCGACAGCCTCTGGGACCTCCTTTTCCTCGCGCCGAATCAAGGCACCGACGACAGTGTTGCCCGCGGGATCCGCTACGCTGCCGATAACGGCGCCAAGGTCATCAACATGAGCGTCGGCCGTACCGGTCCGCCGGCGCCGGCGGTCGAGTCGGCGATCCGCTACGCCGTCGGCCGCGGCGTGTTCATCGCCATCTCTGGCGGAAACGAGTTCGAGGACGGCAACCCGACCGAGGTGATCGCCGAGATCGCCTCGAGGGTGCCGGGCGCGGTCTCGGTTGCCGCGGTCGATAAGTCGAGAGCGCACGCGTTCTATTCGACAACCGGCGGCTACATCGAGCTCGCGGCGCCTGGCGGGGCGGGACGCGGCTTTGGCACGGCCGGCGGCGTCTTCCAGCAGACATTCGATCCCACCTTCACCGACACGTTCCTGCTGCCTCCCTCGCAGTTCAGGGCGCCGCGGTTCGACGTGCTCGGCTACATCCCGTACCAAGGCACGTCGATGGCCTCGCCGCACGTCGCCGGCATCGCCGCGATGCTGATGCAGCAGGGGATCACCGACCCGGCCGCGATCGAGGAGGCGCTCGAAAAAACGGCCGTCGATCTCGGCACGCCGGGGCGCGACAACATGTTCGGCTTCGGCCTGGTGGACGCGCGCGCGGCCCTGCGCGGACTGGGGCTGGCCAAGTGAAGAAGTACACGCTCCTGCTGCTGTCGAGCCTGGCGCTGGCGTCTCCCGCTGCCGCACAGGATCCTCCGGCGCTGTCCATCCGCCCCTTTGTCATGGGCGCGCAGCAGACCTTCACCGCCAGTGAAACCTTCGACGCGGTGTTCGAGACAACTCGCGGGCCGTTCTTCGGCGGCGGCGTGCAGGTGGTGATTGCCGATCAGTTCGTGATCGAAGCTGGAGCCTCGCGCTTCAAGCAGGACGGGGAGCGCGTCTTTCGCACCAACGCCGGCTCGATCTTCCGGCTCGGCATCCCGCTCACCGCCACGATCGTGCCGTTCGAGCTCACCGGCGGCTACCGCTTCCCGGTTTCCGAGCGCGTCCGGCCCTACGTGGCCGCGGGCTTCGGGTCGTACTCGTACAAGGAGACGTCCGAGTTCGCCGACGACCCCGACAACCTCGACGTCAGGAAGTCGGGTTTCGTCGTCAACGGCGGCGCCGAGGTGCGGCTCCACCGCTGGATGGCCGTCGCCGCCGACGTGCAGTATTCGCAGATCAAGGGGATCCTCGGCGACGGCGGCATCTCGGAGCAGGTCGGCGAGGACGATCTCGGCGGCGTCTCGCTCCGCTTCAAGTTCATCGTCGGGCGCTAACGCACTTCTTACTGGTTGCTCGCTGCTGGTTGCTGGATGCTAGGACTGTGGTCGTAGCACCTGGCAACCGGTATCCAGCAACGAGCAACCGCCGCCTGCCCACGTGACGCATCCCGCGCTCTTCGGAGGACAATTCATGCGAGCCATGCGAGCCATCCGCTCCGCGCTGGCGGCAGCCGCCTTCGTCCTCGTGGCACTGCCGGCGACCGCCCAGGAGACACCACAGGCGCTCAAGCAGGAGATCGACCAGCTGCGGCGCGACTTCGAAGCGTTGAAGCAGCAATACGGCGAACGGCTGACGGCGCTCGAGTCGAAGCTCGAGTCTGCCGAGGGGACACCGCCGGCCGTGCCGGCAGCGCCGGAGACACCGGCGCCGCCGACTGCCGCCGCGGCTCCCGCCGGATCGCCGACCGCGCAGGTCCCGCCGGGGGCCGAGGGCGCCGGCGGGCCGAGCGGATCGCTGCCCGTGTACGGCGCGGGCAGCGCCGGGTCGAAGATCTTCAACCCCGACATCGCGGTGATCGGCGATTTCCTCGGCGCCGCCGGAAGCAATCCCGTCAACCCGTCGCCGTCGCTGGCGATGCACGAGTCCGAGGCGTCGTTTCAGGCGGTGGTCGATCCCTACGCGCGCGCCGACTTCTTCGTCGCCTTCGGCGAAGAGGGGGTCGAGCTCGAGGAGGGCTTCCTCACGTTCACCTCGCTGCCCGGCGGCCTGCTGACCAAGGTCGGCAAGACACGCGCCGCCTTCGGCAAGGTGAACACGATGCACAATCACATCCTGCCGTGGGCGGATCGTCCGCTGGTGACGACGAACCTGCTGGGCGGCGAGGAGGGGCTGGCGGATGCGGGGGTCTCGGTGGCCCGCCTGATCCCGAACCCGTGGGTCTTCCTCGAGGCAACAGGCCAGATCTATCGCGGCGATTCGAGCGACGTGTTCACGGCGGCCAAGCCCGGGAACGTCAGCGTCGTCGGCCACCTGCGTGGCTACCACGACCTCACCGAGTCGGCGAATGTCGACCTCGGGTTCTCGTATGCGCGGGGCCATAACGCGTCGGGTCTGGCCGTCGACGACGTGTCCGGGACGTTTACGACTAACCTGTACGGGGTGGACGCGACGGTCCGTTGGCGCCCGCTGCGGCGGTCGATCTACCGGTCGTTCATCGGCCGGTCGGAGTTGATCTGGAGCCGCCGCGACCAGCCGGGCGGGCTGCAGGCGGCGAACGGGTTCTATCTGTCGGGCGATTATCAGTTCGCGCGGCGGTGGTTTGCCGGCGTCCGCGGCGATCGCTCGGCGCGGGCGACCGACGCGTCGCTGACCGACAGCGGGCAGTCGTTCACGCTGACGTTCTGGCCGAGCGAGTTCAGCCAGCTGCGCGGACAATACAAGCGGACCAACTACGCGCTCGGGCCGACGGCGAACGAGT
>Ga0207701_10002261_pt1 | contig 20031 bp, 21 predicted proteins | sample KBSSwiSSwithPhiX_FD_184294 | JGI IMG/M metagenome (GOLD analysis project Ga0207701, IMG submission 184294) | Switchgrass rhizosphere bulk soil microbial communities from Kellogg Biological Station, Michigan, USA, with PhiX - S5 (SPAdes) (version 2) | ecosystem: Environmental > Terrestrial >... | reverse complement strand
TCTGGGGCGCACGGTGCGACGAATAAGGAGCACCACGTCTGTGCGCGCCGCCGAGTGGTGAGGCGGGACGTTGGGGATCGTTTTCAGTCGTCCGTTACACGAAGGCGGGGAGAGGCGCATATACCACTGGATGACCGATGAGCTGCTCCAGCCAACCGATCATCATCTCCTCGCTCAGCGGCGCCTTGTTTAAACGAACCTCGATGCCAAAGCCCGCGCGTGAGCCCACCACGCCAATGATAGCCGAAGCATCACTGCCGTCAGGAAGCAGTTCCTGAGTTTGGAATTCACAGAGCGTGGTGTAGAGGCGGCCGTCTGGCTCAATCACCGATCGAATCTCGGGCAAATCGTCGAGCGGGCAATGCACGGAGCAGCGATAAACAGACCGGGCAGGGGGGTCAATCTTCAGAAAGTCGACAAGCGCGTCCTCTGAAAAGCCCGTCAGATAGGCCCGGACACCTACTGGCTCCGGCACAGCCGTCGCGGCCAATTTACTGGCCGGCACCAGGAACTCATAGGCGTCTGCCGTGTTGTACTCAAACTGGCAGGGCCCAAAGGCGTCGGGCCAGGAGCAAAAGAAGGGTACGGAAGGATCGACCGGACGCATCACCAGTTGCTGTTTTTCCACCAAAGTTTCGACGGGAAGCTCTAGCAGCGTGATGGCTTCGAGAAAGGCCGTGCGCCGTTCCTCCAACCACTGTACCCGCTCGGCATCGCCGCGCGTCTCGCCCGGAGTGATGACATCTTTTGTGTGGAGCCGTATGCGAATAAACGAATGGGCGTGGCGGAATCCCAGCCAGAGCATGCTGCGGGGATCATGGAGTCGTAACGGATCGCGAATATGCCAGGGATGGCTGATCGAGCAGTAGGTGCCCACATCCTGATAGCGCTGGTAGACGGTGTGGTACGCACCAACCAGGAGAAAAAAATCGCCGCGCCAACCCTCTCGGACCTGGATCAAGGTCACGTCTTCGGTGGACCAGGCGTCCAACTGGTCGAAATCCTCTGGAGAGTTGACCGTCCACTCTTCGACGTAACAGATCACGTCTCTTGCAGGCACCGCCGGCTTCAATCCCAAGGCAGCCAGACGTTCGCCCACGGTAAGCACCTGACTGAAGGTCAGTGAGGTCGTCGTTTCCCAACGACGTTCACGCACGGCGGGTCATTCCTTCCCTCCGACCATCAATGTATCGGACGAAGAGCTTTCTGATTGATCGTGGTATCGTCAATATACCGATCGATGGAGTCTTTCAGAGTTGACGCCAGTAACTGTTGCACGTCGGTTTCGTCAAACCAAAACACGGTAGCGCGCTCTGCCCCCTCAACCCTTCTGATCGTCGTGCTCTGATCTCCAAGATTCCTCGCAGTGATCACCATCTTGCTGCTCGTGTTCACCACCGTCGAAAAGAATCGACTCTTGGCGCCGGCTGAAAATTCGAGCAACTGGCCGCTGATCACGATATCCGTATCGTTCAGACTCGACGGAGCCCCGCCAGAAGCCATTCGGACCGTCCAAGGACGGCCCTTCCAGCCGCGCGTCTTCAGGCGATCCGCGAGAGCCTGGGCGACCACCCCTCCCGGCCTCTCTCCCACCACGTTAAAGTAGGTGACCCCGCCCCACACATGGGTTCGCACGCCAAGCCAATTGTTCTCCAGTCGACGATCTTCAAAGGGTTCGATGACGACCCTTACTGGTTCCGGCTCCTGATACTGCGCCACCGCTTGTTTCTGCTGAAGATCGAGATAGAACGTTTTCCCGGTGCCCCCGCAGCCTGCTCCCATCAAGAGACCAGCCGCTAGCACGATACCGAGGCCCAGTCGTTCTCTTGTCTGTTTCACGATGCCATCCTCCTTGCCATTGGTCGCCTTGCCGTCGAAGCAGGCCCAGTGTACCCAAGTTACCAATCAGAGACAAATACCCAGACTGGCAGGACGCTCAAGAAGTCTCAGTTCTCACCCACCCAGGCGCGCCGAGACGCGCCTTTCACCAGGCAACGTTCTCACCTCGAAAGCATCCTCAACGGGGCGCCCCAGAGGCCCTGCCTTCGGCGCTTTCATCGGCTGCGGCCTTGCCCGCGGAATGGCGCGTCTGGGCGCGCCTAAATTGGGCGGGGTGCGATATCCGAACTTTTTGAGCATCCTGTCTGGCTTTCTCTCATTGCCCCAGACGTACGGACTTTCGAAATTCTCGCGTACCAAGACAGCTTTTATCCGCAGACTGCTAGGAGGTCACGATCGGCAGGATGGCTCGAAAGGTTTCGCGGCTGAATTCTGGTACGTGACCAGACCGAATTCTCGTATCGCTGACCGGCAGGAAGCGGACGATCTTCACAAAAGACCGCTCAGCCAGGACAGCGGCAATCTGCGCCTTTCGGTCATGGGTGATCGGCAGCGTATAGCCTTCGCCCCGCTTCCACTCCCAGAGCGTGGGAGCGAGCGACAATTCCAGATCCCTTCCTGCCAATTGGTGGAAGCGATCCACGATGTGCTTTTTGTATTGTTTGATCCCCGCGCCTTCGAGCAGAAGCGCGCAGACCACATGGTAGCCCCACCAGAACAGCGTACGGAAAGTAAACGCATTCGAATCGTGAAAGTGTTTCGGAAAATCCAGATATTGGTAGGGAAACAATTCGAGATGCTCACCTTTGACAAACTGGCAGCTGATAGGATCAAAGTCCGGCGGGGTCACGAGCGAGGCCACGCCCACCTCTTCTTTCAACGCCACATGCGTGGCCTCGAGCATGTCTCGCACCTTGGCCATGATCTGCGCCCTTGCGCGAAAGAAGTGCTGATCGGCCATCAAAGCCGCTTCTTCATCTGTGAATTGGTACGTCATGGTCACTGATCGACCGAACGCCGGCTCGAAAGGTGCCGACTATTTCTGATGCGTCTCGAACTGGGAGACCGTGAGGTCGAACTGCGCCCGGCATTCCGCACAGCGGACCCACAGCGCATCCTGGAAGACGTCCATCTCCCGAACAGATAAGGCAGGTGCATGGGCGCCCAAACAGGTTTTTAAGACCGCGAGCCCATCCGCCTCCGCAGGATGCAGTTCAGTCAGAGAAGAGTCTCCCGTCCATACCTTTTTGGTGATCATGCCCGTTGTCACACGGTGCACCATGCGGCATGAACTGCAGGTTAGCACCACAATGTGATCTGCTTCGATGCGTTTGACCGTCAGGCAGAGCGGATGCACCGACCAACATTGTTGGAGAAAGGCGCCGCTGCGGATAATCTCTGCCATCGAACGTCCTCAGCCGACTGTCTCGTTCATTTGGTTTGTTTAGTTTATTTGGTTTGTTTAGTTCATGATTCATTCAACCAAAAAACCAGACAGACTAGACAAACCAAATAACGGCGCCACGCTACAGCGCCCAAAGAACGAACATGACCCCCACGCCGATGACATAGGGGACCGCACAAGAATAGAGCAGTGCTAACCGTGCAAGGGCCGGCGGCTCGTCGCGCGCCAGCTGTTCCTTATAGACGAATTCATAGGAAAGGATCACCACTGTCAGCACCAGCGCCAGCGTACGAATTGTCCGCGACCAGGTGTATTGGCCGCTGATGAGGAAATTCGCCGTAAAAAATCCGCTGGCGGCCAGAATCAACGGCGCCAGGGCGAACCGGACTAGGTTGGGGAAAAGGGCAGGTCTGCCCGACCGGGCTTCGACCGGACTTGCTTGGGAGCTGGAATTCACGACCCGACGGTCACCGGGGTCGTGACCTTCGTCGAAGAAGTAGGAGTATCCCCTTGTCCAGCGCGGCAGGTCTTGCACAGGCGCGGACGGGCTTTCAGAAAAGAGACTTTGCCGGTGGCCAGGCAGCTGTAGTGGACGAACTCTTCGCACTGGGCACAGCGAGACCACCCGCCGCTGAAAAATGTTTTGTTGCGGTAGAGCCCTTCCTTGCAGACCTTGCAGTTTCTGGGTTCAATCCCCAGTAGCATCGGTTCCCATGTCCCAGAGAGATTTCTGATGCTCATGGCTTTGAGTATAGCGAAGCGGTCGGCGGAAATACAAGGAGGAGGAGGGGATGGAGCCTGATATCTCCTGGGCTCGCGCAACGCGTGGCCTCAGAAAGATGGGAAGGGCAGCCTAGTCGTCCTCCTGCTCGCGGAACGCGCACGATCAGAATGTGCTCGTTCGACGCGCGCATTCGAGGATCGACCAGGCTACCCTTGAAAATGAATTGGATGAACGCGCGCAGTGAAGAACAATCTGCCCACTCCTTCTGGGGAAATCGAGGAATCAGAATGAGCTCGCCTGGGCTCATAGCACGTCTCGGCGTGCTATTGGGTGGGCGGGTGAGTAAAGTTGCGCGCAATCGAGGATCGGCCAGGCCGCTCGTCGCCAAGGCGCCTGGCGGAGAGCGGAGCACCGCTTGAATCCCCTTCTGTTCCAAAGGAGAGGGGTCTCGTTGGTGTCCCACTGCGCGCGTCCAACGAGAGCCTTCCGAGGCCGCGCGTTGCGCGAGCACAGGAGACCGACGAGACCTCTCTCCGCATGCGTTTGACAGCCCTCAGACCATTTGTTACGCTTCGCGCCAATCGGCGCCAGTCCCCCCAACAAGACCGAGATATCATGAACATCAAAGATTACCTCGAACAGAAGAGGGTTGAGGTCGATCGATTTCTGGACTCTATCAGTCCCACCTCCGCCACACCACCGACAACGCTGCATGAGAGCATGCGATATAGTCTCATGGCGGGAGGAAAGCGTGTCCGTCCGATCCTGGCTATCGCAGCGGCAGAAGCGGTAGGACAGCCGGCGCCGGGATTGATGCCGATTGCCTGCTCGTTGGAATTGATTCACACCTATTCTTTGATTCACGATGACCTGCCCGCAATGGACAACGACGACTTCCGCCGTGGGAAACCGACAAACCACAAAGTGTACGGCGACGCAATGGCGATATTGGCAGGCGATGCATTGCTGACGATGGCGTTCGATCTCTGCAGCCGTCCGGATCTGATGAAGGGCTGCGATCCGGCACGCCAAGTGCGGTTGATTCAAGAATTGGCGCATGGCTCGGGAAACGTGGGGATGGTGGGTGGTCAGGTATTCGATATCCAAGCTGAACATAAAGACATCGACCTTCCGACATTGCAGAACATCCACAAGCACAAGACCGGCATGTTGATCCGCGCAGCGGTGCGGATGGGCGCCATTGCCGCCGGCGCAGAGGATCGACCACTGGATGACCTTACGAGCTATGCCGAGGATGTCGGACTGGCGTTCCAGATCGCGGATGACGTGCTCAACGTGACAGGAACCCGCGAGGAACTGGGCAAGAACCCCAATACCGACGCGGAAAGAGGGAAGAAAACCTATCCGACGTTCTACGGGACAGAGGGAGCCAGAAAATTGGCGGACGATTGTGTGGCCCGTGCGATCGCACGCCTCTCCCCGTTCGGCCCGGACGCCGACCCGCTCCGCGAACTGGCCCGCTACATCACATCGCGTAGAAACTAACCGGTTAGGGGTGGCACGCCTTACCCATCCATGAAGGCTCTCATCACCGGCGCAACAGGATTTGTCGGCGGAGCAGTCGCACGCGCGCTGGTCAAACGCGGCATCGACATCCGAGTCATTGCCCGCGGGGGATCCGATCTCCAGAATCTGGAGGGATTGCCCCATGAGCTGGTCATGGGTGATCTGCGTGATCAGGCCTCGTTGCGAACTGCCCTCACCGGTTGCAGCCAGCTCTACCATGTGGCAGCTCACTATGCGCTCTGGGCCAAAGATCCTTCGATCTTTTACGACGTCAATGTCATCGGTACAAGAAATCTATTGGAGGCGGCCCGGGACGTTGGGACCGAACGGATCGTCTACTGCAGCACCATCGGCGCGATTGGCCTCCCCCCGGGCGGAGGACTCGGTACGGAGGAGACACCTGTCTCACTCGAACAGATGGCGGGACATTACAAACGATCGAAGTACCTGGCAGAACAAGAAGTTTTGAAGCTTGCGAAGGCCGGGCTACCGGTGGTCATCGTGAATCCGAGCGCCCCGGTCGGCGCAGCCGATGTGAAACCAACCCCCACAGGACAGATCGTCGTCGATTTCATGAAGGGCCGCATGCCGGCTTATATCGAAACCGGGTTGAATATCGTCGACGTCGATGACGTGGCAGCCGGCCATCTGCTCGCGATGGAAAAGGGCCGGACCGGTGAGCGCTACATTCTGGGTGGCAAGAACTTGATGTTGCGTGAGGTGCTTGAAATCTTGAGCCGCCTGAGCGGCGTGAAGGCGCCCACGATCGAACTGCCACGACTCGCGATTCTTCCCCTGGCCTATCTAAACCTATGGGTCGCTAACATGACTGGACAGCCCCCGCGGATTCCGCTCGAAGGGGTGAAGATGGCCAAGTACAAGATGCACTACAACTGCAGTAAAGCAATCAGGGAACTTGGCATCCCACAGACACCGCCGGAGGTTGCGCTGGAAAAGGCCGTGCGTTGGTTCCGGGACCACAAGTACGTGTAATCAGATGCTGAAAAAGGCCCCCGACTGCGTTCTCGGCTCGACCACCTGTTAACTCTTCAAAATGGAACTCCCCCTTCTTTTATTCAAAACAGTCGCGTTTCGCCCCTACGTCTTCCTCTTTCTGGCCGCATTCCTGTTTGCTGCGATCCAGCTGATCGGTTGGCCGAGAACCTGGCGATTCTGGCTGATCAGTTGGGCCACGGCCTTTCTCTGTGAATTCTCGTCCACGCGTACCGGCATCCCCTTCGGATGGTACATTTATAACGGCTCGACCATGGGCCAGGAGCTCTACTTCTTCAACATTCCCATCATGGCTTCGCTCTCGTTCAGTTTTCTGCTGTACGCCGCCTACTGCGTTGCACTCTGTCTCGTCCTCCCAATTGACCAGTCCTCGCCTTCCACTCAACCGCTCAAGCCATTGCGTCTTGATATTGCAGCACGAACCAGTTGGCCCGTGCTGTTGATCACTGCCTGCTTGTTTGCATTACTCGATATGGTCATCGATCCCGTGGCCCTGCGGGGCGACCGCTGGTTTTTAGGGAAGATTTATCAGTACACTGATCCAGGCATTCACTTCGGCGTGCCACTCACCAACTATGCGGGGTGGGTTGTCGTCGGACTTATCTCTCTCGCCATCTATTTTCCGATCGAGCGACGGCTCTTCGCACTTTCGGCACCTCCATCGGTCACCCCTCACCTTCTGCTGGGCGTCGGGCTCTACCATAGCATCCTGGCCTTCAATCTCAGTGTGGCGTTTTGGATCAGCGAATTGCTCATAGGAATAAGCGGGCTGCTGATGCATCTCCCCGTCCTTGCACTACTGCTGTTTCGTCTCACAAGACCGCACAGCACTTCTCGGCCTGGTTGACCCGGTGGCAATCATAAAAAAGACTTTGTATAGTGGAGACTGGGCTCAAGGCGAACGAAATGACTCGGGTCCATCCGCATATCGGGCTTTGAGAACGACGCGGTAGCGCAAGCGGCACCGGCCATCGTCACAAATATGTCGACCACCGAAGGAGAACGAACCTACCATGTGGTTACATCTGATCGTGGCGATTGTTGGCCTCTTCATGTCCACGTCGAGTTTCGTCCACGCTGCCGACCAGCATGTGCTCGGCACCGTGATGGCCATTGATGCAAAACACATTGAGATCAAAACATCCAAAGGCCTGGTGGACTTGCAGGTCAACAAGCAGACCACGTTCAAAGACCAGCACAATCCGAAAGGCACCACCATGCCTGAAGTGGGCGATCGCGTGATTATCGTTGTTACAAAGAACGAGAAAAAAGGGGCCAAAAAAGGCGATCCCCTGCTGCTCGCCACTGAAATTCATTTTTCCACGGCCAGACGCATACCGAGGTCCATCGAGCCGGTTCTGGTTGAGTAGGGTGCCCGATGCCACAGTTCCAGTTTACAGGTGAGGTGAAGAACCATTTTTTGAGTGGCGGGATTCGCACCGCGTTCATTCGAGTCCTGATTACGGGCATCGCGGTATTTCTGGCCGTCATGATTGTGCCGGGCCTTGAGGTTCAGTCGTTCAGCGCGGGACTCGCAGCAGTCCTCGTGCTCACATTTCTGAACCTCTTGGTCCGGCCCCTTCTCCTTGTCTTGACCCTTCCCTTGATTGTCCTCTCGCTGGGGCTCTTTCTCATCGTCGTCAATGCCCTCTTGCTGGAATTGACTTCATACCTGGTCACCGGATTTTCGGTAGCGGGATTCTGGCCTGCCGTAGGTGGTGCGGTCGTGATTAGTCTGGTTACCATGATCCTCAATGCATGGACCTCTGACGGTCGTCAGACAGAACGTCATGCGTTCCCTCAACGCCCGCCCAGGATCATCAATCCAGACGAATAGCCGACCTATCAGGCCGCTGAAAAAGCCCGCCAGCTTCGTTCTCCCCTCGAAAGCATCCTCAACGTAGCCAGGAGGCTACGCCTCCGGTGCTTTCATCGGCTGCGGCCTTGCTGGACGGACTTTTTGAGCGGCCCGCAGGAATGTATTCCAGTTGTGCCACATGTGCGGCTCGCATGCCAACATGACTTCCCGCCGCCACTGTTCCTTTTCATTGAATTGCTCATTTGTCATTGTTACAATGCCGGCCTGGCTCAATTGACTCACGAATGACGTCCACAGTTCTGCACAGCAAGCCTATTCCCGAGACGACGCTCCAGCGGACCTTAACGTCTGTGCTCAACGACCTGCCGGTCGAGACGGCCCTCGCTGCCCTGTTCCATTGCGACCAAGGTCCACTCGTCGGCCATGCCGCACGAGGTTTCACGCCCCGCGATATCCAAGCTATCCTCCGCGCACTTTCAGCCCCTGCCGTCGCGTCAGCAAGTCCTGCGAGTGAGCAAGAAGGCGGGCGCACCATTCGCCTCCGCTTGATTACGCCGGGCGCGAAGTCGTTGCTCGCAGCCCCTCTTCTGCATCGTAACCGGACGTACGGCTTCCTCGTCATTGGACGAAAAGAAAGCGCCGCGTTCGTCAAAAAAGAAAGAACCTTGATGGAGCAGGCCAGCGACGAGGTCACGAAAGCTCTCGATCGTGAAAACCTGTTCGATATGAATCTCGTTCTCAGCCGACCATTTGTCGCGCATGAACCGGTCCCTGCAGCATCTACTCCCGCAGACATGTTCCCGGTTTCAGTGTCGCAACTCACACCGGAACTCCAAAGCGCGATTATTGCCGCCTTGACGGATGCCAGCCAATACGTCGATTACGATCGCATCTGGACCTGTCACTACGATCCCCTTGCTGGCAATGTCGAAGTGCTGGGAATGGCCGGAGATCTGAAGAGCGAACAGAAAGATGGGAAAAAAGATCTGAAACCAGGTCACCGCCTCGCGCTCGACAGCTCAGCTTCCGGATGGGCAGTCCGCCATCGTAAGCCACGAGTGGATCATGATTTGGCCTCTACACAGGGGAGATTTCTCGATCACAAATACCTGTTCAAAGACCGATTTCTTTCCTCCCTCGTTGTCCCATTCTTCGTTCGAGGACAGGTCGGCGGGACTCTCACCTTGGCCTCGAAAGAAGCCGGTCGCTACCAACAGACTGATGCCCGCTCGCTTGAGCCGACGATCATGAAGATCGCGGACATTCTCCAAGCACCGACGCCGGTCAGCCAAGCCCCGGTCACTGGGGCAGCCGGAACCTCCAGAGCCCCAACAGCTCCAGGTCCCTCTGAACCCATTATCAGAAAACAGGAACGGCAGGCCGCGATCGGAGAGTTCAGCATGTTTCTGGCCACTGAAGTGCGTGAGCCCCTCGCCTCGATCCGTGCCCAACTAGAAGAAGTCACGGGTGAAGGGATTCTCGATTTCGACCCGCAGACGCGCGTCGAGAACGCCATGCGCAATTTGATTCGTATCGAAGCCATCTTGAACGAGATTTTGGACTTTGCCAAACCTCTCAAACTGACTCGACGGCTCCTCCGTATCCCCGAAGTGATCGAAAGTGCCCTGACGGTTGTCGCAACTGACTTCGAAGTCACCAGGATACAGGTGACCAAAGACTATGCGACCGTCATCGCGCCCGTCCGCGGCGACGAAGCCAAGCTCCAGCAGGTCTTCCTCAGTATTTTCAGAAATGCGAGTGAAGCGATGAGCCCCGGCGGACATCTCCATATTCAAGTCACCCAACATCGCGCGGGGCGCGGCGTGGAGGATGTGATCCTCATCAAGAATGACGGGGCGCCCATTCCAGCAGAAATCGTTGATAAGGTCTTCGAGCCGTTTTTCACCACGAAGCGAACCGGGATCGGCCTGGGTCTCGCCACGGTCAAGAAGATCGTCGAAGAACATGGCGGCTCGATCGCCATCGGCAGTGCGCCTGAAGAAGGGACCACCGTGACCATCCGCCTCCCCGGTCTCAGCCATGGCCCCTCCTATCGAGGACGCGGCCGTCGTCGCCCCGCCCGGCGATAGTGTAAGAACACCCTACTTCGGTTTGTTTGGTTATTCAGATTGTGCTGTCCCTTGCAGTAAGCGCGCTTTCTTCAAATGTGCGGCATGGAGTTCTTGCATCTGCTTCGCACGATACCGTTTTTGTTGGGCTGCGGTCTTTAAAGCGCCGTTCCGGAATCCCTTGGAGTCTTCATAGGGGCCGATCTTTAAGACGGCAGTATCGAATTCGACGGCCTCGGCCTCCAGCTCTCGCGCCTTCTCCTGATACAGCATGGCCGCCGCGCGGTGATCATCTGCGTTGCCGGCGGACGCCAGCCGCTCTTCCAGGGCCGCGGGCAGTACCCTGCTCCCCCCTATGCGATTAAGCAGTCGCGCCAGGCCATCGAATTTGGATTTCTGGGGCTTCATCTCTCCGCCTTCTTGCTGCGCTGTCTAAGGCAGTTCGTGTTTGAACAAGCCAGAGAATAAGTTAAACCAGGCAGAAAATCGATTTATATACCTTCCACCTCATCCCACCCACTTTACTTCAGCTTAGCCCCGAAGGGAACCGCCGGACTGGCCTTCACTGCGCGCATGAAATGAGCACCTTACCCGAACCCATCTCCCTGACCTTTCCCAATTTCCCCCTTCACAGGGAAGCCTGGTTGATCCTCGAGTGCGCGCGTCGAACGATATAAATGCTCCCTCCAAGCTCGCTCGCTGTCTCTTCAGGGATAGGGGATCTAGTCTGCCCTCCTCTGACACTCCTTCACACTCGCACGCTTTTCACGGAGGGTGGCCTGTTTGGCCTCCCACAGCGCGCGTCCAACGAGCACCTTCTGAGCGTGCGCGTTGCACGAGCAAAGGAGGCCAATAGACCACCCATCCCACCCCTTCATTTCCCCCCACTTCGCTCCCAAGGGGAGTGGCTAAGGTAGCCCTTCACTGCACGCATCGAGCGATCACTGTTTCATCGTGGGGGCTCTGCGAGGAAGAAGGACACCTGGCCACTCCCCTCCCATTCTCCCTTTGACAGACACACCCCATCCTAGCTATGATCTTTCCCACTTGATTCGACTGTGACGTTGAAAATGTATGTCCTCCTGCTACCATCTAACTATTCAAAGGAGTAGGCGTATGAAGCTCGTAATCGGCACTGTTGCGACTGTCTCCGGCGTCCTGTTTGCCCTGTCGATGGCCTCGGCGAATCCCTCGCTTCTCCCCAAACATGAAGGTTACCCGATGAAGAACAGCGGGAGTCCTGTGACAGGCCAGCCGACTGCCAATGATCCTGGTCAATCGGATGCCCATGGCCAATCCTCCCTGCTGAAGTCGGCCACGTCTGACGACAAGCATGTCCAACAGAATCTGATGAAATCAGACAATGAGCGGATCACCAAAGGCCAGGGAGCCAATCAGCTCCCGACCGTGCAGGGGCCACAGGTCCAGATTGCTCCTCCGGTAACCTCGGCCACAAAGATCTCCGGCGATCGGAAAATCGAATAGTCGAACCATCAACTGGCCGCAACAGGGAGAAGTCGGACTTATCCGGCCCCTCCCTGTTTTTTTCTGTGCCCAGCCCGAGTGAGAGCCATTGTACGCAACCGGAATCGCCAGAGTTTCTGGGCCCACTCGCCTGCATAGTCGACACCGATTCGAGGATGGATCCCCACATCACCTCTCCTCAGCAGTTCCCCTCGATCCTCGAACCAGATCAATTCGCCGGTCGTAAGATCCACACGGTTGAGACCTCGATCGATCTGCATCGCACGACAGAGCCGTCCCGGTCCATCGATTAATTCTCCATTTATTTCAACCGCTCTGATCAAGACGGCTGCGGGGAATTTTTCCCGCTCAGTCACAACATTCAGACAATGGTACATCCCATAGATGAGGTAGACGTAGGCAACCCCTCCTGGACCAAACATGACATCCGTTCGCTGCGTTCTCCCTTTCGACGCATGGCAGGCTTTGTCCTCCAGTCCTACATAGGCCTCCACTTCGATGATTTTACCCGCGAGTGTACGGCCATCTAAGGCCCGAACGAGATACTTTCCAATCAGTGACCGCGCAACTTGCACCGTTGGGCGATTGAAATAGATGCGCGGAAGGATTCTTGGCTTGGTCTTCATGTAGCTTACTATAGACCGCTCAAGACGATCTTCCTTCTCACCCACCCTACCCCGGCGTGTCAACACACGCCTCTTCCCAGGCAAGGCCGCAGACGAAGACAGCACCGGAAGCGTATCCTCTGGGGCGCACGGTGCGACGAATAAGGAGCACCTTGTCTGTGCGCGCCGCCGAGTGGTGAGGCGGCCGGGTCTCCGTTGAGGATGTTTTTGAGCCGAGAACGAAGTTGGAGGTCGTTTTCAGCAGGTTGCTAAAAATACCATGCGAGGCCGCCCATAAAAAAGCGTGGATTGCCTGGCACGAAGTGAATGTCCTGCACTCCGCCCGTCGGCTCGCCTGGCAGACGGGAGTTGAATGCAAACGTGGCCCCCTCCCAGTGGGTGTCAAACAGGTTTTGGACAAACATAAAGGCTTCAAGACGCCCATGGGAGAGCTTGATCGGCAACTGATACCGTTCGGTCAAATCAAAGATGGTCCACGAGGGCGCTTTAACCGTACGATCCTCGGTCAAGTTCCTCACTCCGAGGTAGGTCATTTGTATCTGCGAGGAAAGCCCTTCCGGCCATCGCATGATCAATGCCGAATATGCGGTTAAGTCAGGCGCCAATGGAATGGCGAGTTCGTCCTTGAATTCGGCATGGGTCCAGGTGAAGCTGCCGTTAAAGTAAAACGGTCCGTAGACCTGTCCACGCGCTCCCACCTCTACTCCGTACCGTCTTGTGGGCCCGCGGGCTTCGGTGGTACCTGCATCTCCCACGAACACGAGTTCGGAGTTCATATCCAACCACCAGAACGTTGCGAGCAATTCCATTCGCTCCGGGCCCCAGGGCCTCGACCGCACGCCCACCTCCGTACCCTGCGCCCTGGCGAGCGGTGAACTCGCACCCGCGACCGTGGACCGCGCATCGTTGCTGTGGAAACCGGTACCGTAGTTCACGAAAAATTCCGTGTTGAACCACGGCCCGAGAATCAGGTTGGCTTTCGGGTTGACCTGGCCCGAGGTCTTGCTGCCAGCCGGCTGTTGAGGGCAGGTGTCACAGAGATTTGTGACATCAAACGTGAAGTAGTCGGCACGGAGACCGCCGACCAACCGCATCCAGGGCAGCGGCTGAAACTCCAGCTTCACATAAGGCGAGTAGGACGCTTCCTCAACCGCACTCTTAACAATGGTCCCAGTAGGAACACGCGTCGTTTGTGTTCCGAGTCGGATATCGGAGATACTATCAGCGCGGACCTGGAACCCCGCCGTCGCGGCACTGGGAATGCCGAACAGGTCTCCTGCCTGCTGATAGCCCAGATTACCGCCGTACATATATCGCTGATCCTGTTGATTGATGCCGTCGCCGTTTACCGGGTTATCCAGAAAAAAGGTGAAATTCGTAAAGAGGTCCATCTTGTAGTACATCAGATAAGTATCGGCAAAAAACCGGCCATTAGAAGGCATATCGTAGTGGTACTCCATTCGACCGATTGCGTGCTCCGTCTTGCCTCCTTCAGAGGGATCGATCGCACCGAACCGACCAATCGTACCGTCCGTGACAGCACGGAAGGGAATCTCCCCTGAAGCGTTCCAGTTCGCTTTGTTATAGCTCGCTGTGACGCTGAACTCCGAGCGAACCGTCGGGTTCATGGTGGCCTTGCCCATGACATTGAAGCGAAAATAGCGATTGTCGTGCTCAAAGGGTCCATTCGAGTAATAGCCGTCCGCGGCAAACAACGTCCGTACCTTGTCCCTCGTGGGCGACAGCATCAAGAGATAGCGCTGCGTATCGAACTGCCCACCGGCTCCCTGCACCACGTTCTCTTGCAGCACCTCGCGAGTTTTGAACCGGACAGCGCCGGCCGTATTGAAGTCGCCGAATTCGGCGTGATAGGTCCCCTTCACCACATCGATGCCTTGAATCGTTTCCGGAATGATGAAATTGAGATCGGTGTATCCCTGGCCATGCCCGTGCGTGCGCAGATTAATCGGCATGTTGTCGACAAAGAACGCCACGTCCGTGCCATGATCGGCATCAAAGCCCCTCAAGAAATATTGATCCGCCTTGCCGGCGCCGCCCGAATGCTCCACGGTGACGAAACCGGGGACCAATCGCAGCACCTGGGCGGGACGGCCTTGGGGCTGGAGCAGAATTTCCTTGTCCGGGATGAATTGCTGGGAAGATGCCGCCACCGGTTTTTCACCGCTGACTCTGACTTCAGGGATTTCGAGGACATCCTCCTCCGGATCATGGGCCCACGAGGATTCAAGCATGGTCAACAACACAGTCATAGCAGCCAGCAAGAGCACAAAGCATCGCACAGTCCCACCCCTTATACACATAGGCATGGGCGGATGAGACGCCCACAAGGATCTATCGACAGCCGACTCATCGACTGGCGCAGACCCTCGTGGCCTGGCGACAACTATGACTTGGAAGAACCAGCCTAGACGGCCCGGGCTGAATTGACCAGGGAACGGACTCGGGACAAAGACTCCGTAATCAATGCCTCAAGGGTACAGGCTCCTGCACCGACAATTTCGAGACGAACCCGATTGAGCGGCAGCAGGACCTTCGTGGCCCGCGCCCCGAGAATGGCTTGAACGATCTCCGGTGTAACCTCTCCCAGCATCGCGCCAGGCAATACGAGGTTCAACGAGGCGACAATCACGTCCACTGAGGGCAACGTGCCGGCAATCGCCCGGGATCCTACACCCACCTGTACGGCCCCGGCCTGTTTCATCGCCTCCGCGGCTACATTGTTAGTCCCCAACGCCACAATGTGATGGGCCAAGCCAAGTTCCGACTGAAGCCCGGCGACCAGCCGAGACCCGAGACCTCCGCCCCGGCCGTCGATCACGCAGACACGCACGACCTACACCAAACCCTTGCCGGTCGTCGTCATGGTCAGTTTCCCGTGTTTCACACCCTTCACCGAGACCAGAGCATCCGCCACCTTCTGGATCTCTGACCCTTTCCCCTTTACCACTAAGACCTCCAGACAATGGTCATGGTCGAGATGGACGTGCATGCCCGCCATGATGTGACCTTGGAAGTCATGTTGTATATGAGTCAATTTTCTTGTCAGGTCGCGCACGTGATGGTCATAGACAAACGTAATCGTGCCGACCGTTTCTTTGTTGTCACTCCACTCCTGTCCAATCAGGTTGTCCCGGATCAGATCTCTCAATGCTTCAGATCGATTCGTATACTTGCGCTTCTTGATGTGTTGATCAAAATCATCGAGGAGATGATGGTCCAACGACACGCCGAATCGAATAAGCTTCTTCATGATAGGATTACGAGTGGCACGATTTTAACAAACGTAGCATTCCAAGAGCGACGAAATCAATACCTCCTTACTCCACTCGATCAGGGAACACCTCAACTGGAATCGATGGCTGCAACAGGTGGGGCCGGAGTTAACGCAGCCTGCGTATCTCACCCTTTAGCTCCCAGGATGGTGCGGGGTGGCCAGGTCCCGCCTCAGACTGCGCGCGTCCAACGAGCACTTTCTGAATGTGCGCGTTGCGCGAGCACGGAGGTGGGCCTGGCCACCCCGCGCAACTTCTATTCGTTTTGAATCGGAATGTACAGGGCATTCCCCTGCCGGTTGACCAGCAGGAGGGCAAGATCGGACGGCTTAATCGGATCGGCCAGGCGCTGAAACGTAGCGAAGTTGAGAATTGGCTGCCGATTGAGTTCAAGCACAACGTCGCCGGGCTGGAGGCCGGAGGACTCGGCCAGACTACCTTCCTCAATATCAGTCACCACCACCCCGCTGGTGACTGGCAGATCCATCTGCCGGGCCAAGGGCGCAGTCACATCGTCGAAGACGACTCCGGTAAGGGGATGGGCCGTGGCAGCAGAAGCAGATGCAGACTGGCTCTTTTTGGCCCTCTCACGCGGCGCTTCCTGCACAACCAGGTCAGCCTGATATTGTTTACTGTCGCGCATCAGATCGAGGCGGTGTTTACTTCCGATCGTCGACGCAGCCACGAGGTTCCGAAGGTGTCCGCTGTCCATCACGTCACGTCCGTCGAACCGCACGACCACGTCGCCTCGCTTGAGTCCTGCTCTCTCGGCAGATCCCTTTAGCTGCACATCGGTGACGATCGCACCTTTCACATCAGGAAGGCGAAAGACTTTGCTCAATAGCGGCGTGACATCCTGTGTCGAGGCGCCGAGGAACCCCCGGACGACACGACCGGTCTTGAGCAGGCTCTGCATCGCGGCCCGAGCCATATTGCTTGGGATTGCAAAACCGACACCGACGCTCCCTCCTGTGGGACTGGCGATGGCGGTATTGATCCCCACTAATTCTCCATTGATAGTCACCAATGCTCCGCCGGAACTGCCGGGATTGATCGGGGCGTCGGTTTGAATGAAATCTTCGAAGTCAGCTACGCCAACGTCGGCCCGACCGACAGCACTGACAATGCCGAACGTCACGCTCCGGCTCAGCCCGAGCGGATTTCCGATCGCCAGCACAAATTCGCCGACTGCGAGACTGCTCGAATCCCCCCACGTCACCGTCGGCAGATTGGCCGCGTGAATTTTCACCACGGCCACGTCGGTTTTTGGATCAGTGGCCACCACTTTCCCTTTGTATTGCCGTCGATCGGCGAGAATTACATCTACATCGAACGCATCGGCAATGACATGGTTGTTGGTCAGAATGTACCCATCCGCCGACACAATGACGCCGGAGCCCTGACCATATTGCCGCCGCGGAGGGGCATCCCTGAATAATCCGAACGGCAGCGCTTCGTCGCTGAACCCTTGATCGCGAACCATTACCGTGGAGGCAATGCTGACGACGGCGGGAATGACTTTTGTCGCCGTCGCCTTGACTTGCGCCTGGAGTTCAGCCCCACCGGCCACAGGAATCACAGGACCCCCGGCTAGGGCTGATCCACCAACGATCGAGACTCCGACACAGAGGCCGATCACGATTCGCGATATGAGAGTGGGTCGAAACACGACAGGGTCCTTTCTAACATTGCGCGAGAATCGCGAGACATGCGAATCAATGTTCGTGGTTCAAAGTTCACACAATATCGAACCCTCATCCGTCGCGCTTGCTCGCGTCCCGACTCTAGCATGCACGCGTCGAAGGCGCACTCACAAATCCACATGACGCAGGCGGAGGGCATTGGAGATGACAGACACGGAACTGAATGTCATGGCGGCGCTGGCAATCATAGGGCTCAGGAGTAACCCCCAGACCGGATAGAGCACACCTGCCGCGACCGGCACGCCGATCACATTATAGAGAAACGCGAATAGGAGATTTTGCCGAATGTTCCGCATCGTGGCTTGGCTCAGCCTCCGCGCACGGAGCAGGCCGCGCAGATCCCCTTTGATCAGCGTAATCCCCGCGCTCTCAATGGCTGTATCCGTTCCGGTTCCCATGGCGAGTCCAACATCGGCCGATGCAAGGGCCGGGGCGTCGTTGATACCGTCTCCGGCCATCGCCACCACGCGGCCTTGGGACTTGAGCTGCGCAACGATCTGTCCCTTTTGGTCCGGCAAGACACCAGCCATAACCTCCTCAATACCAAGTTGGCGAGCCACAGCATCGGCCGTATCACGGTGATCTCCCGTTACCATAACGACGCGAATACCTTCGGCCATGAGTTCCTTCACTGCGCCCAGCGTAGACACCTTGATCGGATCTGCCACACCAAGGCCACCGGCAACCTGCTCATCAATTGCGACGAACAGCATCGTCTGCCCTTCGCGACGAAGAGAGGCCGCTTTGTCATCCAACTGGGCGAGGCTTTGGCTGGCCACCCCGACATCGATTTGCAAGAATGCTGCAGTCCCGATCGCGATGCGACGGCCATCGACCATCCCTGTGACACCCTTCCCCGTGACCGAACGGAATTTCTCAACGGGGGCGAGGTCAACCCCTCGCTCCTCCGCTCCCCCCACTACCGCAACAGCCAGCGGATGTTCACTGCTCCGCTCAAGACTCGCAGCGATGCGCAACAGGTCCGCCTCGGACCAGGGGGGCACAACCAGGACCGACAGTAGTTTCGGTTTGCCCTCCGTGAGGGTGCCGGTTTTATCGATCACTAGCGTATCCACCTTGCCGAACACCTCCAACGCTTCGGCTTTCTTCACCAGGACTCCTACCGTCGCTCCACGACCGGTCCCAACCATGATCGACATCGGCGTCGCCAATCCTAACGCACAGGGACAGGCAATGATCAAGACCGCCACGGCGTTGACCAGCGCATAGCCCAATTTCGGCTCCGGGCCCCAGATTGCCCAGGCCACGGCAGTGATCAGCGCGGTCACCACCACCAACGGGACAAAGTACGCAGCGGTCACGTCAGCGAGACGCTGGATGGGCGCCCGACTCCGTTGTGCTTCACCGACCATTTGCACAATCCGAGCCAACATCGTGTCTCGCCCAACTCGTTCAGCAACCATCACCATCCCGCCTGTGCCGTTGATGGTTCCACCGGTCACCCTCGTTCCAACTGTCTTTTGGACAGGAATGGATTCGCCTGTGATCATGGATTCATCTACAGATGTTGTACCTTCTTGAACCATCCCATCGACCGGTACTCTCTCTCCCGGCCTGACACGCAGGTAATTGCCTACATGAATGTGCTCAAGTGGAACATCCTCTTCTTGTCCGCCAGACTTGATCAGCCTGGCGGTCTTCGGGGCAAGGCGAAGCAGGGACCGAATCGCGGAACTCGTCTGACTGCGAGCCTTCAGTTCTAGAACCTGGCCGAGCAGGACCAGCACAGTAATGATGGCCGCTGCTTCAAAATAGACTGCGACCGAGCCGTCATGTAATTTGAATGAGCTGGGAAGCAGCGCCGGCGCAACAGTCGCTACAGTACTGTAGCCATAGGCCGCCCCCGTTCCCATGGCGATGAGCGTAAACATGTTGGGAGCCCGGTTCACCACTGAAATCCACCCTCGCTGGAAAAATGGCCAGCCGCCCCAGAGCACCACCGGTGTCGCCAACAGCCATTGCACCCAGTTCCTTGTCGAACCGGTGAGGGCCTCGGGAAAGGAGAAGCCCGGAACCATTTCGACCATCGCCGAGAGCATCACCAAGATTGAAGGCCCGAGGCAGACCCAAAATCTCCTGGTCATGTCCTCAAGTTCGGGGTTCCCCTCATCGTTGAGCGAGACGACTTTTGGCTCCAGAGCCATCCCGCAAATCCGGCAGGCGCCCGGCTTGGTTTCCAGCACCTCCGGGTCCATCGGACAGATGTACTCAACCACTCCACCGGATGGAACTGGCGTCACTCGTGGGGCGCGTTGGTCGGGAGGAGTCAAATAGTAGTCCGGCTCAGCCCGAAACTTGGTCAGGCAGCTCGCCGCACAGAAGTAGTAGGTCTTACCTTGAAACTCATAAGAGCCGGCTGCTGTGGCCTGCTGCACCGTCATCCCGCACACGGGATCGACCGCCACAGGCCCCATCATGACCGGGGCAGGCTGCAACATGGTAAGGGGTTTTCTTGTGGTCGGCTGGGCAGCACTCACCAACTGAGGCTGCAACACCCGTTCTGGAT
>Ga0207701_10002260_pt1 | contig 20032 bp, 20 predicted proteins | sample KBSSwiSSwithPhiX_FD_184294 | JGI IMG/M metagenome (GOLD analysis project Ga0207701, IMG submission 184294) | Switchgrass rhizosphere bulk soil microbial communities from Kellogg Biological Station, Michigan, USA, with PhiX - S5 (SPAdes) (version 2) | ecosystem: Environmental > Terrestrial >... | reverse complement strand
GTCGGCGGCGTGCTCAGCGCCGGACCGCAGCGGCTGGAGGCGGCGGGCCGGGCGGGCGTCCCGCAGGTCGTCGTTCCGCATCGCTACGACCAGCACTACTGGGCACGGCAGATACCACGGCTCGGCATCGGCGTCGCGCACGCGGCGGAGCCGCCGACGACAGGGTCGCTGACGCGTGCGCTCGAGCAGACGCTCACCCCCGAAGTGGCGGCGCGCGCGAAATCTGTCGGCGCGGCGGTGCGCCGGGACGGCACAGAGGTCGCGGTCAAACGGTTGCTGACAGGTATGCCGGTTCCAGCTCCCTGATCCCTGATCCCTGATCCCTGATCCCTGGTCCAGCCCTGACCCCTGACCCCTGATCCCGGATCCCTGATCCCTGTTACCCCCGATGCCGACTGATCCCTGGCCCAGCCCTGATTCCTGATTCCTGCTTCCTGTTTCCTGAAGTGGTAGATTCTCCCCATGCCATCACGTCTGACCGTCAGCGTGCTGTTGGCGCTGGCCCTCGGCGGGGGTGGCGTCGTGGCGCATCACTCCTTTGCCGTCTTCTTCGACGACACCAAGAGCGTCGAGATCAAGGGCACCGTCACCGAGTTCGTGTTCAGCAACCCGCATGCGGTGATCACGTTGACCGCTGCGCGCACGTCCGGCGGGGCGCTGGAGACGTGGCGGGTCGAGACGAACGCGCAGACGCTGCTGCGACGTCGCGGCTGGACCGCCTCGTCACTCAAGGCCGGTGATGTCATCACCGTTCAGGGGTGGCCGTCGCGCGACGGGAAGAACTACATGCGCATGCGGCGCGTCCTGCGGGCTGACGGTACCGAGCTCGGGGCGCCACCTCCTGCGCCGGGTACCGATCCCAGCGGTGAACGCCGATGACTCGTACCGTCGCCTTTGCGCTCGCCCTCGTGCTCGCGGCGTCGGTTGCCGCCGCACAGCAGAAGCCGCCCGACTTGTCCGGGTATTGGGGGGCCGGCCGTGCCGGGCAGGTCGATCCGCAGAGGGTCGCGCAGCTCCCGCCGAACACCGTCGTGCTGCGCGATGCCGGCGCGGTGGAGTTTCCGGCCAACGAGTATGGCGGGCTGCGCGTGAAGCCGGCGGCGCTGGCGGCGGCGAAACAATGGAAGCCGGCAGACGACATGAGCATCAGCCGTGTCTGTCAGCCGCCGTCCATCGTCTACGCGATGCAGGGGCCGTTTCCGATGGAGATCCATCAGGGGACCGAGCTGATCGTGATGAAGCTCGAGTACTACGACATGGTGCGCATCATCTTCATGGACAAGCGAGGTCATCCCGAGAAAGTGCCGCACTCGAAGGTGGGCCATTCCGTCGGACACTGGGAAGGCGCCACGCTTGTGGTCGACACCGTCAAGGTCAGTGCGTCGACGATCACCAACAACGGACTGAATCACAGCGACAACGTCCACGTGACCGAGCGTTTCTGGCTCAGTGCGGACGGCCGCACGCTGCTCGGGCTGCAGGAATTCGAGGACCCCGACGTGCTCGAGAACCGCGGCGCGCGCTTCATGGCGTGGGACCGCGTGCCCGGCGAGTTCGTCCTGCCCTACGAGTGCGACCCCAGCTTCGCGCTCAACTATGTGAAGTGAGGTACCAGGGGTCAGATCTTGAATTCGCAGTTTTTTCATGCTCTGACCCCCTGCTCCGACACAATCTTGCTCACGGTGCTCGGGTGGATCTCGAGGTGTCGCGCGATCTCCGCCAGCGTGTACCGGTCCTGGAACGCCGTCAGGATGGCGACGTTCCGGGCGGCGCGCGTGACCGCGCCGTGAAAGATGGCGTCGAGTGTGCGGCGGCCGTCTCGTCGGGGCACCTCCCGGCCCGCGTTCGTGCGGAACGGTCGAAGTCGCGCGACGAAGGCCTCGTCGCCGAGAATCGCTCTGCGCGGCAACTGCAGCGCGTGAGCGTCCTCCTCCAGGACGGATTTCCGAAACTGGTTTGCGCCATTGGCCGGATCGCCGGGGGCGACGAACTCCCGCAGCCGCGTGCAGTCCAGGAACGGCGGCGGTCCAGCCAGACCGGCCGTCGCGCGATAACTGCTCCACGGCCAGTGCTCCGGCGAGCGGACCATGCCGGCGCGGACCGGGTTGAGCACGATGTAGCGGCACACGGTCCACAGATACGCCTCGTCCTGCACGACTTGCGCGTTGAACCGCCCTTGAAAGACGTGCCCGACGCGCTCATGCCGCCAGTTCCACCATTGCGCGTAGTCGCCATTGAGCTGTTGCACCGCCCGCGACAGGTTGGCGTCCGTCGTCGTGATCGCGAGGTGATAGTGGTTGGTCATCTCGCAGTAGGCGTGGCAGCGCAGGGCATAGCGGTCCACGACATCCGCGAGCAGCGCCAGAAACCGCTGACGGTCGAGCGCGTCGCAAAAGATGGTTGCGCGACGCACGCCGCGCGACGTGATGTGATAAGTCAGCCCGGGGGCTTGAATCCGAAGCGGGCGCGCCACGGGGCAGCGCCATTCACGGGTCGGGCCAGCGTCGTACGGCTCGAATCGTCGAGCCTTACGCCGGGGAGGGTGAAGAATCCGCACACCTTGGGTGTCCGGCAGGGTGCAGAGGGCGCCACGTTGAAGGGGTCAGACCATGAAAAAACTGCGAATTCAAGATCTGACCCCATAACGTAGAATGCCCAGCGTGCGGACGGTTCTTCTGTGGCTTCTCGTGGCGATGCCGGCGGCGGCCTCGGCGCAAGGGACGCCGGCCCAAAGCGCGAGCGCGCCGCTGACGCTGCGGGCGACCTGCGACGCGCAGCGATCGCCGGCGATGCTGCACGTGCAGATCGCCAACACGAGCAATCAGGCGAGAGCAGTGGTCCTCGGATTCAACGCGGCGAACGGGCAGACGCACATCGTGAACTCGATCGAGCTCATTGGCATCCGCCCGGCGACCGGTGCCAATGAGCAGTACGTCTACGTGAATCCGAAGTACGCGCTTGCCAAGGGGCCGCCGTGGGTCGTTTCGCTGGCGCCAGGCGCGACGCACGACATCGATCTCCCGGTGTCGGACTTCACCTCGTCGTTGACGTTCTTCACCCTCGATCCGGCCGCGGTCGGCGGCACCCGTCTCGTCTTCGAAGGGCGTCCGTCAGCCACGAAGTCACCGGTGTGGACGGGGAAGATCGAGACGGTCCTCGAACCCTGCAAGTAGTCGCCCGGCCTACGAGTCACTTCGCAGTCGGTGAGCCGGCGGGTGGCGCCGTATCGTTCGAGGCGACACGCTTCTTGAACCGCCAGCGCCCGTTCTCGCGCACCAGGGTGTCGTCATAGCGCCCGGCCTGCGCGATCGTCGCTCCCTGCGCGCCGGGGACGACGAAGGCCCAGCGCGACCAGGCGGTGGCCGTGTCGCCGCTGACCGTGATCACGAAGTTGGACAGCAGGTGATAGTTCTTCGCCGTGTTCGGCTGCGTGCCCATGTTCTTTTCCATGAACGCCTTGATGTTGGCCGGCCCGGTCACCGATCCGAAGCCGCCGACCCACTCGCCATCCTTGGCGAAGAGCGCCGAATAGCCGGCGAAGTCACGGGCGTCGAGCGTCCGCCCGTACTCGAGCAGCAGACGCTGGATCTCCTCCTTGTCCTCGAGGCGCTGCAATCGCGCCGCAAGCGACTCGTCCGTCGCCGCGCGCGACGTCTGCGCCGCGGCTGTCGACGCAGCGGCCAGACAGGCAATGATGGCGATGCTTCGCAGATGCATGGTCAGCTCACTTCATGTGCTGGAGTGACTTCTCGTTCTCCAGGCAGATCTCGTCGATCAGTTCCGCGTCGACGATGAGGCGTTCCTTGATGGCGACCGTCCACGGCCTGGTGTAGGCCTTCGGATCGTCGACCGTCACCCGGATCTCGAGGTGTCCGAGGTCCGGGCGCCGGATCTCCTCGCGCACCTTGCCCGCCTCGGTGACGACACTGCCGTTCCAGTCCACCCAGCTGTCGTCGCGCATGCCAATCGTGTCGATCACCAGCGTATCGCCCGACCATTTCGCCGACGAGTACCCTTGCCATGACGGCACCGGATCCTCTGGAAACGGCCGTGCGTCGGTGTAGACCTGACGGTAGCCGGCGTTCCACTCGTTGAGCACCACCAGCAGATCGGACTTGTGGACGAACTTCAGCAGATGCGGCATCCCGTAGGCGCGGAGAAAGTTGTCCGGCAGACACTTCACGTGCGGGTCGTCCTTCGCGTTGTTCGCGGTGCGCTCCTTGACGATCGCGGCGAGCCACGGCTGGTACGGCAATCCTCCGGGCAGATCCACGCCGATGTTGATCATCCGGCGCGATGTGGTGGCGTCACGCGGATTCGGCGGCACGCCCGGCCTGCGCGGATCGACTTCATCACTGGTCCAAGTCCCGGACAAATCGGGCTTGCCGTCGGCCAGCCGCGGCGTCGGGGCCGCCATGTTGACAGAGCCGTCCGCCAACCGGGGGACGCCGGCGGTCGGATACCTCACCCACTGAGCGGCAAGGCGTGTCGATGCCAGCGAGCCACCGAGCACGACGAGCGCGGCGATGCACACCGCCGCGGAGCCTCCGGAACCAACGCGATACCGCATCGGCGCAGGATACATCAGACGCCGAGTGCTACCTTCGAACCTTCGAACCTTCGAACCCTCGAACCTTCGAACCTTCGCGTTACTTCTTGATCGAGATCAGTTCGATGTCGAACACCAGCGTGCCGTACGGCTCGCGGCGTCCACGATAGGCGAGCTGCTCGGGAATCCAGAAGCGGCGCGTCTCGCCTTCGACCATGAGCTGAAGGCCTTCCGTCCAGCCGGTGATGACCTCGTTGAGGCCGAGGGTCGCCGGCTCGCCTCCTGATGTGGTGTCGAACGTCTTTCCGTCGGTCGTCCACCCGGTGTAGTTGACGGTCACCATGTCGGTCACTTTCGGATGCACCTTGCCGGTGCCCGGCTTGATGACCACCGACTGGATGGTGAAGGTCTTCTTCGCCGCCGTGGCTGGCGGCGTCTTGAGGTTCGCAGGCGGCGGAACCTGTTTCGTCGATTGCGCGGACGCTACGCCTGCAAGGGAGACGATCATGGCGAGGATGAATGGAGAACGCATCGGCGGCATTTTACTCGGGACTCTCCGTTCCTGTGCCTCGGTCCTCGGTACCTCGGTGTCGTTTCCTTCCTCAGCCGCCGGTCCCGCTAAGATACGCCGCATGCGAAGGCACACGGTCCATACCGCACTCCTCGTCGCGCTGTTCGTCGTCTGCATGCGCGGCGCGCAGCCACAGACAGCGCCCACCATGCGGCAGCTGGCCGGGACCTGGACGCTGGTGTCAATCGAGCGCCCCGGCGCCGGCGACCGGCTGACCGCGCTGCCGTTTCCACGCGGGCTGCTCGTGCTGGACAGTGCCGGCCACATCTTCGAAGGCGTGCAGCATGGACGTCCGCAGGGGGCGCCGGCGCTCGGGGATCGGCAATCGGTGTTCGCCACGTTCGCCGGTCTCTGGGGCAGCTACCGCGTCGATGCGAGCGGGCAGTCGCTGACGATCAGCGCTCGTGGCGCCGTTCATCCGAATCTGCAGGGCGCGGAGTTCGCGCGAAGCTTCACGCTCGGGGCTGATCCGCCGCGGATCTCTCCAACGTCACATCCCGCGCGCCTGACGATGACCGCCGGGGCGAGCGAGCCATTCGCCGGGACCCGGTGGACGTGGGAGAGGGTGCCGCCGGTGGAGAACCTGTCGCCGGCGTATCGTCAGGTGGCCGGCTTCTGGGAACATGTGATCGAGAAGCGGATCAACCTCACGACCGGCGCCTCGCAGGACACGACCCGCGCACCGAGTGTGATTGTCTACACGCCGTCCGGCTATGTCGGCGTCCACTTTCCGCCGCGCTCGCGTGCGAAGTTGTCGAGCGATCAGCCGAGCGAGGATGAAGCGCGCGCGTCGCTGGCGGGGTACGTCGGCTACTTCGGCGCGCTGACGGTCTATCGCGATCAGGTGTTCCACCATCCGCTCGCCAACATCGGCCTCGTCGCCGCCGGCAATACGATCAAGCGCTTCTACGAGATCTCAGGCGACACCGCGACGATCACGTTCCCGGCCACGGCCAACAACCAGGGCCAGCAGGAGACCACCACGGTGACGCTGAAACGACTGAGCGGAATCGACGACATGCTTCCGCGATAGCACGGATCAGTTCCCTTGGAACCGGTGAGCGGCGAAACCGGCCTCGCCCCTCAGCGCATGGAGGTCACCAGGAGATGCCGCGACGTGGGGGAAACCCGAATGCAGTGGGCCGAGGTGTGGCGGGGCCGATCGCGTGGCGGTCACGCGATCGGCTCTTCGCGGTTTACTTCGCGCGATCCTTGTAACCCTGCGCGATCATCGGAATCGAATACACGTAGGCGTGCTGCAGACGCGTCGGGTCGATCAGGCTGACCACCGCATACATCGTCTTCTTGTCCTTCCCGGCGAACGCCGCGCTGATGAGCGAGTACGGTGCCGGAATGCTGCCGAGCAGCTTGCCGTCGGCGCCGACGACGTGCAGTGCGGGCCCGGCGGTGACATACAGGCGACCCTGCGAGTCGACCGTCAGGCCGTCGCCGCCGCCCGCCGGCAGCTCGACGAACTGACGTTGATTCGTCAATGACCCGTCTCCCTGGACGTCGAACGCGGCGACCGTGCGGCCGTTGGTCACGTAGAGCGTTTTTTCGTCGGGGCTGAGCACGACGCCGTTGGTGTTCAAGTTCTCGCCGTACCTGGTGACCACGCCCTTCGCATCGGCGTGGAACAGCCCGCCCATCGTGAAGTACACGCCACCCCTGCTATCGGCGGTGAGGTCATTGATGACGCCGCCCTGGCAGTCCAGCGGATCGCCATTCGGCAGCTTGTCGGCGAGCACCTTGCGCTTCGGTGTCATCTGCGTCACGTTCTGATGCAGTCCGCGCTGCACCATGAACAGCTCGCCCTTCTTGCTGATCGACAGCGCGCCGCCGGTGTGCGTGTCGGCGTACACCTGCGTGACTTTCCCGTTCTTGTCGAGTTTCTGAACGGCGCTGTTGTGGTTCTGCGCGATCAGGAGATCGCCGTTCTTGTCCGCGAGAATGCCATCAGCATTGTTGCCGCTGACTTCCCAGACCTTCGTCCACTTCTGGCCCGCGGCGATCACGCCCGGGATTGCGGCGACGGTGTAGTCGGCAGGCGGCGGCGGGAATGCTGCTGGCGCTGCTGCGGCAGGAGGCGCTGCTGCGGCCGGCGGTGCGCCGCCGCCTGGACGTCCCGCTGGCGCGGCTCCGCCACCCGGTCCTCCCGCTGGTGCAGCGCCACCGCCACCCGGACCCCCGCCGGGGCGACCTCCCCCGCCTCCGCGTGCTGCCGGTGGCGTCTTGCAGGTGGCGATCAGCGCCTGGTAACCAGGATCCTGAGCCGCTTGCGGGCTCGCTCCGGGCGGCAGCACGATCCCCTGGGCGATCAAAGCCGTGCTCGTCAGGGCGAATGACAGGGAGAGCAGAACACTTCGTTTCATGAACACCTCGTCGATGAGTCGCCCATTCATACTACAAAGCGGGTCGATCCGAGCAGCTGATTGACGCCCGCGGTTCTCCGCTGCAGACAGCCGTCGTGCTCGACGGCTGGGCAGCGGGGCCTTCCTCCGCCTCGGGTCGTGCGGCGTTGGTCGGCCCCCGCCTGGAGCTGGCGAACCGAGCTGAAGCTCGGTGCTGCGTGTGACCGAGCTGAAGCTCGGTGCTGCGGTGTGTGACCGAGCTGAAGCTCGGTGCTACGGCGTGTAGCGCCGGGCGCCTACGACGCCCCGCAACCGCAGTCGTCGCCGCAGTGGCAGGTCTCACCGCAGATGCACAGGGTGCGGCGCTTCGGCGGCTGATTCGGGGTCTGGTTCTCGCTGCCGCAGTTCTTCGCATTCGTCTTGGACATCGTCGCGCTCCTCTTGGGTCGGCTCCATGCCGGCCTTCATCCCGATAACGCAGCCACGCCGCGCGCATTACACCCGCCTTTGCCCGCCTTCGCGGGGCGTTGCTGCTACACGCCCCGCTTCGGCGGCGCTTCGGCGCGGCGCGGCGGGCCCCTATACTTGGGGCGATGTCGCGCGCAGAAGCATCGGCGCCGCTCGAGCTGCTGCTCGAGAACCACCGCGCCTTCCTCGCCTATCTGGAACGCCGGGTGGGCGAGCGGGCGCTGGCCGAGGACATCCTGCAGGACGCGTTCGCCAAAGTGATCGATCGACCGCAGGCGTTGCCGTCGGACGAGGGGGTCGTGCCCTGGTTCTATCGCACGCTGCGCAATGCGGCGATCGACCGCGTCCGTCGTCGCGGCGCCGCCGACCGGGCGCTCGAGGCGTTCGCTCGCGAGCTCGAGACGCGCCCGACGCCCGAGCCCGAAATGGAAGCGGAGATCTGCGCCTGCATCACGCGTCTCGCCGCCAGCCTGAAGCCCGAATACGCCGACGCGCTGCAAGCGATCGATGTGGAAGGCACGCCGGTCAAGACGTTCGCCGAGCGGCGCGGTCTCTCCGCGAACAATGCCGGAGTACGAGTCTTCCGCGCGCGCGAAGCGCTGAAGAAGCGGCTGGTCGAGTCGTGCGGCACCTGCGCCGAGCACGGGTGTCGCGACTGCAGCTGTCAGGCCGCGTGCTGACCAATGCCCAATGCTCAATGCTCAATGCTCAATGCCCAATGCCCAATGCCCAATGCCCAATGCCCAATGCCCAATGCCCAATGCGCAATGCCCAATGCTCAATGCCCAATGTCTGACTGGACCGGCATCTGAGCAACGTTTCCTCCCACGAAACGCCGGGTGATACGATGCGCGCCGCACCATGAGTTTCAGGGCGTGTCTATGAGAGAGAGCCACTCGCGTTTCCTGCGTCGCTGTGCCACGGCGCTGGCCGTCCTCGTTTTGGGAACTGCGTCGGTGCTGACGTCGGCGTTCGATCAGACACCGGCCGGCGCGGCGAGCGGTGCGACAGCGCAAGCCGGCGTCGCCGCTCGTGACTGGATTCAGCTGTTCAACGGACGCGATCTCACCGACTGGACGATCAAGTTTGCCAAGCACGATCTCGGTGAGAACGTCGCGAACACTTTCCGGGTCGAGGACGGTCTTCTGAAAGTGCGCTACGACCGGTGGCCCACGTTCAAGGGCGAGTTCGGCCACATTTTCTACAAGGATCCGTTCTCCTACTACCTGCTCGCCGCCGAGTATCGCTTCGTCGGCGAACAGGTCTCCGGTGGTCCGTCCTGGGCGGTCCGCAACAACGGCCTGATGCTGCACGCGCCTCACCCGCGGACGATGCTGAAGGATCAGGATTTTCCGGTGTCGCTCGAGATTCAGCTGCTCGGCGGCCTTGGCGCCGGGCCGCGCACGACGGCCAATCTCTGTACACCCGGCACCCACGTCGTCATGAACGGGAAGCTACACACGCAGCATTGCACGAACTCCACGTCGCAGACGTATGACGGCGATCAGTGGGTCCGCGTCGAGGTGCTCGTGCACGGCGACGAGCTCCTTCGCCACACCATCAACGGCCAGACGGTGCTCGAATACTCGAAGCCGCAGATTGGTGGCGACGGTGTGAGCCCGGTCGACCCGGCGATCAAGATCGATGGCACGCCGCTCACCGGCGGCTACATCGCCCTGCAGGCGGAGACGGCGCCGATCGATTTCCGGAAGGTGGAGCTGGTCAATCTGGAAGGATGCACCGATCCGCGCGCCTCCAACTACAAGCCGTACATCGTCAAATCGAATCCGTCCATGTGCAGGTAAATCGAGTGGTGCTCGATTGTTGGATCCGGGATCTCTGATCGTGGATTCGGTGTTGATTGTTGAATGTCGATTGGGTGATTTATTCGGGTGATTCAGGTGTTGCCCCCGCCGCCGAATCGAGGCCGAATATGCCCGCTCAATCCTGAATGCCGAATCACTCGAATAAATCTGAAATCAAAAATCGCCAATCAACACCGAATCCACGATCAGAGATCCCAGATCGCCAATGTTCATTGGCGCTCCGTGTCGGGCCGCATCGATTGGAGCGCCTTGCGGACGGCATCGCGCAGCGAGCCGGGAGAGTTCGCCAGCTGGGTGTCGAGCTGCCGCAGTGCCTCACGCGCCTGATCGCGACGGCCTGCCTCGGCGTGCAGCAGCGCCACGTAGTAGTCGATCGTCTTCTGACGTGACGGATCGGCAGTCACCAAGTCGCGGAACGCCCACTCGAGCGTCTTGACATGGTCATCGGGTGGCAGTGCGCCGAGCAGCGCCTGCCGCTGCGCATCATGACCGCTCAGCATCGCGAAGAAGTACGGCGCCCAGAGCGCCTGCGCCTGTGATGACGTGAGCGTGTGGCCCTCACGGCGTTCGGCATCCGCGACTCGGAGGCGCTCGACGAGCGCGGCCGGTGTGTTGGCATTGCCATACGCCGACCACTGAAACATGCGCACCACGTCGCGGGCCCGGCCGCTGGCGAGTGCGGTCTCGAACAACTTCGCGGCGGCGGCCACGTCGTCACTCTCGAACAGCGTCCAGTGGGCGAGCATCGCATTCGCGTACGGGTTCTGCGGATCGAGGGCGAGTGCGTCGCGATACCACCGCTCGGGCTCGAGCTGGCGATTGCCGTCGCGCCGCATCAGGAACGTCGCCCATCCCGAATGCGCCAGCAAGTCGGCGCGTCGCACGCCGGTCGCCGTGGCCAAAGCCTCGTCGACGATCGCGAGCGCCGGTTTGATCGCCTCGCCGAATGTCGACGTGCCCGCCTCGACGCGCACGTTGCGAATCCACTCCATGGCCGTGTCTTCCTGTGCCCGACGCACGGCGTCCGATGCCGGCGCCAGCGTCCGCGCCCGCGCCAGCGTGGCGAGCGCCTCGATCGACTGCAGTCGGCGCCGCTGTTGTGACGATTCGGCGATCAGCGCCGCGACGCGCTGATCCTCGACCGGCGGCGTATCCGCTCCGGTTCGGCCGTCTCCGGAGCGCCACAGATAGCCGGCCAGTGCCACGGCGACGAGCACGCCCGCGACGGCGACCAGCCAGCGGCGACGGATCCACGGCTGGCCGCCTGTTCCGCCGTCGAGCATCTTCGCGAGGCGATCGCACAGACGCTCGGCATCGTCGTGGAACTCGTCGTAGTCCAGCCTGACGCCCTGGCGCGTGGCCAGCGCGGCGAGCGATGGTGGAAGCTCCGCCGCTGAGGGTACGGCAGCGCCCTGAACGAGTACCGGGACCACCGGGACCTCGCGCTTCAGCGCCGCCTCGACCTCGAGACGCACGAAGTCGGCCGCCTGTTCGAGCCGGCGGTCGCCCTCGGCGGTTCGCGCCGACACCCAGCGCTGGCCGATCACGACCAGCACCACGCGCGTTTCTTCGAGCGCGCGGTGCAGCACCTGGACGAAGTCGGTGCCGGGCTCGATGGTGTCGATATCCAGGAACACCCGGTCCTTGCCGAAGCGCCGCTTCAGATGGTCGGCGAGCCGGCCCGCGTCGCTGGCTGCGTCGTCCCGCCGGTAGCTGATGAAGATCCCCGAGGCCATGCGTCGGCTCGATGATATACGTCGCTGGCTGGAGGAGCCGTCCGCGCGGCATAATGGCGGGCCGCCGGCATCGCTCGGGCCCCCGCGGCCGGGAACTGCGGGAGCGCTGATGGTCGGGTCCGCCTGTCCGCCCGACGCGGACACTACAGAGGGGTTCTGACATGACTCGCGCCGCAACGATATTCGCCCTCGTCCTGCTCGGCAGCACGCTCGCCGCTCAACGTCCGTCCGACCCGGCACTGCTCGTCCCGGAAACTGCGCCGCCGCTCGATTACGTGCCGGTCGCCAACCCGGTCACGCTGCCGGCGGGCACGACGATGGGGGCGACGGCCGCTGTGGCGTTCGACGCGAAGGGGCATCTCTATGTCCTCGCGCGCGGCGGGACCTCGTTCTTCGAATTCGATCCCGCGGGCGCCTACGTCAGGTCATTCGGCGAGCCGATGGTGCGCGCACACGGGCTCCGCATCGATCGTGACGGGAACCTGTGGGCGACCGACGTCGGCGCGCACACGGTGATGAAGTTCAGCCCCAAGGGCGACGTGCTGATGACGCTCGGCGTGAAGGGGCAGGCCGGGACGTGGGACGAAGCGGCGGGGGAGCGCAAGTTCAATCAGCCGAACGACATTGCGATCGCCGCCAACGGCGACGTCTTCGTCGTGCAGGGGCATACGCCGGGGCTGACGCGCGGCGACGCACGCGTGCTGAAGTTCGACAAGACCGGCAAGTTCATCAAGTCGTGGGGAGGCAAGGGCAAAGGCCCCGGCCAGTTCGACGTCGCGCACGGCATTGCCATCGATGCCAAGGGACTGCTGTGGGTGATGGATCGCGAGAACCAGCGCATTCAGGTCTTCGATGCCGACGGCACCTTCGTCCGCGAGATGAAGTACGCGGGTCTTCCGTGCAGCGTCGATATCGGTCGTGAGTACGTCTACATGGTGAACGGCTTCGCCGGTCAGGTGCTCCGCATGGACTTGAACGGCAAGGTTGTCGCCGCGACGGGGAAGCCGGGAACCGCGCTCGGTGAGTTCGGCGAAGCGCACTTCCTCGCCGTCAGTCCGAAGGATGAGCTCTACGTCGCGGATTCAGTGAACGGCGCGCTCGTCAAGTTCGTGAAGCGGTAAGCGGTAGAATCGTCGCAAGGAGTTCACATGGCCCGTTTCGAGATGGCGTCCGACCGTACGTTCCCGACACCCGCGCTGGCAGAAGAGCGCATCTCCGCATTCCTCCGCTCGGTCTACGGCTGGATGTGCGTGGGACTCGGCATTACGGCCGTGACCGCCTTCGTCATCGCCGCCTCTCCAGAGGTCGTGTTCGCCATCGCCCGCAACCGGCTGCTGTTCTGGGGACTGATGATCGCGCAGCTCGGTCTCGTGTTCACGCTGTCGGCGAGGGTCGACCGGATGTCACCGGGCGTCGCGTCGATCCTGTTCATTGCCTATTCGGCACTGACGGGCGTGACGATGTCGTTCGTGCTGCTGGCGTTTACCGCGACCTCTGTCGCGACGACGTTCGTGGTGACGGCCGGGATGTTCGGGGCGCTGGCGCTCTACGGCACGGCGACCAGTCGGAGCCTGGCCGGCCTGGGTCCGCTGCTGTTCATGGGGTTGATCGGGATCGTGCTGGCGTCGGTCGTGGGCATCTTCTGGCACAGTGACGCGCTGCAGTTCGTGATCTCGTTCATCGGCGTCATCGTGTTCACCGGCCTGACCGCCTACGATGCGCAGCGTCTCAAGGCGATGGCGCTGGCGATGCCGTCCGGCCACACGACCTCGTACGCCATCGTCGGCGCGCTCGCGCTCTATCTCGACTTCATCAACCTGTTCCTGTTCCTGTTGCGGCTGTTCGGAAACAGAAGAAACTAGCGCGTGGTCTCCCAGCTGACCACCGTCCGATAGCGCACCGGCTGACCGTCCTTCAACGCCGGCGTGAATTTCCACGTCTTGGCGCCGCTCAACAGGAGCATGTCGGTCATGCGCTTCGGCGGCGCCGACAGCTTCACCTGCTGAACGCGTCCCATCTTCGAAATGACCAGCTCCATCTGGTTGACGTCCGAGAGCAAGGTACTGGTGCCGGAGCCGCTCAGTTCGGTGACCAGGCGTGCCGGGATCACTTCCGGATTGTCCTTCGAGTAGATCGGCGACGACTCGTCGTCCGGGAGCGGGACGACCACGGCTGGCGCCACAGCGGCGGGTGCGGGCGGCGGCACGATCGTCGGTTCGGGCGACTCCGTCAGGGCAGCGACGACGTCGGTCGTCACCGGTGCAGGCTCGATGACTGGTGCCGGGACGGCGTGAGTCGCGGCAGCCGCGGCTGGCTTGCGCGGGCGGGGACGTGGTTCGGTCGGGGCCGCCAGCGGTGCCGGTGCCGGCGCCGTCACCTTGGGCGCCGGTTTCTCCACTTCCACCGGAGCGGGAGCGGGCGCGGGCCGACGCGTCGCTTCCAGGTTCCGCTGGACCATCGACATGCTGGCGATCCCCGAGCCGTAATCCCGATGCTCCGGCTTCTTTTCCGGTTCTTTCGAACAGGCACCCGAGAAGACAGGCGCCGAGAAAAGGACCACCAGTGCAATCCGACGCGACAGGGGGCGATAGTGGGCTGCGCTCACGGTGTCATCTCGCTTGATCTGATCGCATCATCGCGATCAATCTGGCGAGATATAGGCTGCAAAGTGAGGTCCAGCTCTACCGGGCGCGACAGCGACGCCGTTGCGGGAAACCATGCGGACGCGGCGTGCAGGCCGCCCTCGTCGAGGAGACGGCCGGTTGACGCTCGAATGACATTTTTCGCTCGAAACTGACGAATTCGCGCGACACCCGTAGCGCGGAGCTTTAGCTCCGCCCGTCCGGGGCGCGCGTAGCGCGGAGCTTCAGCTCCGCGTGTCCGGGGGCCGCGTAGCGCGGAGCTTCAGCTCCGCCTCTCGACGGGGCTTCCGCCCCGCCTTGCCTGTTCGCCTCGCCCACCTGGCCTCAATTCGAACCCGCCGTCGTCCGCCGCGTCGCCTTCGTCACTCCCGGACGTGTGGCGACCGTTGACGCCGTGTAGATGTCTCCTGTCGTTGGATCGACGGCGAGCCCGTGCGGCCGTCCTTCGACCTTGATGAAGTCGACGATCTGATCGTTCTTCAGCACGGCCACCGCACCGGAATTCACGTCGCTGATGTAGAACGTGCCATCGGCCGCGATGAAGGAGCCGCCCCGCCCCGGGACCGGAATGTTCTTGAGGAACTTCCCCTGCGCGTCGAAGACGACGACGCGCTGATTGTCGCTGTCGGTGGCGTAGACGCGTCCCTGCGCGTCGATCGCGACGCCGTGGACCATCGCCATCTCGCCGTCGCCCTTGCCCTTCCTGCCGCCGAAGATCCGCACGAACTTTCCGTCGGGTGTGAATTCGACGACCCGCTGATTCGCGTAGCCGTCCGAGACGAACACCTGTCCACCGCGGCCGAATGCGACGGCATTCGGGCGATTGAAAGCGTCCTGCGACGCGTTGTCGCCCGCGACCTTGGGCTTGCCGAGCGTCAACAGCAGCTGGCCTGCCGGGGAGAACTTGCGGACGGTGTGGTCGACCGAGTCGGTGGCCCAGAGGTTGCCGTCGGGTCCGAAATGGACGCTGTGCGCTTCGCCGGTGAACAACTCCTTGTCACCCCATTGGCGGAGCGGCGTGCCGTCGGTGGAGAAGAACCGGAAGAAGGGCGCGACGCGAACCATCACGACGATGGTGCCTTTGCCGTCGGCGGCGACCCAGGTGGTTGTGCCGCCCCATTCCTTCGGTTCCTTGACGCCGAAGTCGCCGCGGACGGTGTAGGTCCCGAACAGGCTCGCCAGTGAAGAGTTCGGCGGAGTAAACGGCGCAGCCGGTGCACTGGCGGGCGCCTGAGCCAGCAGTGGAGCCGTGAGGGCCGCGAGCGCAACAGCGACGAGCAGACGACGAGTCATGATGAATCCCCTTTTCGAATACGCCAGATTCTACGCGCGGCGCGGTCGGATTCGAGGCGGCCATCTATAATTCCGTCGAGTGCCGATGAGTGGCGAGACTGTGTGTCTTCACCCCGCTCAGACTCTTTGCCGTCCTGACCGAGAAGATATGGCTCTTTTCCGAAGATTCGCGGCGGTCAAGACGGCTGGTCGCCTCACCCTGATTGGGGTCGGAGCGGTTGCGGTGCTTGCCGCTGTTTCGTCCGTTGATGCGCAGCGCGGCGCCCGTCGTGACGCGGCATCGCCACCGGCGCGTGAGATCCCGCGCACGCCCTGGGGCGACCCCGATCTGCAGGGTGTATGGCCGAGCGGTGCGTTGATCGAGGTGCCGTTCGAGCGGCCGGCGGCGTTCGGGACACGTGACACGCTGACTGACGCCGAGTTCGCGCAGCGCACCGCTCAGATCAAAGCGCAGTCCGAAAGCGATGCTGCGGAATCCGGCCGCGACACTGCCGGATCACCGGCGACTGCACCGCCGCCGCATTGGCTCGAGCGCGGCGTCGCCACGCGGCAGGCCTCGCTCATCGTCGATCCACCCGATGGGCGTCTGCCGCCGATGACCGAGGACGGCGCGCGCCGGGCAGCACGCTGGCGGACGACGTCGGCCGAATCGTATCTGTTCGAGAGCCCCGCAGACCTGACGCCGTACGATCGCTGCATCACCCGCGGCGTGCTCGGCTCGACGTTTCCGAACATCTACAACACCGGCATCCAGATCGTGCAGGTGCCAGGAGCGGTGATCCTGCGTTACGAGATGGTGCACGAGACGCGGATCGTGCCGCTCGATGGCCGGCCGCATCTGCCGCCGGCGCTGCGCTCGTACATGGGCGACCCGCGCGGCTCGTGGGACGGCGGCACGCTCGTCATCGACACGACGAACTTCAACGGGCGCACCGGCTCTCTCGGGCGCAACGGCAATGGCAACCCGACGAGCGCAGCGCTCCATCTCGTCGAGCGCTTCACGCTCCTCGATGCGAACCGCCTGCAGTACGAAGTGACGATTGCCGATCCGCAGACGTGGACCAGACCATGGACCGTTCGGTTCCCGCTGGCACGGAACGACGGCTATGCGATGTATGAGTACGCGTGCCACGAAGGCAACTACGCGATGCGGAACTCGCTGAGTGCCGCTCGCGCACGTGAGCGCGCGAAGTAGGCGCTCTCGGGGATCCTCGCCTTCACGCTCCCGATACCCACTCCCTCTTTCGAGGGGTGTTGAACGGCCCTTCATGCGTGCATGACGCGTGGCCCGCACGATCGAGCGCTCTTGGGCATACAATCTCCACGCTTCAGCGACTCGCAAAAGGAGAAGACATGCGGAAGGGATGGCTTGCCGTCGTGTTCCTGTTGGCCGCGTCGTCGGCGGCATCGGCGCAACCGCGGATTGTGCCGCCCTGCGATCGCGCCTGCCTCGAAGGCTACGTCGATCGCTACCTCGACGCGATGCTCGCGAACGAGGTCAGCGCGAAGCTGTTCGCGCGCGATGTCAAGTTCACCGAGAACGGCGTCCGGCTGCCGCTCGGCAACGAGGGGCTCTGGTTCGGGATGTCGGGCAAGGGGCACTACAAGTTCTATGTGCCGGACGTCGAGACGCAGCAGGTCGCGTTCATCGGAACGGTCATCGAGAATGCCGCCGCCCGCGGCGCCAACACCGGTGAAGGCAACCTCGTGGCGATCGCGTTGCGCCTCAAGGTCGTCGGCGGATTGATCACCGAAGTCGAGCAGCTCGCGATCAGGCCGGAGACGACGCTCGGTGGTGGGCGCGCCGGCGGGGCGCGCGCTGGAGGCGCCGGCGCCGCTGCTCGCGGCGGCGGTGCCGGTGGTGGAGTGGCTGTGCCAGGAGCTGGTGGTGGTGCCGCTGGTGCGGGCGCGGGTGCGGCCGCGGCCGCGGCTGGCGGCGTCCGTGGCGCTGGTGCCGGCGGTGCAGCGGCTGGTGGGGCTGCAGCGCCCGGTGGCGCTCGTGGTGCCGGTGGCGCAGCGCCCCCCGCTGGTCCGGGCGGTGGTGGCACCGGCGATCGGGTGGAGGCGATGAAAGAGCCCAATCCGATCTTCCGCGAGGTCATTCCCGAAGCGAAGCGCCCGTCGCGAGACCAGTTGATCGAGACCGCGAACTACTACTTCACCGGGCTGGCCCGGAACGACGGCAAGGGCTACTACCCGTTCACCGACGACTGCGAGCGCTTCGAGAACGGCATGGCGACGACGCAGCGGAACTGCAAGGCGCAGTTCGAGAACACGCTGAGAGGCGTGGTGTCACGGATCCGCGACCGCCGTTTCGTGGCTGTCGATCGCGAGCGCGGGATCGTCTTCGCCTTCGCGTTCTTCGACCACGAGAACATCAACTGGACCTGGCAGCTCGGCGAGCTGTTCAAGATCGAGAACGGCCAGATCCGCCGCGTGGAAGCGGTATTCCATCGTGCCCCGTATGGCACTCCCTCAGGGTGGAGCACGTTCGAGATGGCGATGTCGGAGGCGATCCAGAACGTGCGGTGATCGCGGCCTGCAGCGACCACGAAGGCCCTCCGGGCTTCCACGAAGATCACGGAGACGTCTTCGTGTCCTTCGTGAAGCGCTGCCTTCGTGGTGTACGGTTTTTACTTCACCTTGAACGCGAGGACCGTTTTCGATCGATAGGTCTCGCCCGGCTTGAGGATGGTGCTCGGGAAGGCCGGCTGGTTCGGCGAATCCGGGTAGTGCTGCGTCTCCAGCGCGAAGCCGGTGCGCCGGGCGTACGGATGCCCGGACTTGCCGGTGAGCGTGCCATCGAGGAAGTTGCCGGTGTAGAACTGCATGCCCGGCTCGGTCGTCGCGATCTCGAGCACGCGGCCGCTCGCCGGCTCCTCGACGCGCGCGGCCGGCGTCAGCTCGTCCCCGCGGCGATCCAGCACGTAGTTGTGATCGTAGCCGTTGCCGTACGCGATCTGCTGATCGGTCGCATTGATGCGCGCGCCAATCGGGGCAGGCGTGCGGAAGTCGAAGGGGGTGCCGGCGACGGTGGTGACACCCGTCGGGATCAGTCCCTGATCGACCGGCGTCATCGCGCTGGCGTGAATCGTCAGGATGTGACCGAGCACGTCGCCGTTCCCTTCACCCGCCAGATTGAAGTAGGTGTGCTGCGTCAGGTTCACCGGCGTGGGCTTGTCGGTGGTGGCCTCGTACTCGAACGCGAGCTCGTTCGCATTGTTCAAGGTGTAAGTGACCTTGACGGCGAGCGTGCCGGGGTAGCCTTCGTCGCCATCCGGACTGGTGTGGGTGAAGACGAGCCCGACCGCGTCCGGGCGCGTGAACGACTCCGCCTTCCACACGACCTTGTCGAACCCGGTGATGCCGCCGTGCAGGTGATTGGGACGGTTGTTGACGGCGAGCGTGTAAGTGTGGCCGTCGAGCGTGAAACGGCCTTTGGCGATGCGATTGGCGTAGCGTCCGATGATGGCGCCGAAGTAGGGCGGATTCTTCAGGTACGGCTCGAGCGTGTTGAAGCCGAGGGCGACATCGTCGATTTTGCCCGTGCGATCGGGGATGCGAATCGACGTGATGATGCCGCCGAAGGTGATGGCGCGGACTTCGATGCCGCCGGCGTTCGTCAGCGTGTAGACGTCGACCGATTCACCGGCAGGCGTTTTCCCGAACGGAGCCTTGTTCACGGAGCCTTTCTGCGCCGTTGCGGCAGCGGCGGCCGGCTTCTGCGCATCGGTATTCGTGCATGCCGCGAGGGCAAGGAGAAGGACGAGCGGCGTGAGTCTCATGACTTGGTCGCCGTGAAGTAGCGCGAAAGGAAGTCCACGAACAAGGCCCATTCACCGGGCGTCGCCGTGTGCGGGCCGGTGTGGAGGTTGAACCCGAGATCGCCAGTGACGACGGGCGTATCGGGAGCGGGATAGGTGGTCGTGCCGAGGTCGCGCGCGCCGAGCAGGCGATAGACGGGACCGGCCGCCACCTGCGCCAGGAACTCGCCCTTCGGATCCGACCACTGATCGCCGGTGCCGCCGGTGACGAACAACGGCCGCGGCGCCAGCAGCGCGATCAGCATGTGTGCGTCGACCGGCATCGCCGACCAGCGCCCGGGCCACTGCTGAAAGCTCTCGCTGAACTGCCAGGGAAAGTTCTGCGCCATGTCATCGACCGTTTCGCCCCAATCGCGCCGGGCGAGTGCCGAGCCCATCTCGCCCGCGCATCCGGAGAAGACCACCGTGAAGCGATCGTCCTGCGCCGCCGCCCACAGCACGGTCTTGCCCAGGCGCGAGAACCCGTAGAGGGCGAGGCGCGATCCATCGACGTTCCGATCCGACTGCAGATAGTCGGCGATGCGGCTGGCGCCCCACGCCCAGGCGCTGATCGTGCCCCACTCGTCCGGCGCCGGCTTCGTCTGCCCTGGTGCGAGCGTCTGCCCGATGACGCCTTCAGTCCACGCATCCTGGCGATCGGGCTGAATGTCGTTGTAGCCCACGGTCGCGTAGCCCCATCCCCGCGCGAGGATGTCGGCGGCGTTGGGTGGCTCTCCGGTCGCGGCGTTGCCACGGCCCTGACCCGCACGGCCGGCGGGTGCGGCCGGTGGCG
>Ga0207701_10002259_pt1 | contig 20033 bp, 12 predicted proteins | sample KBSSwiSSwithPhiX_FD_184294 | JGI IMG/M metagenome (GOLD analysis project Ga0207701, IMG submission 184294) | Switchgrass rhizosphere bulk soil microbial communities from Kellogg Biological Station, Michigan, USA, with PhiX - S5 (SPAdes) (version 2) | ecosystem: Environmental > Terrestrial >... | reverse complement strand
CTTCTTGATGTACTGGATGATCGCCTCGTCCATCTCGTTGCCCGCGACGCGCACCGCCTTGCTGTAGACGATGCCCGCGAGCGAGATGACGGCGATGTCGGTGGTGCCGCCGCCGATGTCCACGATCATGTTGCCCGACGGCTCCGTGATCGGCATGCCCGCACCGATCGCCGCGGCCATGGCTTCTTCCACCAGGTGCACCTCGCTGGCCTTCGCGCGATACGCGCTGTCCTTCACCGCGCGCTTTTCGACCTGCGTGATCTCCGACGGCACGCCGATGACGATGCGCGGCCGGACCCAGACGTTGCGGTTGTTGTGCGCCTTGCGGATGAAGTACGCCAGCATCTTCTCGGTGACCTCGAAGTCCGCGATGACGCCGTCCTTCATCGGCTTGATGGCCACGATGTTGCCGGGTGTACGCCCCAGCATCTCCTTGGCCTCCTTGCCAACGGCCTCCACGCGGCCGTTCACCTTGTTGATGGCGACAATGGACGGCTCGTTGACCACGATGCCCTTGCCGCGGACGTACACACATGTATTCGCGGTGCCCAGGTCGATTGCCAGATCGCTCGAGAAGAGGGAGAAGAGGGAACGCAGCGCCAACGAGGAACTCCTTTGCCCGCCGACTCAGTCGGAGGCGAGATGTATGCCGTTCTTGCCCGACATCTTGACCTTGTACATCGCGCGGTCGGCGGCCTGCACGAGCTCCTCGGCCGAGGCCGCGACATCGGGAAGCGTCGCGATGCCGACCGAGGCCGTGAGGCGGACGTCGAGCCGATCCGCGGTGAGAAAACTGTGCGCCGCAATGCGGTCGCGAATGCGCTCGGCCACCATCGTCGCGCCCTCGGAATCGGTTTCCGGAAGGATCACCGCGAACTCGTCGCCGCCGAAGCGGGCGACGACATCGGTCTCGCGCGCGCTGCCGCGAATGACGGCGGCCGCTTCGACCAGCGCGCGGCTGCCATACAGGTGGCCATAGGTGTCGTTGACGGCCTTGAAGCCGTCCATGTCGATGAAGAGCAGTGAGAGCGTGCGCCCGGTGCGCACCGCCCGCTTGGTCTCGCGCCGCAGCGACAGGTTCATGTAGCGCGAGTTGTAGAGCCGCGTGAGATCGTCGGTCACGGACAGCGCTTCCGCGCGCGTCACGACCATTGCGTTCTCCAGCGCAAGCGCTCCCGTCGTCACCAGCGAGGCCCAGGCTCCGCGGACACCGGTGTTGAGCGCCGGCTCCGACTCGGACGCCCGGCGGTCGAAGCCGATGAGCGCGCCGATGACCTGCTCGCGGCCGCGCAGGACGAAGCCGATGGCGGCCACGGCGCTGCCGCCCGCGGGCGCTGCCAGTCGCGAGTCGTAGCGCAGGTCGGCGCTGGCGAAGTCCTCGCCGCTGTGCACCATCCACCCCGCAACGGCCTGCGCCGTCGAGGCGAGGCTTTCGGGCAACGCGCGCTGCGCGAGGACGGCGAGCTGGCCGTCGACGTCGGTGGTCACGACGGCCCAGATCGAGACGGGCCACCAGGTCGGAGCCCACGAGACGAGGAATTCCGCGACGCGGCGGGGGTCGAGCGTGGCATGCGTGGACTGGACAATGTGCGCGAGCGCGGAACGGGTGACGAGGCGCGGCCGGAGCGCCCGCTGGGCGTCGTGTAGACGTCGGGCGAGGTCGCCGACGGCGACCGGATCCGCGGCGGCGCGCTGGCGCGGACCGGGGCGTGCCCGTCGCGCTGGCGCTCGCCCGGTAGCCGGGCGGGTCATGGTCTCGCTGCTCCCTGCACGCGCGCGGTGGACACGGCCGCTAAGTGCTTCTCACCGACGGAAATAATACCACGCCGTACCCGCGCGATCGGACGCGGATCGACCCCTGTGCGGCCGAATTTCGCCCGTCGGAGCGACGGCCGCTCTACCGGTTATCGGCTGATGGCGAACGGTTGACAGGCCCTTCCACCAGAGACGACAATCTGAGGTTTGGACACTGGATTCCGCTCCCGCTGAAGGATCTCGAACCCCATGACCATGCTCGACCGGATGCGCCGACACAAGAACTGGCTGAAATGGAGCCTGGCCCTGGTGGTGCTCGCCTTCGTCTTCTTCTACGTTCCCGACTTCCTTCGGCCGCGCGTCGGCGCGGGATCTCCCAACGAGGAAATCGCCACGGTCAACGGGGAGGGCATCACGGCGACGACGTTCCGCCGTGCCTATCAGCAGCAGATGCAGGCCTACCGCGCCGCCTACGGCGCCAACGTCAACGAGCAGATGCTGAAGCAGCTCGGCGTCGAACAGCAGATCCTGCGGCAACTGATTGAGGAGCGGACGGCCGTCGTCGAGGCCCGTCGTCTGGGGCTGTCGGTCAGCGATGCGGAAGTGGCGCAGCGCATCCTGAGCATCCCTGCGTTCCAGCAGAACGGCGTGTTCGCGGGCGAGGACGTCTACAGCCAGGTGCTCGCGTCGCAGCGGCCGCCGCTGACGAAGGCGGACTTCGAAGAGAGCCTCCGGCGCTCGCTGCTCGTGGACAAGCTGCGCGCCGCTCTCACCGACTGGGTCGTCGTGCCTGATTCTGACGTTTCGGCGGAGTTCAAGCGGCGCAACGAAAAGGTGAAGGTCGAGCTCGTCGTGCTGTCGGCCGACAAGATGCGCGATCAGGTGACGGTGACCGATCAGGATGTCGCCTCGTGGTTCGATCAGCACAAGGAGACGTACCGCATTGGCGAGAAGCGGAAGATCAAGTTCCTCCTGATCGACGTCGAGGCGCTGCGCACGAAGACCATCGTCCCCGCGTCTGACGTCGAGCGGTACTACCGCGAGCACCAGCCCGAATACACCACACCCGAACAGGTGCGGGCCAGCCACATCCTCCTGAAGACCGAAGGCAAGGACGACGCGGCGGTGAAGGCGAAGGCCGAGACGCTGCTGAAGCAGGTGCGCGGCGGCGCCGACTTCGCCGAGCTGGCGAAGAAGAATTCCGAGGACGAGGCGTCTGCAAAAAACGGCGGCGATCTCGACTACTTCGGCCGCGGGCGGATGGTGAAGGAGTTCGAGGAGGCGGCCTTCAGCCTGCAGCCGGGGCAGATAAGCGACCTCGTGAAGTCGCCGTTCGGGTACCACATCATCAAGATGGTCGACAAGAAGCCCGGGGCCACGCGGCCGCTCGAAGCGGCGCGGCAGGAGATCACCGATCGACTCGCGTACGAGCGCGCGTCGACCGAGGCGCAGTCGATCGCCGATTCCATTTCAAAGGACTTGAAGACGACCGCCGACATGGAGCGGGTCGCGGCGGCGCGCGGCCTCAAGGTGCAGGAATCGGGCTTCTTCCTGAAGGACGAGCCGATCGCCGGCCTGGGCCCGTCGCCGGAGGTCAGCGAGCAGGCCTTCAGCGGCAAGCTCGACACCGTGAGCGGCCCGGCCCGAACCGCGCGCGGCCTGGTCTTCTACGCGCCGACCGCCACTGAGCCTTCACGCCTGCCCACCCTGGCCGATGTGAAGGACAAGGCGCACGAGGATGTCGTGCGGCAGAAAGCGCGCGATCTGACGAAGACGAAGGCGGCGGCGCTGACTGCTGGTCTCGCCGGCAACTTCGGCCAGGCCGCCAAGGCCGCGGGGCTGGACGTGAAAACCAGCGAGCTGGTGGCTCGCGGCACGGCGTGGCCCGATGCGGGCATCAGCCCGGCACTCGATTCGGCGATCTTCGCGCAGTCGAGCGGTGGCGTCACGGCGCCGGTCACTACCGACAACGCCACAGTCATCGCGCACGTCGTCGAGAAGGAAGAGGCCAAGCCCGACGAGCTGACGAAGACGAAGGACTCGCTGCGCCAGGAGCTCGAGACGGACCAGCGGTCGAAGTTCTTCGGCGCCTACATGAGCAAGGCGCGAGACCGCATGAAGATCAACGTCAACGAAGAGCTGCTCAGGACGATCACGGGGTAGGTTCGGAGGAAAGGAAGGGTCGGAGGGGGCGGGGGGTTCGGTGCGGAGGGTTCGGGTTCGACCGAACCCATGAACCGACCTGCGAACCTCCGAACCCATGAACCGACCTTCGAACCTCCGAACCTCGCGAACCCCTTGGAACCGAACCCTCCCACCCCTCCGCCCCTTCCTCCCCTTCGAACCCTCCTCCGAACCTGAGGTTCGAGGGTTCAGGTTCAGGGTTCAGCGCAGGAAGAGACTCGGCATGAGTGCGAGCGCCTCGTTCGGCCGGAACAGCCGGAACGGGGCCAGCGCCATGCCCACCGCGCGCCGCTCGTCGTCGGGCAGCACGCCTGCGAGCACGCTGCCTTCGGTCTTGAAGCCCTTCGACAACAATTCGAAGACCGAGCGCTTCGGAGGATAGACCACCACTTCCACGTCGCTCGCGGCCGGGATCTTCGCGCGCTGCTTGGCCGCCGCGATGGCGCGATCGAGCCCGCCAAGTTCGTCCACCAGCCCGATCGCCTTGGCCTGCCTGCCCGTCCAGACGCGGCCCTGCGCAATGGCGTCCAGCTTCTCCGGCTTCATGTGTCGCGAGGCCGAAGCCTTCTCGATGAACTGATCGTAGGTTTCCTCGATCAGGCTCTGGACCTTCCTGCGCTCCTCGTCGTTGAAGGGCCGCACGGGCGAGGCCAGCTCGGCGAGCTTGCCCTTGCTGACGGTCTCGATGTTGGCGTCGAGCTTCTTGAAGGTGCCGCCGGTCACCATCTTGCCGGTGATGACGCCAATCGACCCGGTGAGCGTACCCGGCTGCGCGACGATGTAGGGCGCGGCCATGGCGATCCAGTAGCCGCCCGACGCCGCGAGATCGGACATCGAAACGACCAGCGGCCGGTCGTGGCGCTCCTCCCGAGTGATGACCAGTTCGCGCCAGATCGCGTCCGACGCCGTGGCGGATCCGCCCGGGCTGTCGATGCGCAGCACGATCGCGCGCACCGACGGATCGTTGCGCGCCTCCTTGATGTGCTCGATGATCGTTTCGGCCCCGAGCACGCCGCCCGAGAACGGATCGTACCCGGCGCGGCCGGAGGCGATTACGCCGGTTGCGTAGATGACGGCGATCCTCGGGCCGCGGTTGAGGCCGAGCGAGCCGGCATCCACCTTGGCGTAGACGCTGCCCTCGAGACGCGTGAGCTTGCCGCTACCGAGCTTCAGCTTTTCGTCGATCTGATCCGCGTACGCCAGGTCGTCCACCAGGCCCACGCGCAGCGCCTCGTCCGGCAGGAAGGGGCCCTGGTCGATGAGCGCGCGGACCTCGCCCTCGGTCTTGTGCCGGCCTTCGGCGATGCCGCGCACGAGTTGATCGTAGAGATCCGTGGTCATCGACTCGGTGACCTCGCGGTGCGCCTTCGTGAATCCCTTCTCGGTGAACGCGTTGTAGGCCGTCTTGTAGTCGCCGATGTGCAGGAAGTCGGGATAAAGGCCAATCTTGTCGAGCGTGCCGCGCAGGAACACCTCGTAGGCGGCCAGGCCGTTGAGGTCGAGCGACGCGCTCGGCATCAGCACGATGCGGCTGCACGCGCTGGCGATGAAGTACTCGCGCTCGCCGGCGTACTCGAGGAACGCGACGGCCGGCTTGCCCGACTTGCGGAAGTCGAGGATCGCGTCGTGGACCTCCTGCACCTTGGCCCAGTACGGCGCCTTGAGGCCGGCGGGCAGGACGATGACGCCCTGGATGCGCTTGTCCACCTTCGCCTTGCGCAGCGCCTCGAGGACGCCGCGCAGGCCGCCCGGCTCATCGCCCTCGAACAACTGCTGCACGACGTTGTCGTTCGGCGCTTCTCTCAGGTCGTCGTCCAGGCGGAGGACGAGCGTGGAGTTGCCCGCGACCGAGGGACCCCGTCCGACAACGAGGAACATGAGCACCACGCCCGCGACGGAGACGAGGACCGCCAGGAAGATGAACCCGAGGACGAACCGGACACCGCGCTTGGCCACGTGCGTTCTCCTTGGCAGCTATTGTACGGGGACTGTCCCCCGCGCCCTGCCCTGGGGACTGTCCCCGCGCTCTCTCGGGGGACAGTCCCCAACTCCCACTGCCTACTTCCCTTGCGCTTCTACAAGACGCGTGCTATCTTTCCTGTCGAAGCAAAAGGGGAGCAGATGGGCGACGAGCGACTGGAGCTTCCACAGGGCACGCTGGACCTGCTGATCCTGCGAACCCTCGCGCTCGGTCCCCAACACGGCTGGGCGGTATCCGAGCGGATCCAGCAGATCTCCTCGGACGTCCTGCAGGTGCAGCAGGGTTCGCTCTATCCATCGCTCCACCGGCTCGAGCGCCGCGGCCTGGTCAAGGCGCGTTGGGGTGCCTCGGACAACAACCGGAAAGCCAAGTTCTACGAGCTGACCGCCGCGGGCCGCAAGCAGCTCGACGCTGACGCGCGGAGCTGGCGGAAGCTGGCCGGCGCTATCGCGCAAGTACTCGACATGGCGTAGGCCGGCACGGGTCACCGAAGGAAGGCCGTCATGCTGAGCGATATCGCGTACCGGCTACGCGCCCTGTTCCGGGGTAAGGCGGTGGAGCAGGAACTGGACGACGAGATCGGTTTTCATCTCGCGCAGCAGGCCGACAAGTACGTCGCGATGGGCCTCGAGCGCGATGAGGCGCTCCGCCGGGCGCGGCTCGCGTTCGGGACGACGGACCGCGCCGCCGAGGAATGCCGCGATGCGCGCGGAATCTCGTGGCTGGAGCAGACCAGCCAGGATGTGCGCTACGCCGCGCGCGTGCTGAGGCGCGGCCGCGGTTTCACGGCAATCGCAATCCTCTCACTCGCGCTCGGCATCGGCGCGACTACATCGGTCTTCGCGGTGCTCGACGCTGTAGTGCTTCGGCCGCTCCCCGTACCTGAGCCCAACCGGCTGGTCGTCCTGCGACCGCTCGTTCGCGGCGACCGCTTCGTGCTGTTCAACCCGGTCTACGAGGAATTGCGTCGGAGACAGCACGTCCTCGACGACATGGCGGCAATCTCGGACTCCAGCTTCCTGGCGGTGACGCTCCCTGGGTCGGTGTCGCCAACCTATGTCGCCGGCAGCCTGGTCTCCGGCAGCTATTTCCGAGTCCTGCGGCTCGAGCCGCAGATCGGCCGCCTGCTGAGCGACGCGGATGACACGAGATCGGCGACGTGCGCGGCGGTCATCAGCTACGGCTTCTGGGTGCGCCAGTTCCAACAGTCTCCGACGGCGCTCGGCCAGCAGCTGCGCGTCCGCCGCACGGCTTGCACGATCGTCGGCGTCGCTCCGGAGCGCTTTCGAAGCCACCAGGCTGGCTATGCGCCCGACGTCTGGGTGCCAATCAAATCGCTGACCGAGCCCGAGTTGCTCGACAACCACAGACTGGCGTTCTTCTCAGGTGTGATGGGGCGCCTGCGCGACGGCGTGCCACCTGCGGCGGCCACGGCGGCGCTCACGACTCTCTACCAGCAGATCGAGGCGACCGAGCCTCAGGGGCCGACCAGGCCCGGAACAGTCGCTCCCGGGCCGACCGACTACGGCATGCGCCTGCTCCCAGGCGCCCAGGGCCTGGGCGTGCTGCGCGAGGCGTTCGACGAACCGTTGTGGATCGTCCTGTCGATCGTCGCGGTATTCCTGGTGATTGCCATGTCGAACGTGGCGACGCTTCTGCTCGCACGCGGCGAAGCGCGCACGCGCGAGCTGGCGACGAGGGCTGCCATTGGCGGTACACGCAGCCGGCTGGTACGACAGCTCGCAACCGAGGGAGCCCTGCTCTCCCTGCTCGGCGGCGCAATGGGACTGCTGCTGGCGCGAATCCTCACCCCGGCCCTTGTCTCCACGATCTCGATGGACTACTTCATCGTCGTCCTCGAACCACAAGCATCGACGCGAGTGGCCGCGGTCGTCGCGGGCTCGGTCATGCTGGCCACGCTCGTTACCGGACTGCTGCCCGCGCTGCGACTGAGCCGGGTGGACCTGCAGCCTGCCATTGCCGGCACGGGCCGCACCACAGCGGGATCGACGCGCAGGCTGGCGCGTTCCCTGGTGACGGCGCAGATGGCGCTCTCGCTGCTGCTTGTGTTTGTTGCGGGCCTGCTGCTGCGCACGATGACCGAGTTGAAGTCGGTCGATCCGGGGTTCCAGCCGCACCAGGTTGTCACGATCGAGGTGACGCACGAGGACCGGGGACGGGCGCCGGGCACGCGCGTCGATCCGGACGCGCAGGCGGCGCAGTTCAGAGTCCTCGACGACGCCTTGAATCGCATCCCAGGCGTCAGGTCCGCGGCGCTCTCGTGGCTGGAACTGTTCGGCGGCAGTGACCTCTGGCTGACGATGCACCCGGCGGCGCGGCCCGACGATCGGCACGACACGCGAGTGGACTACGTGACGCCGCGATACTTCGAGACGGTCGGCATGCAGATGATCGCGGGACGTGACTTCACGCCGGCGGACCGCCGCGGCGCTCTGCCGGTTGTCGTCGTGAACGAGACGCTGGCACGCAGGCGACTCGAGGGGGTTGCCGCCATCGGGCAATCGATTGTGTTCGAGTACCCGCGCGACCAGCAGCCGCCGTTCACGGTCATCGGCATCGTGCGCGACTCGAAGTACAACGGCCTTCGCGAGGACAAGGTCGAGCCGATGGCGTGGGCGTCCCTGGAGCAGTGGCCTCAGCAGGTCCGAGCCATCGCTCTCCGCACGTCGCCTCGTGCCGGCGAGGAGGTCGTCAGACAGGCTCGCGCAGCCCTCGCGGCGGTTGATCCGGACGTCATGGTGCGCAAGGTCACGACGCTCGAGGAACAGGTCGACGAGACCGTGGGTCGCGAGATACTTCTGCTGCAACTGGCATCCAGCTTCAGTGCCGTCGCGCTTCTCCTGGCGGCCGTCGGTTTGTACGGCACGCTCGCGTATGCCGTCGCCCGGCGCACGCGGGAGTTCGGCATCCGCATGGCGCTCGGCGCGCAGGGCGGCCGGCTGGTGGGCATGATGCTTCGAGAGGCAGTCACCGCGGTGGGCGTGGGCGCCGTCATCGGCGTCCCGTTGGCGATACTCGCCGGTTATGCCTGTCGGCGCTTTCTGTACGGCGTCGGGCCCGCCGATGTCACGACGCTCGCGGTCGCGTGTGCCGTGCTCGCGGCTGTGGCCGTCGTGGCGGCCTATGGCCCGGCGCGGCGCGCCAGCGCCGTTGAACCTGCCTCGGCACTGCGGTGCGATTAGCTACGGGACCCGTGTTTCGGGTTTGACCTCGACCGGGATTGGCGAAAGGACATGGAGCGCTGCCGGCTCGATATGCGCCGACACCGGCGCGCCGCCGGGAACGCTGATCAGGCGATCGTCGATGTGCAGGCGCTCCCACCCGCGAACCTCCACGTCGCGCGCAAGCATCGACGCAAGCGGGAGTCGGACGGAGTCGCCTGCGTCGAGTGCACGCAGGTACTCGTCGATCTCGCCGCGGTCCGCTTCCGTGGCCACCACGACCGAAAAGCGTCCGTCCGAAGGATCGGCTTCCGCCAGCTCGAGATGTGGACCGACAGCCCGCGTGTTCAGCGCTTCGACCAGCAGAAAGTCGTCCGTCATTGACGTGCCATCAAGCGTGACCGTGCAGCGTCTCGGCTTCAAGGCGCCGAGCGCGTCGCGGTAGGCGCGAATCGCCTCTGGCAGCTTCTGGCCCACGGGCGCCTGCTCCGCGCCCGGCTGCGCCTCGTGCGCGGCGATGCCTGCCGGGATCAAGCCGCCCCCGGCAGCCTCGAGAAACCGGAGCTCGACTCCCGCACCTCGGACACGACCAAGATCCAGCGGGCGTCGCGTCGCCGACGCCCAGCTCTCCACGATGTCGGCGAGGGTTCCGCGAATGCCGAGGCCAAGCGCGATGTTGTTGGCGGTGCCGATGGGGAGGAGGGCAAGCGGCACCTCGTGGCCCGCGACGAGCCGCGCCGCTTCCGAGACCGTCCCATCACCCCCCGCTGCCACGACCAGCTCTGCCTCCGCGTCCAGCAAGCGCCCCAGATCCGCGTGCCGATCGACAATGCGCACGAGCTGGTGGCCGCCTGATGTCAACGTTGCCCGGAGCTCCCCCAGAGTTACGCCATCGCCAGCGGCCTCGTTGTAGAAGAGTGCAACCTTCATGCTGTTTTCGTCCCTTCGGCCGCCTCGTCATTCAAGAATCTGGCCGTCGGTTTGCAGGATCTTTCCGTCGTGCGCATCCTCGTATCGAATGACGACGGTGTATACAGCCCTGGCATCAAGGCTCTGGCTGAGGTAGCGGCTGAGTTCGGAACCGTGCGCATCGTCGCCCCCGACGTCGAACGGTCGGCGATGGGATCGGCGGTCACCGCCTCGCGCCCATTGTCGTATCGCTCGACCAACGTCGGCGGGTTCACGGCCTATCGCGTCAACGGCACGCCCGCCGATTGCGTCGCGCTCGGTGTTTACCACTGGGAACAGGTCGATGTCGTGTTATCGGGGCTCAACATCGGCTTGAATCTCGGCCATTCAATCTGGCACTCGGGGACGGTTGCAGCAGCGAAGCAGGCGTCGCTGCTCGGTCTGCGCGGCGTGGCGTTGAGCGCCCCGGCGGGCGCGGAACCTGATTTCGAGCCGCAGAAGCCGTGGATTCGCCGCGTGCTCGATGCGCTGCTCCCGGACGCGAAACTGCCTCTCGTGAATGTCAATTTTCCGCGCAAGCCGCGGGGGCTCGTGTGGACTCGCGTGTCGGTGCGCCGGTACGACGGGCGCATCGTGCCCACGACCGATCCAGGCGGGCACGATCTCTTCTGGTTTGCGATCTCCCCAACCGAAGGCGCCGAAGAAGGCACGGACCGCTGGGCCGTGGAACAAGGGTGGGTTTCCCTGACTCCGCTGAGACTCGACCTGACCGACGAGGCGGAGCTCGGGATCGTGCGACGGCGCATGCCCTTGGACGAGGCTACTGCCACCGTGGTGTCCTCCGCGGCGTCGTCCCGGGAGGCGGCGCTGTCGGTGCAGGAGGATGAGGCCACCGCCGCTATTGTTCAGAACGTGCCAGTCAAGGCGATCGACGCCAAGTCGAAGCCTGAGCGCGAGACGCGCTGAAGTCGCGGACAACCCGTTTGCTTTTCGCCTCGACACCAGTCGAGAGTGGATTGATGCGACTCGTGCCTGCCGGCCGCGCCGAGCGCGCGATCTCGGATCGCCCTGCGACCGTTGAGCAGGACTGAAAGCATGAACGGCAGCACAGCTGCACGCCCATTGCAGCGGCGTAGTGTATCTTGAGTGGCAATATTGGGTGAATACTGATGCGGCTGCTCCGAGCGTTCGCGAAGAAAGCATGGAACCGAGGGGCCATGAAAATCGGCTCTCGCCTGCACCAGCAGCAGACGCCGGCTGAACTCTTTGGAACGATCTATCGCGAGAAGCAGTGGGGCGGCGAGGAGCACGACTTCTATTCAGGGAGCGGCAGCCATACCGCACATGTGATCGAGCCCTATGTGGCTGCGGTACGCGCCTGTCTCTCGGCTCTCCCGACGCCGCCTGTCGTGGTGGATCTTGGATGCGGTGACTTCGCGGCCGCGGGCCGGCTCGCGGACTTGGCCCGGCAGTATCATGCTTGCGACGTCGTGCCGGAATTGATCGCACGCAACCGCGGGCTCGTCACAGCGCCACACATCCAATTCCATCTGCTCGACGCGATCACTGATCCGCTGCCGCCAGGAGATGTCGTCATTGTCAAGCAGGTGTTCCAGCATTTGTCCAACGAACATGTCGCCGCCATCGTTCGGAAGCTGTCGCCGTATCCGCTGTGGATCATCACCGAGCACGTGCCGCGCGGTCGCTTCGTCGCAAATCGCGATTTCCGGCTCGGTGGAAAGACTCGTCTCCTGGTGAACTCCGGAATCGTGCTCACCGAGGAGCCGTTTCGAATCACGCCATGGACTGCCGACGTCCTGTGCGACGTTCTGGAGCACGGCGATCCCATTCGAACCGTCGCTTACCGATTCTGACCGTCGAGTCCTCTCGCATCGACACCCGTCGCGCATGGCCTGCCCGTAGCACCGTAGCTCGTCAGAGGTTGGGCGCGTGTCGAGAGCTACACGCATGGCGTCACAAGCCTGGCGTTCGGCTCGACCCTTACGAATGCGCCTGGGAGTCCGTGAGCAGCATAGTCATCGAGCGCAGTCAGACGCATTCTGTGACATGATCGGCGTCCTCGGACGCCTCATCAACAGGCAGAAGCCACTTCGGCGGCTGGCGATGCTGTGCGCTTTCACACAGCACCCCTGGCCATCAATCGCAATTGATGCCCCGATCGAGGCATCATTGTCTCCCTGGGAGACACTCGACGCTGCCGTCCGGAAGGAGTGGGAGCTCATGTCATCCGTGACCAACATGACGCGTTCAGTCGCGTCGACCGGGATAGCCGGGCTCGATGACATCATGGCCGGCGGCTTCACGCGCAGTCGCCTGTTTCTCATCGAAGGCGTTCCGGGGTCGGGGAAGACCTCCCTGGCGCTCCAGTACCTGATGGCTGCGGCTCGTGAAGGAGAGCCGGTCCTCTACGTGACACTCTCGGAAACGGAAGACGAGCTGCGGTCCGTCGCCGAGTCGCACGGCTGGGTGCTCGACGGCATCGGGATTCGCGAGCTGACGCCGTCGGAAGGGGCGCTCGATCCCGATCAGCAGAACACGATGTTCCACCCGGCCGAGTTCGAATTGGCGTCGACGACCAGCTCGATCCTCGCTGACGTGGAGCGACTGAAACCGACCAGCGTCGTGCTCGACTCGCTGTCGGAACTCCGGCTGCTTGCCGGCGGTGCCCTCCGCTATCGTCGGCAGATTCTCGCGCTCAAACAGTTCTTCGCGACGCGCAAGTGTACGGTCCTGCTGCTCGACGACTTGACAGCCGCCGATCGCGACTTGCAGGTTCAAAGCATCGCGCATGGCGTCGTGCTGCTCGAGCAGTTGAATCCAGAGTATGGGACCGAGCGCCGCCGCTTGCGGGTCGTGAAGTATCGCGGCGTCCAGTTTCGCGGTGGCTATCACGACTACGTGATCAGGAAGGGTGGCCTCGAGGTCTTTCCCCGTCTCGTCGCCGCTGAACACAGACAGCCGGCATCGCGCAAAAAACTCGGCAGCGATGTCATGGCGCTCGATTTGCTGCTGGGCGGCGGCATCGAGGAAGGAACGAGCACGTTGATCGTCGGCGCCGCCGGCACAGGCAAGTCCACGCTCGCCAGCCAATTCGCAGCGGCCGCGGCCGCCCGCGGCCAGCACGTCGCGCAGTATCTGTTCGACGAGAACGTCGATACCCTTCTCTCGCGCTGCGACGCGCTCCAGGTGAATCTCCGCGAGCACGTCGAGACCGGCACCGTCTTCCTGCAGCAAATCGATCCGGCCGAACTGACGCCCGGAGAGTTCACCCACGCGATCCGGCATGCCGTTGAAACCCGACACGCCAAGGTCATCATCATCGACAGCCTGAATGGATATCTGAACGCGACACCCGAAGAGCGCTTTCTGACCATTCAGTTGCACGAGCTGCTGATGTATCTGAGCCAGATGAGCGTGGCAACGATCATGATCGGGGCGCACAAGGGGCTGATCGGCGCGCAGATGAACACGCCGGTAGATGCCAGCTACCTGGCGGATGCGGTCGTTCTTCTGCGCTACTTCGAGGCCCGCGGCGAGGTTCGGCAGGCCATTTCGGTGATGAAGAAGCGCGGCAGCAAGCACGAGCGCACGATCCGGGAGTTCCGATTGGACCGGGGACACATCGAGGTCGGCGAGACGTTGCGGGCCTTCCGCGGGATTTTGACCGGGGTGCCCGTCTACGACGCGAGCGAGGACTTCTCGGGGGACAAGAATTCACGTGAACAGTGACACCGGGCGGCGCGACGCTCGGGTGATCTTCCTGGCGCCGACCGCGGCGGATGCGGCGAGCACCCGGGCACTGCTCGCGCCGGCGGGCATCGAGCTCGAAATCTGCGCCACCTTCGACGCCCTCGTCAGGGAGCTGCAAGCGGGTGCGGCTGCCGTGCTCGTGCCCGAGGAAGCGGTCTCGTTCGAGCACACGAAAGCGCTGCACGACGTGCTTGCCACACAACCGCCATGGTCGGACCTTCCCGTGCTCGTTCTAACCAGGCCCGGAGCGGATTCCGCCGAAGTGGGCGAGGCGATCCGTTCGCTCGGCAACGTGACGGTGCTGGAGCGCCCGCTGCGCAGATTCACGCTCCTCAGCGCCGTCCAGACCGCCCTGCGTGCACGCGACCGCCAATACCAGATTCGCGGCCATCTCGAGGACCGCGCCCGCCACGAAGAATCGCTGCAGATCGCCGATCAGCGCAAGGACGAGTTCCTCGCGACCCTCGGCCACGAGCTCCGCAATCCGCTGGCCCCGCTGATGACCGGACTCCAGCTCCTGAAGATCGCGACCCTCCCCGATCCCGACGCGGCTCAGGTCACGCTCATGGAACGGCAGGTGAAACACCTCATCCGACTGGTGGACGACCTGCTCGAACTGTCTCGCATTACCCGCGGGGTGATCGATGTGCAGCGAGTGCCGCTCGATCTCGCCCTGGTCTTGCGCTCAGCAATCGAGACGACCCACCCGACGGTGGAGGCCGCCGGGCACGAGCTGACCGTCGCGATGCCGGCAGGCCGCGCGATCACTGTGTCGGGCGACGCGGTCAGGCTGACGCAGGTGTTCGCGAACCTCCTGACGAACGCCGCGAAATACACCGACGCCGGCGGGCACATCTGGCTGACCGTGCAGACGGACGGCGACACGGCCGTCGTCTCTATCCGCGACAATGGCATCGGAATCACCCCGGCCGATCTGAGATCGGTCTTCGACATGTTCACGCAGGTCGACCGATCGAGTCGGCGCACCCAGGGGGGGCTCGGGATCGGGCTGACCCTGGTGCGAAGCATTGTCGGCATGCACGGCGGCCGCGTCGAAGCGCGGAGCGACGGGCCGGGAACGGGCAGCGAATTCATCGTGCACCTGCCGATGCTCGCAAGGCCACGGGTTGAGGCGGAAACGACCGCGCCGATGGAGAAGTTTCCTCCGCGCCGGATTCTGGTCGTCGATGACAACCGCGATGCCGCCGAAACGCTCGGCGCGCTGTTGAGCGCGCTCGGTGCGACGGTCTCGGTCGTGCACAGCGGCCGGGCTGCGCTCGCAACCCTCGACGAATTCGCCCCGGATACGGTCCTGCTCGACATCGGCATGCCCGAGATCGACGGCTACGAAGTGTCGCGGCGAATCCGCGCGAGAACCGGACACGACGCCATGTTGATCATCGCGCTGACCGGGTGGGGACAGGATCAGGATCAGCAGCGATCTCGAGCCGCCGGATTCGACCATCATCTCGTCAAGCCGGTCGATATCGGCAAGCTGCGCGATCTCCTCACGCATCGATCCGAGCCGTGGCAGGCCCAGGGCGCTGGTCCAATCCCGAAGCGGTGAGCAACCGATCATTCCCGGTGACCGAATTACTGGTGCGGAGGAGAGGACTCGTGCCTGTTGGCGGCGACGCAGGCGACGCCGCTCGCCTGCGGTGCGGTTAGCCTCGCTCGATCAGGCGCCGGCAAGGCCGGTCAGCACCGCGTCGATCGACTCGCACACGGGCAGCACGGTGTCGAGCCGCAGGATGTGAAGGACACGGCGAACGTTGCCGTTCACGTTCACGAGGGTCACCCGGCCACCCTGCTTGCTGACGCTCATATGGCCCCGGACCAGCGCCCGCATGCCGCCGCTGTCGATGTGGGCGACCGACGCCAGATCCACGATCAGGTGCCGCTGGCCGGCGCCGGCGACCTCCATGATGACAGCTTCGAACTGCTCTGCCCGCCCACCGCACATCAGCGAGTCGTCGGGCGTGAGGATTAAGTGCCCACCGCGAGTCTCCTGACGTACTTGCATCACACACCTCGTGGTCAGTCGAGATACTTTACGAACACCACCTCGTTGTGCGCTTCGTTGTAGAGCAACTCATCGACCATGCTTCGGACCATGAAGATGCCGAACCCGCCGGCGCGAATGCCCATGTCTTCCCGGACAGCCACATGGTCGAGCGGCCGGTCCGGTGCGTTGTGAATCGCCGAGTGCGTGAGGCCATCCATCGTGAAGCCCTTGCCGGGATCGGCGATTCGGTAGACCAGCATGCGTCGCGCGCGCAAGCACGCGATGCGTACCTTGCGGTTGGCGTCGAGCTTCCCCCCCCACTCGATCGCGTTGCAGAGCAGCTCGCGAAACGCGTACCCGACCGACTCACGAACCGCTTCAGGCAAGTCCGCGTCGAGCCGCATCATGAAGCCCTGCAGCCGATCCGCGATCTCGAGCGAGCACGGCACGAGCAGCTCGACCCATTCCGGCCTCGCGGACAGCACTTCGATCGCCAGCGATCCATCGGCGGCCAGGGCCTTCTTCACGATGTCCGTGATCGTCGCGGGCGGGAACGGCTTGACGATGTAATCCCAGGCGCGACTGCGAACGGCGCGCAGCAAGGTGGCGGGCGTATCGTCGGCCGTCATGACGACGATTCGTGGCGATGGCGATTCGGTCGGCAGCTGCGCGAGCAGGTCGAGGCCGCTCAGGCCCGGCAGCCCGAGATCGAGCAGCACCAGATCGTAGGCATGGCTTTGCAGACGGGCCAGCGCCTCGGTGCCGTCAGCCGCTTCATCCACATTGAAGTCTTCGGCGAGCAAACGCGTGAGCGCGAGGCGCAGGCCCCGATCGTCCTCGACTACGAGGATGGATTTGGCGGTTGGATCGGACGCCTTCATGGCGTGAGCTCGGCGCGATGGGAGAGCGCCCCATTCTAGCAGCATGCGGCAGGGGCCCGTGGAATGGCGTAAGGTAGAAGCGCTTTCGCAACGTGCCATCCGGTCGGAGAGCGATGTGGACGACATCGTCAGAGCGCCATCGGGGGACGCCAGGCAGTCCTGGGCAGAACGCCGGCTCACGGTGCTGTACGAGACCGCGCACGCCCTGGCGGCGTCGGCATCGATGGCCGACGGCGTGCCTCGCACGCTCGGGGCCGTGTGTCAAGCCCTGGGCTGGGAGTACGGCGCGTTCTGGAACGTGGACCATCGGGCGCGAGTCTTGCGCTGCGTCGGCACGTGGTCCCTTCCCTCGCTCAGCTTCAAGGCGTTCGAAGAGGCCAGCCGCGCGTGCAGCTTTGCGCCGGGCGTGGGCCTGCCCGGACGCGTCTGGACGAGCGGGGCCCCCGCGTGGATTCCGGACGTGCTCGAGGATGTGAATTTTCCGCGCGCCGAGATGGCTGCACGCGATGGTCTGCGCGCCGCGTTCGGCTTCCCGCTGGTGATCGACGGCGAGATCCGCGGCGTGATGGAATTCTTCAGCCGGGAGATCCGCCCGCCGGACCCGGCGCTGCTCCAACTGCTTGGTGCCATCGGCGTCCAGATGGGTCAGTTCATGGCGCAGCGGCAGGCGCAGGATCGGCTCGATCATTTCTTCACCCTCTCGCGCGACCTTTTTTGCATCGCCACCACCGACGGACGGTTCCTGCGAGTGAACCCTGCGTGGACCGCGCTGCTGGGACACTCCGAGCAGGAGCTGGTCAATTCGCCGTACATGGACTTCATCCATCCCGACGACCTCAACGCGACGAGGGCGGCCGCGGCCCGGCTCGCGGCTGGGGAAACGATCGTGTCGTTCGAGAACCGCTATCGCGCCAGTGACGGATCGTATCGCTGGCTCGTCTGGACGGCAGCGGCTCGTCCCGAAGAGCGTCTGGTCTTCGCGGCCGCACGCGATGTCACCGAAAGCAAGGCAAGACAGGAGGAGCTCCAGTGCTACGCGCGGGAATTGGAGCTGGCCGAGCGGGCACAGAGCGACAATGCCGCGCGACTGACACAGCTTGTGCGCGAACTGGAAGTCGCCAAGCGCCGTGCCGAGGAGGCGACCGCGGCGAAGGGACAGTTCCTCGCCAACATGAGCCACGAAATCCGCACGCCGATGAACGCCGTGATCGGCATGACCGATCTCGCCCTCAGAACGCGCTTGACGGCGCACCAGCGCGAGCTCATCGGCTCGGTGAAGGAGGCGGCCGACTCCCTGCTCTCCGTGATCAACGATATCCTCGACTTCTCGAAGATCGAAGCACGCAAACTGGAGCTCGAGGCGATCGAGTTCGGGCTGCGCGATACCGTCGCCGATGCCCTGCGGATCGTCGCACCCCGGGCACACGAGAAGGGGCTGGAGCTCGCCTGGCGGATTCACCCGGAGGTTCCCGACACTCTGGTCGGCGACCCGGGCCGGTTGCGGCAGGTGCTGCTCAACCTGGTGGGCAATGCCATCAAGTTCACGGAGCACGGCGAGGTGCTGGTCACGGCTGAGCGGGGGAACGACAGCAGCGACGACGTGCACATCCACTTTGTCGTCAACGATACCGGCATCGGCATCCCGGCGTCGAAGCAATGGCAGATCTTCGGGGCCTTCGTGCAGGCCGATGGATCGACGACCCGTCGCTACGGCGGCACGGGGCTGGGGCTTGCCATCTCCTCGCAACTCGTCGAGCTGATGGGCGGCCGCATCTGGATCGACAGCGAGGTGGGCAAAGGGAGCGCCTTCCACTTCACCATTGCGTTGAAGCGCCAGGAGTCGCAGGAGGAGATGGCTGCAAGTCCGATCAGCCTGCACGACCTCCGCGTGCTCGTGGTCGACGACAACGCCACGAACCGTCTGATCCTCGACGAGATGCTGGCCGCGTGGCGTCTGCGTGGCACGTCGGTCGCAAGCGGCGCCGCCGCGCTCGACGAGCTCTCTCGGGCCGCCGAGGCCCGCGACCCGTATCGAGTCGTGATCGTCGATGCACTGATGCCCGAGATGGATGGCTTCATGCTGGTCGATCGCATCAGACAGAACCGGCGTCTCGCAGGTCTCAAGCTGATCATGCTCACGTCGGCCGGCGCCTGGGCGGATACTGGCCGGGGCCGCCGCCACCCCATCGTGTCCATTACCAAACCCGTCAAGCATTCGGATCTGCTGGACGCGATCATGACCGCCGCGGGGGGCGCCTCTCCTGGAGCGGCCCCTGTCGACCGGCCGGAGCGCCATCGACGTGCGCGAGCCCTTCGGGTGCTGCTGGCCGAAGACAACGCGGTGAATCAGAAGCTGGTGGTGGGCATGCTCGCGGAAGACGGGCACGAGATCACGGTCGTTGGCAACGGCCGCGACGCAGTCGCCGCGGTCGGGCGTGAGGAGTTCGACCTCGTGCTCATGGACGTGCAGATGCCAGAGATGAGCGGCCTCGAGGCCACGGAAGCGATTCGCAAGGCCGAACGCGGCTCGACGAGGCATGTCCCGATCGTCGCGATGACGGCCCACGCCATGAAAGGCGACCGCGAGCGCTTCCTGACAGCCGGCATGGACGAGTACGTGGCCAAGCCGCTGCGCATCGACGAGGTCTTCGCGGCCATCGAGGCCGCCACGCGCGGGCATCCTCGGGCCAGCCGGACACGAACGGCGCACCAGCCGGCCGGGGCCGAGTTCGACCTCGCCGCGATCCTGGCGGGAGTAGGAGGCAAGCGCGACCTGCTGGCCGAGGTGATCGACGTGTTTCTTGTGGATGCGCCGCTTCGCCTCGCCGACGCGCGGGCCGCGCTCGAGAAGAGTGATGCCGCGGGGGTCGCCGGGCAGGCCCACACGCTGAAATCCATGATCGGGCTGTTCACGATGGCGGAGCCATTCGCCGCCGCTCGCGAGGTCGAGGCCGTCGCCAAGCGCGGAGACCTTCCCCTCGCGGCCGAGGGGCTCGGAACTTTGGAGCGAGCGGTCGCGGCGCTCGAGGCCGGTCTCCGAACGCTGCGCGCGGAGATCGCGGCGCCGGCGCCACTGCCGGCCCATCGCGCACCGGCACGACGGACATCGGCCCGCGCGCGTCGAAAGCAGTGACTTCAGGTCCACATCGCAATGGGCGACAGAGCGGCTCGACCGGCGCGCGGCGAGTCTGCTAGACTAGAAGGCTCTGCTTCGAGCAAGTCCTTTCACCACGCGGAAGTGGCGGAATTGGCAGACGCGCTAGCCTCAGGAGCTAGTGGCCGCAAGGTCGTGGAGGTTCGAGTCCTCTCTTCCGCACCATCGCTCGCCTTCGGCTCGCTCTTGTGCGTCAGAGCGGCCTCAGACG
>Ga0207701_10002258_pt1 | contig 20042 bp, 19 predicted proteins | sample KBSSwiSSwithPhiX_FD_184294 | JGI IMG/M metagenome (GOLD analysis project Ga0207701, IMG submission 184294) | Switchgrass rhizosphere bulk soil microbial communities from Kellogg Biological Station, Michigan, USA, with PhiX - S5 (SPAdes) (version 2) | ecosystem: Environmental > Terrestrial >... | reverse complement strand
AACGAGACGGTCAGGCTTTATCAAGAAATTCTGGGGATCCGCTGAACGAATAACGGCGTATTCAGAAATCGATTTGGAATTACGATTCACGAGAGCTCCGAAAGTCATAGCTCGGGTAAATAGGATTAAAGCGGATGTAAACAATTACTTTCTCGGTGCGGAGAACCTGAAGCTAATGGCCAAACGGGAAGAGTTTGTCAACCAAAGCTATCTGGCCATCGCTTCCCGATGCAGCGATTCAGTTACAAATGGTGTACCTTAGTACCAAGGAATTCCCCGAGAAGAAAAAAGAGGACAAACAAATTTTTTTGCATAGGCAACGATAGAAAAATTATGAAAGCTGCAATTTTCCTCATATTCGCTTTTTTGCTGACCGTGTCCGATGGATCGACCCAGGAGCGAAAACCCACATCGATTAGTGAACTTGCAGTATATCGTGGGCCCGATCGCGAATCTCTCTTATATGCGGGTGCCAAAACGGAAGGCAAACTCACCTGGTACACTTCGCTCGCTGGAGCATCGTACAAGGAACTCGCCAAAGCGTTTTCAGCGAAATATCCGGGTATTGAATTGGAGCCGTTTCGCGCGCCGGGCGCTGACTTGGTGGTGCGACTCGAAGAGGAAGCGAAAGCGGGGCGGAACATCGCGGATACCATTGAAACGACTGAAGGGAGCCTAATTTTTCTCCGAGATGAAAAAATAATTCGACCCTATGATTCTCCTTATCTCGACAAATACCCGGGTGACGCAAAGGAACCGGCTAACAAAGGCCTGGTATACTGGGCACTAGCGCGGGAATCATACATTGGCTTTACCTACAACACGAAACTTCTACCGAACGAGGCGGTACCAAAGAATTTTGCCGGTCTGTTGGATCCACGGCTTAAAGGCAGAATGGGAATTAGCATCGGCCAAACCAGCGATAAAATCATTGGTGCGATGATCAAGACTCGGGGCGAAGAGTTCGTCAAAAGCCTCAAAGGCCAGAAAATGAAGCTTTATTCAATCGGCGCGCCAGCACTTGTTCATACCATTGAATCCGGGGAAATCATCGCATCGCCAGCGATTTTTCAAACCCATACGTTGCTTGCGGCTTCCAAAGGAGCGCCGGTGGAGTGGATTCCCATGGATTTAGTTCCGACCAACGTTGGGAGTGCGGCGATTGCAGCGGACCCGCCGCATCCTCATGCCGCGTTGCTGATGGCGGACTTTCTTCTGAGTCCCGACGGACAAGCTGTGCTCGAAAAATTCTACTACGGAAGCGCAGCTACACCTCAGCCGTTTGAAAAATGGCGTCCCGAACACGGCCTTAAAACCGAGCAGTACGAGAAACAATTGGCTCATTGGGACGAGTTATTGAATTTTATCGCACACAGATAATGTTGACACCCTCCGCGCAGACTTACTAGCTGGTCTGAGGTCGCACCGTAACAAAGAGCTTTAGCCTGCGCGCCCGTACAACTAATCTCAACGGCAGAGAGAACCCTGATAGGGAAGCTTTCGCATTCACCGCTTCCGCTCTGGTTAAATTATAAACACGGCCTGCTAGCGCAGCGCACAGTGTCCCTGCGCCAGGGTATTGTGGTACCAGTTCAACTCGGGTGCAGCGGCTAGCGCAATCAAGAAACCGCTTCCTATTGGCTCAACCATAATAGCAAGGTGGTAGAGTCTGCCACTCGCGCCCACGACCTGCGGAACCAGCGCGAGCGGCCATCGCCGCCTTAACGCTAACGCGAGAACCGGCGAGTAGAGTTGGGGAAGTTTGTCCGCCGGCATTCGCTGTGATCTCGTGTTTTCGGGCGAACCCAGTTATGATGATTTCAGGCAAGATCTGCCCTCTCGCTCTGTTGCCGTGTTGCTCTGGCTTGCGGCCGATCGGGGCGTGAATCTGTCTAAAACCCTGCGAGCAGTTCATAGTCATGAACGAGCGTAATCCGTCTCCCGATACTCATGAGTAGAAACCGCGCACGCAGATCCCAGTCATGCTGATAAAGAGGGCACTCGTTTTTTTATGTGTTCTGCTTATGTCCGGGGAGGCTGCCGCACAAACCCAGCTGCGCTTTGTGACCTGGCGCTCGGAAGCGACGCGCGTTTTCCAGCAGATCATCGCCGATTTCGAAACCAGTCATCCAGGCATTAAAGTCGTCCAAGAGGTCGGCCCAAGCTCCTCAACCGAATTCCACGATCTCGTTTCCCAAAAACTGCGCAACCGCGATGCCGAGATGGACGTTTTTTTCATGGATGTGGTCTGGCCGGCTGAATTTGCTGCCGCGGGTTGGGCACTGCCGCTCGATGGTTTTTTTGCGCGCTCCGCGCAAAACGCGTTTTTGGATGCGCCGATCAGAGCCAATAGCTATGCAGGACATATCTACGGCGTGCCGATGTTTGTCGATGCCGGTATGCTTTACTATCGCAAGGATCTGCTCGCCAAATATCAGTTACGGCCGCCGGATAGCTGGCCGGAACTGGTGCGGCAGGCGCGGTTGGTCATCAGTCAAGAGCGCGATCCCTATCTCACCGGTTACTCCGCGCAATTCAAGCAATACGAGGGCTTGGTGTGCAACATGATGGAGTTTATTTTAAGCAATGGCGGCACGCTCTGGGATGAACAGCGGCTTATCAGCACGGTGCAGACGACGAAAGCAATGGAAGCCGTTCGATTCGTGCGCGATGACATCGTCCGCTTGATCGCAAACCGCGGCATTCTGGCCTATCAAGAGCCCGAATCCCTGGCCTTATTCACGCAGGGAAGGGCAGTTTTTCACCGCAATTGGCCCTACGCCTGGGAAGCTTCCAATGACCCGGGACAGTCGAAAGTCGCGGGGAAAGTCGGTGTCATGCCGTTGCCGGCGTTTTCGGGTCAAAAAAGCGCGGCGACCCTGGGAGGATGGCAATTGGCGATCAGTCGATTTTCGCGCCATGCGCAGCTTGCCTGGGAGTTCGTCCAGTTCATGACCAGCAGCGAGACGCAAAAGCGCATTGCGCTCGGGACCGGCCGTGCACCGGCGCGCAAGGACCTCTATCACGATCCGGAGATCCTCAAGAGAAGCCCGCAATTTCAATCCCAGTTCGAAACCTTTACGCTTGCCACGCCGCGGCCGCGCACACCGGTGTATCTGCCGCTGTCAAATATTCTGCAGCGCTACTTCAGCTCGGCGATTGCGATCGCCGATTCGAATATCGAAGAGTTGGCGCGCTCTGCAGCGCGCGACATGGACCGCGCCTTGGATCTGTTGCGCGATGGGAGAAAATCGTGAGCAACCGGCAGGATCCAGTCTGGCGATTTTTGCTGCCCAGTTTTCTCTTCATCGGCGTATTTTCCCTTTACCCCATCATTGAATCTTTTCGTTTGAGTCTTTATCGGATGATTCTGACGATGCCGTGGCTCGGCGCGAAATTCGTTGGCTGGGAAAATTATTGGGATCTTGCCACCGATCCAGTCGCGCGGGGCTCATTTTTCACCTCAGTGTTATTCGTTGCGGTGACCACACCGATCGAAGTACTCGTCGGTCTTGTCATGGCGCTGGTGCTGAATGAGTCGTTTCGCGGGCGTGGCTGGCTTCGGGCGATTGTTCTTATCCCATGGGCGGTGCCCACGGTGGTCTCTTCGCAAATGTGGCGATTTATCTTTAACGATCGTTACGGGCTCTTCAATTACCTCATTTTCGGCAGCGCTACGCAGCATTATTGGGCGCCGCTTGCCGAGCCGGGCTTGGCCCTGATGGCAATTATGCTGGCAGACATATGGAAGACCAGCTCGTTTGCCGGGTTAATCCTGCTTGCCGGTCTCCAGGGAATTCCCGGTGAGCTTTACGAAGCTGCGAATATCGACGGCGCGACGACTTGGCAGAAGTTTCGCCATGTGACTTTGCCGTTGCTCAAACCCGCTTTGCTTTTGGCCTTGCTGTTTCGCACCATCGATGCGCTCAAAGTGTTCGATCTGGTGTTCGTGATGACCCAAGGCGGGCCGGCGGACACGACAAACATTTTGCAATTCTACGGGTACAAGAAGATTTTTGCCGAAGGTATGATCGGTTACGGCTCGGCGATTGCCGTGGCGGTATTTGCCATATCGCTACTCCTATCGATACTTTATTTGCGGGTCAGCGGCTCGGGGATTATTAGACGGGAACCGGCACTATGAAAAAGCTCGCATTGGCCGGTGCCGTGTTTTTGATCGGAGCATTCACTCTGCTGCCATTCCTATGGTTTCTCCTCACCTCCTGGAAAAGCGCCGGCGAAATCACCGCGATACCGCCGGTGATGCTACCGAGTTTTCGCTGGGACAATTATCGAGCCGCGATCGTCGAGTACGGTCTGCTGCATTACATCGTGAACAGCGCGGTGGTGGCGACGGCGACCACGGTGCTGAGTATTTTTGTCGCGTCTTTGGCGGCGTTTGCGCTCGCACGGTTCAGATTACACTGGGCGCGGTACTACTTGATGCTATTGCTCGCATTGTCGATGTTTCCACAAATTGCGATTGCCGGCCCGGTTTGGCGCCTGCTAAGTTTTCTCGGCTGGCTGAATAGCTACCACGGCATCGTCGCGGCCTATATCGCGCTTTCGCTGCCATTTGCGGTTTGGGTGCTCACGACATTTTTCCGGGAATTGCCGTACGATATTGAAGAAGCAGCTCTCATCGATGGCTGCACCCGCTGGCAAGCGCTGCGCCTAATCGTGTTACCGCTGGCGGCCCCGGGAGTTTTTACGGCGGCGATTCTGGTTTTCATTCAAGCTTGGAACGAATTTTTCTTTGCATTGATCATTTTGACCTATCCGGCGTTGCAAACGCTGCCGGTGGGTATTGCGCTATTTCCGGGCGAGTACACGATGCCTTGGGGGGAAATTGCCGCTGCTTCGACGTTGGCGACACTGCCGCTTGTTGCTTTGACGCTACTGTTCCAGCGACGCATCGTCCAGGGACTTTCGGCGGGAGCCGTAAAGGGCTGAGAGCAAGCTTACGGAGGAACCGATCGGCTCTCTGACTGTTCACCAAATATCAAAGCGATTCGGCGCCGCCGCCGTCCTCGAAGAAATTTCCTTCGAAGTGGCCGACGGCGAATTCTGCGTCCTGCTCGGTCCTTCAGGGTGCGGCAAAACGACACTGCTGCGAATTATCGCCGGGCTCGAGTCCGCCACCGCAGGCAGCGTCCAGATCGATGAGCAGCGCGTGGATCCTTTGCCACCTCGGGAGCGCGATGTCGCATTTGTGTTTCAAAACTACGCCCTTTATCCCCATATGACCGTAGCGGAAAACCTCGGCTTCTCTTTACGCCTGCGCGGCGCACCTAAAAAAGAAATAAACGAGCGGATCGTTGAGGTGGCGCGGCTATTAGAGCTCGATAACCAGCTGAACCGCAAACCGCAGCAATTGAGCGGCGGCCAGCGGCAACGGGTCGCGCTCGGGCGCGCCATTGTGCGCCGACCCAAGCTTTTTCTTTTCGACGAGCCGCTTTCGAATCTCGACGCAACCTTGCGGTCCAATATGCGTGTCGAGCTCGCCCGGCTGCATGAGCGGCTGCGCTCGACCATGGTTTACGTTACGCACGACCAAGCCGAGGCCATGACGCTCGGTGAAAAGGTCGTCGTCCTCGATCGCGGGCGGATCCAACAGATCGGCACGCCTGCAGAGATCTACCATGGTCCAAAAAATTTATTTATCGCCGGCTTCGTCGGTCAGCCGCAGATGAATTTCATCCAGGGTCGAGTGGCCGAAGGTAGACTTCTCGTGGCCAAATCGGGAATGAATTTCGATCTGAGTTGGATTCGGACCGAACACCGCCTAGGAGTTTCGCCAATCGACATCACCATCGGCATACGCCCCGAAGACCTCCGCCCCTGCTCGCGCACCGAGGCGTGGTTTAGCGGCATCGCTGATTTCGTCGAGGACCTCGGTTCAGACTGCTTTGTTCACGTGATTGCCGATGGAGAAAAGCTGATTGCCCGTGCGCCGGGACGAACGCCAATCAGGCGGGGCGATGAGGTTTTTCTATGCGGTGATCCGGAGCGGGCGCATGTATTCGAAGGCGATAAACGCGTTGAGTAAGTCCTACTCGCGCTCAGCCCAGGAGCGCGATAGCGGCGGTGAATCCTTGACGTTCAAAACGTCTCGAACGCTCATTTATGAACTCGCCGCAAGCTGCAATTCTTACGCGGTGCCTGCAGGCAAGCCGCTGGCTTGAGCGACGATTTTGTCGAGGGCCTGATCGAGGTCGAGCGGTCGATTAATGCGTTTTTCGTCACGCTCCGGAATCAGTGCGTAAATTTCCAGGCGGTTTCCTTCGGGATCGAGAAAATAGCACGACACCGTGTTGCCCATCTCTTCGTAAGCATGGCTGACACAGTGGTCGATCTTTACGCCGAGCGCTTTGAAGCGCTCGTAGTACTCCTTCACGTCTGCAGGTGTTTCCACACGCCAGGCGATATGGGCAATGATTTTCGCATTGCCCTCGCGTCCTTTTGTCAGGGCGAGTTGATGATCTTCGATTTTAGGGTCAGGTGTGAGAAACACCATACGACCCGGGTACTCGCGATATTTTACAAGACCGAGAACGTCTCGATAGAAGGAGACCATTTTTTCCAGGTCGTTAACATGGAGCACGACATGGCTGAGTCCTTTGATGGTCGGCATCGTTCCTCCTCGCGGGCAATCAATCAATTCCAGCCGTCTTAGATGTCTCTATCCGGAAAGTTATCCGATCAATTTAGCCTCTGTCAATCGAAACTGTTGGGAGCGATTTGCTTTCTGACAAAAGGGGCCTTAACATATGCGCACCAAATTCTTTGAACAAAGAAATTTTGCCGCGTTCATTAGAGTGTCGCGTAAGCGGTCGGTCCGTCAGCAGCCATATGGCCGGGAGGAACGAGATTGAAGAAACGAGAAATCGGTTTGATCGAAGGATTTCTTCTCTGTCTGTGTGACTCGCACACGGTCCGGCTGCAGACAAGCCAATGGAAACGCGGGCTGCTGGTATTTAGCAGCGGTGTTTGCCTCGAGCTCGCTGCCTTGCCTCTTTTAGCTGTTCTGATTGGCTGGGAATTCCCGTGGTTTGCCTGGTTGTTAACGGCATTTTTCGGACCCCTCGGGCTACTTGGCTTGTACGCGAGCAAGTTCGGCGATGATCGTCTGGTCGAATCGCTGCTGGTCGTTCCAAAGCTGGATCTCGGCCTCTAAGGTCATCGCGACTGAGCAATCTTGATTCGCGGTTTTACGCCTGCTACGTGTGATTACCGGGGTCACGGTGAAGGTCGATAGGAAAATTTTGTCTCTACGTCGCTGGTCTGGTTTCTTTATCGCGGCACTTTTCCTTACGTTCCTGGTTTACTCAACGCCCCATCAAGTCCATCACGTTTTCGATCACCTTCGGCATTCGCAGCAACATTCGGATCATCAGACTAGCACCGATCGGCGCCCTACTGACAAGAACTCGAACTGCGTCTTCGAGTCGGTTGCGAGCCGTTGCCATGCAAATGCCGCTTCATTCGTTCAGCTGTCGGAGATTGAGGCTCCAGTACAGGTTTTCATAGGAATTTCGAAAACAGTCGGCCATCAGCGATTCATTCCAGCAGTTTTCCAAATTCGCGCTCCTCCTCCTTCTCACCTGATCGCTCAATTTTAGTCAGGTAATTTCGCTCACTTTCGGCGTTAACCCTGCCGAACTGGCGAAACCACTGTTTCATTAATAGCCGGCGCCACGTCCCGCGTCGGAGAATACTCGATCGTAGGTGCTCGATACGGGGAGATCGTCATGAAACCACGGCGTTCGACCGTTTGCCTTCGCATATTCACTAAATTTTGGTTGTTTAGCATCGCGCTTGGCTCCGTAATCCCGGCGCAAGCTGCCGGTTCCGGGCCGTTGTCCTTCAACGCCGAAGTGCAGTTGGGCCGGCGCAGCAACAACCCCTCCACGCCGTTTTTGCGCCTTGCTCCGGACGAGCGCTTGTTCGCGGTTTGGACCGAAGACGACAAGCGGACTGCTCCGCCGATCGAGGAGACTGCCGCCGTTCATCAACATCAGGCGAAGATGAAAATGATGCCGTCGCCTATGCGCGTCGCTTTGCTCGCTTCTTCAGCTGACGGTGGCAGAACATGGACGCGACCTAGGCAAGTCAATGCCGCCGTGGAAGCGATCGAAGGCGAGGAAGGCGGGCCGCGACTCGCCTTGGGCAAAAACAATCAGGCTTATGTTGTTTGGTCGGTTCCGAACGAAAAAGGGGATAAAACGAGGGCGAATATTCGGTTTGCCATGGAGGACGGCAAGGGCGGCTTCACTCCGGGGCGAACCTTAAACGAAATCAAAGATACTGCTCGGTTTCCGATCATCGAAACGATGCCAGATGATTCTTTACTGATAGGTTGGATCGACCGGCGGGTCGATAATCCCACAACGCGCTCGCTTTACCTAAAACGCCTCAGCGCGAAGGGTGAGCAGTTGACGAGCAGCTATAAGGTTGGCGACGGGCTCTGCGAGTGCTGTCGGTTGGGCATCGCCTTTGCCGACGCAGGGAAGACAGTCTATATGGCGGATCGCCAGGTGAGCGAGCAGCAGATTCGCAATCACGCGTTGCGCAAGTCGACAGACGGCGGCAAAACATTCGGCCAACCGGTGGAGATCAGCGACGACGGTTGGCAAGTGTCGGCCTGTCCGCATTCCGGCCCTACGATTGGAAGAGACGGACGCGGCTATCTACACGTGACCTGGTTCACGCTCGGCCACTCGGAAAAAGAAGCAGGGATCTATTATTCGGTCTCGAAAGACGGCGGCCAACACTTTGCGCCGCGCCAGCTAGTGCAAGCCAACACCGCGCCGGAAATTCTGCATACGACACTCGCGGTGGCTGCTGACGGAACCGTTTATTTGGCATGGGAAAATCTCGACGAACAGAATAGGGCTCAGATTTTTACGCGCAGCCTCGCGCGGGACGGACAAACCTGGAGTCCCATCCAGCAGATCAGCCACAGCACCGCCAATGCTACCAGGCCGATGCTCGCGCTGTCAAAAAAGCGGCTCCATGTGGCATGGACAGAAACCGAGGGGGAAACGTCATGGGTCTCGATGAGAACCGCGGCACTCGACAAATGAAGCGAGGCGGGTCGCAGATCACACGATATCGTTTAGTCCTGAGCGCCATTGCATCCATCATGGGGTTAATGGCCGGGCTGTATGGATCTGCAGTAACATGGGCCCAGCATGAACATACAACACCAGCCGCTGCACCTGCGATCGGCGCGCAGGCCGCAGATTTCGAGTTGAAGCTGCTCGACGGAAAATCGGTCAGATTGGAACAGCTGCGCGGCAAGCCGGTGGTCATCAACTTTTTTGCGAGCTGGTGCGATCCATGCCGTGACGAGATGCCGCTGATCAACGAGATTGCCACGGGCGGCGACAAAGGCGGCTATCAAGTGATAGGCATCGCCGTCGAAGACACGCCCGCTGCCGTACTGCAGTTCAGCGAGGAAGCCAAATTGGCCTTTCCTATCGGATTGGATCTAAACAGCACCGTTAAACGGGCTTACCGTATCTTTGGCCCGCCGGCGACATTCTTTATCGATGCACAGGGAACGGTTCGCGATATTGTGCTCGGGCCGGTCACGCGGGAAAGAGTCCGCCAAGGACTGAAGAAATCCGGCGTTTCATAATATGCTCCGGAGCCGATCCTTACAGCACTAAGATCGGTGCGCCGCTACAAGAATCTCTTCCTGGCGCGGTCACTCCCGCATGTGCTGCGGCGTGGAATGACATTTCCATCCTTCGCATACTTGTGGTTATCTTCGATGTGTTAGCGATAAGTGCTGCTATTTCAAGCCCGCATATCGAATCAATGCGAAGGAGGCGGCCATGCACGGCGAACTTTGGCATGCGATCGCAAATGCGCTTCACCGAACCAGTTCGCTGATCGCGCAGGAGCGCTTCTACGAATGGCACTGGGATATGCACCCAATGTGGTGGTGGGGTTGGGGGATCGGGATGATGGCGATGATGTTTCTTTTCTGGGTAATTTTCATCGTTGGCCTGATCGTGGCGATTCGGTGGCTTTTCGGCAAAGGTCGAGAACGAACACCTGATTCGGCCCTTGAGATTGTTCGCCAGCGCTACGCGCGCGGAGAGATCGACAAAGACGAGTTCGAGACTCGAAAAAGAGATCTCGGGGGATGATTGATGACTGCGGAGAATTTTCAGTACCTCATGCGGAGGAACCCATCAACCGATGATTGATCCCATCTGCGGCATGCCAGTGGAGCCCGAGCGCGCTGCCGGAAGCTATGCCTACAATGGGCAAAATTACTATTTCTGCAGCCAGCACTGTCTAACGAAATTCAAAGAAGACCCGGAGAAATTTCTTAGGGCGCCGACACAGGGGCATGCTCATCACCAGTCGAACGTGGGAAATGCATCAACCGTTACCGATCCAGTATGCGGCATGAAAGTCGATCCGAAAAGCGCAGCCGGGAGCCAGGAACATGTTGGCCGCACGTATTACTTTTGTAGTCCACACTGCTTAACGAAGTTCAGAGAAGAGCCTGGCCGGTTTGCCGCCAGTCGTGGCCAGGCTGCGGTACAAAGCAAATCGGCAATCGATCCGGTCTGCGGTGTGACCGTGGATCCAGCGCGCGCGCCAGGAAAACAAAAACACGGAGAAGAAACGTATTACTTTTGCAGCCGCCGCTGCATGGTGAAATTCATCGCGAATCCCGACGCGTTTCTCAAGCCGGGTCCTCAGGAGGTCCCCGATCCCAGCGCCGTAGAGATCTCAATGCACCGCGCGGCAAAGGGTGTTCAGACGTCCTCTACGGGTGCTGACGCTCCGGAAATCTCAGCTGATCGCGTAGCGGAAAGTTCCCAGCCGGCCAAAAAGGACCATGAGGCTGGCGTCTACGTTTGTCCGATGGATCCGGAAGTTCGCCAAGACAAGCCAGGGCCTTGCCCCAAATGCGGCATGGCGCTGGAGCCGAAAGCGCCGGCCGCGCCATTGGTCAAGACCGAATACGTCTGTCCGATGCATCCCGAGATCGTGCGCCCCGAGCCGGGCGCCTGTCCGATCTGCGGCATGGCGCTGGAACCGCGCACGGTGACGTTAGAGGAAGAAGCCAACCCCGAATTGGTCGATATGACGCGGCGCTTGTGGGTCGGCGTCGTGTTGAGCATGCCGATCATGTTTCTCGCGATGTCCGAGATGATTCCAGGCCAGCCGGTACAGCGCAGTATCTCTCCTCACCTGCTCAATTGGATTCAGCTTGTTCTCGCCACGCCAGTGGTGCTCTGGGGTGGCTGGCCGTTTTTTGAGCGCGGTTGGGCATCGATCGTCAACCGCAGTCTCAACATGTTTACTCTCATTGCCATCGGCGTCGGTACCGCGTTCATTTATAGTGTCGCAGCGACGCTTTTTCCCGACGCCTTTCCGCCATCGTTCCGCGGCCATACCGGCGCGGTCGGCGTCTACTTCGACGCCGCGGCGGTGATCACCACGTTGGTGCTGCTCGGTCAGGTTTTGGAGCTACGTGCGCGCAGCAAAACCAGCAACGCTATTAAAGCGTTGTTGGGGTTGTCGCCTAAAACAGCACGCCTGCTGCGGGACGACGGCGTCGAAACCGATTTGCCCATAGAGCGGGTCCAAGCCGGCGATCGTTTGCGCGTTCGCCCGGGCGAAAGAGTGCCAGTGGACGGCATCGTCCTCGAAGGTGCGACTTCGATCGACGAATCGATGATCACCGGCGAGCCGATCCCGGTGGAAAAGGTAATAAACAGCCGAGTCACCGGCGGCACGATCAACGGCACCGGAAGCTTTATCATGCGCGCCGAGCGCGTCGGCAGCGATACCCTGCTGGCGCAGATTGTTCGGATGGTGGCGGAAGCGCAACGCAGTCGCGCGCCGATTCAGAAGCTCGCCGATATTGTCGCCGGTTATTTTGTGCCCGCGGTGGTGCTGGTCGCTGTGATGACGTTTACCGTCTGGGCGCTTGTTGGGCCGGCGCCGCCACTGGCGCATGCGCTGCTCAACGCGGTGGCGGTTTTGATTATTGCCTGCCCGTGCGCGCTCGGCCTCGCAACGCCCATGTCGATCATGGTCGGGACGGGACGCGGTGCAACCGCCGGCGTGTTGATCAAGAATGCCGAGGCGCTGGAAGTTCTGGAAAAAGTCGACACCCTTGTGGTGGATAAGACGGGAACGCTTACCGAAGGCAAGCCGCATCTGGAGACGGTGGTTGCGACGGGGGGAAAACGCGAGGATGAAATCTTGTATTTGGCGGCAAGTTTGGAGCGCGGCAGCGAGCATCCCCTGGCGTCAGCGATCGTTAGAGGAGCGGACGAGAGAGGGGTGAAGCTTGTGGATGCACGCGATTTTCGCTCGATAACCGGCAAAGGAGTTCTTGGCATTGTCGACGGTAAACAGATCGCTCTCGGGAACCGACGCTTACTCGAGGATTTGGGCCTTGCCGCAAACGAGATCACGTCACGTGCGGAGGAACTGAGAAAAGCAGGGCAAACGGTGATGGTTGTGGTGATCGATGGCACGGTCGCAGGATTGATTGGCGTTGCCGATCCGGTCAAACGATCAACTCCTGAAGCGATTCGCCTGCTGCACCAGGATGGTGTAAGAATTATCATGCTGACCGGGGATAATCGCATCACTGCCGAAGCGGTGGCAAAAAAACTCGGCATCGATGAAATTCAAGCCGAAGTGCTACCTGAGCAAAAAGGCCAAATCGTCAAGCGCTTACAAAGTGAGGGTCGAGTTGTTGCGATGGCCGGAGACGGCATCAACGATGCTCCCGCATTGGCCCAGGCACAGGTGGGAATTGCAATGGGCACGGGTACCGACGTCGCGATGGAAAGCGCAGGCGTGACTTTGGTGAAAGGTGACTTGCGCGGCATCGCCAAAGCACGCCGATTAAGCCGCGCTACAATGAGAAACATCCGCCAGAACCTTTTCTTTGCGTTTATCTATAACGCGCTGGGAATTCCACTTGCAGCCGGCCTGCTTTATCCCTTCTTTGGTCTTTTGCTAAGTCCGATGATCGCCAGCGTCGCAATGACGTTTAGTTCGATTTCGGTGATCAGCAATGCGCTGAGGCTCAGCAGGTTGGAGCTTTGAGTCAAGGAGGCTTGTATGGCCATTTTTGAATCTCTGGCAAATTCTTTAAAAATTTTGGCGATCGGCGATCGGGTCAAGGTTACGCTTCGGCCGGAGACCGGGCGATTTCCGAACCCGACGGAAGGCAAGATCACGCAAAAAGATGATGCGGGAAATTTTTCTCTGCAAACGGCGCAGGGCGTCATCCAGATCACTGCCGGTGACATTCTTTCCGTCACCCGGCTCAAAGCGTAACGGGTTTTTGCCCATCGAGCGAGCGATGGGCCGGCGATTTGCGCCGGCACTCTGCTAGTGCTCTCACGGGGGATGTGCTAGGTTACGGCAATTTTAGCATAGGGAAGGGCGACCGCAGCTGTGCGCAAATATAAAATTTGGCGAAGGATCATGTTTTTATTCGGGCTCATGGTTTCGCAATTCGGCTTGATCGCGTGCTCGTCTCAAGCGACCATCCCCACCGTCTCTGATGACAGCGTCGAAGCCTTGGTACGAAGCGAAGCGGCGAAAATTATCTCGGTCAGCGAGGACAAGCAGCACCTGTCGGAGTATCACATCTTTGTTTCCGATTTTCCGCGCAAAGACGTGCTCGGCATGAGCGTGGGAAAGCGCCGGATTTACATCAGCCACGAACTCGCGAAGCTCGCGTCGGAACGACCCTTTCATCTTTGGCTGCTGCGTCAAACGTTGGCGCACGAGATTGCCCACGAAACCGCCGGGCATGCGCGGCAAAGCAGCGGTGCGTCACTTGCGCGTGGTCCGTTCGCGCGGTCGGTGTCGAACGTAGATATCGGCCTTCCGGCCCGTGTCACATTACGCAACTATTCCGCCGAAAAGGAAGTGGAGGCAGACGCAAAGGGGCTGCAGTACTGGGCGAAGCTTGGTTGGGACTGCCGGATTTGGGTCCGTATACTGCAAAACTTTGAAAAGCAAAATTATACCGGTGATGCTCTTCATCCGACCGACGAGCGCTTGCGGCGAGTCAGGGCGGTTTGTCGAATGGACGATGCGGTGTGATTGTTACTCGATTGCGCGATCGGTCATTTGCTTCTTTCGGCGATTTTCTTTGCTATCTTGTTAATTCGTGAACGCCTGCGCTCATGCCACTCTGGAGCTTTTGCCAGTCAGAAAACGGACGATGCGCTGCCGCCATTGTCACCTGACGATCGATCGGGAAGACTTAGGCGAGGATTGTTGTCCGGAATGCCTGGAGAAATTCGGCAAGAGGCACTACGATTTCGAAGAATTGGAAAGTGCCAGCAGTGCTGGCGTCCGGTACCGCTGTGAGGATTGCGGCGCCATCATCGAGAGCGGATAATCTGCTACTAAATTGCAATTCATCAATCTTCCCACACCGCAATCCGGGAAAGACATCGCTGTTCGCTAACGGTGTAAGCTTCTCATGGCGGCGGTTAGTCATCATCTCTAACGGTCCACTGATAGAGTCGAAGTAGCCGCCGTCTCGATTTTGATCGCCGTCACCAGGCGCGCTCCATCGCGTTGAGTATTTGTTTTTGAGCGGCGATGCCTTCGATGCCGCGCGATTTCAGGTGCTCGCGACAAATATATTTATAGAACGCGAGTGCAGCTTGATGGATGATCATCCCTTTGCCGTTCATGCAAAGATGGCCCGTGAGCCGGCCGTGGCGCAGAAACACCGTCTCCTCTGGATGGTAGATCAAATCATAGAAGCGCACGTGGCGGGGGATGGTGTTAGCCAAACGAAACGAAACCTCGTGATTGGTCTCGATATCAGGGCGGGCGACCTCCAGCAGAGCGCCAGCGAAACCGGCTGTGTCGAGTTCGGAGAATGGCAAAGCTGGCGGGTGCGCGGGGGCAAGCGCGGAATAGGGCTCGAGGTTGGTAACTCTGCCGCCAGACAGTTTGCGGATGCCGCCTTGTCCTTTGGTCGTGCTGTTGATGATCAGGCCAACCTCGAGCACATCTTTCCCAATTTGAGCCTCGCTGATCGCCAATGCCTCGCGTCCCTGCTGTCGCAGGTTATTCGCCAGAGCAAGCGCCTTCGGGAGCGTGCGATTACAAATCAGCAGCTTTCCGCCATCTAAAAGATCCGCGATATGAAATGCGACGGCGCGCGCTGAGCCACCGGCGCCGATCAGAAGCACGTTCATGCCTGCCAGAGAGGAAATAAACGGCTCGGAACGATCCGCCCAAGGTTGGAGAATCGTCTGGACGAAGCCTTCGCCGTCGGTGTTGTAGCCGATCAGCCGTCCGGCCTTGGTGCGCACGATCGTGTTGACGGCGTTGATGCGACGCGCGCCGGGATCAATCTCGTCGAGAAATTCCATGATCCGCAACTTATGCGGGACGGTTATGTTAGCGCCCCAAAATCGTTCGCATTGTCTCAACACGGTCAGCAGATGCGGCAATTGATCATCGCTGGTATCGAACGGCAGATAAACCGCTTCGATGCCAAGCTCAGCGAAAGCCGCCTGCCATATGCTTGGGCTTCTCGAGTACTGGGACGGTGCATCCCCCACAACTCCGGTGATCGTGCTTTCACCGAGAGTGAGTTCGCCGAGCGAGTTCGATATGCATTTTTGGATTGCCGAAAGGTCAGGGGCTCGCGTCATAGCCGTCTCGCATGCTCACTAGTTACACGGCACGACGCGTTTGGCAACTCAAGAAAAAAACTGTCAGGCAGGCTTTTTGATCGAGAACTTGCCGTCAACAAAATTCAACAGCGTGCGTTGACCGTCGAGAACGGTCTCCATGGCCACGCCTCTTCCCCAGAGTTGGTACAGGTAGCGTAGGGTTTTTTCGGCGTATTCGAGTTGGAGATCGCGACTGTCATGGTCATGCTTGAGCAACAGGGCACGATTGTTATTGTAGTCGGCATCTTCTACTTTGATTACGGGAATGGTGCCGGTGCCGACGTTCTGAATCAAAGTTTCCTTGATCTGGCGCCAGTTCTCCTCGTCGGCCACGCGGCTCACGACCTGCTCATTACCACGGCTCTTATACTCGAACAGGTTGAGCTCGCGAATCAAATCTTCGGTCAAATAGCGGCGCAGAAAAGAGGCGTCGCGCTCGACTTCGCGCACCTCGAACAGTTTTTCCCGGCCGGTTTTTTTGCGCGGACCAAAGTTCTCGAGGTCTTCAGCGCTCGGGTGGTCCCAGCGCTGTTCGATATCTTCCCAGACTTTCATGCCCACGTGGTAGGGATTCAAGCTACCGGGAGAGGGTCGCAGCACCTGGGTATGCCGGATGAGAAATTCCAAGTGCAGTTCCTGAGGCAGCTCCAAGCTCTCGAGAATTTGTTTGTGCCAGAAACTCGCCCAGCCTTCGTTCATGATCTTGGTTTCGATCTGCGGCACAAAGTATCGCGCCTGCTCATGGACGATGGTCAGTAGATCTTTCTCCCATTCAGCGAGCTGGCGGTTATGATCGCGGATAAAAAGCAGGAGGTCTTCGTCGGGGTAAAGGGGCTCCTTGTTCAAATCCGGCGCGGGTCGCTCCTGGCGGCGATGGATCGCACCGAAAGGATCGACGCGCGGAGTGGCCTCGTAAACTTTCATTTCACGTTCTTCGGCGATGCTGGGCTTTTTGATCGCGAGATTGCGTCGGCATTGCAGCGATAATGCGTGGGCGGCGTCGAGAATCGCCTCGACTCGTTCCAGGCCGATGCTCGGGTCTTCGATGTACTGGCGCACCCGGTTGGCGTGACCTTTGAAGGCCTCGATGGTGTACTCCGCCCGGGTCGAGCGAAAGGTGAAATTGTTCTTGAAGAAATCGTTGTGGCCGTAAACGTGCGCGATCGTGAGGACTTGCAGCGCCAGAGTGTTGTCGCGCATGAGATAGGCGATGGATGGATTGGAATTGATCACCATCTCGTACGGCAGCCCGCTCACCCCGTATTCGTAAAGCGTTTTGAGCTTCTCGAAATTCTTACCGAAGGACCAATGGGGATAATGCGACGGCATGCCCGAGTACACCATGTAGGCGAGCATGTCGTCGTGATCACATACTTCGAATTCCTGGGGAAATGGATCGAGGCCGAATCGTTGCACGAGCTCGATGATTCGATCGTTCCACCGTTCGAGATCGGCAATGCTATATTCGGTAGCCATCGAAACGACTACGCGGCGTCTTCACGCGCGCGGTCTTTGCTCAGGAAGGTTTTGAACGAGGCCCAGATGTCTTCCTTTTTTTGAATCTGCACGGTTTGGAAGTTCGACGCCTGAATCTGTGAGAAGAAAGTGATCATGCTGCTGCCGTAATAACCGGAGCCCAGGGGCTTGATTTCGCCATAGCCGAACAGATTCGCGGTTTCCGTCAGCTCCTGCGCCGCTTTCAGAGCGGCTTCGTTGTCCGACTCGAAGTTATCGCCATCCGAGCAATGGAAGACGTAGACGTTCCACAAAGTCGGATGATAACGCTCATTGATGATCTCCAGTGCCTTGTTGTATCCGGAAGAAATAAATGTCCCGCCGGATTCGCCCTTATGGAAAAATTCTTCCTCGGTAACCTCGCGGGCTTCGGTATGATGCGCGATGAAGACGATCTCGACATTTTGATACCGGGTGCAAAGGAACTGATAGAGAAGGAAAAAGAAGCTTCGGGCGAGGTATTTCTTCATCGTGTCCATGGAGCCGGAGGTGTCCATGATGCAAAGCACGACGGCGTTGGATTCGTTGCGTGTATCGGTGACGGTGTGATGATAGCGCAAGTCGTCGATGTGGAAAGGGAAGCGATTGGGTGGTGCGGCGCCGACATGGTGCTTGATGGAAGCTTTTTTGCGCTTGACACGCGAGCGCGCCGTGCGCTTTTTGTCGAGGCGCACACGAATGCCTTTGCGCCGGAACCCCTTATGCCGAAACTGGCGCTCGACCTCGATCTGGCGCAAGCGTTTGCGCTCGATATCCGGCAGCTCCAGATCTTCAAACATTAAGTCGATCAATTCGTCGAGACTGACGTCGGTCTCGTAGTAATCGATGCCCGGACGATCGCCGGCTTGTTGCGAGCCTTTGCCGTCCTTTCCTTCACCCACGACATCGCCGGGCTTCGGTTCTCCATCGCCGCCCTGACCCACTCCAGGCGCATTATCCCCATAAATGAAACGATATTCTTTGACACCGCGGATTGGGACTTTGATGATGCGGTTTTTGTCTTTGCCGATAATGGATTCCTCGGCGATGATGTCGGCGATGTTGTTGCGAATCGCTTCGCGCACTTTTTGCCGATGGCGCAGGCGGTCTCCCGCGCTGCGATCGGAGCGTTGGCCGGACGAGGAATTGTAGGGACGAAAGATGGTCGCCACAGGATTACCTGCAAGACTCGATGGCGTTTTTCTGAGCCGCGGCGCTAATCTTTCCAGAGGTTATTCGCCGCATACTTCAGCACCACATCCACACAACTAGGGCAATAACCGTGCTCGAGCAGGTTTTTGACCATCGCATCATACTTTTCCGATTGTTCTTCGTCGCGCATGCGCGCTTTGGTGATGACACGGCTCAAATCGCGCACCGAGCTGATGAGCTTCTTTTCGATCGCTTCCTTTAATGGCTCATAGCTCCGATAATCGATTTTCTCGCCGCGCCGATTTGCCGCCCAAAGATAGGCAATCACTTCCTGGCGAAAACCATCCGCCGCCGAGCCGATGATCGCGATCTGCTCTTCGATGGATTTCATGAAGCCTTCGTCGGGCGAGAGTTCTTCTTTGGTGTTGTGGTCTTTGACTTTGCTTTTGTTGACGTAGGCTTCAGCATGATCGAGGTAATTCTGGAACAAGGCTTCCGCTTGTTCTTGATACGAATAGACGAAGGCGCGGGTGATTTCTTTTTCCAGGATCTCCAGATATTCCTTGTGTAAAGTGTCCTGTAGGAATTCCAAATACTGCTTGCGCGTGTCGTCGGGCAGGTCCGCTTCCTTGACCATATTGATCAAGGCTTCTCGCACGTTGATCGGGTTGATGCAGTTGCCCGCGTGGTTGTCCGAAAGAGCGTTGTCGAGGGCCTTCATAATAAACCGCGTGGAAATCCCCGACATGCCTTCGCGTTTGCTGCTATCCCGGAGTTCTTGCACGTCGACTTTCTTGGTCCGGCCTTTCTCGATTACCTCTTCGCCATTATAAAGTTTGAGCTTGGTCATCAAGTCACACTTGTTCGTCGGTTCCAGGCGCGAGAGGATCGCAAACATGGAGGCGACTTCCAGCGTGTGTGGCGAGACATGAGCGCGGAAGTCCGAGTTGCGAATGATCTTCTGGTAAATCTTTACTTCCTCCGAGAGCCGCAGGTTATAGGGAACGCGAACCACGACGATACGATCGAGAATCGCTTCGTTGGTGTGATCGGCCTTGAATTTTTGCCACTCGGCCTCGTTGGAATGGGCAACAATCACGGTATCGACATAGACCAAGCCATGTCGCCCCGGAGCTGGCACGACCTTTTCCTGAGTGGCGGTAATCATGCAGTGCAGATATTCGATCTCATTTTTGAAAACCTCGATAAACTCCACCACGCCGCGATTGCCGATATTAAGGGCGCCGTTCAACTCCAGGACGCGCGGATCGCCTTCGGAATAGAGATCCAGCTTGGAGATATCTTCGCTGCCGATCAGCACCGATGTGTCTTGATTATTCGGATCGACAGGTGGGACGACGCCAATGCCGACGCGCGAGCGCTTGGAAAATTCCGCGGTGTAGACCGGAAACTCTTCATATTTGCCGCCGTATTCGTGGATCAATTTGTAGCGGCAGACCGGACAGAGGTCGCCTTCGATGTGCACGCCGAGCATCTTCTCGAACTCCTTGCGCAGATGGCGTGGAATAAGATGGAGAGGCTCCTCGAACATCGGGCAGCCTTCGATGGCATAGAAGGGCTCGGTTTCCTCTAATCCGCGATGGAGTTTTTCCACGAGCGAGCTTTTGCCTGAGCCCACCGGACCCATCAGGTAGAGAACCTGGCGGCTCTCTTCGCCTTTGAGCGAGG